>ERZ772945.184-NODE-184-length-51328-cov-16.028651_pt1 | contig 51328 bp, 42 predicted proteins | sample MGYA00511681_ERZ772945 | MGnify/ENA primary metagenome ERZ772945 (study PRJEB29015, sample SAMEA2737943) | human oral metagenome | biome: human oral; feature: human-associated habitat; material: dental | place: China | collected 2143 ...
GAGCGCCGCCCTGACCGGCGACGATGGCCTCGGCCGCGTGCTGAGCGGTGGCCGATAGCCACATGCCGTGCACGAGAGGCGCGTCCATGCCGGCGACCTTGGCGGCCGCGTAGGAGGTGTGGATCGGGTTGTAGTCGCCCGAGACGATCGCAAAGGGCGTCATGTCGTCGGGAGCCTTGACGCTCACGCGGCGCAGGACCGAGCGGGGCGTGTCGACGACCTCGATGTTCGCGCCGCCGAAGGGCGCGGCCTCGGAGGGCGCGCGGTTGCCGGTGGCGCGGCCGCGGATCGCGAAGCGCTCCTGCGTGGAACCCACGTGCTCGCCGTTCGAGGTGAGCTCGAGGGCCACCGTGACGATGCGTCCGGAGGAGGACTCGTCGACCGCGGCCACGTGGCTGGTCACATCGATCGTGTGGAAGCCGCGCTCGAGCATCTGCTCGGGCGTGTACTCCAAGGTGATCGAGTGATCGAGGTGGACGGCGTTGAGCAGGCCCTCGATGACCGGGTAGTCATTGTGGATGGCCGAACCCAGTGCCGCGTAGATGGCGGGCCAGGCAGGGCCGAGCAGGGCGTCGGGAGCCCAGGCGGCCAGCTCGTAGTCGGCGGGCAGGGTAGCGCCCGTGGCCTGCGCGTGGTCGAAGCCGAGCGTCGGGGCGAGCGTGAAGGAGTAGTGGGCCTCGCCGAAGACGGACTTCGAGGAAGGCACCATGACCGGCAGTGCGTCGACGGTGTCGCCGGCGACGGACACGGAGGTCACGCCGGCGGTGGCGGCCAGCATCGCGTACATGTGCTGGGGCAGCTTGGCCTCGTCGATGACCGGGACCGCGCCGTCTTCGCCGGACAGAACCAGTGGGAAGACCAGCTCGCGCACCGCGTGCTTCTCGGCGCCGCGCGGGTCGTTATCCCAGGCGGTGTCCAGGTGGATGACCATGTCCACGCCGGTGTCGGTCGGGTTCAGGGACACGCGCTCCTCGTCGAGGATGGAGGCGGGGTTGGTCATCAGGTGGCCGGTCCACGAGATGAAAGGAACCTTGCGCAGCCATTCCTCGCGGGTGGCGGCGGGCTTGCCGTTGCCCAGGCGTGCGGCCACCGGTGCGGCAATCGCGCCGGTCTGCTCCAGGCGAGCGGCGGCGGCCGCCTCGAAGCGGCCAAGCAGGGAGGCGACGGGCTCGTCGACTCGGTCGATGCCTGCGACGGAAACCGGGCCGGGGATGATGCGCACCTGATCGGCCGTGTAGCGCTCGTCCTGGGCCTGCCACAGGCAGTCCTGGCCCCACCAGCGGATGAGGTCGTCGTCCAGGATCGGCACGAACGGCATCGGCTTGGGGTAGGAGCGGCACAGGGCCGGGAACCACGCGGCGTCGATCGGCGTGACGTGGGTGGTCGCCGCGTTCGGGTAGGCGGCCATCAGGCGGTCGGCCGCAGCGTGAGCGTCGGCGACGTCCTCGACGGTCGGGAACAGGGTTTCGACCTCGCCGTGGTCCACGGGCGCCAGGCGCGCCTCGACGCGCTGGAGCAGGTCGTGGTAGCGGATCTGCCAGGTGGGATCAACCCACGGGTAGGACAGGTCGGCAAAGCGGCGCACCCAGGCCTCGTAGGTCATCTCTTCGAGGTCGCCGAAGTAGGGCTTGGCCGTGTGGGACAGGATCTCAACGATCTCATCCTTGCGGGCGCGCACCTGAGCGCCGTCCGAGCCGATCTCGGCGATGATGCGTGCGGCGGCGGCAGCAGCGTTGGACACCTCGTGCATGTCGGCGCGCAGGTGGGACAGGCCCGACGTCATTCCGCCGCGGCTGACTCCCTCGCCAACCCAGCCGTCTGAGTCGTCGTCCGCCGGAACACCAGGCGTGGCGACCAGCAGCTCCTTGACGGCCCTGGTGGTGTGCGCCTCCTTTGTCGTCATGGCGGCCGTGCCCACGAGGACGCCGTCAACGGGCATGGGTGGGCGGCCGTAGCGGGCCGACCAGTCGCCGGTCAGGAAGTCGGCGGCGCGCTCGGGCGTGCCGATGCCGCCGCCCACGGTTAGGACGATATTGGACTGGGCGCGCAGCTGAGCGTAGGTGGCCAGCAGCAGGTCGGACAGGTCCTCCCAGGAGTGGTGGCCGCCCGAGTGGCCGTCCTCGACCTGCACGATGATCTTAGTCGGCGCCGCCTCGCGAGCGATGGCGATGACCTTGCGGATCTGCTCGACCGTGCCCGGCTTGAAGGCCACGTAGGGGAAGCCGTCGGCGCGCAGCTGCTCGATGAGGGCGAGGGCCTCGTCCTGCTCGGGAATACCCGCCGAGATGACGACGCCGTCGATGGGGGCGCCGGACGCGCGCGACCGCGACACGATACGGGCCTGGCCGAACTGCAGGTTCCACAGGTAGCGGTCCAGGAACATGGAGTTGAACTCGGCCGTGTGGCCGGGGCGCAGCTGGGCACGCAGGCCCGCCAGGTTCTCGTTGTAGACCTCCTCGGTGACCTGGCCTCCGCCGGCCATCTCCGCCCAGAAGCCCGCGTTGGCGGCCGCGGCAACGATCTCGGGGTCAACGGTCGTCGGAGTCATGCCGGCCAGCAGGATCGGGGAACGGCCGGTGAGACGAGAGAAGGCCGTATCGACGACGGTCTTGCCGTCGGGCAGCGTCACGAGGCCGGGACGCAGACTCGACCAGTCGCTTCCGGCCTCGGGCTCCCACCCGGGGGTTGCGGCCTTGTCGCGATCCGCCGCGGTGCCTGCCGCAACGATACCGACGCCCGTGCCCTCCACGAGGGCCCGCGTCATGCGCACGGTCGTCGCGCCGGGACCCATGTCGACGATCCACGCGGCGCCCGAGGCGGTGGCCGACCGGATCTGCTCCGGCCAGTCGACGGGCGTGGTCAGGACGGCTGCGGCGAGCGAATGCGCGAGCGAGGCGTCAATGCCGCACTGCAGTGCCCACTCATCCACCAGCTCCAAGGCGTCTGCGAGCATCGGGGAGTGGAAGGGCGCGTACACCGGCAGGTATTCGCACACGGGAGACAAGGGACGTCCCCCGCGCTCGTGTGCGTCGTGGGCCGCCTTATCCTTCGCGGCCGCGCGCTCAATGGCGGCAACGAGCGAGGCCAGGTCAGCGGGCGCGCCGGAGACGACGTGCGTGTCGGTGTCGTTGCGCAGCGCGATCGACAGCGGGTGGGAGGCGGAGGGCAGAGACTCAAGGATGCGCGCCAGGAGGGAATCCGACACGCCGCGCACGGACACCATGTAGGTGGCGTCCCCGGCGTGCGGGGCGCGCGCGCGACGCGTCACTCGCGCCGCAGCGGCGCCGATCAGGCGAGCCAGCGCGAACACGGAGGCGGCCCGGGCCTCGTCGCCCTCAATCCAGGCCCGTGCGATCTCCACGCCGAGCACTCCCTGCGAATGTCCCTCGAAGGCGCGCGGCTGGTTGGCCACGATGTTGAGGCCGGCGCGCGTCAGATCGATGAGAGCGCCGAGCTGCGCCGCGACTATCCCGGGGACGGACAGGGCGGCCTCGTCTGGACCTGCGGCCTCCCGGGTCACTGCCGCCTGCCCGTCCTCGGCGGGAAACTCGAACGGCAGGGAGGCCACCGACTGTGTTGCCAGCGAGCGGCGCACGGGAGAGAGCACCGCATCGGAGGCCTTGACGACGCCGCCGACGATCGCGGCGATCTCGGGGTCGTGGGCGATCTCGTCGAGGGCGGAACGCCACGGCGTGGCCTGGCCGGCGAACGTCAGCGCGTAGGGGATCTCATTGAGGGAGGAGACAAAAGACATGGTCGTACTTTCCTTCGGGGACATTACTTCTCAAACGGCGACGGTCACAGGGGGCCGTTGTCGTGACGCTTCACGTGGGGTGCACGCTGGTCCTTGGACGCCAGCAAATGCAGGGAGTTGATAATGGTCTGTCGGGTGTCGGCGGGGCGAATGATCCCGTCGAGCTGGCCCGAGGCCACGGATACTTCGGGGTTGACCGTTTCCTCCTCGTAACGAGCGACCAGGGCGGCCTTGGTCTCGTCGAAGGTGCCCTCCTCCCGGGCGGCCGCCAGCTCGCGGCGGTACATGATCGACGCGGCACCCTCCGCGCCCATGACGGCGATCTGCGCGTCGGGCCATGCGAAGGCCAGGTCGGCACCGATGGACTTCGATCCCATGACGATGTACGCGCCGCCGTAGGCCTTGCGCAGGATCACGGTCACCATGGGAACGGTGGCGTTGGCGTAGGCGACGATCACCTTGGCTCCGCGGCGAATGATGCCCGCTTGCTCCTGCTCGGTTCCCGGGCGGTACCCGGGAACATCGACGAAGGTCACGATGGGCAGGCCGAATGCGTCACAGAAGCGCACGAAACGAGCCGCCTTCTCCGACGCATCCACGTCCAGGGTTCCCGCGTCACTCATCGGCTGGTTGGCGACGACGCCAACGGAGAAGCCGTCGACGCACGCGAAACCGATCGTCACGTTGGGCGCGAACAGGTCCTGAATTTCGACGTACTCGCCGTGATCGACCAGGGCGCGCACGACGTCGCGCACGTCGTAGGGCTGGCGGGCGGAGGTGGGCACCAGGTCCGCAACCGCGCGTGCGGCGGCCTCGTCTTCGGGGTTCGCCAGGTACTCATAGCGCGGGGGAGCGGCTTCGCACGAGGAGGGCAGATAGTCCAGCAGCGAGCGGACGTAGTCGATGGCTTCCTCCTCGGTGTCTGCCATATGGTGGGCAACACCGGACTGGAAGTTGTGGATGGCAGCGCCCCCGAGCTCGTCGAGGGTGACCTTCTCACCCGTCGTCGCCGCGACCACGTCGGGCCCGGTCACGAACATGTGCGAGTTCTCGCGCGTCATCACGATGAAGTCGGTCAGGGCCGGCTGGTACACGGCTCCGCCCGCGCACGGACCCAGGATGATCGAGATCTGGGGGACGAGGCCGGAGGCCTCACACGTCTTCTTGAAGATGCGCCCGTACTGGGCCAGTGCGACGACGCCCTCCTGGATGCGTGCGCCGCCCGAATCCTGGATGCCGACGATTGGAATGCGCATGCGGATCCCCAGGTCGATGAGGTCGACGATCTTATCTCCCTCGACTTTGCCCAGGGTGCCGCCCAACACCGAAAAGTCCTGCGCGTAGGCGGCCACCATTCGTCCCTGCACGCGCCCGTAACCGGCGGCAACGGCCGAGCCGACGCGCCCGGCGCGCACGGAGCCGCCGATGAACTGGCCGACCTCGTGCCACTGCCCGTCGTCGAAAAAGAGTGAGAGGCGCTCACGGGCAGTGAGCTTGTGCTTGGCGTGCTGGCGCTGAGCAGCCTTTTGTTCGGCGGCGCTGGCCAGTGCGTCCTGCGCCTGGATGAACCCGTCGCGGGTCAGTGTGCTGGCTGTGCTCATTGTGCCTCCTCGGTGCTGATGTGGGCGATGCGCGTTCCGGCGCTCACCGTGTCGCCCTGGCTCACGGCCAACGACTCGACGATTCCCGCGCGGGGAGCGAGCAGCGGCTTTTCCATCTTCATGGCTTCGAGGACGGCGACCAGCTGTCCCTCCTCGACGCGTTGTCCTTCGCTCACGGCCAGGGCGACGACGATGGCCTGCATGGGGGCGACGATGTCGCCGGGGGCACCCTGGTGCGGGCCGGAGTGCGGGGAGACCGAACCGGCGCGGCGGGGGGTGGAGCGCAGCGGCTGCGGCGGGCGCGGGGCGGGGTTGGCCGGCGCGTTGAACATGCCCGCCGGGAGGGTCAGGCTCACGCGGCGCCCGTCCAGCTCGATGATGTAGGTCTGGCGGGGCAGGTCGGCGGTCTGCGAGGCCTCGGCGGGGATCGCAAGGTCGGAGTAGTCGTGGCGGGGCATGAAGCTGGTTTCGAACCAGCGGGTTGAGACGTTGAAGCCGCCGACACCGCAGAAGTCGGGGTCGCTGATGATGTCCTGGTAGACGGGGACCGGGGTGGCGACGCCCTGGACAGAAAACTCTCCGAGCGCGCGGCGCGAGCGGGCGAGAGCCTGCTCGCGGTCGGCTCCCGTGACGATGATCTTGGCGATCATCGAGTCGAAGGCGGTTTGGACGGTGTCGCCCTCATCGATGCCCAGCTCGAGGCGGATGCCCGGGCCGAGCGGCCAGTGCACCTCGTCGAGGCGCCCGGCGGTGGGGGTGAGGTCCTGGGAGGGATCCTCGGAGGTGATGCGGAACTCGAAGGAGTGTCCGCGCGGGGCCGGCGGCGTCGTGAGGGCCAGGCCCTGAGCGATGCGGATCTGTTCGCGCACCAGGTCGATTCCGGTGACCTCCTCGGACACGGGATGCTCGACCTGCAGGCGGGGATTGACCTCGAGGAACCAGATGCTCCCGTCGGGTTCGAGGAGAAACTCCACGGTCCCCACGCCCACGTAGCCCACCTGCTCAAAGAGCGCGCGGGACGCGCCCACGAGATGCTCGTGGGCGCCGTCGGGTAGGAAGGGCGCGGGGGCCTCCTCGACGAGCTTCTGGTTGCGGCGCTGAACGGAGCAGTCGCGCGTCGAGATGACGTGGAAGTTGCCGAGCGCGTCGCGGGCGCATTGGGTTTCGACGTGGCGTGCGACCTCGACGAAGCGCTCGACGAAGTGGGCGCCAAGGTCGGCGCTGTCACCGTGGCGGGCGAAGAACAGGTCGAGGTCGGAGGTGGAACGAACGACGGTGATGCCGCGTCCGCCGCCCCCGTCGGCCCGCTTGAGGACCACGGGATAGCCTGCCTCCTCGATGAAGGCCTCGACCTCCGTGCGGGAGGTGACGGGCTGGGAGACACCGGGCACGGGGGAAACACCGCAGGCCTCGGCGACCAGGCGAGCCTTGATCTTGTCACCGAGGGCGTCAATGACGGCGGAAGAGGGGCCGAGCCACGCGATGCCGGCGTCTTCGACGGCCCGCGCGAACTCGGAGTTTTCGGAGAGGAAACCGTAGCCGGGATGGATGGCGTCGGCACCGGTTTCAATCGCGATGGCGAGAATCTTCTCGCCGTTAAGGTACGTCGAGGCGGCATCGTCCCCTCCGAGGGCGAGAGCCTCGTCCGCTTCGCGGGTGTGGGGCGCCGCCATGTCCTGATCGGCGTAGACGGCGATGGTGGAGATGCCCATGTCGGTGGCGGTGCGGCAGACGCGCAGGGCGATCTCCCCTCGGTTCGCGACGAGGATTCGGTTAATTGTTCGCACGCTTCTCCTTGGTTGTGTGAGTGGTTCTCAAAGGTGTTCCGGTTGTCAGCACGTCCCCGGCGTTGATGTCGTGGATGCGGCCGTCGTCGGTGCGCAGTTGCAGGGCGCCCGTGTCGGCCAACCCGATGGCCGTGCCTTCGATCGCCGCGCGTCCGGTCGGGTCGGTCGGCTCCGCCAGGGCGATGCGCTTGCCGATGAGCGGCATGGCAGCGAGCACCTCGTCCGCGAGGCCGCTGGCCGAAACGCTGCCGTGCGTGACGAGGCTTCGCACGCGCGCCTCGAGTCTGACAAGGATCGTGGACAGGAGGGCGTGCGCGGCGGCGCCGGAGTCTTCCCCGGCGGGGATGTCGCCTTCGGCACGCAGGGATGTTGCGTGCGCGGTGGGCAGATCGGCACCCTCTTGGGCGATGTTCACCCCGTATCCGAGGAGCGCGGTCGTCGTAAAGGGGGACGAGGCCGGGGCCAGCTGGGCGAGGATGCCGCAGATTTTGCGTTCGCCGTCCACGAGGATGTCGTTGGGCCACTTGAGGGTGACGTCGTGGCGAAGAGGGGTCAGGCGCAGGCTCAGCGCGTCGCGCACGCTGAGTGCGCAGGCGTAGACGAGCCATCCCAGGGTGGCGGTCGGCAGCGAGGTGGGAACGGAGATGATCGTCGTGGCAAGGAGCGCTTGGCCGGCGGGGGCAATCCAGGAGCGCCCGAGTCGGCCGCGCCCAGCGCTCTGGTGGTCGGCGATGATCGTCGTCAGGTGCGGCGTGGGGGTGGCGGTATCGGCGAGGAGCGATGCGGCCAGGTCGAGGGTGGAGGAGGTGGAGGGAACGTGGTACACGGGCGCGTGAATCCCCTCGATGGTGATGCGGGTGGGCGCGCTCATGTCGGCTCCTTCCTTCCTTCGTGGCACGGGAGATGGCGGGGCGAGACCCCGCAGTACTTCAAAGTTTGTCTTAAAAGTCAGGGACGCGCACATGCTTCTTCAAAAGTTGCAGTAGTTGTTCGTGAATCACTACGCTTGCGTAACCAAGCGCGATGCCAGGAAGTGCGCGGAAGGCGCGATTTTCCCACGTTTTTCCCCTGAGAGAAGGATCACCGGTGCGCCGGGCGTGCTGGTCGGCCCGCAGCCGCGTCCGGGGTCGCTACGATAGGGGAGACACGCGCGCGCTTGCGCACCCCGAACCACCCGAACGGAGTAACGTGGCGGAGTTTATTTATCAGATGATCAAGGCCCGCAAGGCCATCGGTGACAAGGTCATCCTCGACGATGTGACCATGAGTTTCTTCCCCGGAGCGAAGATCGGCATGGTCGGCCCCAACGGGGCCGGTAAGTCCTCGATCCTGAAGATTATGGCCGGACTCGACGAGCCCTCCAACGGCGAGGCTCGCCTGACCCCCGGATACTCGGTTGGCATTCTCATGCAGGAGCCGGTTCTGGATGAGTCCAAGACCGTCATCGAGAACGTGCGCCTGGGGGCCGCCGACACCTTCGCCAAGCTCGCCCGTTTCAACGAGATCTCCGAAGAGATGGCCAACCCGGATGCGGACTTCGACGCGCTCATGGAGGAGATGGGCAAGCTCCAGACCGAGATCGACGCCGCAGGCGCATGGGACATTGACTCCCAGCTGGAGCAGGCGATGGACGCGCTGCGCTGTCCTCCCTCGGACCAGCCCGTCTCCGTCCTCTCCGGCGGTGAGCGTCGTCGCGTCGCCCTGTGCAAGCTCCTCATCGAGGCGCCCGACCTGCTCCTGCTCGACGAGCCGACCAACCACCTGGACGCCGAGTCCGTCCTGTGGCTAGAGAAGCACCTGGCCTCCTACCCGGGCGCCGTCATCGCCGTCACCCACGATCGCTACTTCCTGGATCACGTTGCCGGCTGGATCGCCGAGGTTGATCGCGGCCACCTCTACCCCTACGAGGGCAACTACTCCACCTACCTGGAGACCAAGGAGAAGCGTCTGCAGGTTCAGGGGCAAAAGGATGCGAAGCTGGCCAAGCGACTGAAGGAAGAACTCGAGTGGGTCCGCTCCAACGCCAAGGGACGCCAGGCTAAGTCCAAGGCGCGTCTGGCCCGCTACGAGGAGATGGCCGCCGAGGCGGAGCGCACCCGCAAGCTCGACTTCGAGGAGATTCAGATTCCGCCGGGGCCGCGCCTGGGCAGCGTCGTCATCGAGGCGAAGGACCTGAAGAAGGGCTTTGACGGACGTTCCCTCATCAATGGCCTGTCGTTCTCCCTGCCGCGCAACGGAATCGTCGGCGTTATCGGCCCCAATGGCGTCGGAAAGACGACGCTGTTCAAGACGATTGTCGGTCTCGAGCCCCTCGACGGCGGTGAATTGACGATCGGGGAGACCGTCAAGATCAGCTACGTCGACCAGAGCCGCGCGGGCATCGACCCGGAGAAGACCCTGTGGCAGGTGGTCTCCGACGGCTTGGACTTCATCCAGGTCGGCAACGTCGAGATGCCCTCGCGTGCCTACGTCTCAGCCTTCGGCTTCAAGGGACCGGATCAGCAAAAGCCGGCGGGCGTTCTGTCGGGTGGCGAGCGCAATCGCCTGAACCTTGCGCTGACCCTCAAGCAGGGCGGCAACCTGCTCCTGCTCGACGAGCCCACGAACGATCTGGACGTCGAGACCCTCGGCTCCCTGGAGAACGCGCTCCTTGCGTTCCCTGGCTGCGCCGTCGTCGTCACGCACGATCGCTGGTTCCTGGACCGGGTGGCGACCCACATCCTGGCATGGGAGGGCACGGAGAATCAGCCCGACAACTGGTACTGGTTCGAGGGCAACTTCGAGGCCTACGAGAAGAACAAGGTGGCGCGCCTGGGCGAGGCGGCGGCGAATCCCCACCGTGTCACGCATCGGAAACTGACGCGCGACTGACAGCGGCCACGCGCGGGGGAGGGCCTGAGGGCTCTCCCCCGCGCGCAGCTGCGACGGGTGGGTGGCGCATCGGAGAGTGTCCCACATGGCCGACGCGCCTCCTCGCAGGCCAATCATCGGGAGCCAACGATCGGGCATGCGTGCGCGCGTCTCGTGGGTCCAAGGTCCCGGCGTGTGTGCGCTGCCCTCTTGACAATGGAGCCGTCGAGGACGCTCGTCGGTCAATGGCGAGGAAGTCTACCCTGCATCGTGGGCTTGACAGGCTGGCAACTCGTGTAGTGAAATGCACTTGCCTTTCGCGTAGGTCACATCTACCATGTGACTCGTATCCCAAATTACCGACGGTGCGAAAGGGGCTCCGATGGCGATCGAGCAAGCGCTCATTGACGCGCTGGGAGGACACCTCAACATTGTCGAGGTCGAACCCTGCACGATGCGTATCCGCATCCAGGTGAAGTCTCAACGGGCCGTCGATGAAGCAGCGCTGCGCGTTGACGGCGTCTTGGCTGTCGTGCGCTCCGGAGACGTCGTACAGGTGGTCTGCGGTGAGCCCTCGGATGATATCGCCGGTGCAATGATCTCCACTCTTGATTCCGTGGCCCATGACACGCCAGTGGATGTTCTTCCCCAGCGTGCGCACGCCTAAAATGAAGAGTGTTCTCAGCCCACAACGTAGAAGGCTTTGTCGTGACTCTCCCCGCTCCCGCATCTGACAACATCGAACAGCTGAGGCAGCTCGCCGACGCCAACGGCGTCGCAACCGGCTTCTGGGACTGGTATGGGAATTGGGTGGGCGTCGGCGCCCACACCCTCCTGAAGGTTCTCGGCGCCCTCGGCCTGCCCCTTGACGAATCCTCGAGCACGGCTGACGTTGATGACGCGCTTCGCCTCACCGAGGAACGTCCCTGGCGCAGAACCCTCCCACCGACCATCGTCGCCCGACAGGGCGGAGGCTACGAGTTCCCCGTGCACGTCCCGGACGGCTCCTGGGTGAACGTCCAATGGGTCCTCGAGGATGGCCGCAAGGGATTCTGCGAGCAGCTCGACCGCTACGTCCCGCCGCGTATGATTGACGGGCGGATGATCGGCCGCGCCACATTCGACGTGCCGCACTGGCTGCCGCTCGGGTGGCACCGCCTCGTCGCCACTGTCGAGGGAGGACACGTCGAGTCGGCGACGCTCATCATCGTCCCCCATGCCCTGTCTGTGCCCCTCCTGGAATCCCCGCGCCGTGCCTGGGGTGTTAATGCTCAGCTGTACTCAACGCGGTCGACCGGCTCGTGGGGGATCGGTGACGCCTCCGACCTTGCCGACCTCGCCGCCGTGTGTGCCGACCGGGGCGCCGACTTCCTCCTCATCAACCCCGTTCACGCCTCCCAGCCTGTCTCACCCCTCGAAACCTCGCCCTACCTGCCGGTGTCGCGTCGCTGGCTCAACCCGATCTACATCCGCCCGGAGGATATCGATGAGTACGGTGCCCTGCCCGAGGCATCACGGGCAGCCATCGAGGAGTTGCGTCAGGAGACCCGACAGTTCGCGACCCGCGAGGACCTCATCGACAGGGATCGTTCGTGGGAAGCCAAGCGTAAGGCGCTCGAGCTGATCTTTGCTCAGCCGCGCTCCTACCATCGCGAGTCCCAGCTCCAGCACTTCGTGGAGAACGGCGGAACGGAGCTGTCCAACTACGCGCTGTGGTGTGCCCTCGTGGAACGCGAGGGAAGCATCGAGCTGCCCGAGGACCTGTCCCGTTCGTCGGCACCCCGCGTTGAGCTCGAACGGCTTGAGCTCGCCGATCGAGTCGACTTCTATGAGTGGTGCCAGTGGGTTGCTGCCCAGCAGCTGGAGCGCGCCCAGCAGGTCGCGCGCGAGGTCGGCATGGAGATCGGCATTATGGCTGACCTGGCGGTGGGAGTCCACGGCTTTGGGTCGGAGAAGTGGAGCCGACCCGAGCTCTTCGCCTCCGGTATGTGCGTGGGTGCTCCGCCGGACGTCTACTCGCAGCAGGGGCAGAACTGGTCCCAGCCGCCGTGGTCGCCGCGCAGCCTCGCCGAGTCGGGCTACCTGCCCCTGCGTGACATGGTGCGCGCTGCCCTGGCGAACGCGGGCGCCGTCAGGATCGACCACATTCTTGGGATGTTCCGGCTGTGGTGGATTCCGGACGGCTGTGGCGCCACCGAGGGAACCTACGTGTACTACGACCACGAGGCGATGATGGGCGTGATCCTCCTGGAAGCCCAGCGCGCCGGGGCCGTGGTCATCGGTGAAGACCTGGGCGTCGTCGAGCCGTGGGTACGCGACTACCTGCGCGAGCGCGGCGTGCTGGGTACCTCCGTGGTCTGGTTCGAGAAGGACGGGGGCGGGTGGCCGCTGCGTCCTGAACATTACCGTGACCGTGCGCTCGCCGCCGTCAATATTCACGACCTGCCGCCAACATTGGGCTACATTCGAGGCATCCAGACCACCCTGCGCTCGGAGCTGGGCCTGCTGACCGACGACATCGACACCGTTCGTTCCTCGGATCGACTCGAACTTGAACGGGTTGTCGCCCGTCTTCACGAGTACGGCTGCATCAACGGCGCCGAGCCCAGCGAGCGCGAGATCGTCGAGGGGCTGTATCGCTACGTCGCCCGAACGCCGTCGAAGCTGGTCGTTGCTTCCCTCGTTGACGCGGTGGGGGACGTGCGTCCGCAGAACATGCCGGGAACGGGCGCCGACCTGTACCCGAACTGGTGCGTGCCGCTGTGCGATTCGGACGGCGAAGAGGTCGGAACCGAGGACCTGTCCTCCAACGAGCGCCTGACCTCACTGTTCGCTCTGCTGCGCGAGTCGGTGCGATAATCCGTCGTGCAACAGTTGAGCCCCGCGGCGATCATTCCGCGGGGCTCAATCGCATGGTTTCGATGCTATTGGAGTGCGGCAACCTCGAAGAGTGGGTCGAGCACGGTGCAGCGTGCGGGCAGATCATCCGGACCGCGGAGGAGTGCGGTCTCATGCCCACTGATGATGATCAACGGGACGTACACGCACAGCCGAGCCGCGCGAGCGGGCATGAGATCCCAGTGGATGAGCGGATCTCCGGCGGCGACGATCTCGCCCTCGTCGACGAGCGCGGCAAAGCCCTTACCGCGCAGATTCACGGTGTCGATTCCCAGGTGAACGAGAATTGACGCGCCGCCCGTCGACGTGACAATGGCGGCGTGCGGCTTGAGCTTGGTAACGACGCCGTTGATGGGGGAATGGACGGTGAGACACCGAGCCTGTGAGGAAGGCTCAAGGGCAAGGCCCGGTCCGACGACACCGCTGGCGAACACAGGGTCGGGCACGCCGGACAGCGGCAGGACGCGCGCCGCGAAGGGCGCGCGGACAACCACGCTCACCGAGTCTCGTTCATGGCCGCGACGATGTCCTCGGAATCGGGGCCCATGACGACCTGAACGGCGTCGCCAACGATGACGACGTCGAAAGCGCCTGCGGCCCGCAGCTGCGCCTCGTCAACGAGATCGGTGTTGGCGCAATCGAGGCGGATGCGCGTGATGCAGGCCTCGAGATTGGAGATGTTGTCCCACCCACCCAGGGCGTCAACGATGGTCGTTGCGGTGCTCATGGCGTCCTCCTTGGCTCGATCACCGAAACAGGTGCGGTTTTCCTCACACTTATGGTAACGCCTGCGATGCCTCGGCGACACGATTGCGAGATCGGGAGCGCGTCACATTATGAGATCCCGGGAACGAGGCTGGCGCCCCGGATGCGTGCCGCGGGTGTGAAACCCATGGCGACCCCCGACGCAACGGCCACCGCGATGACGACGTACATCGCGGCTTCCACCCCCACCCACGTCGCGAGCGTACCCGAGGCGAACGCTCCCAGTGGCATCACTCCCCACACCGCGAAGCGGAACGTCGCGTTCATGCGACCCAGCATGGCGGTGGGACACACCTCCTGACGCAGGCTCATCTGCGTCACGTTGTAGATCGTCTGGAAGTACGAGGAGACGACCCCGGCCCCCGCGATCACCCACGGAGCCAAGCCGGGAAAATGGACGGCTGCCGGCTGGAACACCAGAACCGTGACCCCGGCGATGTTGGTGATGACAATGGATCGACCGATCCCGAGCCGGTTGATCCACGCCGAGCGTGTGAGCGCTCCGAGGAGCCCCCCGAGCGCGCCGACACTCAGCACGATGCCCAGCCCGGTGGCGCTCATGCCCAGCGTGCGCAGCACGAGAACGGGCAGGAGCACGTTGATCCCCGCCGCGGCACAGGCGGCGCACGCGATGCACGAAAAGAGCGGAAAAAGCAGGCGGTGGCCGCGCACGAAGGCCACCCCCTCACGGATCTGGGTGCCCAGGGAGGACGTGGGACGCAGGCGCTCACTCTCGGGGGTGCGAATCCGCCAGATCGCCCACGTTGAGAACGCGTAGGTCGATGCGGTCAGCAGGTAGGCCAGGGGAGGGGCAACGACGCCGAGGAGCCAGCCGCCCAGGCCGGGGCCACCCGCACGCCCAACCTGAAAAGAGATCTCGAGGCGACCGTTGGCCGCCCCGATGTAGCGCTTGGAGGCCACTTCCGGAACGTAGGACTGGTAGGCCACGTCGAAGAAGACCGTGGAGAGGCCAAGCAGGCCGGCGACGAGCATCAGGTGGGTGAGAGTCAGCGAAAAACACGCGTAGGCGAGCGGAACCGAGACGAGGGCGGCGATGCGCGCGAGGTTGGCGCTGATCATGACGCGGCGCTTCGACCACCTGTCAACCCAGGCGCCCGCCGGGAGGCCGACAAGCAGGAACGCCAGGGTCTGCACGGCCGCGAGGGCGCCGACCTGCGACTCGCTCGCGTGAAGCATCGTAATCGCGATGGCCGAGGTGGCCAGCGTCCCCACCTGGAAACCGACCTGCGCGGCGCTCTGTCCCGCCCACAGGTGCATGAACGCCGAGTTGCGAGTCAGGGGGTGGCCAAGCCACTGGCGAATCGCGCCGCTCACCCGCGGCCACCGGATTGGGCCTGCCCGCGCGGGTCGGCTCCCGCCAGGGCGGTGGCCAACCCCCAGGCCAGGCCGCCAGCGTCAACCGACGGAGCGATGATGTCAGCGACCTCGACGAGCGCCTCGCACCCCGAGCCAATGCTGACACCGATCCCCGCCGCGGCCACGGCCTCCACGTCGTTGTTCGAATCACCGATCGCGACACTTCGCGACAATGGGATCCCCACGTGCTCGCACACCGCGCGGATGCCGACGGCCTTCGACAGGTGCGAGGGAAGAACCTCGATGGGCACGTAGCCGCCCGCGCCCACCGACCCGATGATCGCTCGGTAGCCTGTGGGCAGTGCCTCCTGCACGGCATCGAGCACAGCACCGGCGGGCGGAACATACGCCGTCACCTTCGTGAAGGACCCCGAGCCAATGTCCGTGATGAAGGGGCAGATCGATTCCGCGTACTCCGCCCAGTCTCCCGGTTCGATACCCGCCCCGGCAACAAAGAAATCCAAGTATCCCTCGCACGGCCCCATCTGATCAGGCCCCTGCCATATGTAGAAGGCATCCAGGTCCTCCCACAGGCGGCTCAGCGCGTCGATGTCGCCTCGAGGCATTCGCTCATCAAGCAGCACGCTCTGCCCGACGGCCGCGTAGCCTCCCGCTCCACCGACCAATCCTTCGAAGCCCAACTCCCAGAAGCGGGGGTACACCTCCGGCACAGATCGCCCCGTGCACGCGAACAGGCGGTGGCCGCGCTCGTGCACCTCCCGCAGCGCCCTGACCCCCGAGGAGGGAACCCGCTGACGCGAGTCGCACACGGTCCCATCAATGTCGACGAAGACCGCGTAGGGGCAGACGGCTGCGCGACCATCAAGCACGCGCTGTGATAGCACACTCATCTCCTCATCCTACCGCCACGCCCGCCACCGCCACCGCGCAGAACAGGGGCCGCAAACGACAGATCATGCGCCCACCCCTCCCGTCAACGAGTGCCTTGCCCACAATGGAAGCAACGACCCAATCGGCGAGGGAGCGAAAGGCAGTTCACACCCATGACACCCACACCGGTCACCGACGCCCGCAGCCTCTCGCTCGTGCAAGCCGCCGCCCTGGCGTCCGGAGCGAGCCAGTGGGACTCCCGGCAGATCCCCAGTGCCGGCATCCCATCCTTCGTCATGAGCGACGGCCCCCACGGGGTGCGCCGACAGCTCGGAGACGGAGACCACCTCGGCATCGCCGCCTCCGAGAAGGCCACGTGTTTTCCCACCGCCTCCGCCCTCGCCGCGACCTGGGATCCGGAGCTCGCCCGCCTGATGGGGCAGGCCCTCGGCCTCGAGGCCCGCTCCCTCGGCGTGCACGTCCTCCTTGGTCCGGGACTCAACATCAAGCGCTCCCCCCTGTGTGGACGCAACTTCGAGTACTTCTCCGAGGACCCCTTCCTCGCCGGAACCATGGGAGCGGCCCTCGTGCAGGGAATACAATCCATGGGAACCGCGGCATGCCCCAAGCACTTCGCCGTCAACTCCCAGGAGCTGCGCCGCATGGCCTCGGACTCCATCGTCGACGAACGGACGATGCGCGAAATCTACCTCACCGCCTTCGAGATCGTGTGCCGCAGTGCCCACCCGCGCGCCATCATGAGTTCCTACAACCTCGTCAACGGCACCTACGCCCACGAGAACGCCCACCTGCTGACCGACATCTTGCGCGCGGAGTGGGGCTTTGACGGCCTGGTCATCTCCGACTGGGGAGGATCCAACGATGCCGTCGCAGCGGTGCGCGCCGGAGGCAGCCTCGAGATGCCCGGACCCGGCCTGTACGGGGCGCGCCAGATCGTCGCGGCCGTCGCCGAGGGACGCCTCGACGAGGCCGACGTCTACGCTCGCGCCCAGGAGGTCGTGGACATGGCCCTCGCCGCTACACAGCAGCCCGACGCCCGGCCCTACGACGAAGACGAACACCACGAACTCGCCACGCGCGTCGCCACCGAGTCCATCACGCTCCTGCGCAACGAGGGGGGCCTGCTTCCGCTGGGAGCGGGGACTCGGGTTGCCCTCATCGGCGATATGGCCGAGACCCCTCGATACCAGGGAGCGGGTTCCTCGCAGGTCAATCCCACGCGCCTCGACCGCGCCCACGACCTCCTGGCTGATGGCGGAACGCGCGCCCGAGGCCTCGTCCTAGAGGGCTACGCCCCCGGATACGCCCGTCACGGCGGCACCACCGACGCGCTCCTGGCCGAGGCCAGCGACGTGGCCGCGCGCGCAGACGTCGCCCTCGTCTACGTCGGCCTCGACGAGCTCGCCGAATCCGAGGGCCTGGACCGGCCCCACATGCGCCTACCCGACGGACAGGCCGAACTCATCGAGGCGGTTGTCCGCGCCAACCCGAAGACCGTGATCATCCTGTCGGGAGGAGCCAGCGTGGAGATGCCCTGGGCCGAGCGGGTTCCCGCCCTGGTGCACGCCCACCTGGGCGGCCAGGGTGGCGCGGGCGCGGTGCTCGACGTTCTCACCGGCGCCGTCAACCCCTCGGGGCGCCTGGCCGAGACCTACGCCCGCGCCCACGACGATCACCCGAGCGCCGCCTGGTATCCGGCCACCGGCCCCCTCTCCCTCTACCGCGAGGGACCCTACGTGGGATACAGGTACTTCACATCCGCCGGGGTGGACGTCGCCTACCCCTTCGGCTACGGCCTGTCGTACTCGACCTTCGAGTACTCCGACCTCACCGTCGACAAAGACGGGGCATCGCTGACCGTCACGAACTCCTCGACCGTCGACGGGACGGAGGTCGTCCAGCTCTACGTGAGCTCGCCGGGTGGGGTCGTCGGCCCCGTTCGCGAACTCAAAGGCTTCGCCAAAGTCCGGGTGCGTGCGGGGTGCTCCCAGAGAGTGTCCATCCCCTTCGACCGCTACACGTTCCGCCACTGGGAAACCTCGCGTTCGGCCTGGGAGACGGAAGGGGGAACCTGGACCATCTGGGTGGGCCCCAACGTGGAAGACACGCCGCTGAGCGCCACACTCGACGTCGAAGGAGCCACTCCCGGCCCGATCGACCCCGCCCTCGGTCACTACATCAACGCCGACGTGGCGGGGGCCACGATGGGTGAGTTCGCCGTCCTGTTGGGCCGCACCGTCCCCACGGCGCACCCGTCTGATCAGCTGAGCGCCAGCGATCCCCTGTCCGACATGGTGCGCGCCCGCAGCGGGCTCGCCCGTTTCGTCGCCCGCAGGCTCGTGGCGATGAAGGCCAAGGCCGACGCGAGTGGGCACCCGGACCTGAACATCCTCTTCGTCCTCAATATGCCCTTCCGGGCGATCGCCAAGATGAGCGCGGGCGCGGTGAGCGCGGACATGGTCGCCTCCATACTCGACGCCGTCAACGGCCACCCGATCCGGGGGCTGGCCCGCGCTCTCGTCGGCTACGTCGCCAATGCGCGAGCCGACAGGGCAACGCAACGACAGATCGACCGGCGTCGGTGACCCGGCGCCCACGACAGCAACGCGACAAGGAGCACTCATGCAGGCACGCACGCACTGGTGGAAGAAGTTCGAGGACAAGCACCGCACCGTCGCACAGTTCATCGTCTTCTTCATACTCTCCAACGGCATCACCGTCCTCCAGCTGGTCCTCATGCCGGCCTTCAAGGCGGCTTTTGCCCACACGGGCCTCGTGGACACGGCCCTGCAGTTCCTGCCGGTGGGGGTCTCCCACGGACACACCGTCTACCTCTTCGACTACCCCTCCGGAGCCCTTGCGGCCGGGGGAGGGGGAGGAGTCGCATACTTCCTGGCCGTGGAGATCACGCTCCTCATCGCCCAGGTCATCAACTTCTTCGCCCAGCGTTCGGTGACCTTCAGATCCAACTCTTCCGTCCTCGTGGCGGCCTTCTGGTACGCGATTGCCTACGTTCTCATCACCGTGGCGGCGGCCGCGCTGCAGGTGCTGTACAAGGACCCCATCTACGCCTGGTCGATTGACGCGCTGGGCGCGGGGGGAGAAACACTGGCCGACGTGATCACGATGATCATCAACGCCGCCGTCTCCTTCTGGGTGTTCTTCCCGATCTTCAAAGTGATCTTCAAACAGAAACCCGAGGAGGACGCGCAGGTCGGCGGCGGGCAGTAGACTACGGGGAGACTATCGAGAGGAGACCCCGTGAGCACGCCACTGCTGACCGTGATCGTTCCCGCATACAACTCTGAGGACTACCTCGATCGCGCGTTGACGACGCTGGTGGGGTACGGCGACGAGTTGGAGGCGATCATCGTCAACGACGGTTCCAAGGACCGTACGGCGGAGATTGCTGACGACTGGGCGGCACGATACCCCTCCGTGAGAGTCATTCACCAGGAGAACAAGGGACACGGCGGGGCAGTGAATGCGGGTTTGGCGGCTGCCACCGGCACGCACGTGCGCGTCGTGGATTCGGATGACTGGTTGGACCGGCGCGCGGCAAACGCCGTGCTGGACGTGCTCCGCGAGGAACGGGAGGCGGGGCGAGACCTGGACCTCCTCGTGACCAACTACGTCTACGAGAAGCAGGGGAAAGCTCACAAGGTCACGATCCGCTACCGCAATGTCCTGCCGCGTGGGCGCACCTTCGGGTGGGACGAACTCGGGCGCTGCCGCTACGACCAGTACCTCATGATGCACGCGCTCACGATGCGCACCGACGTTGTGCGCAGCTCGGGCTTGGTGATGCCGGAGCACACCTTCTACGTGGACTACCTGTATTCCTTCGTTCCCCTTCCCTACGTGCGCACCATCAGGTACCTGGACGTTGACCTCTACCGCTACTTCATCGGTCGAGACGACCAGTCCGTCAACGAAAAAGTGATGATCACGAGGCTGGACCAGCTGGCCCGGGTCAATCGAGCGATGACCGAGGCACTGCCGGCGCGGGCCGATGTGGAGGACAAGCTGTGGCGATACATGGTGCACTACCTGCGCATCAACGCCGTCGTGTGCTCCGTCATGGCCCAGCTCTCGGGAACCCCCGAACACCTCGCGCTCAAGGAAGAGATCTGGGAGACGATGGACGACATCAACTCGGAGGCCACCGAGCGCCTGCGCAAGGACCTTCTCGCAGGGCTGGTGCGCCACGCCTCGCCCGCAGTCGTGCGCGGGGGCTACAGGGCTGCGGGATTCGTCCTCGGCTTCAACTGACAGTCGGCCGCTACCCCTGGGTGAGCGCCATCGCCGTGCGATGGAGGCTAACACGCTTGCCGATGAGGGGGAACTCCACGCCCTCTTCGCGCCCCTGCCACGTGAATCCGAGCTTGTGCGCGACCCGGCGCGAGGCCTCGTTGCCCTCGAAGTAGGACAGAGTCAGCGTCGCGTAGCCCAGGTGGGCGGCGCGGTCCACGATCGCCCGCCCGGCCTCGGTGGCGTAGCCATTGCCCCAGTAGGGGCGGCCGGTCCAGTAGCCAAGGTCGGCGACGTTGCGTTGATCCGCTGCCTTCATGCGTAGCGCGATGGCGCCCACCAGCTCGTTGCTCTCGCGCAGCGTCACCGCGTAGCTTTCGGGGGCTGCCAACACGGTGGAGAGGCCGTCGTAGGCGTCGTCAATGCGCGTGTAGGGCCGCCAACCGCACGCCATGCCGATGCGCGGTTCCTTCGCCAGCTCATAGAGAGCGGGCGCGTCACTGCGGTTCCACGGACGCAAGCGGAGCCGCTCGGTGTCGATGATTGTCACTGTTCCTCCAAAAGCGTTGTCGAGGGCAGCAGAACCGTCAGAGTGAACCAGTGATCGCGTGCCCGGGTGACGGCTTGTCCGCCGTACTTGCGTGCCGTCCATTGTATCGACTTCACGCCCCATCCGTGACGCATGGCGTCGGCCTTGATCGTCGTGAGGCGCCCGCCGGCGTCGACGTGCAGCTGACCGTCGAACCAGTTATCGACCCGGAGCACGAGCATTCGTCCGCGCCGAAACAGAGCCAGTTTGATGAGGCGCTTGCTCGGCTCACCGACCCTGCGCGACGCTTCGATCGCGTTGTCAAGGGCATTGCCGAAGAGCGTGGCGATGTCCATCGAGGACATGCCCGTCAGGAGGGATCCGTCGGCGACCGCGGTGAAGGTGATGCCCTCGGCGCTGCACACCTTCCCCTTTGCCGTCAGGATGACGTCCAGGACCGGGTGCCCGCTGTGGTAGTGCTGGCCGATCTGCGCGATCTGGGACTCAAGTTCCTCGAAGGAGACAGCCGCCCGCCCCGGGTCCAGCTCGGCTCGGATCGCGGCCACCTGGTGTTTGAGGTCGTGGTGGGCGCGGGCCACCTGCTCCATGTCGGCCCTCGCCGACAGGTACTGGTGGTGCTGGGCCTCCAGGAAGGCCTGGATCGAGGCCAGCTCGCGCTCCATGGCGCTCTGCTGGATGCGCTCGAACTGGGCGAAGAGGATCGCGTAGCCGCCCAGGTCGACGAGCGTGCGGATGTAGAAGACCTCCAGACCCGCGCGTCCCGAGAAGGGTGTCGCCGTCGAGACGAAGCTGAGGTTTGACAGGGCGAAGATGGCGACCCCGACGACGAGCGTGGCTGCCAGCTCGCCGCGCGTGAGGGGCGCCGACAAGCCCTGGCGTAGGACCCGTCGCTCGCAGTAGTAGACGATCCCCAGGCACGCCGAGGCTAGAGCGATGAAACCGCCGAGAGATTCGGGGCGCCAATACTCACGATCAGCGTGGAAGAAGACCACGACCTGCCACGCGAGCGACGCCGCCAATTCGGCGACGATGAACGCGCGTACACTCACGTGCGTCACCCACCGCCACGGTGCTCCCGTCCCCGCCTCGATCATGCCCCACAGGAGAAGGAACGCGAGCCCCATGCCGGGAATCCACAGGCTCAGGGGAGAGTGGCCGAGGAACTCCTGAGTGACGACGAAGGCGACAATCCCGCCCGCTGCCGTGACAGCGATACGCCACCGGGGCATCGAACGCGATGGAGCGAGGTCGTGTGGGCAGGAGGCGCGTGCGATGGCGAGCACGTACACGAGGCCAGCGCCCCACTCGGCCAGCGCTGTGAAGAGTCGGGGAATGTCGGGCAGCGACTCGAACACGTCAGTCGATCCCGCCCGCATAGTCGGCCAACGCGCTCATGAAAGCCTTCCTGCGGGGGCGTGAGATGCGCAGGCTATCGCCGCCCGTCATGAGGCACTCCTGATCCGAGACGCCGCGCACGTGCGCCAGGGAGACGAGGTAGCACGAGTTGGATCGGAAAAAGTTGTGGCCCGCGAGTTCGGCCTCCATGGCCTTGAGCGTGGAGACGACCGAGTACACGCCGGACAGCGTGTGCACGTCGATCCGGTGCTTGACGGACTCCGCGTAGACGATGTCCGCCACGTCAACGCGGTGCGTGGTCGCCCCCGACTGCAGCAGCAGGCTTGCCCTCTGGCGTTTGGCCAGTGCGCGCATGCAGCGGTCGAGCTCCTGAGAAAACGCGAACCAGGGGAGGGGCTTGAGCAGGTAGGACAGGGCGCCCACTTCGTAGCCGTTGATCGCAAACTGCGGTGCGGAGGTGATAAACACGAGGAGCACCTCCTGATCGACCTCGCGGATCGCTCGCGCAGCACTCATTCCATCCAGGTGCGCCATCTGGATGTCCATCAGGATGATGTCGTAGACGGGCTTGTAGTCCCCGACAATTGCCGCGCCATCGGTGAAGTACGTCGCGTCGATGTGGAGGGTGCGTTCCTCGCCGTAGCGCCTCAGATAGTCGCGAAGAAGCTTGCGCGAGACGGCCTCGTCCTCGACGACCGCTATCCGAACCATCGAGCTACCCCCTTATCCCCTCGGCTTGCCTCCAGGATATCCGAGCCTCGGGGCCGCTTCCCGAGGCGTCCATTGCCCCTGGCCCGTGAGCCAGCGCTGTGCCGGGCGCGGAAGCTAGGATGGGACCAACAGCGCGAAAGGGGAGCAACGTGGATCTGCTCGTTGTTGGTTCTGGTTTCTTCGGCCTGACGGTTGCCCGTGAGGCGGCGGAACGCTACGGCATGGACGTGACCGTCATTGAGCGCCGCGATCACATCGGCGGCAACGCGTACTCCTCGATCGACGAGGCCACCGGGGTGGAGGTCCACCGCTACGGCACTCACCTGTTCCACACGTCGAACGAGCGCGTGTGGAGCTACGTGAACCGCTTCACGTCCTTCAACGACTACCGTCACCGCGTGTACGCCAACTACCGGGGCGTCGTCTACCCGCTGCCGATCAACCTGGGGACGATCAACCAGTTCTTCGGTGCCGCCTACTCCCCGGACGAGGCTCGCTCGCTGATTGCGCGCCAGGCCGCCGAAGTCTCGGGTGAGCCGCGCAACCTGGAGGACAAGGCGGTCAGCCTCATTGGGCGTCCCCTCTACGACGCGTTCATCGCGGGCTACACCGCCAAGCAGTGGCAGACCGACCCGCGTGAGCTTGACGCCTCGATCATCACGCGGCTTCCCGTGCGATTCACCTACGAGAACCGCTACTTCCAGGACCGCTACGAGGGGCTGCCTCTCCACGGGTACGGGGCGTGGATCGCGAACATGGTGGATCACCCGCGCATCAGCGTCCACACGGGGGTGGACTTCTTCGACGACTCCTCCGCTTTCTCCAAGCGAGCAACCGTGGGGCAGGTCCCGGTCGTCTACACCGGCGCGATCGATCGGTACTTCGACTACGAGGCCGGGCAGCTGGGATGGCGCACCCTCGACTTCGAGACCGAGGTCGTTGATGTGCCCGACTTCCAGGGGTGTTCGGTCATGAACTACTCCGATCAGTGCGTCCCCTTCACGCGCATCCACGAGTTCGCTCACCTGCACCCCGAACGAGACCGCAAGGACGCGACCAACACGATCATCCAGCGCGAGTACTCCCGCTTCGCGCGCCGCGGCGACGAACCGTACTACCCGATCGCGTCCCCGTCGGATCGTGCGACCCTGGCCGCGTACCGCGAGATGGCGGCAGGCGAGGATCGTGTTCTCTTCGGTGGCAGACTCGGCTCCTACCAATACCTCGACATGCACATGGCGATTGCCTCCGCCTTGACGAAAGTGGACGAGGCCTACGCCACCTGGCGTTGATGGGAGAGCGTGGCTGCCCCTTCGATGCGCGGGCCTTCGCGTCGATTGCGCCACGGAGTGGGGGCCGGGAGCCGACGTGATGACGGGCCAGGCGGCGCGCTCCGCACGCGGAACATCCTATATCGTGGACTTTTGCTGACATCGGCGTTCGCGGGTCCTAGTCTGACTGGGAATTATCCCGAATACACACGAACGCAAGGAACTCACCCAATGTCATCCTCCGCATCCAGCCCCGCGCCCCGCGCGCGCGACTCGTGGAGCGGCCAGACCGGCTTCCTCCTGGCGGCCATCGGCTCCGCGATCGGACTGGGCAACATCTGGCGCTTCCCCGGCGTCTCCTACTCCAACGGCGGCGGCGCCTTCCTGATCCCGTACCTGGTCGCCCTGGTATTCGTCGGCATTCCGATGCTCTGGCTCGACTACGCGGTCGGACACAAGTTCCGGGGTTCACCGCCGTGGGCGCTGCGAAAGATCATCGGCGGCGGCGAGTTCATCGGCTGGTTCCAGACCTTCGTCTGCTTCGTCATCATGGTCTACTACGGTGCTGTCCTCGCGTGGGGCGTGCAGTACACAATCTACTCCGTGAACGAGGCCTGGGGTGGCGATCCGACGAGCTTCTTCCTGGAGTCCTTCCTCGAGAAAGTCCCCGGCAACACCTTCTCCTGGGCCCCCGCGTGGTCCGTGATGATCCCGCTCGCCCTCGTGTGGGTCCTCGCGCTGCTCGTCATCGGCCGCGGACTGTCCAAGGGCGTCGAGGCGGCGAACAAGATCTTCCTGCCCCTCCTCATCGTCCTCTTCCTCGCGCTCGTCGTGCGCGCCCTCTTCCTGCCCGGTGCCGTCGAAGGCCTCAATGCCTTCTTCACCCCGAACTGGGCGGCGCTGGCCGACCCCAAGGTGTGGCTGGCGGCCTTCGCGCAGATCTTCTACTCGCTGTCCGTGGGATTTGGCATCATGCTGACCTACGCCTCCTACCTCAAGCCCAAGTCGAACCTGACGGGCACAGCGCTCGTCGCCGGCTTCGCGAACTCCTCCTTCGAGATCCTCGCGGGCATCGGCGTGTTCGGCGCCGTCGGCTTCATGGCCCACCAGCAGGGCGTCGCCGTCGCCAAGGTTGAGGGTCTGACCGGTCCGATCCTGTCCTTTGTGACCTTCCCGCAGATCATTTCGATGATGCCCGGCGGCCCCATTTTCGGTGTCCTCTTCTTCTCCTCCCTGGTCCTGGCCGGCGTCACCTCGCTGCTGTCCCTGCTCCAGGTGGTCTCCGGCGGCCTGCAGGACAAGTTCGGCTGGTCGCCCGCCCGCTCGGCCCTCGTCTTCGGTGTTCCCGCCACCGTGATCTCCCTCGCGCTGTTCGGTACGCGCTCCGGGCTCAACAACCTCGACATCGTCGACAACTTCATCAACTCGATCGGCGTGGTCTCCTCCGCGATTATGTTCGCCGTTCTGTGCGCGGTGGCTGGACCCCGCCTGGGAGCCCTGCGTGCCCACCTCAACTCGGTGTCCAGCGTGAAGGTGCCCAAGCTGTGGGAACCTCTCGTCGGCATCGTCATCCCCCTCGTCCTCTTCATCATGATGGCCATGTCCGTCGTCGATCTCGTGACGAAGGGATACGAAGACTACCCGGGCGGCTACGTGATGGTCTTCGGATGGGGCGCGGTTGCAATCGCCGTCATCGCCGCCCTGATCTTTACCTTCATCCCGTGGAGGCACCGCACGGTAGACACCCACGCGACGGTCACCCAGATTCTCGCGGATGACGCCGACGCAATTGCTTCGACCGAAGGAGATGCCCAGTGACCGCTCCCGCTATTGCTCTGATGATCCTGACGATTCTGCTCGTCTGGGGTGGACTTGTCGCCTCGGTCGTCCTGCTGCAGGTCCTGTCGGTGCCCACCGACGAGGAGACCGAGGCCGCGCAGCGCGCTATCGATGCCACTGCAGCCGCGAAGCGGTAGGGGGAGATCGTGAAGCTCGTAGCCTTTGATCTCGACGACACCCTGGCACCCTCGAAGTCGCCGCTGCCCGCACGCATGGATGTGGCTCTGCGTTCCCTATTGGATCACGTGGAAGTGTGCATCATTTCCGGCGGCCAGATGGGCCAGTTCCGCGCCCAGGTGCTCGACAACCTCCACGCAACGGACGAGGAACTCTCTCGTCTGCACCTGATGCCCACCTGTGGAACTCGCTACTACCGCTTCGTCGGCGGCGCGTGGGTTGAGCGCTACGCTCACGACCTGGATCCCGATCTCGCCGCGCGTGCCGTGTCCTCGCTTGAGCGCCACGCCCGCGCCCTCGGGCTGTGGGAGGAGAATCCGTGGGGACAGATCATCGAGAACCGCGGGTCGCAGATCACCTTCTCCGCGCTGGGGCAGGAGGCACCCCTGGAGGCCAAGCGGGCGTGGGATCCGGATGGGACGAAGAAGGCCGCCCTGCGCGACGCCGTCGCCCCCGACGTTCCGGAACTGGACGTGCGGGGAGGAGGGTCGACCTCGGTTGATGTCACGACGCGCGGCATCGACAAGGCGTACGGCATGGGCAAGCTCGTGGAGGAGACGGGCATTGCCGCCTCCGAGATGCTCTTCGTCGGGGATCGGCTCGACCCCGAGGGCAACGACTATCCCGTCAAGGCCGCGGGCTACGCGACGCGAGCGGTCTCGGGCTGGGAGGAATGCGTCAGCGTCATCGAGGAGATCGTGGCCGCCGTGAGGTGACGCCAAAGATGCGCATCATCGAGGCCGGGGCCGGGGGAGCGGCTCCGGCCTCTTCCGCCTCTTCGCGACGGGGCGCCTAGGCTCCGACGCCTCGCGTTGCCCAGAACACCACCGCTGAGGCGGCCGCCACGTTGAGCGAATCGACTCCGTGGTCCATCGGAATCTTCACGGTGTAGTCGGAGGCCGCGATCGTGTGCTTGCCCAGGCCATGCCCCTCGGTTCCCATCACGATCGCCAGGCGCGCATCGGGGCCGCGCAGGGCGGGGAGGGCGGCGAAGTCGTCCAGTGAGATGGAGTCTTCGCACAGGGCCAGTGAGGCGAGAGTGAATCCCGCATCACGCAGGAGCGCGATGTCGCCGGGCCACGATTCGAGGCGAGTCCACGGAACCTGAAACACGGTCCCCATCGAGACGCGGACGGAGCGCCGATACAGGGGATCTGCACACGAGGGCGTGACCAGCACCGCGTCGATCCCGAGCGCCGCGGCGCTGCGGAATGCCGCTCCCACGTTGGTGTGATCCACCAGGTTCTCCAGGACGACGACGCGGCGGGTCGGCTGCGGGGGCTGGGCACTCGTCAGGAGCTGCACCACCGAGGGAAGCTGGGGGCGCTGCATGGCGGCCAACGCGCCGCGATGCAGATGAAAGCCCGTCATGCGTTCCAAGACCTCTTCCGGGGCAACGAACACGGGAACCTCCCCGCCTTCGAACGATCCGGTTGCCGCGGCGATGAGCGGGCGCAGGGTGGGAAGCCACCGTGCGCTGACCAGGAAGGAACGAGGCCGATGGCCCGCGGCAATGGCGCGCTCGATGACGGTGGCCGACTCCGCCATGTAGAGCCCACGCTCGGGTTCGATGCGGGAGCGCAGCTTCACGTCCTTGAGTCGCGTGTAGTCGGTCAGGCGCGGGTCCTCGCGCAGGTCGGCGTGCGCCAGCTCGATGATCATTGCGTGCCTCTCAGGAGCGCTGGAGGGCGCGGGAGACCTCTCCTGGCCACGACGGTCCCTCGAAGATGAAGGCGGAGAATGCCTCGACGAGGTCCGCCCCAGCCCCGATCATGCGCAGGGCGTCGGCCTGGGAGGACACGCCGCCCGTGCCAATGAGGATCTGGGAGTCGTCCAGGTGAGCCGCCACCAGTGAGATCACCTCGAGGGCACGGCCGAGCAGCGGTGCGCCCGAGACCCCGCCCGGTCCCAGATCGTGGTCGATCGTCGTGTTGGTGGCGACCACCCCAGCGAGTCCGAGCTCCTTGGTGAGTTCAACGATCGCCACGATGTCCTCGTCGGCGAGGTCGGGGGCAATCTTGACGAAGAGTGGCATGGAGCGGTCGGGGGCACCCGCCTCGCAGCCGCACCGTGCCGCCGTGAGAATGGGACGCAGCTGGTCCACGGACTGCAGGTCCCGCAGGCCCGGCGTATTGGGCGAGGAGACGTTGACGACGACGAAGTCCACCCAGCGAGCCAGGACCTTCGCGCAGTACTCGTAGTCGGCGCTTGCGTCCTCCTCCGCGGTGAGCTTGTTCTTGCCGATGTTTGCTCCCACGATCGCGGCGCGCCCCGCGGGGGTGGCACGCAGGGCCCGCAGATTCGCCGCGGCGGCGTCGGCCCCGGCATTGTTGAAGCCCATGCGGTTACGCAGCCCACGCTCGTCCATGAGCCGCCACAGGCGAGGGGCCTCGTTGCCCGGCTGGGGACGCGGCGTGACCGTGCCGATCTCGACGAACGCGAAGCCGAGGGCGCTCATGCCCAGCACGGCCTCCGCATCCTTGTCCATGCCGGCCGCCAGCCCGAGCCGCGAGGGAAGAACGCGCTGGCCGAGCGTGAGGGGTACTTCGGCGCCATCGATGGTGCGCGTGGGGCGACGGAGGGGATCGAGGTGCCCAAGGGTGGCCCGCATGAGGGAGCGCGTGGGAGCGCATCGTCCCGCACGGGAGATGAGGCCGAGACCCAGGTGGTGTGCCTGCTCCGGGTCGGTGAGGGAGATAAAGTGTGTGAATACCCAGTTGTACGCGCGTCGGATCATGACTCCTAGGGTAGATGATTAGTCCCACCATGCCCACCACCAGCGCTCGGACGAGCCGGTTCTGGTGAGGAAGCGAATCTCGTCCGGCGCAGGAGCGTCGGCAGGCACCGCGAGGACCCGGGCGAGAGCGAGCCAATGGAGGTAGCTGGGGCACGCTTGCTCGGGCGCGGGCGAGCCCGTGATGGCGCTGATTGCCGACTCGGGCACGCACACCGTGTCGATGCTGACTCTCTCGTCCCTCCTCGGAGCGCGTATCACGTAGCCCTCAAGGGTGAGTCCGTCGACGCTGGCGGCCGCGCGCAGGAGGGTGGCGATGGTGGGCGCGTTGTTCTGCCGGTCGCCGCGTGCGAGGCGAGGCAAGAGGGACAGGAGGCGCCTGGCGTCTGCGCCCTCCAGACCACCGATGCGAGCGTAGTCGTCGCCGCCCCATCCCTCGCTGACGTATGGAGCCAGCAGCGCGGTGATGCCGCGGTCGTCCAGCCAGTGCATGGGTCCGTAGAGCCCGTCTCGCGGGTGGTCCTCCTCGAATTGGACGTCGGCGCCTGCGGTAGTGCGAGGCGAGTGGTTGCTTCCCTGGGATGAGGGGGTGGTCACCGGGGCGGCGCGATCTGCTGGCGGGTCGTGGCGGGGCGAATCCTGGGGAAGAGGGATGGTCGAGGCGGTGAGCGTACGCATGGGCTGGGTCCTTTCCAAACGGTGCGGCGCAAAGTGCCGCTGTTCCCAGCATGTGGCCTCAACGCTTTCGAGAAAGGGGCCGTGGGCCCCGCCTGTGCGCCGCGCAGAGGCGGTGAAGGTGCCTGTGGGCAACACAGAAGAGTCCCGGACCCCTGTGGATGGGATCCGGGACTGGGCACGCGAGCGCGGGCCTACGCGGGGAACTCTCCCCGGGCGACCTGGGGGCGCGGCGAACGCCAGCGGCGCGGCATGATCATGCGTGAAAACGTGTAGTAGCCGGTGCCGCTGGGAATGTCCTCGCGGGGGTGGCTGGCCGAGAAGAGGCGTTTAATCTTGCGCCACACGACGATGGCTTCGACGGCCGTCACGATGAAGGAACCGTACATGAGGATCGAGGAACCGTAGAGCATGTAGGCCTGCCACTGCAGCGGCACCCGGTTGGCGAAGGTCGACAGCCCGAGCAGCAGGATGATCGAGACCATCATGAGTGCCATGATCCACTCGGCAAACGATCGGCGCGCGTCGACGTAATCGCGCACGTAGCGGCGGGCACGTCCCTTGTCTCGCGCCGGCAGGAACTTCTCCTCACCGGTGATGAGGGCGCGCTGCTCCGCATCGTAGCGGGCGTTGCGCTTGGCTCGTGCCGCGCGCTTGGCCTCCTTGCGATCGGCGGGCACCAGGGGATGAATGCGGGCCGCCTCGGCCGCCTTGCGCTTCGGCGTGGGCCGCCCTTTCTTGCCGGTGGGCGTCGTCGAGGCCTGCGCGGCGTGAGCCGATTCGTCCTCGCCGTTCTTCTTGCTTCGTCCAAACACGCTTCAAGGCTAGCGGAAAGCCCCGCCGCCTCGCACTTCCATGGTCTACCCTGGGCGTATGGCTGATACTTCACATGCTCTGTCGTCGTCCGTCCTGAAGGAACGCCTGGAGGAGGTCTTCCCATCGCTGCTGGAGGAGCTCACCCAGCTCGTCGCGATTCCCTCGGTCTCCTCCGACCCGGCGCACGCTGCCGACGTGGAGCGCAGCGCCGCCCACCTGCGCGAACGCCTTGAGGCCCTGGGCATGCACGCCCGGGTGCTGAGTGAGACGGCCGCGGACGGAACGCCGGGCAAGCCCGCCGTCGTCGCGCGAAGCCCTCGGATCGAGGGCGCGCCGACCGTGCTGCTGTACGCCCACCACGACGTGCAGCCCGTCGGCGAACTGGATCGATGGACCCTGGACCCCTACAGGGCGCAGGTGCGCGGGGATCGAATCTACGGGCGCGGAAGCTCCGACGACGGGGCGGGAGTGGTCGTGCACCTCGGCTCCCTGCGTATCCTGGGCGAGGACCTGCCGGTCAACGTCGTCGTCTTCATCGAGGGCGAGGAGGAGATCGGCTCCCCGTCCTTCACGGCGTTCCTGGATGCCCACCGCGACGAGCTCGCGGCCGACGTGATCATCGTGACCGACTCGTCGAACTGGAAGCCGGGGGAGCCCGCGCTCACCACGACGCTGCGCGGTAACGCGATCGTCACGGTTGACGTGACGGTCGCCGATCACGCCGTTCATTCGGGCGCCTTTGGCGGTCCGCTCCTGGATTCGGTGACGATCTCATCCATGCTCATCTCCTCCCTCTTCGACGAGCGCGGGGACGTGGCTGTGCCCGGTCTGGGCGGCTCCGATCACGCCGACGTTGATTGGCCCGAAGATGAGCTGCGTGAGGCCGCCGGCATGGTCGAGGGCATGGAGCTGGCCGGCTCGGGTGACATCGCGGCCCGGATCTGGACGAAGCCCGCGATCTCGGTGATTGGCTTTGACGCCCGCCCCGTGGCCAACGCCTCGAACACGATTGCGCCGCACACGCGGTTCCGCCTCTCGATGCGAACGGTCCCGGGCATGGACCCGAGCCAGGCGCAGGATCGACTCGTCGACTATCTCCTCTCTCACGCGCCCTTTGGCGCTCGGGTCGAGGTGACGCGAGAGGAGGCGGGGGCCGGATACCAGGCGGACATGGATTCGCCGGTCACGGCGGCTCTCCACGAGGCCCTGACCGAGGCCTGGGGCGTTCCGTCGGTCAACATCGGCGTCGGCGGATCGATCCCCTTCATCGCCGATTTCCAGCGCATCTTCCCGGGTGCCCAGGTCGTCGTCACGGGAGTGGAGGATCCGCTCACGAACGCTCACTCGGAGGACGAGTCTCAGTCCATCCCCGACCTCAAGGCTGCGATTCTTGCCGAGGCGCTGCTCCTGGAGCGCGTGTCTCGCCTGTGAAGAAAGTCGTTGTCGCCGGCCGCTGGGACGGTAACGGGGAGCGCCGTAGCGGGGGAGCTCTGGAGGAGATACGCCGCGGGATTCTTGACGTCGCGCCGCGCGCCCGCGTCTTTGCGCTGCCCTTCGGTCCGGGGCCGACCTGGGACGAGGCCGTCGTCGCCTCCTCCTCGTCCGCCTCGTTCGTGCGGGTGCCCCTCGGCGCGTCCTCGACGAGGCGCTACGGCTCCCTCGTGCGCGAACATGCGGCTTCAGGTGGCACGGTTGTCGTTGAGGGCGGTCACGGCGAACACCCCGACTACGGGCTTGGTTTCCTTTCCGGATTGCTCGCAACGCCCGCCGTGCACGCCTCCGACTCCTCCCTGGAGGACGCGCTGAACGCGGCCGAGGAGTTCGTGTCGCGCACGGGAGTCGACCTCATCTGTTCGGCCTCGACCGCGCGCCCGCTCCTCGGGCTTGACTCGGTGTTGGCCGTCGCACCCGATCTGTCTGCCGTCGACCAGCAGGATACCGAGACGACGGCGCTGCTCACCCGCGCGTTCGCGCGACGCCCGCATCGCCGCGAGCTCTTCGCGGGTCCGCAGGTTCACCCCGCCCGGGCGTACGGTTCCGGCGCCGGCGGAGGCGTCGGCGCGGTCGTGGCCGCAATCGGCGGACGCATTGTGGCGACGGGCGACCTGCTGGCGCGCCTGACGCCCCTCGAGGCGCAGCTGGAGGAGGCGGACCTCCTGCTCGTCGCGGAACCCGAGTTGGCCTCGCCCCTCCTCGCAGAATCGACCGTGGACGCGCTGACGAACGCCGCCGCCACCCGAGCTCTTCCCGTCGTCGGCCTCACCCGGCGCTCGTCCCTGTCGCATGTCGAGAGAGCACAGTGGGGCCTGCACGGAGTCTTCGAAACAGAGGGATTGATCATGCTCGAGGACGCGGGACGTCGGATCGCGCGCACCTGGTTACGCTGAGCGCGCAGCCCACCCCTCGCGCCGGGCGGGGGCGGGGGAGTAGTGTGTCAAGCGCATACGTCTATTCATGACCGTTAGGAGTGTCATGTCCGAGTCAACAACTCAGGCCCCCGCCCACGAGGTTACCCTCACCGACGTCGCTGCTGCGAAGGTCAAGAGCCTCCTCGAACAGGAGGGGCGCGACGACCTGCGCCTGCGCATCGCCGTCCAGCCGGGCGGTTGCTCCGGCCTGATCTACCAGCTCTACTTCGACGATCGGAGCCTCGACGGGGACGCCGTGCGTTCCTTCGACGGCGTCGAGGTCGTCGTTGATCGCATGAGCGTTCCCTACCTGAGCGGAGCGACGATCGACTTTGCCGACACCATCGAACGTCAGGGCTTCACGATCGACAACCCGAACGCCCAGAATACCTGCGCCTGCGGCGAATCCTTCCACTGAGCCGAAAGACCACGCACCTATGAAGTTCTCCCTGCGCCCCCTCGGCGCCCTCGTTGGATCCGCCACGCTTGCCCTCTCCCTGGCGGCATGCTCGAACGCCTCCTCCACGTCCTCGACTTCCTCGCCCGCATCGATCGACTACTCCGCCTGCGCCACCGATGATTCGGCCGAGCAGGACGCAAACGTTGATCGCAGCGCAAGTGGGAGCTTCCCCGACGTCACGGGTGCGGACAAGCCCGTCATCGCCGCGGGCACGGGCGCAGAGCCGACGACGAAGGCCCTGGTCAAGACGCTGTCCGCCGGGGACGGTGCGATCGTGTGCCCCGGAGCAAAGGTCAAGGTCAACTACGTCGGAGCCCTGTGGAACGGCACCGTTTTTGACTCCTCCTATGAGCGCGGCGAACCGGCCGAGTTCTCGCTCACCCAGGTGGTCAAGGGCTGGACCTACGGGCTCGCGCACGCCCGCGTCGGGGACCGCCTCGAGGTCGTCATCCCCGCATCCCTGGGCTACGGAAGCCAAGCCAAGGGCACTATCCCGGCGAACTCGACCCTCGTCTTCGTCGTGGACATCCTCGGCGTGGGGCGCCAGAACATTGCCGATCCATCGGTGCTGAGCAGCGGCGTCGCGACGGGTGAGGAGCTGCCCGAGGGCATCACGGTCGCCGGAGACGCCGGCGTGGAGCCGACCCTGACGATCGACGAGAGCGCTCCCGTGCCGACCGAGCAGAAGATCTACACGATCTACAAGGGCGCGGGAGATCCCCTCGAGGCCAGCCAGACCGTCCTGTACAAGCAGGTGGTCGGCGGATTCGGCGCCAACGGACAGACCCAATCCTCGTGGGTCCAGAGCCCGCTTGAGGCTCCCGTCGGATCGGCGGAACTGACCGGCTACACGATCGGTTCGCGTCTGCTCGTCGTTGCCCCGATCCAAGGATCCGGGCAGTCGGACGGCCAGGCCCAGGCCAACGTCTTCGTCGTCGACATCGTGGGGACTTCCTCCATCGAGTAGAGCCAGAGGCGTCAGTATCGCGATGCGGGCGGTTTCCCGGGTGGGGGAGCCGCCCGCATGCCGTTAGAATGGGTGCCATCGCGTCGAACTCACCGACCCACGCAAGGAGAAGCCATGAGCGACACATCCGTCAAAGTCCTCGTCTTTAGTGACGATTCACACAAGCGTCGCGCCGTCATGAACGGCATCGGGCTGCGCGCCTCCAAGGACACGCCGCGCATCGAGTGGGTGGAGGCAGCCACGGCGTTCGGGGTGCGCGACGCCGTTGACGCACAGGACTTTGCGGCGCTCATCCTCGACGCGGAAGCCAAGAAGGAAGGCGGCATGTCGGTCGCCCAGGACCTGCGCGAGACCCGCGACGACGTGCCCCCGGTGATCTTCCTGACCGCCCGAGTCCAGGACGACTGGCTCGCCACGTGGGCCGGCGCTGCGGCCACGGTCGCCGACCCGTTGGATCCGATCATTCTTCAGGAAACCCTCGCCGACGTGCTCGCGGGAGCTCACTGATGAGCGAGCGCCAGTGGGGTCCCATCATCGCGTCCGCGTTGCGCGGGCAGGCCCTCGACTACGGCCAGTCCTATTGGCTCATGGACCAGGTGATGAGCGGCGAACTCGGTGAAGCAAGGCTGGCTTCCTTCCTCACGGCGATGGCCATGAAGGGAGCCACTGTCGAGGAGATCCACGGTCTCGCGGACGCCATGCGGGATCACGCCCTGACCGTGGACCTGCCGAGCCGCGCCCTGGACATCGTCGGCACCGGCGGAGACGGACACAAGACCGTCAACATCTCCACCATGGCGGCCGTCCTCGTGGCCGCCCTGGGCGTTCCGGTCGTCAAGCACGGCAACCGCGCGTCGACCTCCCAGTCGGGGTCCGCCGATGTCTTGGAGGCGCTGGGTATCGACCTGAACGGTGATGCGGTGACGCTGCGCCGGGTGTTCGAGCAGGTGGGTATCGCTTTCCTGTTCGCCAACCACATGCACCCCTCCATGCGTTTTGCGGCTCCCGTGCGGCGTTCCATCGGTTTCCCGACCGTTTTCAACATCCTTGGTCCGCTCACCAACCCCGCGCGCGTACAGGCGTGCGCGATCGGGTCAGCCCGTGAGGACAACGCCCGCCTCATGGCCGGCGTGTACGCCTCGCGCGGCGCCTCGGCCCTCGTGTTCCGCGGGGCCTACACCGGACTGGACGAGCTGACCACCGCGGACCTCAATCAGGTGTGGATCGTCGCCGACGGAAACGTCACCCCCACCGAGTTTGACGCGCGCTCGGCCCTGGGAATGGCAGCCTGCACGATCGACGACCTCGCCGGGGGCGAGGCGCAGGACAACGCTGCGGTCGCCCGCGACGTGCTCGCGGGAGCAGGGCCGCAACCCGTGCGCGACGCGGTCGCTCTTAACGCTGCGGCCGGGATTCTGGCCTGGGAGGGCTTGGACGCTCCCGTGACGCCGCGCGACTTCGTCGATCGCATGCGTGACGCGGTCGAACGCGCCCGGAGCGGCCTGCGTGCCGGAGCCGGTGCCGCCCTCATCGAACGCTGGAAAAAAGCCTCCGCGAAGTAGAGGGGCGCGTTACCTCCCCCGCCTACCGGGACGCGAGCTCGCCCGTGCCAGTAGATCACGCAGGTTCGCGTCGCGAAGCGGGCTGAGCATGGGGTGCGCCCACGGCAGCGCGCCGCGCCACTCGATGAGCCGAGTTCCAGGCGCGCTCAATTCGGCGCAGATCAGCGCGGTTTCCGCCCACGAGGCCACCTCGGCTGCTCGCGTCGGTTGCTCCAGCGCCGCCCCGGAGAGCACGTCGATCCACGGGGAAGGATCCGTACGGGGAGGCACGACGACGGAGGACACATAGCGACCAAACGACGCCGCGTGCGCGACCCAACCGGCCTCGCCGTGCTCGCGGCGCGTCGCCCACACGATGCGTTCGGCAACCAAAATGGGGCGCATCGTCGCTCGCTCGACTCCGGTGATATAGGCGCTCAGGTCGTCGCGCGTGCGCGCGGCCGACTCAAAGAGACCACTGCTGGCCAGTCGCGACATGATCCGAGTCAGTGCCAGGGGAACGGCGCTGGACGAGGCCGCGATCGCCTCATCGATGCTCACCCGGTCGCACTCGCCACGGGCTTGAGCGATCGCGTTGGCCGCGCGAGTGGCGTGCGCCCGAGACCCGAAGGGACCCAGGGCGCGAGCTACCTGACCCAGACCTATGCGTGCCTCGACGCGCGGATTCTCCCCGTCGCTCACGACCCAGTACTGAGACCCCTGCCGCATGGACGCCGAATTGTAGGGCGGAGACAGGGTCGATATGTCGCGAAGCTCGCGGATCCGGGCCTCAATGACGGAGGCGGTGGGAAACGAACGAACACCGGCGGCCAGCGAAACCATTCGTTGGATCTTGGAACGCTTCTCCGAGCACGAATAGTAGCTGGCCACGCGCGAACGCAGCGACGAGGCGGAGCCCACGTAGAGGGTGTCGCCGTCGGTGTTGATGAAATGGTAGACCCCCGGGGAGGGTGGCAGGTCCGCCACGAAAGATGGTGTCTTCGGGGAGACATTGGGTGCCTGGGCGCTGAGCGCCACCAGGTCCTCCACGTCGCTCGCCCCGGCACCGGCCAGGAGGTCCACAAAGCCGAGGAGAACCTCCGCCGTTGCGCGCGCATCACCCAGGGCGCGGTGCCCCGGAACGGTCGCGGTACCGAAGTAGGAGGCGACCGTGGCGAGCTTGTGGTTGCGAACGATGGGGCGCGGCAGGGCCAATCGCGCGAGAGCGAGCGTATCGACGACCCTCACGCGCGGCCAGGGGAGCGAGCACGCCGCAGCGGCTCGACGAAGAAAACCGATGTCGAAGGGTGCGTTGTGTGCCACCAGGACGACGGGGTCCTTCGCCTCGAAGCCCGCCCACGTCAGGAAGCGGTCGAGCACGGTGGCGATGGGATCGGCGCCGCGAACCATGGCGGGCGTGATACCGGTCAACGCGGTGATGGCGGGAGGGATGGGGCCGACGGGGCGCACGAGTGAGGAGAACTCCTCGCACAGGCGCCCCTCGCGTACACGCACCGCCCCGATCTCAGTGATCTCGGCACGCGCACCCAGGCCCGTCGTCTCCAGGTCGACCACCACCCAGCTGCCCGTGGACGCGGGCGTTCCCACCGAGTCCAGGCTCAGCTGTATCTGGGGCGCTGGCGCCCTCAGGAGCGCTCCCGACACGGCCGAACGAGCAAAGGGACGAGGCGACTCACCAGGCGATATGGTTTGCCCACAATCGCGCACGGGAGTCTGTTTCGTCATACAGTTGATACTAATTCCTCCGCGCTCGCGCGCGCCCGTCGACAGTTCGAGGAGTGACAGTGGCGTTCTACCAGGCTCTCAAAGCGACCGGCAGCCCCATACTCAAGGCGGCCTACCATCCGTGGATCCGCGGCAAGGAGAACATTCCGAGCGAGGGAGCCGCGATTCTGGCATCCAACCACAACGCGGTGTGGGACTCCGTCTTCCTGCCGATGATGCTCGACCGCGAGGTCGTCTTCATGGGAAAGGCCGACTACTTCACGGGAACCGGCGTCAAGGGGTGGATGACCAAGGAATTCATGCGGGCCGTGGGCACCATTCCCGTCGATCGTACGGGGGGCCGAGCCTCCGAGGCGGCGCTCAACGCCGGACTGAAGCGCCTGAAGGACGGACAGCTCTTTGGCATCTACCCCGAGGGGACGCGTAGCCCCGACGGGCGTCTCTATCGCGGCAAGACCGGAGTCGCGCGCCTCGCCCTGCTCTCCGGTGCGCCCGTCATTCCGGTGGCCATGATCGGCACCCACGCCGCCCAGCCGATCGGCCAGAAGATCCCCTCGCGGACGAACATCGGGATGGTCATCGGCGAGCCCCTCGACTTCTCGCGATACAAGGGGCTGCACAAGGACCGCTACGTGCTGCGTGCGATCACGGACGAGATCATGTATAATCTGATGCTTCTGTCGGGCCAGGAGTACGTGGACCTGTACGCCGCCGACGTGAAGGCCCAGCTGGCCGCTGAGGGAGCTTTCGAGGGTCCCGTCCCCTCCAACGGTCGCCCCGCACCCGGTGGGCGAACCGCCCCGGACGTGCCTGTTCCGACCGCCCCCGAGGAGGAGGGTGGCGAGGACGAGAAGGCCTCAGACAAGGAGTAACAGGGCCGGTCCGTGCCCGATGGTTGGTGCTTGCAGCCGCGTTTCGTGGGACGGGCGTCCTGGGCAAAACGTGACGTGAGCCGGGTAGAATTAACTGTGCCCTGCGCTCGCGCGCGGGCCCGCGCATTAGGCAGCCCCATCGGGCAGCCGGGATGTCGCGGGCTGTGTGCCCGCAGGGCCGTACCTAACCAACCTGAGAAAGGTGACATTCATGTCGGTCCGTCGTGTTGCCCTGCTGACCGCAGGTGGCTTCGCCCCGTGCCTGTCCTCCGCCGTCGGTGGACTCATCGAGCGTTACAACGAGATTGATCCCACGGTCGAGATCATCGCCTACCAGAACGGCTACCACGGCCTGCTCACCGGCAACTACGTGCTGGTGGATGAGGAGGCACGCAAGAACGCTGCGGTCCTGCACCGCTTCGGTGGATCCCCGATCGGAAACTCGCGCGTCAAGCTGACGAACAAGAAGAACCTCGTGGAGCGAGGTCTCGTGGCACAGGACGAGGATCCCCTGCAGAAGGCGGCCGAGCAGCTGCGCACGGACGGTGTCGACGTGCTGCACACGATCGGCGGCGACGACACGAACACGACGGCAGCCGATCTGGCCGCCTACCTGGAGGAGCACGACTACCACCTGACGGTCGTGGGGCTGCCCAAGACCATCGACAACGACGTGGTGCCGATCCGCCAGTCCCTGGGTGCGTGGACGGCCGCTGAAGAGGTCTCCGAGTACTCCCAGAACATCATCGGGGAGCACCGTTCCAACCCGCGCATGCTCATCATTCACGAGATCATGGGCCGCCACTGCGGGTGGCTCACCGCGGCCGGTTCGCTGCGCTACCACGAGTGGCTCAAGACCCAGGAATGGGTGCCCTCGATTGGCCTGTCGAAGGAACGCTGGGACATTCACGCCATCTTCCTGCCCGAGATGAAGATCGACCTGGATGCTGAGGCGGCCCGCCTCAAGGCGATCATGGACGAGCAGGGCAACGTCAACATCTTCCTGTCGGAGGGCGCCGGCGTGCCCGAGATCATCGCCGAGATCGAGGCCGCGGGTGGCGAGGTGCAGCGCGATCCCTTCGGCCACGTCAAGCTCGATACGATCAACCCCGGTCAGTGGTTCGCCAAGCAGTTCGCCGAGAAGATCGACGCCGAGAAGGTCATGGTTCAAAAGTCCGGCTACTTCTCGCGTTCCTCGCGAGCCAACGCCGACGACCTGCGCCTCATCAAGTCGATGACCGACCTGGCTGTCGAGTGCGCTTTCAAGGGCGAGTCCGGCGTCATCGGCCACGATGAGGAGGACGGCGACCGTCTCAAGGCGATTCCCTTCCCGCGCATCGCGGGCGGCAAGCCCTTCGACATCACCGCATCCTGGTTCGTCGAGATGATGGCCGAGATCGGCCAGTCCGTCGAGCCCGCTGGCGAGTGAGTCTGCCCGCGTGATTCCTTCCTTCACTCCCGGACGCGGCGGAGAGCCCGTGCGTAAGCCTCGCTCCCGCCGCGTCCCCGAGCGCCTGTGGTCGCCCGAGTCCGGGGAGCGTGCTCCCTGGGATACGTGGCGTGGTTTGGATGCTTCCCAGCAGCCCTCGTACGCCGATCGCGAGAGCGTCGGTGAGGTCACGGCTCAGCTGCGCCGCCAGCCGCCGCTCGTCTTCGCCGGTGAGGTCGACGACCTACGCACCTGGATGGGCGCCGCCGGGCGCGGCGAGGCTTTCGTCCTGATGGGCGGGGACTGCGCGGAGACCTTCGCGGAGGCGACGGCCGACCACGTGCGGCTCAAGATCCAGACGCTCCTGCAGATGGCCGTCGTCTTGACCTACGGAGCGTCGCTGCCCGTCATCAAAGTGGGGCGCATCGCCGGACAGTACGCCAAGCCCCGGTCGGCCGACACGGAGACGCGAGACGGGGTGACTCTTCCCAGCTACCGCGGCGACGCCGTGAACTCCATCGAGTTCACTCCCGACGCACGTGAACCCGACCCGCAGAGGCTCCTGTCGCTGTACAACCATGCGGCCTCGACGCTCAACCTGATCCGCGCGTTCACGAAGGGCGGATACGCGGATCTTCGCCAGGTGCATCGCTGGAATCAGGGGTTCATGTCCAACCCCGCGTACGCGCGCTACGAAACACTGGCCAAGGACATTCACCGGGCCATCAAATTCATGGGGGCGGCGGGAGTCGACTTTGAGACCCTGCGCGACGTTGACCTCTATTCCTCTCACGAGGCACTCCTCCTGGAGTACGAGTCGGCGATGACGCGCATCGACTCGCGCACCGGCGAACCCTACAACACGTCCGCCCACTTCCTGTGGGCGGGAGAGCGCACCCGCGAGGAGGAAGGCGCTCACATTGAGCTGCTGTCTCGCGTGCGCAACCCCATCGGCGTTAAGCTCGGCCCCTCGACCACGCCCGAGCAGATGTGTTCGCTTATCGACCGTCTCAACCCGGACGGAGAGGACGGGCGCCTGACCTTCATCACCCGCATGGGGGCATCGCGCATCCGCGAGGCATTGCCACCCCTGCTTGAGGCTGCGCGCGACGACGGACGCCCCGTCACGTGGGTGACGGATCCGATGCACGGCAATACGATCACCTCATCCACGGGATATAAGACCCGCCGCTTTGAGACGATCATGGACGAGGTGCGTGGATTCTTCGATGCGCACGAGGCCTGCGGGACGGTTCCCGGTGGCCTGCACGTCGAGCTCACGGGCGACGACGTCACCGAGGTGATTGGCGGGAGCGAACACATCGACGAGGAGACGCTGCGCAAGCGCTACGAAACGCTCGTGGATCCGCGTCTGAACCACCAGCAGAGCCTGGAGATGGCCTTCCAGGTCGCCCAGTACCTCGCGAAGGATGCCGCCGAGGAACGCTGATCCCAGGCAACACGCGTGTGCCCGGCCTCGCTATGAGGCCGGGCACAGGCTTCAGGCGACGACCGCATCGAATGGGACCGGTCTGGCGAGTTCGCTTAGAAGACGGTGATCGTCACGACGGACCCCTTCTTCAGCATCGTTCCTCCCGCCGGATCGGTGGCACGCACCGTGCCGAAGAAACCGCCGAGAATCGACTCCTCCTGCACGGTGAATCCCGCTCCCTCGAGCGCGGCGCGGGCCTCGTCCCTCTGGCGGCCGACAACGTCGGGGACCGCGACCTTCTCCGGTCCCTTCGACACGGTGTAGGCCACCTGATCCCCGCGATAGAGGGTGCTTCCTTCGGCGGTCTGCTGAGAGATGACCTGTCCTTCGGGGACCGTGTCGGAGTAGGCTTCGGCGACGTTCGCGGCCAGGCCGAGGGCTTCGACGGCGTTCTTCGCGGCCTCCGCGCTCATGGCGGCTAGGCGTGGGACCGAGCGGGGCTCACGTCCCTTGGACAGGACGAGATCAACGGAGGAATCGTGTCGGACGGCGGATCCGGCTGGCGTTCCCTGGGAGAGCACGTGCCCCTCGGGGATGTCCTCGGAGTAGGCGTCGCCGATTGCTCCGACCTGCAGTCCCACCTCCGACAGCGCCGCCTCAGCCTCATCGCGGGGGAGGGAGACGACGCTGGGCACGGTCCTCATATCGACGCCCTTGGAGACGTAGAGCTGGACCTCGGCGCGCTTGTGCACGGAGGCGCCATCCTCGGGATCGGAGCGCGTCACGGAGCCCGCTGGCGTGTCGTCGGAGAACTCCTCGTCCACGACGGAGGGCAAGCCTAGCTGCTGAAGTTCGGCTTGAACGTCGGCGAGGGGTCGACCCGTCGTGTGCGGCATCGTCAGGTAGGAACCCGGGCCGTACTCGGTCCACCACCAGCTGCCGCCCACGCCCGCCGCGACCAGGAGGAGCGCGACGAGCGTCGCCCACAGCGCCACGCGTCGCGGTGCTCTGGAAGGCGGGGCCGCGGCGACGGAGAGATTCGGGGCGGAGGTGTGGACGGTGGCGGCATTCGTTGGAACGGAGGGAGGCAGGGGCCTGGTGAACTGCGCGGAGAGCACCTCCGTGTTCAACGCGCTGGTTCGGGTGCCATCGTTGCGCTCGCCGGGGGACACGTCGGCGCGGCGGCTCGCAAGCTCGGCGGGGATCGCGGCGGCCGTGCGCGCGACCAGGTCGATGGCCTCGGACGCGTCTGCCGGGCGCGACGCGGGTTCTCTCGCGGTCAGGGCGGCAACGAGGTCGTCGATTTCACGGGGAATCCACGGCTGGGAAGCCGACGGGCTGGGAACGTCGTCGGCGACGTGATGGGAGGCAATCTGGAGGGGTGACTCGCACGCCCACGGCACCGTGCCCGTGAGCATTTCGTAGAGCATGATGCCCACGGAGTAGATGTCGGAGCGCGCATCTGCGCGTGCGGTGGTCGCGATTTCGGGAGCAATGTAGGCCACGGTGCCGAGCATGTTGCCAGTGGACGACATTGACACCTCGGAGGCGGCGCGAGCCAGCCCGAAGTCTGTGACCTTCGCCGGCCCGTCCGTGGGAACCAGGATGTTCTCGGGCTTGATGTCGCGGTGGATGACTCCCATGCGGTGAGCGGCTCGTAGCGCCTCGAGGGTATCGGAGGCGTAGCGCAGCGCCTGGGGGATCGTGAAGGCCCCCTGCGCGCGAAGAAGCTGACGAAGATTTGTCCCGTCGATAAGCTCCATCACCAAGAATCCTTGGCCCGTGACAACACCCTGGTCGAAAACGGAGACGACCCCTGGGTGAACGATTCGCGCGGCCGCGCGTGCCTCTCGGCGAAAGCGCGCGACGAAGTCCTGGGAATCGGCAAGGTGGGGGTGCATGACCTTGAGGGCAACGGGACGGTCAAGGCGCTCGTCCTGCGCGATGTACACCGTCGCCATGCCACCGCGGGCAAGCCGACGCACGACCCGGTATCGTTCGTCGACCAGGAGGCCGATCAGCGGATCGGTCTGGTCGAATGTCTGTTCATCGCTCACTTGGTTGATTCTATGGGATCTTTCGCTCAATCTACGGAGATGCGGGTGTCGGAGCGCCGCCGCCTTGGGGTAGTCTTGCGGTCATGACGAGTGCTGACATGACCCTGGCAAGCATGGACGAGGCCTGCCGACTCCTCGGCATCGAGGAACGCCGCCTGAAGCAGCTGATCCGTGATCGAGTCCTCATTGAGGCGCGCGGAGCAGACGGGAGTCGAGGGATCCCGCGCGACGTGATCGTCAAGGGTGCCAACGGCTGGGAGCCCCTTGCGGTCCTGCAGGGAACGCTCACCCTGCTGGCCGATGACGGGTTCACGTCCGACGAATCCCTGGAATGGCTGTACACGCTCCAGGAGGAACTGGGGGAACGCCCGATTGACGCGCTCGTGTCGGGGCGTCACCACCGCGTCAACCGCATCGCCTCCACGCTCGCCTTCTAGGCGCGGCTACCCATCCGGGAGCGGCCACCGTGGCTCCCTCGAAACGGCGCGGGAGGGGTGCTACGAGCGCCGTGCGGTGAGAAGAGAGCACAGCTCGGCGAGCATGCGTCGGGCCTCATCCCCCACGTTCGCCTGCTGAAGGGCAGCGTGCCCGTCGGCGACGAGACGAGCAATCGTTTCCTCGTGTGCGTCGCGGCCGTTGCATGCGACGATGCGTGTCGCGGCGCCGATCTCGCTCGGCGAGGCCGTGGGCACCGCGAGAACACGAGTCAGCTCGCGCCGTTCGCTCGGCGTGGATGCCTCCCACGTGAGGGCCAGCAGCACGGTCCGCTTGCCCTCCCTGAGGTCGTCTCCCGCGGGTTTGCCCGTCACCTGAGGATCCCCAAACACGCCCAGGTCGTCGTCGCGCAGCTGGAAGGCGAGCCCCCACGGCGTCAGCACAGAATCGAGGATCGCCAGGAGGGTGCTCACCTGCCCGGGCGGGGCGGACGCACAGATCGCGCCGAGCGCCGCGGGATGCACGACCGAGTAGTGTGCCGACTTGTGGAGTGCAACATCCAGAGCATCGGCGCCGCTGACCGCGTCGTCGCGATGCGGGTCAAGCGGGGTTTGCTCGGCGACGATGTCGAGATACTGGCCCAGAGCAACCTCGGCGTGCATGTCGGCGAAGCGGCGGGTGAAGGACTCGGCGGCGGCCTCGTCAAGGAGGAGCGCCTGCGCATCTGCCGCATCGGTGGCGGCAGAGAAGAGGAAGTCGCCGACCAGGATCGCCGCGTGCTCGCCGAAGTCGGTGGGGCTGCCCATCCACCGCCTGCGGCCGTGGTGATCGGCTAGGAGACGGTGAGGCGTGGGGGCTCCCCGACGCTCGTTTGCGCGATCGATAATGTCGTCGTGAACGAGGGCGCTGGCCTGGTAGAGCTCGAGTGCGGCACTCAGGTGGGGAAGAAACACCTCGCCCAGCGCAAGCCCGGCGCCCAGACAATAGCCGACGTGAGCCATGAGGGCGCGAAAGCGCTTGCCGCCCGACGCGGCTGAGAGCACCGCCTGAGTGAACTCTTCACCGCGGGTGGAGGCCCCCGCGCGCACGAGGAGGCCGCTCAGGTGCTCGGACGTGGCCTCGTCGATGAGGGGACGCAGAACGGAGAAACTGTCGCTCAGACTCATGGTGCAACTCTAACCGACGGCGGCTCCCGGGCGTGGCTTCGCGGGGGGCAGGCTCACATCGACCACCAGGAAAACTCCCAAGCGAGGCACTAGACTGGCGGTGGTATGCCGATTTGCAATCGGCTCAACTGTGCATGCCCATCAATGAAAGGGACCCGTGTGAGTGCATCGCGCGCTTCGGTAAAGGACTCCGCGACAAACGAGGAGATCACGGAGGTGACACCCGCCGCGAAGAAGAACACCCGCGGCAAGAAGGCGTCCTCCGCGTCCAAGAAGACGCCCGCGGCCGTGCCTGAGGGTGGGGAGAAGGAGTCTGCCGACCGCAAGCCCGCCGCGAAGAAGGGGAGCGCGAAGAAGGCGAGTGCGAAGAAGGCCGCCCAGGCGGCCTCCGACGCGGGCGCGGACAAGCCAGCCAAGAAGAGGAGCGCGAAGAAGGCCGGCGCCTCGGACGCGGGCGGGGACAAGACCGCTAAGAAGACGACGCGAGGACGCAAGAAGAAGGAAGCCGAGGTCGCCGAGGAGGTCATCGACGACATCGAGACCGGTGACGACGAGGACTTCGAACCCACGGGGGAGGATCTGAAGGATCCGGACCTGGAGACCGACGCCGACGACGAGGATGAGAGCGACGTCGAGGAAGAGGCCGAGGAGGAGGATCCCAAGGCCTTTGAGGGAGCGGCTCTGCGCGAGCGCACCAACGCGGGAATCCACGTCAAGGGCGGTTTCGTCGTCTCCGACTCTGACGAAACCGACGAGCCGGTCCAGCAGGTCACGGTCGCGGGAGCAACCGCAGACCCGGTGAAGGACTACCTCAAGCAGATCGGTAAGGTCTCCCTGCTGAACGCCGAGCAGGAGGTCGACCTCGCCCGACGCATTGAGGCCGGCCTGTATGCGGAGTACAAGCTGAAGAACCAGGCCGACGAGATGACCAGTCGCGAACGCCGCGAATTGCACTTCCTCGCCCAGGACGGACAGCAGGCCAAGAACCACCTCCTCGAGGCAAACCTGCGCCTCGTCGTGTCCCTGGCCAAGCGCTACACGGGGCGCGGCATGCAGTTTCTCGACCTGATCCAGGAGGGCAACCTCGGCCTGATTCGAGCGGTCGAGAAGTTCGACTACACGAAGGGCTACAAGTTCTCCACCTACGCGACCTGGTGGATTCGCCAGGCGATCACGCGCGCAATGGCCGATCAGGCGCGCACGATTCGCATTCCCGTGCACATGGTCGAGGTCATCAACAAGCTCGCCCGCGTGCAGCGTCAGATGCTGCAGGATCTGGGACGCGAGCCCACGCCAGAGGAGTTGGCCAAGGAACTTGACATGACGGCCGAGAAGGTCGTTGAGGTCCAGAAGTACGGTCGCGAGCCCATTTCGCTGCACACCCCCCTGGGCGAGGACGGCGACTCCGAGTTTGGCGATCTCATTGAGGACTCCGAGGCCATCGTTCCCGCCGACGCCGTCTCCTTCACGCTCCTGCAGGAGCAGCTCCACCACGTGCTCGACACCCTGTCGGAGCGAGAGGCCGGAGTCGTGTCCATGCGCTTTGGGCTCGGCGATGGTCAGCCGAAGACGCTGGACGAGATTGGCAAGGTCTACGGCGTGACGCGCGAACGCATCCGGCAGATCGAATCCAAGACGATGTCGAAGCTTCGTCACCCCTCGCGCTCGCAGGTGCTGCGCGACTACCTCGACTAACGCGCCTCGCGTACCCGGCGGCGCGGCGGTCGGGACGCGTGTCTTTCGACCGCCGTGATTATTCAGCTCACAAAGATGCGTGCGACGGGAGGCCTCGTCGCGCACGGACGGTCCATAGGGCAGGATGGGAGCATGCTTGAGGGTTCGCTGATTCTGGTCCTGACTGTCGTCCTCGTTCTGCTCGTGGCGGGCGCGGTTGTCGCCGGGTTGGCGTTGTCTCGGCGCAGCGCTGACGAATGGAAGGGCGTCATCAAGCGTGAGGGCGAAGAGATTGTGGATGAGGTGCGCAATCACTCTGTGCCGCGCCGATCCTCCCCGTCCAGCCGCCGCCCGGTGGTTCCCGCTTCCTCCTCGCTTGACGCGTTGCTGCAAAGCGGTGACTCTTCCAGCGCGTACTTCGACGCGGATCGGCTTCCGGGAATAGACCGTCTCGAGTCGGTCACCGGGCGCGTGAGCGACAGGCTCGACCGGGGTCGGCGCGGTCGTGACGGTGGTTCTCGGCCGGGCGAGGATACCGCGCGCTAGCGGGAGGTGACGCGTTGCTCACGCTTCCTTGTCGGGGCGTCCATGGGGGATAATGTACCCATGGACGCTTTCGTTTCTTTCCTTCAGACGCCCTGGGCGATCGTCATTGCACTGGCGATCGCCGTGGTCATCGGGATGGTCATCCGCCTCGTGGTTTCCTCCCGCCGCTCCTCCAACGAGGTCACCTCGAGGCCGCGCGAACAGGTGCCCGCCTCCGGTGACGTCGCCGCTCCGGCCGAGGCCGAGGGCGAGGCAACCGACCAGCCGCGTGACGGCCCGGTGGCCGAAGAGTCGCCGACGGGCGACGCCGAGCCATCGCCCGACGGGGCCGCACCCGCGCTCGTCGAGCGCCCCGAATCCGTTGGCGGGCGCATGGAGCGCCTGCGTAGCCGCCTGGCCTCCTCCGGCGCCCTCGGGCGCGCGATCCTCGGGGTCCTCAGCAGAGGCAAGCTCAGCGCGGCAGACTGGGAGGAGATTGAGGAGTCGCTCCTCGTGGCTGACCTCGGCTTGGAGGCGACCGACTCCCTGATGGAGGCGCTCAAGCGCCGCGTCGCCGTCGAATCAACGACCGACGAGGTTCGCGTCCGCGAGATCCTGCGAGAGGAGCTCCTTGCGCTCGTCGGCCCCGACATGGATCGATCCCTCGATCTTGCCAGGCCGACGGTCGATGGCTGCGTCAAGCCGGCGGTGATCCTCATGGTCGGCGTCAATGGAACCGGCAAGACGACAACCGTCGGCAAGCTCGCCCGCATTCTCGTGGCCGACGACAAATCCGTGCTCCTGGGGGCCGCTGACACGTTCCGCGCCGCAGCCGCCGACCAGCTGGCCACATGGGGCGAGCGCGTGGGTGTCGACGTCGTCCGATCCGAGAGGGAGGGAGCCGACCCCGCCTCGGTCGCTTTCGAGGCGGTGCGTGAGGGCATCGAACGCGACGTTGACGTCGTTCTCGTCGACACCGCTGGCAGGCTCCAGAACAAGTCGACCCTCATGGACGAGCTCGGCAAGATCAAGCGCGTCATGAGCAAGCAGGCCCCCGTCGCCGAGGTTCTCCTCGTCCTCGACGCGACGACCGGCCAGAACGGCATGAAGCAGGCCGAGGTGTTCGCCGAGGCCACGGGAGTCACCGGCATCGTGCTCACCAAGCTCGATGGCTCTGCCAAGGGGGGCATCGTCGTGTCCGTCCAACGCTCCCTCGGCGTTCCCGTCAAGTTCGTCGGACTGGGGGAGGGCGCCGACGACCTGGCACCCTTCGATCCGCGGGGTTTTGTCGACGCGATCGTCGGCACCGCCTCCGCCTGACGCTCCCGCGATCAACGCGTTCCTCGGCCCCGGTCTCACCACCGGGGCCGAGGTGCGCTAACCTGTGCCTTGTAGAGCAGCCATCTTGGGAGTGAACACGTGTTTGGAAACCTGTCAGATCGTCTGACCCAATCCTTCCGCACCCTGCGCAGCCGCGGGGTCCTGACCGAGTCGGACGTCGATCATGCGATTTCTGACATCCGTCGAGCCCTCATCGACGCCGACGTCGCACTGCCCGTCGTCCGGCAGTTCACCACCCAGGTACGTGACAAGGCCTATGGCGCGGCGCGCTCCAAGGCGCTCAATCCCGGCCAACAGGTTGTGTCCATCGTCCACGACGAGCTCGTGGAGATTCTTGGCGGAGCGACCCGTGAGCTGAACTTTGCCGAGTCGGGACCCACCGTCTTCATGCTGGCGGGCCTCCAGGGCGCCGGTAAGACGACGCTGGCCGGTAAGCTCGGTAAGTGGCTGCGCGAGGAGGGCAAGACCGTTCTCCTGGTAGCCTCGGACCTGCAGCGCCCCAACGCCGTCCAGCAGCTCCAGGTTGTCGGCGAGCGCGCCGGTGTGAAGGTGTGGGCGCCCGAGCCGGGCAATGGCGTCGGCAATCCCGTTGAGGTTGCGCGCTCCGGCGTCGACTTCGCTCGCAAGAGCGGCATCAACGTCGTCATTGTCGATACCGCCGGTCGCCTGGGTGTCGACCAGGAGATGATGGATCAGGCCATCGCCATCCGCAACGCGGTGAGCCCGCACGAGATCATGTTCGTCCTTGACGCGATGGTCGGCCAAGACGCGGTCTCGACGTCGACGGCCTTCCGTGACGGCGTTGGCTTCACCGGCGTCGTCCTGTCGAAGCTGGACGGCGACGCGCGAGGCGGAGCCGCGCTGTCCGTGCGAGGCGTCACGGGCGCACCGATTCTCTTCGCCTCCACCGGTGAGGGCCTCGACGACTTCGAGCGTTTCCACCCCGATCGCATGGCCGGGCGCATCCTCGACATGGGCGACATCCTCACGCTCATCGAACAGGCCGAAAAGAAGATGGACGCCGAGGAGGCGGAGAAGGTCGCCGCCAAGGCGATGGCCGGGGAGCTGACCCTCGGCGACTTCCTCAGCCAGCTCCAGCAGATCAAGAAGCTGGGCTCCATGAAGAAGATGCTCGGAATGATCCCCGGAGCGGCGCAGCTGCGCGATCAGATCGACAACTTCGACGAACGAGAGGTCGATCGCGTGGAGGCCATCGTTCGCTCGATGACGCCCGCCGAACGCGACGACGTCTCCATCCTCAACGGCTCGCGCCGGGCGCGCATCGCCCGGGGATCGGGAACCAGCGTCACCGACGTCAACCAGCTCGTCCAGCGCTTCGAGGCCGCGCGCGAGATGATGGGACAGATGGGACAGATGGGTGGGGGAGTGCCCGGAATGGGGGCCCTGCCCGGTCGCGGCGGAAAGGCCAAGCAGAAGGCCAACGCCCGTAAGGCCCAGGCTCAGCGCGCCCGCCTGAAGAAGAAGGCGCGCTCGGGTAACCCCGCGAAGCGCCGCCAGCAGGAGCTGGAGGCGATGCTCCCCCCGTCGGAGCGTAGCTCCGCGCCGGGCTCCTCCTTCGGCGGGCAGCAGAGCGCCCCCGCCCCGCGTCCCACGCTTGACGACCTCCCCGACGACGTCAAGCGCATGCTCGGTCAGCTCTGAGCCATGCTGATCGCGGGCGTGTGCCTGTGGGCGCAGGAGGCCTCGGCGCGCCCCCGCTGGGTGAGGGGCACCTGGCGCGTCGACGACGGGGTGATTCGCAGGGTATCCGAGCGCTACGAGGACGGAGCTCGGCGTGTCCCCTTCCTCGTCCCGGCCATGGCGGACTCGCACTGCCACATCGGATACTCCGAGAAGGGCAGCGTAAGCGGCAACGAGATGGTGCGCCAGGCGAGGCACACGCTCGAGAGCGGCGTGACCCTGGTGCGTGACTGCGGGGTCCCGGTCGACAACTCCGTCGTCGTCGGCCCGACCGGGCTGCGCCTCGTTCGGTGTGGCAGGCACGTCGCGCGACCCAAGCGCTACCTGCGGGACCTTCCCATTGACGTCGAAGACCAGCGTGACCTCCCGCGTGTCGTCGGCACGTTGGCAGCCCAATCCGACGGCTGGGTGAAGCTGGTGGGGGACTGGATCGACCGTTCGGGCGGCGCAGACGCGGACCTGCTGCCCCTGTGGGACGCGCAGGTCCTGGCCGATGCGGTTGCAGCCGCCCACCACCTCGGTGCGCGCGTCGCCGTTCACGCTTTCTCTCATCGGGTTATCGACTCGCTCATCGAGGCCGGCGTGGACGACATCGAGCACGGAAGCGGCATCGACCCGGACCAGGCCGCAGAGATCGCCTCCCGGGGCATCGCGGTGACCCCGACGCTTCGCCAAGTCGAGCTCTTCGCGGACTTCGCCTCCCAAGCCGCGTCAAAGTATCCGGTGTATGCCGCGACGATGAGCGCCATGCACGCCGAGCGTCGGGAGCACTTCCAGATGCTCGTTGATGCCGGCATCCTCCTCCTGATGGGCACCGACTCGGGCGGCTACCAGGAGCACGGCTCGATTGCCGGCGAACTCGCCCTGTGGACCCAGTGGGGAGCCGACCCCGGCCTCGTCGTGGACGCCGCCACCTGGCAAACGCGCCGCTACCTGGGCTTCGAAGGGCTGACGGACGGAGCTGCTGCTGACTTTCTCGTGCTTGACGAGGACCCGACACGAGATCCGCTCGCGCTCGCGAGACCGCGCTGCGTCTACGTCGGCGGCCACCTGGTCTCCGACCGCCCATGACCGCGCCCGGCCAGGTGATGGATATTACCGTTTCGGGGCGTTAGGCCGACGTCTCCCGCTTGGGAATTGACTGAAAAGTGTGGCATAATCGCTAGCTGTACCCGGCGGAACGTAGACCCTCTCACTGCGCGCCGTCGTGTCCCGGTCCGATGCGACCCCTGTGTTTCCCACCTCGGGATGCAAAGGTCCACACCAATCTGAAATGGAGAGACCACTCAAGTGGCAGTTCGAATTCGCCT
>ERZ772945.190-NODE-190-length-50912-cov-5.004680_pt1 | contig 50912 bp, 36 predicted proteins | sample MGYA00511681_ERZ772945 | MGnify/ENA primary metagenome ERZ772945 (study PRJEB29015, sample SAMEA2737943) | human oral metagenome | biome: human oral; feature: human-associated habitat; material: dental | place: China | collected 2143 ...
AAATACGAGAACGATTATGCAGGGAAGGATTTTCCCAATGCACAAGGCGTCATCGATAAGAAGAAGATCGATGAGGTGAAGAAAGCCTACAAGCGCTTTACAAGCTTGCTTGCCGGTAGCAGAACCAAGACGGCAATTTTTGCAGGGGGCACAGTTGCGATTGGCGTTGCAACAGCAGGCACCGCGTATATTCTTGCCCCGGTCATTGCACCCATGATTGCCGGAGAAGCGGTTGCAGGGCTATCTGGTGCGGCCCTCACCAGTGCGAGCCTTGCCGCCGTCGGCGGCGGATCGCTTGCCGCAGGAGGCCTGGGAATGGCGGGTGGCACGGCGATAATTACCGGTGGAGGCGCTTTGTTAGGCATGGCCACCACAGGCAGTGCTGCACTTATCAGCGGTCTTGGCGAGCATGCAGAGCAATATGCTCTGAACCAGTGCGCACAGTTGCTCACGGTCTGCCAGCAGCTACCTCAGGACAGCAGCTCGACAAGCTCCTTCATACTCCGTGCAAAGGACCAAATCGAGCGAGTACGCGACAAGTGCCTTGAGGACATCGACACTGAGAAGGCAAAAGGCAAAGAGGGCAACCGGAAGGCAGTCAAATCAATGACGAAGGCAGCCAAGTACCTAGAGAGGTGCGCAAAGGAGCTGCAAAAGCTAGCGGACAATACTTCAGAGGCATAAAACGGCTATGGATGCGTATATCGGAACTTTAATCGGCGGGTTAATCGGTTTTCTATCCAGTCTGGGCGTTCAAATTGCGATGAGAGTGCTCGACCGCAAAGGGAAGCTAAGCTACTACGGCCGTATAAACTCATCGTTCTTGCAAGACTGGGGATTCTTCTCAGCAGACGGAAAGATGACGTTCGTTGTCCCGCTGGAGCTTGAATGCCAAAACACTAGCAATGTCACCCGCGTCGTTCGAGACGTCTCGCTCTCTCTATGGCGGGGGGGAGTCGAAGTATCGCGCATGAGACAGACGCAGGGCATCTATAACGAGCACAAGCATAATGGAAAGGTTGAATCCAGAGACAGCTTTGCCTTGGGCGATGTGAACGGGTCTTACTCTCTCGTAGTGCCGCCCAGATCCATAAAGAAGATGAACTGCTTTTTTACATGCAGGCTTGAGCAGAATGTTCAAGGCATCTCCTTCGATGAGATTCGAATATCCTGCTACGACGAGCGCGATCATCTGCATCGTTCACGACTAACGGAGTTTGATGGCAACTGGAAAGAACGCTCGATGCCGATGGAAGACGCGTGGGCCAAAATAAACCTTAAGCGAGTGCAATAAGCGATTTTCTATTCGGCCGCAAGATAGCATCACGGCGCGTAACATGAAGGGCCTTCCTGCTAAGGAAGGCCCTTTCTTATCGCTCCTGTTCCTCCACCCGTGACGCCGCGCTGGATGCCCTGTAGCAGGCGTAGGCGGCGAGCGTCACGAAGCCGGAGAGGAAGCCGGCTATGTAGGCGATGATGCTAGACCTCCTCCCCCTCGTCCTCCTCGCGGTGCCTCGTGCCGATGCTGCGCGCGATGCCGATGACGGAGGCGGCGCAACCCGCCGCAGCCAGGGCGCAGATGCCCGCTATCGGCAGCTCGTCTCCCGTCTGGGGAAGCTTGCCGCCGGGCGTCGGCGCCTCGGGAGTCTCAGGGGTCTTAGGCGGCACGAGCCTTACGGTCTGCCCCTCGTCGTTCACGTCGGCATGGGACGCCACCTCCCGGCCGTCCAGGGCGAGCGACTCGAAGGCCACGACCGCATGTCCCAAGAGCTCCGCGCCGTCGAAGGTGAAGGTGACCTCCTGCGTGCCGTCCGCCGCATCGGGCACGAAGGCCACGGTGGAGGTGACCACCTTGCCGTCGGAGCGCACGGGCTCGCCGGTCTCCCTGTCCACGAGCGTGCCGGTGAGCGTGTACTCCTTGCCGGGCGTGAGCCCCGTGTAGGAGACGGTGTCCACGATGGTCACCGAGTCGTCCGCCACGGCCTCGTGGTCGCCGTCGTCCGCGTCGGTCGCCTCGGTGCGCACTCCAGGTGCGGGAGGCGTCTCTGCTGGCAGCGCGTCGTTGGTGAGCGTGCCCAGGTTCACGGTCACGGAGTCGCGGTAGACCGAGACGTCGAAGGCCGGGATGAGCGTGCGGTCAACGTTTGCCTCGCAGGGAAGCTCCTCGACCGCGTAGGTGTCGTAGGGCAGCGCCCCCTTGGAGTCGTCGGACTCGGAGCCACCGAACCACACGCCGGAGTCAGCCGTGCCGCCGTTGGCGTCCTTGGTGTGGGCGTTCCAGCTGGCCGCCGTGGAGGCCTGGCCGTTGCCGTCCGTCACGATCACGTGACTCTCGCCCGTGGTCTTGCTGGTGATCTTGAAGGGCACGCCCGCGAGTCGCTGCTGGGTGCCGTCGGCCACCTTCACGAGTGCGAGGTCGCCGCGCACCACCTGCTCGGTGAACTCGTCCTCGGGCGTGAGCTCGAAGACGGCGAGGTCGTGCCCGACATCCTCAGCAGTGACCGTGAATACGTGCTCCTCGGTGTCGGGGAGGTAGCCTGTGGGAGGCTCCACCTCGCGCACGGAGATGCGGCCCAGCGGGATGTCCTCGAAGGTGACCTCGCCGTCCTCGGTGGTGCCCCTGATAGTCTTGGTCTCTCCGTCCTGCTCGAACGTCGCCTCGTAGACGGCGCCGTCGAGCGATGCCGCGCCCTGGGGCGTCGCCTCGCCGGTCTCGGCGTCTGTCTTCTTGAGGCGGAAGGTGACGGTCACGGGCTTGTCTGCCGCGTCCACCACGGCGTCGTGTCCGGAGACGGTTACCTCGTACTCCTCGCTTGAGAGGACGTAGCCTGCGGGGGCCTCGATCTCGCGCACGGCGTAGGTGCCGTCGGGCACGCGGGCGTCGGTGCTGCCGCGCCCGTCCTCGCCGGTCGTGATGCGCGCCACGAGCTCGTCTCCCTGGTAGACGCCGTAGACGGCACCCTCCAGGCTGTAGTCTCCGTCGCCCTCGGTGACGCTCTCGTCCGCAGAGGCCTTGGCGAGCCTGATGCGCCCGCCGCCGCTCGTGGTGAGCATGGACTGCACGGCGGGCTTTCCGGCAACGGTGCACACGGTGCCGCGCCCGTCGATGGAGGCATCGCCTCCCTGGTAGGCCGCCGCCTCGTCCGCGAGCTCTCTGGCAGCCGCGACCATGGCGGGATCGGCGTCCGCGAAGTCGGACTCACTGGCCGTACCGGAGGCGAGCCACACAGCCATCTGCGTCACGGCCTGCGCCTCGGCATCGCTCCACTCGGTGCCGCCTATAACGTTCGTCGCGGGATAGCCCCTGGCGAGGAGGTAGTCCTCCGCAGGCGCAGCCTCGCGCAGGTCGGTGTAGTCCTGGCCGCTTCGTCCCGGTCCGTGGGCGTCGTGGTCGTAGCAGTAGGAGACCTGCCCCTCTGCGGTGCGGTAGCCCACGCCCTCGTTCACGGGCGCGTAGCCGCCCTCTATCTCGTAGCTGCTGATGTGGACGGACCCCGTGTCGGCGTAGGCCGCCGCCTGCGGCAGACAGGTCGAGAGCGCGAGCGCCGCTGCCAACGCGAGGCGCGCGGCACGGCTGATAAACCCGTTTCTTTTCGTCTTCTCCATGGCGCACCTAGCCGATCTCTCGGGCGTCCGGGCGGACCCTCTCCGAGCGGTCGATGGCCTCGGCGGAGTCCCTGGCGGCGCGTCCCCGGTCGGCCAGCGCGCGCGGGTCGTCGCCGTGCTCCTCGGCCCAGGCGCGCCTCGAAGCCGCAAGGGCGTCCTTGATCTGTTGCGGCATGACCTTCACCACGTCCCTCACGCGCTTGCCGTCCGCATCGGTGACAGGGCGCCCCTCCGGGTCGAGCACCGACCTCTTGAGCCACACCTCGCGGTCCGCCAGGAGCGGGATGTCGCGCCATTCGGGCCCCTTGAAGCGCGACGCGTCCACGAAGAACGGGCTGAACTCGTAGCCGCCCACGTCTCGTCCGTCGATGACGGTGTCGGCGGGAAGGCGCACCTGGTTGAAGGTCCTTCGTTCCCCCGTGGCTCGGTCGATGTAGGCGATGTCCTTGCGCACGAAGTTCTCGTGGAGCGTGAGGTAGACGTTCTTGCCCTGGCCTCTCTCATCTGCCATTTCTTCCTCCTTGTCGTCGTGGCGGCACGGGGGCCTCCGCCGTTGTCCTTGCTTGCTTCTTGCCTTTCTCGGCCTAGGTGACCATGGCCGCCTCCTTCCTCGATTTACTGCTAGCCGCCCATGACGTCGCGCACCCAGCCGCCGCTCTTCACGAGCGCCAGGATAAGCAGGATGCACATCGCCAAGTACTGAAGCGCGTAGCTGAGGCCTCCCACCACCGAGTCGAGCACGGGCACGCCCGCGCTCGCGGCGTTGAGGCCGCCCAGCACGATGGGGAAGCTCACGAGGAGCACCAGGATGACCACGCCCGCCAGGCACACGGAGGCGAAGTTCCTGAGGTAGCCCACGCCCATCTGGCGCGTCTCGTCCTCGGAGAGGAGCGCCAGGGGAATCGGCGAGAAGGCGGCCATGATGTAGATCTGAAGCGCCCTCGCCCAGCTCACCACCAGCGCCACCACGTAGGCGGCGATGACGACGACCCAGCTCACGAGGGCGACGACGAGCATGCCGAGGAGGGCCGCCACGTCGTCGTCGGTCGTGGTGATGGACACGGCCTGAAGGTCCAAGGCCGAGCCCGTCCCGAAGAGGTCGCTCACGCGGGACACGGCGAGGCGCGAGACCTCGTAGACGGACTGCATGAGCTCGAAGCTGTGCTGCAGGACGAAGAGGAAGACCGCGTAGAAGACGAGCAGGAACACGACCTCCCTCACGCCCGGCATGGAGGCGTTGCCGTCCATGCGCTGGCTGATGCGGATGAGCTGCAGGGTGAAGGCGAGCGAGAGGACGCCGCAGCCGATGGGAAGGATCGCCGCCTCCCAGACGCCGTGCACCACGTCGCGCATGGTGACGGTGCCGGCCGATCCCAGCATCTGGTCGAAGCTCGCCGAGAGCACGCCGTCGGTGCTGATGGACTTGAGCACGTCCACCTGGCTGTTGAAGATCCAGTTACACGTGTCGCGGAGCACCCCGCAGAGCCATGAGTTCACGTCGTCGGCGATCGAGGCGAAGGCGGGCTCGGGGAGGAGGATTGCTATGAGAGCAACGGAGGTTGCGACGAAGGCGAGCGCGAACCTGCGATCGCGCGCGAGGGCAAGGGCGCGTCCCATGGCTAGCCCGCCACGGCGAAGGCGCCGCCCTCGTAGGTGACCTGTAGAATCGTCGCCGCCGCGTCGTCGCAGTGGAAGGTCGCCGTGATGGCGCCCGCGTTCGTGTCGAGGTAGACCTCCCCGTCGAAGGTGGCCCTGGTGGCCGTGGGAGCGTGCGCGCGGCAGTAGGCTGCGACGGCGAGCGCGAGCTCGTCGGTCTTTCCCTCGATCAGCGTGGTGTAGGGCTCGGTGACGCCCCCGACGGCGACCGCCTCCCTGTGGGGCGATGCCTCCACGTAGGCGTGCGCGCAGGAGAATCCGTCCGAGGAGACCTTCCAGGAGCCCTCCTCGCCGGAGAGGCTGATGGTGGCCTTGACCTCCCCGTCCCCGCCGTCGCGGACGAGCCTCACGTCGAGCGAGGTCGCGGAGGAGCTTGTCACCTCCATGGCCGCGACGTGCACGCCCGAGGCGTCCGTCTCCACGAGGGAGCCGTCCCTGAACTCGACGGTGACGGTGGGGTCGCCCTCCGCCTGCCAGGCGTGGGACCGGAGGATTTCAAGCGCGTCCTGCGCGTTCCAGTCCTCCGGTGTGGTCTCGTTGGCACCGGCGGCTTCGGATGCGGCCTCCTGCTGCGCCTGCGGATCTTCCGGGTGTCCGTGCACTGCGGCGCAGCGCGCGACGCCTGCGCCGATACCCAGCACGAGCACCGCCGCGAGCGCGATGGCCGCCGTCCTCTTCCGTCTCTCCATGTCTTCCTCCTAGAAGCGCACCGCGCACGTGAAGTACGAGATGCCCGTCCCTATGCGGCACACGTCGCCCGTGTGCGGCTCGTGTATGTACTGGTCGCCCCCGATGTAGATGGCCACGTGGCCCGGGCGCCACAGGATGTCGCCGGGCCTGGCCTCCGAGGGCGGGACCTTGGTGCCGGCGTTGGCCTGCGCCTCCGAGTTCCTCGGGATCGAGATTCCCGCCTGCGCGTAGCAGTACTGCGTGAGCCTCGAGCAGTCGAGGGCGCGCTCCGGCGAGGTGCCGCCCCACACGTAGGGCACGCCGAGCTGGCTACGTGCCGCCTCGACGATGGCGCCTCCTCCCGCGCTTCCGCTCCTCCAGCCCTCGACGGTCATCCCGCCGAGGCGATAGAGGCCGTATGTGGCCATGATCGACTTCAGGGTGTCCACGTAGGCCGAGTCGGTGGCGTATCCCGCATCTTTCAGCCCCTCGGCCATCTTGTCCGAGTCGTGCTCGGCGATGGCCTCTTGTATGAGCGGGTTTCCCGCGTAGCGCTGGTTCCGCAGGAGGACGCGCGAGCGGAACACGATGCAGTCGCGCATGCTCCTGAAGCGCGTGAAGTCGGCCATGATGGTGACGCGCTGGCCGCCGTACTCCTCGCCGGTGGACCAGCTGTCCTTCCCCGTGACCTCGGGGGCCGCGGCGAAGCTTGCCGCCCACTTGATGCCGAAGAGGTTGTTGTCGCGGGTGGCGAGCCCCGAGAGGTGGTCTCCCGCGCCGCTCTCGCAGATGGTCTGCGCGATGGTGCAGCCGGCGGGGTGCCCGTACTCCTCCTGACATTCCAGCGCCGCCTCCACCATCTCGGAGGTGATGTAGGGCGGAAGGCCCAGGTTGTTGGCCGCCTGGGCCTGCGCCTCGTTGCCCCAGAAGCCGAGAAGCGCGCTCATCGCCTGGCTCGCCGCGAGCGCGAGCGCCACCACGAGGACGACCGCCGCGAGCACGCCCGCTATGGGGGCTGCCACCGACGTCCCGCCTGCGAGTGCTGCCTCGGTTCCCCCGGTGCGCGCGGCCTCCTTGGCGGCGGCTGCAGCTGCACGTTCGCGCACGCGCGCCTCTGCGTGTGCCTTCGCCTGCGCCTGGGCCTTCTGGCGGGCGGCGTCTGCCTTGGCCTCCTTCGCTGCCTTGGAGCCCTTGCGCCTCGCTGCAGCGGGGCGTGCGGTGTCGTCTCTCCGACCTCTTGCGCCGATCGTCCGCCAGGCGCACACGGCATAGTCTACGCTACTTCTCGCGTCACGGGTGCCGTCGCCGTCGTCCGCCTCCTCCACCTCGTTGAGAGCGGTCTCAGCCGCCATCTGGCTCGCGTGGGAGCGCAGCTGCGTCCTGCGGTTCACGGACTCCACTGCCTTCTGCCTGGACGACACGCCCTTGCCCGACTTGCGTCCCGTGCCATCGATGAGCGCGCGGGTCATGTCCTGCGGGCGCACGTCGCCGGTGTCTGTCGCCTTCGTCCTGCCGACGCGCACGCACAGCATGCCCTCGGCGGGTGCCGTCACGTCCCTTTCGGCAAGGGCGCTCACTGCTTAGCCTCGCGCTATCTCGCGCGGCGGGCGAACTCGGAGGCCTTCTTCAAGGCCGCGATCTCCTCGGGCTTGGTGTTGAAGAGGTCGTAGAGTTTCCCCTTCGGGAAGTCGTCCTTGATGGGCACGCGGGTCCCTCCCGCCACGAGCAGGCCCTCGCCCGCGCGCGTGGACTCGTTCACGAAGTCCTCCTCCTGGGGGCGAGAGGCCCAGAAGGTCCGCCCACGCCTTGCGGTCGAGCGGAGACTGCTTGTGGAGCAGGATGAAGTCGGAGTTCAAGACCATGTTCCTCGCCTCCTCGTGCTCGAGCATGTAGACGCTGTTCTGCGTGATGCCCGTGCAGGCGAGGTTGAACTTCCTGCCCTCCGCCCAGAACTTGGAGAAGTAGCTGATGACCGAGGGGTGCGAGAAGAGGCTCTGCACCTCGTCGATGTAGAGCCAGGTGGTGACGCCGCGCTCGAAGTTGTAGTACATGCGGTTGCGCACGCTCTCCAGCATGGCGATGACGCCGAAGGCGCGCATGGAGTCGGAGAGGTCGCGCAGGTCCACGTTGGTCATGCGGTGCGTGAAGGAGACGTTGCTCTCGTGGTTGAAGAACGAGGTGGCGCCCGCCACGTAGCGCTCGTATCTAAGGGCGATGCCCGCCGCCTCGTGCTCGGGCTGCTCGCGGAGTATCGAGTAGAGGTCCTGCAGCACGGGCACCCTGCCCGCGCCCGCGCAGCGCGCGTAGGCGAGCTCCACGCAGCGGGAGATGATGGGCTTGTCCGCCTCGGGGAGGGCCGACCCGCCCTCGGCCATGGTGGCAGACGAGAGCGCCAGGAAGGCGTCTATCTTGAAGGCCATCTGCGAGGCCGTGGACTGGTGGGCCACGTCGGCGAGGTCGAAGGGGTTGAGGTGCGTCCCCGAGTCGGGCGCGAAGCGCACCGACTCGCCGCCCGCGCCCTCGGCCACGGGAGCGTACTCGCCGGCGGGGTCGAGGATGATTATCTCGTCGTCCGGATAGGCCAGTATCGTGTTCACCATCTCGCGCTTGGTCGAGAAGGACTTGCCGGAGCCTGGCGTGCCGCAGATGAAGCCCATGGGGCTCGCGAGGAGCTTGCGGTTGCAGAGCACGAGGTTCCCCGAGCCCTTGTTCTGCCCGTAGTAGCCGCCTCCCTCCTGGAAGAGCTCCTGCGTCGCTAAGGGGAGCTGTATCGCCACCTGCGAGGTGGTCATCATGCGCGAGGCCCTCACGTTGTTGTGGCCCACGGGAAGCGCCGAGTTCATGCCCTCGCGCTGGCGGTAGTCCAAGGGCTCGATGCCGATGCCGGCGGCCCGGGCCGTCCCCACGATCTGCTCCACCCTGCGGTCGAGCCCCTCGCGAGTGTCCGCGTAGGCGAGCGCCACGCCCGTGTAGGTGAAGGGCATCTGTTCCTATGTTGGAGGCTGTCGAGGAGGTCCTCGGCCTCCGCCTTGGAGTACTTGAGCTCGCTGGGCAGGATCTGGAAGTCGTAGCCGCGCTTCACCGCGCCCATCTGCTCGTCCACGATCTCCTTGTCCATCCACGCGATGCACCGCATCACGTGGGCGATGGCGGCGGGCTTCTCGATGGGACGGACGTGCAAGGAGACGGAGAGCGGTATGGGGAGGTCGATGATGGAGGAGGCGAGGCAGTCGTCCGAGAGCTCGCTTCCGAAGCGCCGGAGCGAGAGCGCCTGGCACCAGGCGCCGTCCGACGTGTAGCAGGTGTCGAGCCCCTCGGGCTTGAAGTCGAGCGACATCGGGCAGACGAGGTCCTTGGCGGAGAGGCCCGTCTTGGGTCCCACGTCCTCATAGGAAAACCCCCAGGGCTGAAGCGGCCGCAGGAACGACGCGATCGCGGCGAGGCGCGCCTCGCCGTCGAGCATGCGAGCTGCGCACCCGATGCCGGAGAGGCGCTGCACCGCGTCTCCCCGGAGGCGCGCGAGCGCGGGCACGGCGGCGTCCACATCGTCCGCCTCCACGGTGAAGGTGAGCAGCCGCTCCCGCACGAGGTTCAAGACGCCCTCGCGCATCTTATCGTTCAAGATCCGGTCGTACTCCGCCGCCAGCTCCTCGGTCGTGGCGTCGGCATGCGGGAAGAACTCGCGCGAGCCTATCTCGGCCTCGGGTATGGGCGTGTTGGACACGGTGAGCTGCACGGAGGCGCCCGCCCCCAGGTAGTCGTACATCTGAGACCAGCCGGAGAAGACCGCCTTCTGCGCCTCCAGGCGCGCCTTCTGGTAGCTCACGTCGTCGAAGGCGATGGTCTGGGAGAAGAGCCCGTCCTCCACCTGGCAGGTGCCGTCCTCGTACATGAGATCGAAGCCCACGGCCCCGCAGACGTCACGCGCCGCGCGGCGGCGACGCAGGCGCTCAGTCTCCTGGCGGTCGCCCGCGCGCTCCGCCTCGCGCATCCTGCGCTCGAGCGAGCCCGCCTTGCCGGTAGGGCTTGCCTTCCTATCCTTCTTGTCCTTGGATCTCCCGAGATGGAGCACGCCTCTCGGCCCCCTTCCTCCTCGCGGCGCGCACGGCGCGCCTGTCGGGTCTTGCTTCAGTGCGCTCTCCGGCTACGGACCTGAGGTCGCAGCCCGCCTCGTAGGCGAGGCGCCCGTCAAAGAGCATGTGGTCGAGCCTCATGGGCACGTACTCCTCGGCCTTGAGGCCACGCGGGCGCCAGAAGCCCAGAAGCCAGAACGGCATCGAGGCGGCCATGACGGGAAGCGTCGCGTCCGAGACCTGTATGCCGAGCAGGAAGTAGGAGCCCGCCGCTGCCGCGAACGAGCTCGCTATGCCGCCCGCCACGCAGGCGAGCGTGCGGGCGGAGAGCTTGCCGACGACCTTCTCGGTGTACTCGCCTATGTCCTTGTGGACCGGTGCCGTGAGCATGGGCGCCCCTAGGCCGGCGGCCACGACGTGTCGAGCATGCCGAAGTAGACCGCCGCCGCGACGATGATGGCGCCGCCAGCGATGGTCGAGATGGCGGTCGCGAGCTGCGGGCCGCCCTGGTTCTCCCTGATGGCCAGGCCAAGAGAGACGGCTCCCCACACGGTGAGGAACCCTCCGAGGAAGGTCACGCAGCCAGAAACCAGGTTGATGATCTGAGAAAGCACTTGCTATCCCTCCTTACGGCGCGCGTCAGCGCGCGATGTGTGCCCGTCTTCGGCGGGACGGCGCCCGCGCACGTCCGTGCTCGCCCCGTCTTTCGCTTCGGCGCCACCCCCTCGGAGGCGGGCACGGTACTCGGTGAGATCGAAGGGCGCAGGTGCGCCCGCATCCCCGGAGGCGACCTGCGCCCAGAGCGGGTGGCGGCGCGGGTCGTACTTCTTGTCCCTCACGGGGAAGGCCCCCGAGATGAGGACGACGGCCTCGTCGCGCGGCGGGCGCGCGACCTCGGAGGGCTGCACCAGGTCGCGCTCGACGGTGTTCCAGTTCCTAGTCGAGCTGCCGGAGGCGCCCCTCGTCTCGTTCCAGGTGAGGGTGCCCACGGTCTCCTTGCCCACCGCCTCCGAGATCTCGCGCACGGTGTCGGTTGACTTGCCGCCCAGGAAGACCGTGGTGTCGCAGCAGTCCACGATGGTCGCGGCGTCGTCCTTGTAGCGGCTCTTGAGCTGCGACATCGACTGCAGGTACACGGTCACCGATACGTTGCAGCTGCGGACGACGGCGATGGTCTTCTCGATGTCGGGGAGGCGTCCGATGTTGGCGAACTCGTCGAGCAGGAAGCTCACGTGGGCGGGAAGGGACCCGCCATAGCGGCTGAGCGCCCGCCTGCAGAGGACGTTCACCGCCTGCCACATCATGACCGCGAGGAGGAACGAGTAGAGCCCGCTCGTGTCGCTCACGATGGCGAAGGCGGCGCGGCGGCTGTCGGCGTCGCCGAGCCGGTCAAGCTCCATCTCGTCGTGGGAGACGAGCTCGCGCACCTGCGGGATCGCGAGGGGCTCCATGCGCGTGTTGCAGGAGACCAGGATGGACTTGGCGGTGCGTCCCGCCGCGTCCTTGAACATCTTGTAGTGCAGGAGGCAGAAGTCGTCCTCCACTGCGACGGGTTCTGCCACCTTGACCCACCTGAAGCGCGCGCTTCCCGCGCTCGCCGTCCGCGAGAGCGGGTCCGCAGTGTCTTCGGCGCCGTCCACCTCCACGTGGTAGCCTATGAGCGCCACGTGGAGCAGGCGCTCGGCGTTCTCCCAGAAGGGGTCTGCGGCGTGGCGGTCGCCGCCGGAGGTGTTGGCGATGAGGCAGCCCACGAGTTCCAGGATGTCCGCCTCGTCCTCGACGTAGGCGATGGGGTTGTAGTGGAGCGACTTTTCGAAGTCGATGGTGTCGAACGCGAGCACCTTGTAGCCGCGCTCCTCAGGGAGCCCTCCCGCCATGGGGAGCGTCTGGCCCTTGGGATCGGTCACGAAGTAGCTGGCGTTCGCCTGCATGATGTTCGGGAGCAGGTCGAAGAAGGTCTTGCCGGAGCCCGAGCCTCCCACGACCGCGCGGTTGAGGTTTCGCTGCCAGAGGCTGCCGATGTTCGCCTCCCTTGCGTCAAGCGCCATGCGCACGTCGCGCGAGAGGATGACGTTGTTCTCGGGGTTCTTTGTGTCTGCGAATTTCCGCGTTTCGCGCGGACTCGCCCAGCGCGCGCTGCCGTGCTCCTCTCCGGCGCGCTCTGTCCGTCCGTGCGTGAGCGAGTACGCCCAGAGGGCCCAGATGCCGCAGGCGGCCACGAGCCCCGACGCGAGCGGGGCGGCGCCTCCATGGAGGAAGCCATGCGCCGCGACGAAGGCGGGAAGTTTTTGGCTCTTCGGGGTTTCTGGTGGGTAGCACGGGCTAGGTCGAATCGCAAGCGAGCGCGTCGAACGACAGGCCTCCCAGCCTGAGGAAGATCGCGGTGGTGAAGTACTCCACGTTGCGCTGTGCGTCAGGCGTTCCAGAGCCACAACAGGCAGGTCACCGCCGAGCAGCGCCGAGTGCTCACCGACTGGTGCGAAGCCGTGGTCTACAGCATGCCGAGGAGAGGGAGGATGCGCGCGCTAGGCGCGTAGCGACACGGACGACAGCTGCCGAGGGAGGGGCGTCACACCCCTCCCTACGTGCAGTTTTCATGGAGACGGGGCCACGAGGGCGATGCGCTGGCCATGCCCCAGCGCGCACCGCCGCCGCATGGCTCATGGGGGCTTCGCCATGGGCGCGACGGCGGTTCACACGTCCCGGGCAGAGGGCGCCCGCCGCCACTTCTGTTCTCAAGAAGGAAGCATGCGAATGCCGCTGCTTACACCTCCTCGTCCTCTGGCGCCATGACCCACATGCCCTCATGGTCATCCCAAACGTACACGTCAAACTCGTGCTCTCCGAGGCCCGACCTGACAGCGTGCACCAGCTCGACGTAGCTCTCTCGGACCTCGCCGCCGGGCTCGACGACGTGGAACGAGAGCCAGCAGGCCATGCCCTTGACCGACGTCGGGATGTCGACGGCGACGGTCCACCAGAAGCCTCTGTCTTCTGTGCGACCCATCTCCTCGACCCTCCAGGGGAGGCCCTCCCAGCCAGGCACAGCGTCGGGCAGCGCAGTCCTGACGAACCATCCCACCGTCTCATCGACGTGCCTCTGATAGATCCAGGTACCCGTGTGAATCTCCAATACAAATGTCTTCTCCGTCATTCTATGGCGCGCCCGGGACGCCGCGTAAGACGCGTCTGATTTACGCGTGGTTACGTGTGGATTACGTGTCCCCAGACGCATCCAATGGGACGTATCCGCAGGTAGATGACATGTAACTTCGTGTTTGATTACGTCACGTTACGTGAGGTCGACGACACCCTCAGCATCCTGATCCCCGGCGCGGCCCGCTTCGCGGGCCGGTCATCGCGCCCTTCCGACACCCCGGCTGCGCCGGGGACTCGTCATGGTCCCGCTATCCTCGCCGGACCGTCGAAAGCCCGCAGCAACGCGAGTCGTGAGGGCCACCCCTGGCCCTCGGACCGGCGCAGCATGGCACAGGCTCCTTGGAGGCGGCAGGCACCCCTAGCGCCGCCTCCCGTCGCCTGGCGCGTCATGCCCCGCGCGCGCCGCGCCCCGCCCGCAAACGGGCGCGCTCCGAACATGACGCTTGCCTTGTCGCCCCCGTCCGAGGGAAGGAAGGGCCGACCCTCAACCCGACCCGAAAGGGGAACGCCATGAGCACCACCGCCACCATCCAGCCGACTGCCGCCGTCCGCGAGAGGTGGGAGACGGGCGCGACCGTCACAGGCGACTACCTGCGCGACTGCGTGGCAGTCGCCGCCGAGACGCTCTCGCACGTCGGCTTCACCCACGTCGACGCCACCCCGTGGGAGGGCGTGCTCTCCTGCATGGAGGGAGACCTGCCCGTGACCGTGCGCGTCCTGCCCGTGCCGACGGAGCACTTCGGAATTACGCTCGGCGACGTCGAGTCTGTCATCGACGACGAACTCACCGCGCAGGGCGCCGCCATGTGCGTGTGCTCCGCCATCATGGCCGACGTGCCCCTGCCAGAGCACGTCCGCTTCGACGTGATGAGCGTGTGCATGAACCTTGACGCTGGGCGTGTGCGCGTCCACCACGTCCGCGGGGTCTGGCAGGGGTAGCCGTGGCCACAGGCACGACCCGGGAGCGCTCGCCACTAGGCGGGCACTTTCTTTTATGTGTTGAGTTTGTACAGGTCGGGGGCCATGAGGGCACGCGGCCGGGCCGCGCCACGGCGGAGGCCAAGCCCCTCCGCCGCCCGTCCCGCACGCGCAGGCACCCCTAACGCTTGTGGGGACGGAAAGGGGCCCATACCCTCTCGTTGAGCGCTCATGACAGGCAAGGTGAACATTTCTCGCTATGCGCTGAAAACCACACAGCGAAATAGATGTCTGGCAAGAGCTCTCTTTCAGTTGTGTCTCACGCAGTAGAGGTCTAGTATCTTATATAGCTGTTATGCCGTATTGGGAGGTGCTCGTGGACTCTGGCCTCGACCTCAGGAAATCCCTGCTCAACGGGAAGAAGAGCGAGCGAATCATCTTCGCCGTCACCCCCGAATTGAAGGAAGCCGTCACCAGGGCCGCTGAGGACAAGTGCGTCAGCGTCTCCGCATACATCACCGCGCTGCTTGCAGACGCAATCATCTCTGGGGAGGCGAGCGCGAAATGACGGCATCCTCCATCCAGGACGTGGCCCCTGGCTCCCGGGTCCTGATCAGGGGCGAGGAGTGGCTGGTCAAGCGCATCGACACAAACACCCTGGGCAACAAGGCGCTGCTCTGCGAGGGAATTAGCCCGCTCGTTCACGGGCGCGAGGCGGTGTTCCTCTCCGACCTAGACGAGGTCATCCCGGTCGACCCCGCGAAGACTAGGCTTGTGCCCGACGAGTCCCCCATGTACAGGGACACCAGGCTCTACCTCGAGAGTTCCATCCGCAGGAAGGTCCCGACGGACAACGCCCTGCACATCGGCCAGCATGCCGCGATGGACCCGCTTCCCTTCCAGTTCGAACCCGCCTACCAGGCTCTCCGGCACACGCGGCAGCGCATCCTCATTGCTGACACAGTAGGGTTAGGCAAGACGCTCGAGGCGGGCATTCTCATGAGCGAGCTCATCGTCCGTGGCAAGGGCAGACGCATCCTCGTGATCACCGAGAACAGCATGCTCACGCAGTTCCAGATGGAGATGTGGAACCGCTTCACCATCCCGCTGGTGCGGCGCGACTCGACCAAGATCCAGCGCATCCGCGCGGAGCTGCCCTCCAACGCCAACCCGTTCTTCTACTACGACAAGGCGATAGTCTCGATAGACACCATCAAGCGGGGCGTGGAGTACGGAATCCACCTTGAGAACGCCTACTGGGACATCATCGTGGTCGACGAGGCACAGAACGTGGCAGAACGTGGCAACCGCTCCCAACGCAACCGCCTAGCCGAGCGCCTCAAGAACCGCTCCGACACGCTCATCATGCTCTCTGCCACGCCCCACGACGGCAGGGCGCGCAGCTTCGCGTCCTTCATGAACATGCTCGACCCGACAGCCATCACGGACCCCGACAACTACACCCCAGATGATGTCAAGGGCCTCTGCGTGCGCCGCTTCAAGAAGGACGTCCGCAACCAGGCGGCAGGCACCTTCCTGGAGCGCAACGTCGAGCTCGTGCCGTCAGTCGCGAGCCCACAGGAGGAGCGGGCATACGATGCGTTCGACGGGCTCGACCTCAGGATGGATGCGAGAAGGAAATCCACAGGCAGCGGACTCTTCAAGATAGTCCTTGAGAAGGCCCTCTTCTCAAGCCCGGCTGCATGCCTCGAGACTGTCGACAACAGAATCGGACGCCTCGCCCAGAGAGACGATGCGGACAGCATCCACGACTTGGGACAGCTCGAGACCTTCAGAGCCGCCCTCGGAGCCATCGGCCCAGACAGCTTCTCGCGCTACCAGGGCCTCCTCGGGCTGCTCCGTGACCCATCCTATGCGTGGAACCCCACCGACACACGCGACCGCCTCGTCATCTTCACCGAGCGAATCGAGACCATGCGCTGGGTCTCCGAGCACCTCAGACAAGACCTTGTCCTCACTTCGGAGCAGGTCCACACCATGCACGGGGGAATGAGCGACATGGAGCAGCAGGAGCTGGTCTCCGACTTCGGCAACGAGTCGAAGGCCGTCCGGGTGCTCGTCGCCTCCGACGTCGCCTCCGAGGGCATCAACCTCCACTACCTGTGCCACCGCCTCGTGCACTTCGACACCCCTTGGTCGCTCATGGTCTTCCAGCAGCGGAACGGCCGCGTCGACCGGTACGGTCAGCAGCAGAGGCCGGAGATCCGCTTTCTCACGACAACGGCGGCAAACGAGCGCATCCGCGGAGATGCCCGCATCATCCAGGTGCTCATCGAGAAGGAGCAGCAGGCCCATGACAACATCGGCGACCCATCGATGCTTCTCGGCAAGTTCAGCGTCGACGAGGAGACGAGGGTGGTCGAGCAGGCTATAGAGCAGGGGTCGGACGCAGAGGCCTTTTCTAACCTGTTTGTGGACGACGGAGGAGACGACGGGTTCTCCTTACTCGACCTGTTCATCGGAGAGGCCCAGGAGGACACCGTAGGTCAGGTTCCCACCATCGAGGACCACACCCTCCTCACCGACATGGAGTTCCTCCAAGAGGGCGTCGAGGCGTTCGGTGGCGCCGGAGGCATCGTCAGCAGAACCCCGCTTGACGGGGTCGCGGGCGTGAGGCTGAAGCTAGACCCTGCCGGCGAGCTCTCGCGCCGCCTGAGAAAGATAGCGCCGGAACGCGCGGACGGGGACGGCATCCTCGTGCTCAGCCCCGACCGCGGCTTCTGCATGCGCGAGGCAGACCGAGCGCGGAGCTCGGATTTCGAGATAGGGAACTGGCCCCAGGCGCAGTTCCTCTGGCCGCTGCACCCCATCTTCGATTGGATCGAGGACCGGTCCACCATGCAGCTGTTCGGTCGCAACGAGGCACCGCTCGTGCATGCCGACGCACTCGGTACCAACCAGACGCTGTTCCTCGTCCAGGGCATCTACCCCAACAGGAAGTCATCGCCCGTCGTTGACGAGTGGTTCGGGCTCCTCTTCGAAGGCAGCGCCTTCGAGCGCGAGCTCACCCTCGATGAGTCAATCAAGCTCACCGGCATCGACGACGCCGGGATTCCCAACCGCAGGTTGTTGACGCAGCAGGACGCCGACAGGGCGGAGAGCCTCTGCGTCGACGCCGTCGACGCCGCACGAATCCGTATGAGTTCCTCCTACAACTCCTACAAGGAATCCATCGATCCGCAGATAAACGAGGAAATTGACAAGCTCAACGACCTCCGGGAGCGCCACAAGTTGGTACAGATGGCGCTGCCTGGGTTCGAGAGCGGACGTACGAGAAAACTCAGGGAGATTGACGACCTCTTCGATCACTACGTCGACTGGGTCAGCGACACCCTCGAGATCGAGGACAACCCCAACATCCGCATCCAGGCAACCTTCGTAGGGGCGTGAGAGATGGCAATCGACCTCACAGGCATACATAACGTCAACGAGTTCTACACCGACCACTACCTCGCCACGTACTTCGAGCAGAGCGTCACGGAGACCCTCAGGGCATGGCGCGCTGACGCCGAGGCATCGGGTGGTCAGACGCCATACCAGAGGCTCCGGGATGCCGGTAAGCTCTACGGCCGTCTCTACGGCAGATCGAGAAATACCGGTCGCGGACATGCCGCCGAGGACGCAGCTGAGATGATAGCCGCCTACCTCGAGAGCCTCGGATACCCCGACAGCCCGCAAGAGCGCATCCCCCTTCCCTCGGGAGAGGTGCTCCCCCTCTTCCGCGAGTATCTGGGCGGGGATGGGCGACCTCGCGTCTGGGTCATCGCCGCCCTCCCCTCGGGAGAGGAGGACCTCTTCTCCGCACGCCCCGTGGCCCTCTTTGACCCTAATGACTCGACAGTTGACGCGGCCTCCCAGATCAGCGTCGAGGAGGCCGTCGACGCGCTGATGCTTGACGTTAGCTCGCCCGCCCGCTTCGTCATACTGGCAAGTCCCGAGGAACTGGCACTGATCGACCGCGAGAAGTGGGGGGAGAAGCGCTATCTCGCCTTCGATATGGACGAGATCTACCGGCGCAGGGAGGAGAGCACCCTCCAGGCGGTCGCGACCCTGCTTGCAATGCCCAACCTGTGTGCGAGGCAGGGCGAGACGCTCATCGACGAGCTCGACCGGCAGGCACACGAGCACGCCTCGGAGGTCTCGGACTCCCTGCGTTACTCCCTTCGCGAGTGCGTAGAGATGCTGGGCAACGAGGTCATCTACGACTGGGTGCACAACAAGGGCCATGACCTCGACACAGACCCCATCGATGCAGGGGAGCTCACCATCGAGTGCCTGCGCTACATGTACCGCATGCTTTTCCTCCTGTTCATGGAGGCGAGGCCGGAGCTGGGGTTCGCCCCGACCAAGGCGGAGTCGTACCAGCGCTCATACTCGCTCGAATCTGTGAGGCAGATTGCCGAATCTCACAGGGAAGGCATCGACGCGGACGCGGACGACACGGACTTCATCGACCGGACCCTCAGGCTAACATGCAAGCTGGTCTACGACGGCTACCCTACAAACGAGCAGCAGTACCGAAGGATCCTCAATCAGGAGTCGACGCGAGACGTTTTTGTCGTTCCGCCCCTCAAGGCCCACATCTTCGACCAGCAGCGCACCCCGCTCGTCGACAACGCCCGCCTACGAGACAGCGTGATGCTGCAGATAATCGATCAGATGAGCTACACGCGCCCCACCGGCGGGCGCCGAGCCGAGCGCGTGAGCTACGGAACGCTGGGCATCAACCAGCTCGGCAGCGTCTACGAGGCGCTCCTCTCCTACCGCGGTTTCATAGCCTCAGAGCGCCTCTACGAGGTCAAGCGCGCGAGGGTCTCCTTCGACCCACTTGACGTCGGCTACTTCGTCACGGAGGACGAGCTTGGCCTCTACGCGGAGGACGAGCGTGTCCGCCACGAGTCCGGTCCCCAGAGGGGCCAGCTCAGGACCTACGAGAAGGGGCACTTCATCTACCGTCTCGCGGGCAGGGAACGCGAGCAGTCCGCCTCGTACTACACCCCAGAGAGTCTGACCCGGTGTCTCGTCAAGTACGCACTCAAGGAGCTGCTCGAGGGAAAGACCGCTGACGAGATCCTGCATCTCACCGTATGCGAGCCCGCCATGGGGTCCGCGGCGTTCCTGAACGAGGTGATCAACCAGCTTGCCGAGGCATACCTCTCTCGCAAGCAGGAGGAGCTCGGGAAGACGATTTCCCACGACAGCCGCCAGTACGAGCTGCAGCGCGTGAAGATGCTCATCGCCGACCGCAACGTCTATGGCATAGACCTCAACCCCATCGCGGTCGAGCTGGGGGAGGTATCGCTGTGGCTCAACACCATCAGTCAGGACGGATACGTCCCTTGGTTTGGCAACCAGCTGCACTGTGGAAACTCCCTCATCGGCGCCCGGAGGCAGGGATACACGGAGAAGGACCTCTCCTCGAGGGCGGGGGGCATACGCTGGTACGACCACGAGCCCGAGCGTGTGGGCTTCAAGACGGGCTGCTCCAAGAGCCATCGCGTGTATCACTTTCTGGTTGGCGACCCAGGGATGTCGAAGTATGACGACAGGGTCATCAGGAACCTCGAACCTGAGAAGCTCAAGGCAATCAAGCGGTGGAACAGGGCTTTCGTCTCCCCATATGGCCCAGCCGAGGTACGCTCGCTCCGTGAGTTCTCTTACGAAATCGATCGCTTGTGGGCGGAGCAGGTGAAGCAGCAGCGCCTCCTGCGACAGAATACCGTCGATAGACTCGAGTGCTACGGCTTCGAGGACACGGAAGGCACGAGTCACACGAGCATCAGGGAGAAGGATGCCCTGCTCTCGATGTTCTACCGCAGCGAGCACGCACGCAACGCCGGGCCCTACGCACGGCTCAAGTTCGCCATGGACTATTGGTGCTCGCTCTGGTTCTGGCCCATCGAGAAGGCCGACCTCCTCCCCACGAGGGACGAGTTCCTCATGCACATGTCGTTTATCCTCGTCGGAACGACCGAGAGGGTCGCTGGGGTCAAGAACCAGCCCTCGCTGCAGATGACCTTCGACTTTGGTGAGGGCCTCCAGGCTGCGGAGCAGCTCGAGTTCAGCCAAATGCAGAACGAGTTCGGTTCTGACAAGGTCGTCGACCTCGACGACCTCTGCAGGAAGTTCCCGACGCTGGATCTCGCACGGCAGATCGCCGAGCAGCACCACTTCTTCCACTGGGAGCTCGAGTTCGCAGACGTGTTTGAGACGAGGGGCGGCTTCGACCTCGTGCTCGGGAACCCGCCTTGGATCAAGCTCGAGTGGAACGAGAAGTACGTCCTTTCCGACAAGGACCCGAGTTTCGCCGTGAAGGACCTCAACGCCAACCAGACGGCGGAGCGCCGCTCTGCCGCCCTCGAGGACCACGCGGCGCGGTCCAACTACCTCGACGCATATGTTGCTATGACGGGGCAGAAGGGCTTCCTCAACGCCGTGCAGAACTATCCGCTGCTCAAGGGACAGCAGACGAACCTCTACCGCTGCTTCCTGCCACAGGCATGGCAGTTCTGCTCGGAGCGGGGATTCTCGGCATTCATCCACCCCGACGGTATCCTCAACGACTCGAAAGCGCTGGCGCTCAGGCGCCAGCTTGATCCACGCGAACGCTGCGCGTTCGATTCGATATGGAACCTGTACGATCCCCAGACAATCGAGGAGTGCTACGCCCATGACGGGAGTGGACCGATTCCGCGCGTGAAGACGTCTGACGACAGCTGGGAGACCAGGGGGCACGCCGCCCGCATCATCCATGTGGGCGACGAGGAGCTCAAGGCGTTCGCGCGGCTCCTGGGCGACAATGACTGGCGAGGCGCTCGCATCCCGTCCGTACATGCGCAGCTGCTCATGGAGGTCCTCGAGTGCATGGCTCTTCAGCCACACACCCTCAAAGACATCGAGGGCGAGCTCGCCTATTCCGAATGTTGGCACGAGACCAACTCGATAGTGAGGGACCACACCCTCAGGAACCAGATAGGATTCCCCGAATGCTCCGCCGAGAGCGTGTATGGAGGCTCTTTCCTAAGCGTAGCCAACCCAATCGCCCAGACTACGCGCTCAAACTACAAGGTCAACAGCAACTACGACTCCGTTAATCTTGAAGCGATTGCGGATAGTTACCTCGTCCGCACCAAGTACACACGTAATGTAACCCGCGAGGAGTGGGTCAACAGACTACCAAAGACCTCCTGGGGATCTTCCTTCGACCAAGAATACCGTCTTGCAAACCGTGAATTTGTTGGATGCACAAGCGAGAGGACCCTGCAGGGAGCCATCCTCGCTCCCGGCCAGACATGGGTAAACACCATCTTCGGATGGTGTTTACCCATGTCTGAAGTGGACATGGGTAAACACCAAAAAACCGTACCCGGATACAATCTCTTGTCGCAAATGGCGGGTTGCTATGCATCCCTTCCCTATGACTTCTTCGTCCGCTCAATAGGAAAGGGGCACGTAAACTACGCCACCACCATGCAATACCCCCTCGTCGAGAGCGTCTACGACGACGAGATCCGCTGTCGTGCACTCCTGCTCAACTGCCTCACGAGGGACTATACCGCCCTTTGGGAGAAATGCTTCGCCCCAAGTTGGAACTCCTTCGGATGGGCTAAGGAGGACTCGCGGTTGCCTGTATCCTCGTTCAGCGGGCTCACAAGCGAGTGGTGCTGGGAAACGCCCCTGCGCACAGACTACATGCGCAGGCAGGCACTCGTAGAGCTCGACGTGCTAGTCTCGCTGGCGCTCGGTCTCACGCTGGACCAGCTCATCACCGTGTACGAGATAGACTTCTCGGTGCTCCAGTCATACGAGCGAGAGACCTGGTACGACATCAACGGGCGCGTCGCGTGCTCGAAGAAGGCCATGGGTAACTTCAAGTTCAAGCCCGCAGAGTTCAAGCGTAAGTTCGGCGACATCGAGTCATGCACTACGGGCGTATATCGAAAGACCTACGTCGACGACACCCTCCCAGGAGGGCCGGTCGAGCGGACGATCGAGTACGTGGCCCCCTTCGACAAGTGCAACCGTGTCGAGGACTGCAGGACAGCCTGGGCGTTCTTCGAGGACAAATACCGTTTGAGCAAGAGGTGAGCGACATTTTGTCTGGCATGACTGATAGGCTTTTTCACACGTAACACCGGGGGTATGGACATGGAGACAGAAGGCGGGCTTGCCACCAACGAACAGACTTCGAGCTTGGATGCCATGTTGCATCGTGCGAGCAGGCTGGTGGCGCTTTCGCGCAGCTGCATCGGACAAGCTGCTAATCTCATCACCGTGTATACGAGTTTCGAGCTCGGGCGCTACATAGTGGAGGAGGAGCAGCAGGGCAGCAGTCGTGCAGGCTATGGAAAGCGGGTTATCAAAGAGCTTTCAGACGTTTTGACGCGTGAGCATGGGCGCGGCTTTTCAACCACAAACCTTGGGTACATGCGTCAGTTCTACCTTGCGTATCGCGACAGAGAGCCGGCGATTCGCCAATTCAGTATTGGCGAATTCGTAGAGGAAGGCGCAGGGGGAATTCGCCAACTCGGGATTGGCGAATCTGAAGTAGCTCTTGGCCCTGCCGCTCGCCCTTTCCGTCTGAGCTGGACGCACTACCTCACCCTCATGCGCATCGAGGACCGGACTGAGCGAAACTTCTACGAGCGCGAGGCCATCGAGAACAGCTGGGATGCGAAGACGTTGCGACGCCAGTATGGCTCCAGCCTCTACGAACGGCTCCTTCTCAGCCACGATAAGGACGATGTGATGCGTTTGGCCAACGAGAGCTCGACTCCGCAAAAGCCCGAAGACCTGCTCAAGACACCCTATGTGCTTGAGTTTGCCGGTCTTGACGACAAGGCTTCCTATCACGAGTCAGATCTGGAGCAAGCAGTACTCGACCACTTGCAGGATTTCCTCCTCGAGATGGGCAAGGGGTTCCTCTTCGAGAAACGTCAGAAGAGATTCAGCTTTGCCGACCGGGACTACTTTCTCGACATGGTCCTCTACAATCGCTATCTGCGCTGCTACGTATTGGTGGACTTCAAGGCGAACCTCCTTACGCACGAGGACCTTGGCCAGATGCAGATGTACGTGAATTATTACGACCGCTACGTCCGCATGCCTGAGGAAACTCCCACGGTAGGGATACTGCTCTGCAAGCGCAGCGATCAGGCGCTGGTCGAGCTGACGCTTCCGGAGGATGCCCACATCTACGCACGCGAGTACAAGCTCTATCTTCCAGACAAGCAGCTTCTGCAAAGAAAGCTGACCGAGTGGCTGGAGGAGAGCGAATGATTCCGAGTGTTCTCGTACGACAGCTCCAAGTGGGCATGGCAGACTACTTCCGCACCACCTTCCCCTTCTCGAACGAGCCGTTCAAGTCGTCGTTCGAGCGCTTCGTGGAAGATGGCAGGGGGCTCTACCTCGAGCCCTACACGGCGATACATCTGCCCTTCCGGACCGCCGCAGAGATGCCGACCTGCTTCGAGGCGATTCACCCCAAGTTCCTCCCCTACATCCACCAGGAGAGAGCATGGCGGAGGCTCGTGGGCGACGACGGGCAGTCGACGGTCGTCGCCCACGGGGACGGGATCGGGCAAGACCGAGTGCTTCCTCTACCCCATACTCGAGTACCGCTACCAGCACAGGGAGACGCGCGGCGTCAAGGCGCTCGTCATCTACCCCATGAACGCGCTGGCAAGCGACTAGGCGGGAAGAATCGCGAGGCTCATAAGCGGAAGCCCGGAGCTCAGGGGGAACGTGAGCGTCGGTCTCTGCGTAGGCGAGCTCGACAAGGGGCACGGCTCCATGGTGATGGGCGAGGACTCCGTCATCACCGACCGCGAGACCATGCAAAACAACCCGCCCGACATCCTCCTCACCAACTACAAGATGCTCGACTACCTGCTCGTGCGTCCCGACTACACGCGCATCTGGGCAAGCAGTGGGCTCTCCCCACTCAAGTATGTTGCGGTGGACGAGATGCACACGTTCGACGGCGCGCAGGGTACCGACCTCGCCTGCCTGCTGAGGCGCCTGAAGACCAGGCTGCGCATCCCCCAGGGGAGCCTGTGCTGCGTCGGCACGTCAGCCACCATGGGCGACGCCAGCTCGACCGACGGGATCAGGCGGTATGCGTGCGACATATTCGGGGAGCCATTCGACGGCGACTCGGTCATCGTCGAGGACCGCCTCTCGGTGGACGAGTTCCTCGACGGGGTCGTCCCCGAGGACGACCCCGTGATGGATGACCTCCAATGCAGACAACTCGCTGACATCGTGATGGCGAACGACCTCGAAGGATACCTCCAGACCGCACTAGACTCCCTCTGCGACTCCCTCGCAGGGGCCAATTGCTCCGCCTTCTCGACACGCAGGGGCCTGTGCGACGAGCTGAGGGGCAACACCCTGTTCCGCGACCTCCTCGAGCTCACCGAGGGCAGGTTCTTTCAACCAACGACCATCGCTCCCGAGCTTGCGAGGAGGCACCCCTGGCTCGCGGAGCTCGAGAGCCCGGGGGCGGTGCTGGACGCCCTCATCGCGCTCGTCAGCCACGCGCGCTCGGGCAGCGAGGGCTCGCCTCGCCCCTTCCTCACCGTCCAGACCCAACTCTGGCAGCGCGAGCTCGCGCGCCTCGTAAGCGAGGTCCGCGGGGACGCGACCCGCTTCGAGCTCGCCATCAACCTGAAGGAGAGCGAACGCAAGCGCTTCCTGCCCCTTCACAACTGCAGGGACTGCGGCCAGACCGCATGGATATCCCTCATAGACCGCGACCAGGACCTCAAGCCGGGCAACCTCGACGCCTTCTACAACAGCTACTTCGGGGATGGCGAGAACATCGTGTCGCTCTATCCCCGGGGCATACGAGACCCGAGGCCAGAGGGCGTCCGCACGGCATGGCTGTGCCCCGGATGCCTCCACGTCCACATCGACAGCGAGCTGGCAAACCGCAAGGAGACCTACAGCTGCACGGTCTGCGACACCGAGTGCATACCCGTCTTCCTCTCGGAGCCATCGACATCCTCCAGAGGAGGCTCGAGAACCTCCGAGTCAAGGCAGTACGTCTGCCCTCACTGCGGCAGCACGCAGGGCCTCTCCCTCATGGGCCTCAGGGGCACCACAGAGGCGGAGGTCGCACTCTCCCAGATGTTCGCCAGCAGCTTCGACGACGACAGCAAGTCGCTCGCCTTCTCCGACAACGTGCAGGACGCGTCCCACCGCGCGGGCTTCTTCAATGGCAGGACGTGGAGGTTCGGGCTTCGCACCGCGATGTCCGAGTGGCTCAACGAGGGCGGCGACGGACTCGACCTTGCCAGGTTCGCAGAGGGGTTCCCCGCCCACTTCCGTGCTGCCATGTCCCGCGAGGAGTACGTCTCGCGGTTCCTCGCGCCAAACAACCTCTGGATGCGAGACTACGAGAAGATGGTCGAGACCGGCAGCCTTACCGAGGGCGAGGGGGCCTACAAGCTTCTCGAAAACGTCGCCAATCGGATGCGCTACGAGGCCATCCTCGAGTTTGGGATGCGGCGGAACGTCGGACGCACGCTCGAGAAAAGCGGCGTCGCGACCGTAGCGTACGACCTAGCGGCCCTTGCCTCCGCCGTGGACGCCGCCTGCGAGCTCGCGATGAACGAGGAGGGTATGAATGCGAGTCCCGCAGATATGGCGCACCTCGTCGTGCTGGTCCTCGACCACCTCAGAACTCGCGGCGCGATCGCCGACCCCACCTATGACAGGTATGTAACTTCCGGCGCCAATGGATACTACCTCTCCAACAGGTACACCCACTTCATGCCCGGATGGCACGCAAGCACCACCCCTCAGTTCCTGATGTGCAGGGGCAGCGCGAAGGGCTTCGAGGGTATGGACTCCCCGGCTCTCAACAGGCTCTCCGCGAAGTGCTTCCCCAATCGGCTGGACACCGTAGCGATGGTCCACTGCGCGGTGCGGGGGTGCGAGGCGGCGGGCCTGCTCGTCCGGCTCGCGCCGGAGACCCGCTTCGAGTGCTATGCGCTGTCGGAGGGGACAATGACCGTCACGAGGAACCTCATGCGCCTCGCATGCCCAGTCTGCGGTGCGCAGCGCAGGGTGGCCAAGGAGAACCTCGACGCCTTCCTCGGTGCGCCGTGCCACAACGGGGGTTGCCCCGGGGGAATGGTCGTTGGCGAAGACCAGGGTCATGACTACTACGGAGACCTCTTCTCCCGTGGCCTCAGCAAGAGAATCAGGGCCGCGGAACACACGGGACTCCTGCAACGAGGTGAGCGTGAGAAGCTCGAGGCAGAGTTCAAGGCGAGCGACGAGGCGTCAATGCCCTGGTACCCGAACGTCCTCTCCTGCACACCCACCCTCGAGATGGGCATTGACATTGGTGACCTTTCGTCGCTTATGCTCTGCGGCATGCCACCGGGACAGGCACAGTTCCTCCAGCGCGTCGGTCGCGCCGGCAGGCGTGACGGAAACGCCTTCTGCCTCGTCCTCGCGGACGCGAACCCGAGGGGCATGTACTTCTATGCCTCCCCCGAGGAAATGCTCGAGGGCGTCGTGGAGCCCCCTCGGGTGTTCCTGCATTCCGCCGCCGTTCTCGAGCGGCAGCTGGTCGCCTTCTGCATGGACAGCTGGATCCTCGCCCGCGGGGACTCCGCGATCGTGCCAAAGAACGTGCGGTCCAGCCTCGCTGTCGTCGCCCCCGGGAAGATGGACTCCTTGAAGTTCCCCTACAACTTCCTCAACTTCGTCAAGTCGAACAAGAGGATGCTGCTGAACACCTTCCTGAACATGTTCCGGGACGACCTCGGGGATGACGAGCAGACCGTAGAGTCGCTCAGGGCGTTCATCATGGGGTCCGGGATGGCGGACGACTTCTCGGCGGCACCGTTCTATCTGCACGTGCTGCTGGTCTTCGAGGACCGCTGGAAGCTGCGCGAGAGCTACAGGGCCCAACGCGAGACCCTCAAGCAGGCGATAGCGGAGCTGGAGGGGAAGCCCTCCGACAGCTCCTTCGAGGAGCAGATCAAGGAGCGCAGGTACGAGCTCCGAGCAGTGATAGACGTCATCAAGGGAATAGAGAACGAGGACGTATATGGGCTGCTCTCGCGTGAGGGCCTGCTGCCAAACTACGCGTTCCCGGAGGACGGCGTCAACCTCAGGACCGTCGTACGAAGACGAAGTGAGGAGGACGAGGGCGACGAGACCCGCTGGGAGAGGACGACGCGCGAGTACTCGCGCGCGGCGGCAAGCGCGATTACCGACTTCGCCCCACGGAACACGTTCTACGCCGGTGGACGCCACTTCACCATTGACCAGATCGACCTCTCCACGAGCGAGGAGGAGCTCTGGAGGCTCTGCCCGAACTGCTCGCACGCAGAGAGGATAGTGCCCGAGACCGCCTCCTCGACCTGTCCCAAATGCGGCTCACCAGCATGGTCTGACGCAGGCCAGGTCCACAAGATGATCAAGCTGAAGACCGTGGTATCCAGCGTCGATGACATCGACAGCCGTACCGACGACGCCTCCGACAGGAGGACGAGGGAGTTCTTCTCCAGCCAGCTGCTGGTCGACGTCGACAGGGCAGACGTGCTCAGCGCCTATCACGTGGAGAACAAGGCCACAGGACTCGACTTCGGATTCGAGTACGCACGGGAGGCGATGCTGCGCGAGGTGAACTTCGGGAAGAGCAGGGACGTCGTCGGGCGGCAGACCTACGTCGCGGGCCGCGAGGGCATTAGACCCGGGTTCCGGTACTGCACGAAGTGCGGGATGGTAGAGCAGGAGCTGCGGGGCAAGAGGAGCATCAAGCATGCCTTCTCGTGTCCCGTGAGCACGGGTGCCGCCCAGGAAGAGGACGTGGTCGAGGACAGCCTGTTCATCTACCGGGAGTTCAAGAGCGAAGCCCTGCGCCTCCTCATCCCTGAGACGAGCTTCGTGAGCGATGACGAGAGCATCCAGGAGACGTTCGTGGCGGAGGTGATGCTCGGCCTCCGCAAGCGGTTCGGCAACGTCGACCACCTCTGCGCGACGATATCGGACGAGCCGATTTCGGACGGGAGTGGGTACAGGAAGCGCTTCCTCGTCCTCTACGACTCGGTTCCGGGGGGCACCGGGTACCTCAAGCAGCTCGCCGTGGGGAAGGACGCTCTCATGCAGGTCCTGTCGATGTCCCGTGACGCCCTGACCTCGTGCTCGTGCAACGAGGACCCAGACAAGGACGGCTGCTACCACTGCCTCTTCGCCTTCCGGACGACAAAGAACGTCGGCAGCATCTCCCGCAACAGGGCGGTCAAGATCCTGGACGAGATCCTCAATCCCGACAACGAGGTGACCAGCGTCAGCACCGTCTCTGACATCCTGCCCAACAACCTCCTCGAGAGCGAGCTCGAGAGGAAGTTCGTGGATGCCCTCGGGACCGCAAAGGGGCCGAGCGGCGGCAAGGCCAAGGTCGTCAAGGAGCTCGTCAACGACAAGATGGGGTACGAGCTCGCCGTCGATGGCATCGTCTGGGACGTCGAGCTGCAGGTGACGCTGGGGCCTGTCGACGGAGTCCCGATCATGTGCAAGCCAGACTTCGTGCTCTGGCCCCAGGTCCGCCACGGCGAGGAGTCGCCCTGGCTTCCCGTAGCCGTTTTCACCGACGGCTTCGAGTTTCACAAGAATCGGGTCGCGGACGACTCCGCCAAGCGCGAGGTAATCCGGAGGAGCGGCAGGTTCCGGGTGTGGTGCCTCTCGTATGCCGACGTCGAGGCTGCGCTAGACAGGAGCTCCAGCGACTACTACCTCGACTGCCTCAAGATTCCCGAGCTCCCTAGGGAGGACGTCTATAGCAACTACCTCTCTACCAGGTCGCCGTCAGGCCTCGCTCCCAGCAAGCTCGCGCCGTTCGAGATGCTCTGCTGGTACCTCACCCATGACGATGCCGAGCAGTCGTTCAGGGACCATGCCACAGCCTACTCGATGGGCATGCTCGGCCCCTCGCGTGACCAGGTTGTCTTCGACAGGGACAACGAGCTGGTCGAAGACGTGTGCAACTCGCTCCTTCACGAGCCGTCGCCCCTCTCGTTCGGCAGCTCGCTCCTTAACCGCTGGAACCCGTCCGAGAACGAGCACCTCTCCGCATACGCGGGGACGACGTTCAAGAGCGCGCAATCGGGAGGCGTCGACATCGTGATCTCGTTGCTCGACGACCGTATGTCGGACGCGAAGGGCTTCAAACGAAACTGGAACGGGTACCTCGACCTTTTCAACATCATGCAGTTCACCGAGTCCTTCCTCGCCGTCACCTTGCTTGGGCTCGCAAACGGAGATTACGCCAAGCTCGGGAGCGCCCATGGCTCCCAAGGCACCGCTGCAGCTCATGTCGGCCACGACGCCTGGCAGGAGGTGGCCGATGAGCTCTTCGACGACGAGAGCAAGCGATTCGCTACCCGTCTCGCCAGCTTGGACATCGTGCCGCCGGACGAGCCGGGATACGAGCTTGACGACACGATGGCCGAGCTCGCATGGCCATCGAAGAAGGTCTGCTACCTCACGGAGGAGCAGGAGGAGGACGCACCCTTCTTCGATAGCCGTGGCTGGACAATCATAGGACCATCGATGAGCGACGAGGCAATCCTCGGAGCATTCTCATAGGAGACAAGCATGCCCTCAAACACCGTAGCGATATCCTCGGACTTCCTGACGTCCTTCTCGGCCCTTCCGAGGCGCATACAGCAAAAGACGAGCACCTTCATCAACAAGTTCAGGTCCGACCCGACGTCCCCCGGCATCCACTACGAGAAGATAGGGAACTCGGACAACAAGATCTACTCCGTGAGAATCGACGACACATACAGGGGTATCGTCACAAGACAGCAAGAGACGGGTACGTACCTCCTGCTTTGGGTGGACCACCATGACGAGGCATACGAATGGGCAAGGAGAAGGCGGTGCGCCGTCAACGCCTTAACGGGTTCCCTCCAGGTGTATGAGGTCGTCGAGGAGCCCGTGCAAGCACCATCAAGCCAGTCGACCGCCGTTCCAGCGTTGTTCTCCTCCATCACGGACGACCAGCTTCTGAGAATCGGTGTGCCGGAGGACCAGCTTCCGCTCGTGAGGACCTTCGTCACGGACTCCGACCTGGACCGCGCCGCGGCCTCGCTACCCGCAGACGCCTTCGAGGGGCTCATGTGGCTCGCAAACGGCTTCGACTTCGACGAGGTAATGGACGTCCTACACGACGAGGGACAAGACGCCTCCGTGACGAACGACATCGGCGAGGCTCTCCAGAACAATGCCAGCCAGCGCAGCTTCGTCGTGGTAGACGGGGAGGACGAGCTCTTCAGACTCCTCTCCGCACCTCTTGAGAAGTGGAGGACCTTCCTGCACCCCTCGCAGAGGTCCATCGTCGAGAGGTCATACAACGGTCCCGCTCGGGTGCTCGGCGGCGCGGGGACCGGCAAGACGGTCGTCGCCATGCATCGAGCCAAGATGCTCGCCAAGACGTGCCTACCCGACGAGCGGATACTCTTCACCACCTTCAGCACGAACCTATCAAGCGATATCCAGGAGAACCTCAAGAAACTCTGCTCGACCGAGGAGCTACGACGAATTGAGGTCATCAACCTCGACGCATGGGTGATGCGCTTCCTCTCGGCACAGGGCTTCGAGTACCGCATTTCGTACGACCAGAGGGAGCTCGAGGGGATATGGCAGGACGCCATCGCGGAGGCCAGCTGCAACCTGGACCTGGAGCCGTCATTCTACGCGGACGAATGGGCGCAGGTCATCCTCGCACTGGAAGAGCTCACCCTGGAGAACTACGTTCATGCGAAGCGCGCCGGGCGGGGGAACAGGCTCCGCAGGAAGGACCGCATGGCAATCTGGGAGGTTGTCGAGTGCTATCGCCGCCTCATGAGGGAGCGAGGCATCCGCGACGTCGATGCCGCCATGCGTGACGCGAGGCTCGTGCTCGAGCAAAACCCGGGAGAAGCTCCCTATAGGAGCGTGGTGGTCGATGAGGGACAGGACTTCTCCGCGCCGGCCTACCGCCTGATCAGGGCCCTCGCAGGCCCGGAGGACGCGAACGACCTCTTCGTCGTCGGGGACTCCCACCAGCGCATCTACGGAAAGCGTGCCGTCCTGTCTCGCTGCGGCATCAACATTAGGGGCAGGAGCAGGAGGCTGCGAATCAACTATCGCACTCCGGAGGAGATCAGGAAGGCGGCAGTCGCGGTCATAGCCGGGCTGAGCTGGGATGACCTTGACGGCGGCATCGATGACGACGATGTCACGCAGTCGCTCATCCATGGAGTTCGTCCGGAAACCAGAGTGCTCAGGGACACGACCTCCGAGATTGACTGGATTACAGACGAGATACAGCGCGAGGTGAAGGCCGGACGTGACACCAAGGACATCTGCGTCGTACTCAGGACCAACTCCCTTGCGTCTGAGTACGCCCGTGGCCTTTCCGAGCGCGGGCTTAACACCATGCTTCTCAAGGCAAGGCAGATGGATGACCGCTCGAAGGACGGGGTACGTCTGGCCACGATGCACCGCGTCAAGGGGCTTGAGTTTGACGTCATCTTCCTTGCAAACATGAGCCAAGGAGTTGTCCCACTCGACTCCGCCCTCAGAAGAGCCCGCAGAGAGGGCAATGAGAGTGATGTCATCCAGGCAGAGAGAAGTCTCGTATATGTCGCGATGACAAGGGCAAAAAGGACAACGGTAATCAGCGCGGTAGGTGCGCTGACCTCCCTCATCGAGAATTACCCGTAAATGCTCCCTAATGTGCTTCATAGTCGCAGGTGACACGTGTTCCCACCTTGTCGTATCATGGTGCCGAGGGACAGGGTCCGAGATGGGGGGCACGATGGGCAACATCAAGCGCAAGCAGGTCAGGGGGAGATGGGCAGGATGGGCAGCCTCCACGCCCTGCTGACCAGGTACCCGGGCGATGGAGCTGCGAGAGGCGGCTGATGGAGGTCAGGTGGCCGGACGGCTGGGAGTGCCCGAGATGCGGGTGCGCGACGTGCTCGCCCGTCGCGAGCCGCAACCGCATCTGGCAGTGCACGAGGTGCTCCCACCACCTCTCGGTGACGGCCGGGACGGCCACGCGGCACTCCAAGGCGCGCCTGCGCCGCTGGTTCCACGCCATGTGGCTGCTGGCGAGGTCGAAGAGGGGCGTGTCCGCCCTCGAGCTCGCCGCCCAGGTCGGGGTCTCGGAGAACACGGCGACCTTCATGCTGGAGCGCCTGCGCGGCGCCATGGCGAGATCGGAGTGCCTCCGACGTGCTGTCGGGTGAGGTCGAGGCGGACGACTTCTTCCTGGCCGCGCGGGACAGGACCAGGAGGCGCGGGCCCGGGCGGGGCACGGACAGGCAGCCGATGCTCGCGGCGGTCGAGCGCAGCTCGGGCAGGCGCGGGGGCTGCGCCCTCAGGGTCGTCCCGGACTGCGGGGGCGCGTCGTGGGGGGCGTTCGCGTCCGGGCACGTCGACGGGGCCGCGCACGTCCGCGCCGACGGGTGGCCGGGCATCACGTCGGGCCTCAGGGCCTGGCCCGGGCTCGACCAGCGCAAGTTCGACGCGAGAGACCGGGACGCGAGCCTCCCCACGGTGCACCACGTGATCTCCAACTTCAAGTCATGGGCCACCGGGACGTTCCACGGCCTGTCGACGGTGAGGCTGCAGTCCTACGCGGACGAGTTCTCCTGGAGGTACTCGCATCGCGGGCGCGACGCCACCACGGCCCTGGTCGCCGACTGCTGCCTGGGGTACTACCGCCGCGACCAGCTGCACGGGGAGGTCTTCGACCCACAGCCACCGACCACGCCGGCCCGGGGGCGCCCCGGGCGTGGGAGCAGGTCCGGCATCCTGCGACTATGAAGCACATTGGGGAGCATTATTTGCCCATTTGCCCACAAATCGGCTCTTCGGGATTTGCCCATAAGAAAATCCCCCACTTGTCTTCGCAGGTAGGGGACCGTGTTTCTGGTCGCGGGGGGCGGATTTGAACCACCGACCTCCGGGTTATGAGCCCGGCGAGCTACCAGACTGCTCCACCCCGCAGAGTCTGGGCGCATCAACTGCGCAGGACGATTACTATATGCCCCGGACCGACCAAAGTCAAACGACCGATGTTTTCATATGTGTTTCTTCACAATTCGCAAGGCCCACGGTCATCTGTGCGCACTATCCTGTTCTGCATTCGCAAACCCACTTAGGAGAGTCCATGGACCTCGATCTCAGACGTGCGCTCAAGAGCCAGCCCAAGGAGGGCATAGGGGCTCCCCTCTTCCCCCTGACCACGATCTGGGGAGAGAGGCTCCTTGCCGCCACTCCTGGCGACGGCACCGTCCCCTGGCCAGAGCATCCACGCCCGCAGCTTGCCCGCACATCTTGGCAGACGCTCAACGGCTGGTGGGACTACGCCTTCGTCTCGCTCGACTCGGCCCAAGAAGCACGTAGCTCCTGGCGCAACGCCGCGATGCCCATCTCCTGGAATGGCAAGATCCTCGTGCCCTTCTCGCCAGAGGCCCAGCTCTCGCACGTCGGCCGCCAGCTCAAGCCAAATGAGCTCCTTTGGTACCGACTCTGCTTCGATGCAAGCCGACCCCTGCCGGGGCGCAGGTGCATCCTGCACTTCGAGGGCGTGGACTGGGCCTGCGCGGTCTATCTGAACGGCAAGAGGCTCGCCGAGCACAGGGGTTGCTACCTGCCCTTTGACATAGACGTAACGTCCGCCGTCAAGGACGGAGAGAACGTCCTGACCGTCTGCGTCTTCGACCCGAGCGACACGGGCACGCAGCTTCGCGGCAAGCAGCGACTCGTGCGGGCCAACATGTGGTATACGGCTCAGTCCGGCATCTGGCAGAGCGTCTGGATCGAGGACGTCCCCAAAGACCACGTCCGACAACTGCAGGTGAGTGCCAACCCGGACGATGGCACCATCTCGGTCACGGCCCAAGTCAGCCACCCTGGCAGACGCCTGGTCCTCTCGCTTGAGAGCGGCCGGTCGGCGATGGGACCCGTCGCCAAAAAGCACGAGGCAACGGTCAGGCTGCGCGTCCAGGACCCCCAGCTCTGGGAACCGGACAACCCCCGCCTCTATGACCTCACGCTCGGCTATGGAGAGGATGAGGTCACGAGTTACTGCGCCTTTCGCTCGGTCGCGGTCGAGCCAGACGCCCAAGGCACGCCCCGCGTCATGCTCAACCACAGGCCCATCTTCCTGAGGGGGCTGCTCGACCAGGGCTACTGGCCCGACGGGCTTATGACCCCGCCCTCGCTCGACGCCCTGCGATCCGACGTCCAGACTGCTCATGACCTGGGCTTCAATTTGCTCCGCAAGCACGTGAAGGTCGAGGGGGAGCTCTGGTACTGGCTCTGCGACCGCATGGGCGTGCTTGTCATACAGGACATGCCCACAGGTGGCGGCAGCTATGACAAGTGGCGCTCGATCAATACGCCCACGCTCTTTAGGCGCTCATGGTCGCGCTTTCGGGACGACACGCCCTCCCACTGGCGCAAGCTCGCGGCCGACGACAACTCCTATCGTAGGGAGTGGCAGCACACCCGCGACCTGACCGTGCGCCGCCTCGCCGCCCACCCCAGCGTCATTGCCTGGACGCTCTTCAACGAGAGCTGGGGGCAGTTTGACTCCGCCGAACAGACTCAACGCACCAGGGAGCTCGACCCCACACGTCCCGTCATCGCGGCAAGCGGCTGGTACGACCAGGGGGCGGGCAACTTCGTGGCCATCCACAACTACTTCAGGAGCCTCCAGGTCTATCCACATAAGGATGACCGCGCCTTCATCCTCAATGAGTTCGGCGGGCTCAGCCTTCGCGTGAAGGGGCACTGCTCACTGGAGACCTCCTACGGCTATGACGTCTTCGAGGACACTGCAGCCTTTCGACAAGCAGTCTCCAGGCAGCTCGCCCAAGCAGACGCGCTCGAGCCAAGGGGGCTCGCAGGCTTCGTCTTCACCCAGCTCACGGACATCGAGGAAGAGACCAACGGGCTTCTCAGCTATGACCGCCAGGTAAGCAAACTCCCTGTCCCCGGGACAGACCCGCGAGCATGTCCCGCGTGCCCTTCAGAGTCAACAGCGCACTCACCGCTCCACAGCGACCGCACACCCAAAAAATGAGTGCGGTTTTGCCTACCTTGTGCAAGTAAGTTAATCATAGGGTTCTCGAGTCACACAACAGGAGGCGAGGTGGCACATGGACATCACGACAGTGGCCAAGATGGCAGGAGTGTCTCGCGCCACCGTGTCGCGCTACCTCAACGACGGCTACGTCTCGAGCGAGAAGCGCCGCGCCATCGCCCGCGTCATCAAGGAGACCGGCTACATACCCTCACGTCAGGCCAAGCAGCTGCGCACCGGCAAGACCAATCTCGTGGGCGTCATCATCCCCAAGATAAACTCCGCCTCGATCTCGCGGATGGTGGAGGGCCTGACCTCTCAGCTCAACAACTCCCAGTACCAGATACTGCTGGCAAACACTGACAATGACGAGAAGCTCGAGGTCGACTACCTGCGCCTCTTTGCCGAGAAGAGCCACGTGGACGGCGTCATCCTCGTGGGCACGGTACTCACGTCCGCGCACGAGCGCGCCATGGACGAGCTGCGAGTACCGCTCGTGGTCCTCGGCCAGGACATCGAGGGGCGATCCTGCGTCTACAACGATGACTATCACTCGATACGCGACATCACGGCGCTGGCCCTCGACCACGCCACGAAGCCCGCCTACATCGGCGTCACGGAGCGGGACCTAGCCGCAGGAAGGGCCAGACACAGGGGCTTCCTTGATGCCTGCGAGGAGTACGGCCTCGAGGTGTCCGCAAGCGCACAGCTCATCGCAGACTTCACGGTGGAGTCGGGCTATCTCAGCTGTGAGCGGCTGCTCGAGTCGCATCCCGACGTGGACACCATCATCTGCGCGAGCGACTCCATCGCCTTCGGCACCATGAGCTGCCTGCGCGAATACGGCAGGAGCATACCTGACGACGTGCAGGTGACGGGCACGGGCGACTCTGAGCTCACGCTCGTGGTCACGCCCACGCTCACGACCGTGCACCACCACTACAAGACGGCCGGCAAGGAGGCCGCACGCATGCTCGTCGACGCCATGGGCAAGACGACGCACATCCCTTGCGAGATACGCCTGGGCTACGAGGTCCTCGCACGGGGGTCGATCCGCTAGGGACACCCGTGAAGCTCGGTTTAGCCAACTGCGGGGCCAACCCCTACGGCACCATGCTCATGGCCTGCCAGGCCCGATCCGCCTCTCGTTTTTCGAGAACGCATCCTCCTTTTCGTGAACGCATCCTCCGTCCCCCTCCGACACAAGACGATCCATCGCCATTCGCCGCCTATATGCTGCCGTTCAGCTATGCCCTACTCCTTTAGGACCCACATCCTCTCAGTTGTGAAGTATTCTTGAATATATGAGAACGATTCCATGGCTGCGAGCTGAGTTTGCCACCAACTATGGAATCCTTCGATAAGAGCGTGTGAGAACGATTCCATATGCAGCGTTCAGACAAGGGGGACTCAATGGCACTTGATCACGCACAAGCCGCTAAGGAGATTCTGGAGGCGGTCGGCGGCCCGGGCAACATCGTTTCGGCAGCGCACTGCGCCACACGCCTGCGCTTGGTCATCGCGGACGACTCCAAGGTCGACCAGGAGAAGATCGATGACGCCGTTGGCGCCAAGGGCAACTTTAAAGCTTCTGGTCAGCTCCAGGTCATCTATGGGACAGGCACCGTCAACAAGGTCTACGACGAGCTCTGCAAGCAGGGCAACATCTCCGCCGCGAGCAAGGCCGACGTCAAGGAGGCGGCCGCCCAGCAGCAGAATGGCTTCATGAAGGCCATCAAGGTACTCTCTGACGTCTTCGTCCCCATCATCCCCGCCATCGTCGCATCCGGCATGCTCATGGGCATCATGGGCGCCATCCAGTTCATGGGCACGCCCGCCCCCGACGGTGCGGGCCTCTTTGACCTGGACACCACCAGCGTATGGTGGCGCATCGCGGCGCTCGTCAACGCCTGCGCCCTGGCAAACCTGCAGATCCTGCTCGGCTTCTCGGCAGCCACGGTCTTTGGGGGCAACCCCTACCTTGGCGCATCGCTCGGTGCCCTGCTCATCAGCTCCGACTTCATCAGCGCCTACAGCGCCTCCAAGGCCCTCTCCGACGGCACGATGATCACGCTCCCGGTGATACCAGGCCTCTACAGCATCGACTGGATAGGCTACCAGGGACACGTCATCCCCATACTTGTGGGCGTCTGGATCCTGTGCTTCATAGAGAAACGCCTGCACAAGGCCGTACCCGAGATGTTCGACCTCTTCGTGACGCCGCTCGTGTCCGTCTCGGTCGCCGCCTACATCACGATCCTCTTCATAGGACCCATCTTCGTCTGGCTCGAGAACGCCATCCTCGGTCTGCTGTACTTCCTGCTCAAGGTACCCCTGGGCATCGGCTACATCATCATCGGCCTCATCTACTCGCCCTCCGTCGTCACGGGCCTGCACCAGATGTACACCGCCATCGACGTCTCCATGCTCGCCCAGCCCGAGAAGGTAACGTACTGGCTGCCCATCGCGTCCGCCGCCAACATAGCGCAGGGCGGTGCCTGCCTGGCCGTTGCGCTCAAGACCAAGACCGTCAAGACCAAGAGTCTCGCGGTCCCCTCTGGCATCTCCTGCCTGCTGGGCATCACCGAGCCGGCCATCTTCGGCGTCAACCTCCCCAAGGTCAAGCCCTTCGTGTGCGGCATGGCCGGTGCCGCCTGCGGCGCCTTCGTCTGCCACCTAACCCAGCTCGCTGCCACCGGCACAGGCGTCACGGGCATCTTCGGCCTCCTGCTCTGCGTCAAGCAGCCCGTCCAGTACATCATCATGTTCGTCGTCGCCTTCGGCGTGGCCTTTGGCCTCACGAGCGCCATCTACAAGGACGAGGACAAGCCCAAGAAGAAGGTTGCCGCCCCTGCTCCCAAGCCCGAGACCGGCACCAGCGCAACTGCGGCCCCCAGCGCCAAGGCAGTCGCAGCCACTGGTCCCGAAGCCATCGTCTCGCCCATGGCAGGCGAGGCCATCTCGATGACCGCCGTCTCCGATCCCGTCTTCGCCTCCGAGGCAATGGGCAAGGGCGCGGCCGTCGAGCCCACCGAGGGCAAGGTATTCGCACCCGCAGACGGGTCCATCACCATGGTCGCCGAGACCGGTCATGCCATTGGCCTGCTCTCTGAGGGCGGCGTCGAGATCCTGATCCACATTGGCATCGACACCGTCAACCTCAAGGGAGGCCCCTTCACCGCCAAGTGCCAGGCGGGCGAGAGTGTCAAGAAGGGTGACCTCCTGATGGATGTCGACCTGGACGCCATCAAGGAGGCCAGCCTCCCGACAACGACCATGGTCATCATCACCAACACCGATGACTTCTCCTCCGTCGAGGGTCACACCGGCACCGTCAAGGCGGGCGATACCCTCATCGACATCAAGAAGTAGGTCCGTCCCCCTGACCGGCAACCTTGGTCAGCACACCTGCGGGGGCGGTCGCAGTTGCGATCGCTCCCGCATTTCTCTGATACGGCAGCGCCGATGCAGGCGTCGGTGTTGCGGAAAGGAGCACCATGTTCTCTGTCACAGCCCTCGGCGAGCTTCTCATCGACTTCACCGACGCGGGTACCTCAGCTGCAGGCCAGAAGCTCTTCGAGCGCAATCCCGGCGGCGCGCCCGCAAACGTCCTCGTAGCCCTCGAGCGCTTGGGAAAGTCCACCGCCTTCATCGGTAAGGTGGGGCGCGACATGCACGGCGAGTTCCTGAACGCCACCCTTGTCGCCAACGATGTCAACTGCGACGGCCTCGTGCTCGACCCCAACTGCTTCACCACACTCGCCTTCGTCGCGCTCAGCGAGGAGGGCGAGAGGACCTTCTCCTTCGCCCGCAAGCCCGGCGCAGACACGCAGCTGCGCCCCGAGGAGCTCAGGCGCGATGTCATCGAGAACAGCCGCGTCTTTCACGTGGGGTCACTCTCGCTCACCGACGAGCCGGCACGCAGCGCCACCATCGCCGCTCTCGACGTGGCCAAGGCCGCAGGCGCCGTCATGTCCTATGACCCCAACTACCGCGACTCCCTCTGGACGAGCGCCGAGGTGGCCTCTGAGCAGATGCGCTCCATCGTCACGTACATGGACCTCATAAAGATCAGCTGCGAGGAGACCGAACTGCTCACCGGACGCTCCGACCCCGCCGAGGCCGCCCGCATCCTCCTTGGTCAGGGCGCACAGGTGATCTGCGTGACGCTCGACGACGAGGGCGCCCTCGTGGCGACCAAGGACGGCAGCGCGACCGTGCCAAGCTTCAAGGTGGATGCTGTCGACACAACGGGGGCGGGTGACTCCTTCTGGGGAGGCTTCCTCTGCGCCTTCGTGGACGCCGACATCAGGCCCGAGAACGTGACCCTCGACGACGCCAGGAGCTTCGCCCGCTTTGGCAATGCCGTGGCATCCCTCTGCGTGCGTAGGCGCGGTGCCATCCCCGCCATGCCCACCCTCGACGAGGTCGAGAAGGTCCTGTCCTAGCTGTTCTAGACGTCAACCGACCACGGCAGAGCGGCCCTCTCGCGACCGCGACGCGCAAAAGGAGCAAGATGGCAATCAAGCGCACGTGGAGCCCCAAGCACAACTGGCGCCTCAGGTTCCACCTCCAGACCGAGACCGGCGACATAACCGACCCCAATGGCCTCTGCCAGCTCGATGGCACCTACCACTACTTCCACCAGCACCGCAGGCTCTGGCCCGACGCCGCCCATGGGTGGGGCCATTGGGCCACGGAAGACTTCGTCAGCTGGAAGTGGCTGGGGTCGCCCATCATGCCCGACCGGGAGCTTGACAGGAACGGCTCGTACTCGGGCTCGGCCACCGTCCACGACGGCAGGATGTGGTGCTACTACACCGGAAACCAGCTGCTGCCGGGCGAGCACGACTACGACTACTCGGGTCGTCTCGCCAACGAGACCCTCGTCGTGAGCGACGGCTCCACCTTTGGTGAGAAGCGCCTGGTTTTAGGCAATGAGGGCTACCCCGCCTACTGCTCCTGCCATGTGAGGGACCCCAAGGTCTGGAAGCAGGGCGGCTGCTGGCACATGCTGCTCGGCGCACGCGCTCAGGGCGATCGGGGCTGCATCCTTCTCTACAAAAGCCCTGACGGCCTCAGCTGGAGGCTCGAGGGCTCCGCAACTAACCTTGGGCGGCAGCCCTTTGGCTACATGTGGGAATGCCCCAACCTTGCCACGCTCGGCGGGCGCGAGTTCCTCTTTGTGTGCCCTCAGGGCGTGGGCAAGCGGCCGACGAGCCTTCAGAACATACATAACTCGGGTTACATCGCCCTCAATGGCAGGCTCATCGACCTCATGGCGAAAGACCCCGGCCTCATGGACGCGGACGGTCCCTACCCCTGCATCGACGAGGCGGGGTTTGTCGAGCTCGACTTTGGCTTCGACTTCTACGCCCCCCAGGTCTTCGAGGACGAGCGGGGACGCACCATCCTGGTCGGGTGGGCGAGCTTGCCCGACATCGAGACCCAGTACGACAACCCCACCCGCGAGTGGACCCACACGCTCACCCTGCCGCGCGAGCTTAGCCTCAACGAAGGTGGGCGCGTCTGTCAGTGGCCCGTGGTCGAGATCGACGCGCTTCGCGGCGAGCTGGTTGAGTTCACCGGTGATGTCGCGGGCTTCACGGGGACCGTCGGCTCATCTTCCTACGACGTGTTCGACCTCACGGGAGCCGTGGGCGCGCACTTCGCGGGCACCGCCGACATCTGCGTCACGCAGATCGAATCCGGAGACGCTGTGCTGCGCCTGAACGACGACCTCGAGCTTTCCATCATCGGCAACCTGTGCGAGCTGGCCTTCACGAGCCCCGCCGGCGCCTACCGAAGCGTCAGACGCCTTCCCCTCTCGGCGCTTACGGCAGGCCGCATCAGGAACCTGCGCGTCATCGTGGACACCTCCATCGTCGAGATCTACGTGAACGGCGGCGAGGTCACGATGACAACTCGGTGGTATCCCGAGAGCGTGGACGAGCTGCGTGTCAGCTCCAGTCTCAAGGGCAGACACCAGGGCTGGGAGATGGGCTCTTGCCACTTTGCGGGCATCGACAGCTAAAACCACCACCCGTCGGAGTGGCAAAGGCCGTCTGGACCACGCACCCCGGGGTATCTGAGCTCGGGGTGTCCACGTCCTGAGCCGCACCGTTCCATCGATCGCGTCACGGCCCGTCCGCAGGCACCTCTCATTCATACGGGATCACAAAGTATGCCGCCGTGTGTCTCCCATGAGTGAGGTGCATATTTTTCCAACCACGTCCTACGACCTGCATGCCCGCCCTATAATCTCAACGGCATTTCTCTGAACCATTACCTAAAACCCAGCATCGAGTGCGTTTCTGAGGAGAACGATGTCCAAGCAATTCTGGAACCCGTCGTTTCACATCGAGCCAAGACAGGGCTGGCTCAACGACCCCAACGGCCTCTGCCAGTTTCGCGGACGCTATCACGCCTACTACCAGTACGCTCCCAACTGGCCGACGGACGAGCTCAAGTACTGGGGTCATGTGGTGAGCGACGACCTCATCAGCTGGGAGGATCTGGGGGTGGCACTCGCGCCTGACATCCAGCTCGACCGCAGCGGCGTCTTCTCGGGCTGCACCTGGGTGGACAAGGGCGGCGCGCCTGACGGCGGTGACCTCATGCGCGTGTTCTACACGGGAAACGTTGTCGACACCTTTGACGACGAGCGCGTGGACTGGGGGCGAGAGGCCAACCAGATCATGGCCACGAGCGAGAACGGCCTGCACTTCTCGCCCAAGAAGGCACTTCTCACTAATGCGGATTACCCCACAAGCTGTACCCTGCATGTGCGCGACCCGAAGGTCTGGGAACAGGACGGCTGCCTGCACATGCTGTTGGGCGCCCGACAGCGGGGGCCGCTCGACACAGACAATCCCGATGCTCGAGGCGACTTTGGCAGTGTGCTCGTCTACGACTCCCACGACAAAGGCGAGAGCTGGCGGCTGCGTCGCACCATTCTGCCCAAGAACACGGCGGTGGCACACCTGGTCTTTGGCTACATGTGGGAGTGCCCCAACGTCATACGCATGGGAGACAGGGAGTTTCTGGCAGTCTGCCCCCAGGGGCTTCCCTCCGAGAGCTATCGTTGGCAGAATCTCTGGCAGGCGGGGTACTTCCCGCTTCCCGCGCACGAGAAGATCATCGACATCGACGCCGTCCCGCTCGACAACTTCACCGAGTGGGACCATGGCTTTGACTTCTACGCACCCCAAATCTTCACGGATGAGAGAGGCCGCACGATCTCGATCGGCTGGATGGGCACCTTCGACCACAGCTACACAAGCGTGCCCGAGGGGATGGACCGAGCGCATACAATGACGCTCCCGCGCGAGATAACGCTTGGTGCAGATGGGCTCTTGCGCCAACGGCCAGTGACAGAGCTCGACAACTATCGCGGAGAGGCTCGCGCGCTGCCCTGCGGCAAGAGCCTCGTGTCTGACAGCCTCGCGGCAGACGTCATCCTCAAGCAGATTGAGGACGGCGACGCACAGATCTGGCTCAATGACGTCTTGGAGGTCTTCGTCGAAAGCGACAGCTTCGGCATCCGCTTTGCCCAGACCGAGGCGGGGGCGCTGGCCTCAGCTGGGCGACGAATCCGCAGTATCAGGCTTGAATCTCTCGACGATCTGCGCATGATCGTGGACGGCTCGACCATCGAGGTCTACGCCAATGGTGGTGCCGAGGTCTTCTCCACACGCTGGTTCCCCCTAAGCGACAGGCTCACCATCAGAAGCTCGCTTCGCGCTCGCTCGTCCCTCGTGTACCCCCTTATCAAGCCGACCCTATAGCGCCCGCCGGTGTCCGCCCGTCGATGCCCGATAGTGCCCGCCAATCTGGCGGGTACCTTCTTGGGAGCGTTTGCCCAGTTGGCGGCTCTCCGTTAGTGCCCGCCACGCTGCGGGGCACTATCCATTGGCCCACGGCATCTGGCCGACCTGGCGCCTCCCGGAAGGTCAGTACACACCTTCGTTGTCGATGGCGTCGTAGCGATTGATGCGCATGAGGATCTGCTCGAGGTCGAGCATGCCCCAAAGGGTCACGCGCCGGTAGCTTCCCTTAACACGCACGCGCAGGTTCTCGTAGCCCAAAAGCGACTTTGATCGGTGCCACTCCATGCTCTCGATCTCATCGTATCTGATCGTCCTTCTTGTCCCGATCGGCGGCGTGATGTGCATGCAATCGTCGTAGGTCACGACCTTGTAGCGATGCAGCCAGGTCCAGATCAGGAGAGAAACGCCCAAGAAGGACAGGAAGAACGCGAGGAGGACGTGGCTGTTCGCCTTGAACACGCCGACGTTGCAGAGCCATCCGAGAACCACGCCAAGGAAGCCCATGAACACCATGATCATAACGAGGGTGTGCGTCAGCGTATTGGAGACGCGATAGGTATCATGATGGCTATGGTGACGCTCGACGATGTCGTTCAGGAGCGTCCACTCAAGCGCCGAGACGAGAGCGGGTATGCCCAGTGCCGGCACGATGAAGACGAGGTCACTCATAGAGTATCCTCTCGCCGTATATCCTGCACCACATACCTGAATCCCCAACCCATATGCGCAAGCGCCTCCTCGCGACGGATTGTTGTGTCGCGCTGTCCTCATGGTTCTACTCCATACTATGAGGGTAATCGAGCTGAAGCTGTCCCCAAAGGGGTGTACAGGTACACGGGGTCAGCTTTTCCGTACACGGTCAAGCGGCGGGGCCAACGGTATGTTTTTGCCCCTGAGCGGTAAGCCTCAATGACGCTCGCGCTGCCCGTCACGGCATTCCTGTTGCCGATACATCATGGGCGACGCTCGTCTTCCTCGAATGGGCCTCTCGATGCGCTGCGTGCTCTTGACGCCTCGCGCACATCGGGCGTTCAACGGGAGACGCATGTTGTATCCACAGCGTCACCTAGAGGAGTGACGCAAACACGGCTCGCACTACCAGGCGACTGTGGGGATAAAGGCCCAATGCCCCACAACCTACCCCACCAGGTGGCGACGCACGCGGTCGAGCTCATCCTCGCCAAGGCCGCAGGAGAGCAGGTAGCCCCTCACTGAGCCACAGCCATCGAGCAGCGCCTGGTACACGGCGGACATGGTGTGCATGAGCGTGCCCGCCCCCATGACGCCAACCGAGCGATCATCGGGAGCACAATCCTTCCCATCGAGCAGCTCCTCCACCCTGTCGGCATCGGCAAAGGAATAGAGGTAGTCGCGCAGGATATCCTCCCTGCTCGCCTCACAGAGCCCCAGCACCAGCATGGACGTAACGCCAGTGCGGTCCATGCCAGCCGCGCAGTGAAAGAGGACGCACTCGTCGTCGGCAGCCTTGGCCATAAACGAGAAGATCTGGCGCACGACCTTGCGGTTCTCAAGCATAGAGAGGTAGCCGTTAGCCATGTAGCCCTCAGTGTCATCAGGCAGCTTGAGGTCGTGTGCGTGCATGTCATAGGAGTGCAGCTGCGCATGCAGGCTGCGGACGCCCCGGTCCTTGGCCAGACGATCAGGGGCATGAGTGACCTCCCACTGGCTGCGAAGGTCGACGTCCATCGAGACGCCGTAGTCACGCAGGGCAGCTATGTCAGTGCTACTGAGCCCGTCGGTATCGCCAGAGCGTACGAAGCGGTGGTAGAGCGTCTGACCATACGGCGTGGGATAGCCGCCCAGTTCGCGCACGTTATAGCCAGAGGGCACGTCCAGGACGCGACCCTCAGCAAGGGGGGCGCGAGACCGCACGGGATCATCGCCGGGAAGCTCGGCGTCCTTCTTGCCAAAGAGGTCCCTCAACCAGGACAACATCGCAGCCCCTTCCCAAGCGCCTGCGCCATTGGACTCTGACCCCTGGCACGACGCAGTTCTTCTTCGCAACACGATCGATGGGGTCTCGCGTCACCCACCACATCGCAATCCTACCTCATCGTGACTTTATACGCACTCTCACGCTCGATGGTTGCTTTCCACGGGTGGGCCGGATACCCTTGGACGTCGACGGCGGGTGCGGCCTTGCGGGTGGCCCTGCCCGGCACAGTCCCGCGCAACGACGGATCGCGTCGGGAATCGCGGCGCTTGAGGGACCTGAGGCCACCGTGCTGCCGTCCGGTGCCACCCCCCGATGACCCCGAGCCGCGTGCGATCCGGTGCCGCTCATCTCTTTGATGACCCTCGAGCCGCGCTGCCTCACGGGCGCCACTCGACGGCAGCGAGTGGCAGGCAGACCGCGCGCTCGGTGGCGCCAAGTGGCGCGGAAGTCGGCATATGTACAGTTGTCGTGAAATGCTGTGCCACTCGGTGGCGCCGGGTGGCACGCGCATCGCGCACTCGGTGTCGCCGAATGCGCGATCGAGTCCCGCAGGCCCAGCGCCCGTGTCCCACACGTCCCTCTAGGGCACATAGCGCGAGGCCATGACGCCCGATAGGGATCACGAAAGTCCCATCTCAATGGATGCGGCCTTTGGTGGCACATGCCAATCCGTATCAAAAAGCTCCTGCAACCGGCACCTCTGTAGCCTGGTAAGCTCACACTTGCCAGGAGGCCTCCCGCTTGACTCCGGCGTCACGAGCTACGGTCTCATGAGCCAATCGCGAGCCGCCCACACCTTCATGCCACCGACGGCAAACGAGTCTGCCCCCCGCGTGACAACGTATCGACACCTTTCGGCTATGCCCAGGTCCCTGCCAACCACCGGTAGATGTCGCAGGAAGTCCTTGCGAAACCCGACCTGCGACTTGACCTCTATAAGTTCCCTGCCTGCGGGATCGCTGTCATCGACCAGGTCAACCTCAATCTTCGAGTCATCCCTGTAGAAGAAGAGCCGAGGAGTCCGTCCCGCGTTGAGATACCACTTTGCCGTCTCTGTGACTATGAGGTTCTCGAAAATGACGCCGCGCATCCCGCTATCTCGCAGCTGCTCGGAGGTCTCGACGCCCAACAGGTGACATAGGAGGCCAGTGTCACAAAAGGAGACCCTGGGCGTTCTTATAAGACGCTTCCTGAGGTTGGCATGACACGGCTGTAGCCTGAAGATGGTATAGCTTGCCTCGAGTATCGAAAGCCATGAGTCGATAGTCGCTCGCGCGACACCCAGGTCGCTCGCAAGACGCGATACGTTTAGAAGCGATCCGCATGACTGTGCGCACAGCATCAGGAGCCTGCGAAAAGGCTCCTTGCTACGCGCATCGACGTACTCCGACACATCTCGTTCAACATAGGTTGAGGTATAGTTCTCAAAATAGACGTAACTAGACGATATCAACGTCGTAGAGGCGCGGATACCCTCCACGCAGCATGAACCCATCTGGCGTCACCTCGTTTGGTGCCAGAGCTACCTCGCGATACGAGAGTGGCATGAGCCGCACCAGCCCGATGCGCCCCGCAAGGGATTGAGTGATACGCCTCAGCAGGAGGTAGTTCTGAGATCCCAAGAGGATGTACTGGCCTACCGTGCCACGCTCGTCGGAAACCACCTGTATGGCATTAAAGAGCTCTGGCACGCGTTGCGCCTCGTCGATGATCATCCTAGGGGGTCACTCGTGAATGAAGTCGGACGGACCTGCCATCACGCGCTCGTAAGTGGGGCGGTCCTCGAGATTCACGTATGCGTAGTCGGAAAAGAGGCTCCTGACGAGCGTTGACTTCCCGCTCTGTCGAGGCCCCGTGACCGAGACCACGGGAAACCACGAAGCGTTGTCAAGGACGAATCCTGCAACGTCACGTTTGATCATACCGACCCCCAACAGGATGATTCGCATCCCCAGCGTGTGATGGAAGCATTACCCTATTTGCAAAGTATCGATTACCATAATTGCCATGTATAGCATACCCCATCTGCAAACTATGGTAGGCCATGGCCATGCTGACATGGATATCGCTCGACTCAGACTGCATCCCTATTCCCAGCCATGGCAGGTCTTTTCGCATGGCGAGCGGATCGCAAATCGGGTGCTCAGGTAATGCGGGCGCCTGCTAAGGGAACGTCTCGTTCCGCCTCTCACGAGGTGAGCCGGGCATGAGCCGGGGGGCGACCTCTGCGGCGCGAAGCAGCAGGCCGTGCATAAGACCCTCCTCCCAAACGGTGAGGTAGGCCGCAAGCCCCGTGTCGTCACCGGAGCGCCCCACGGCGATCCCGCCCCTCCCGCACACCTGGCCGCAGAGCCGGTCCCTGCCCCGCACGTAGCGCCACAGCTGCGGGGACCACGTGTCCGACAGGGCGAGGAGCAGGTCGGCGGCGAGCCCGCCGGACCAGTCCATGCCAGCGGGACCAAGGTACTCCACGCCCCTCCCCGAGAGCGCCGCGAACCTCTCCCGGGAGATTCCGCAGCGCAGCTCCCTACCCTTGACGCGAACGGACGCCTCCTCCCCTCCCTCCCAACCGAGGGAGGATGCCCGGGCGAGGGCGGCGGCGCAGCCGGGACCCATGCTCTTCCACATGGCCCCCCCAGAGCCCGAAGGCGTCGATCCGCGTGCCGCTCCCGTAGCGCAGCTCGTAGCGCCAGAGACCCGCCGCAGCCGCCCCTGCGGCGCGCAGGGACGCCGAGACCCACTCGTACAGGCTGCCGCGCGTCCCCTCGTGGACCCGGCCGCCGTAGTAGAAGGTGAGGCGCAGGTGGCCGGGGCCGATGCCCGCCAGCGGCGGGCCGTCCTCGCCCGGGCCCCAGTCCCCCTCGCCGCAGACGTCCCCATGGCGCCACGCCTCGAGGCCCCAGCCCTCGAGAGGCGCGACCCCGTCACCCGTACCCAAAACGCACCCTCCTCCAGACGCCACCGTCCTCCATGTTAAAGTGCGGCCCTACGCTCCCGCCATCCGGAAGCGAATGCCACCCGGCACGCAGGCTACAGGCGCAGGCAGAGCCTTCCGTCGCTAGCCCTCTTTGGGTGCGAACCTCGTACAGATATTTCTCGTCCGCAGGTACTCCCTGCCGTAGGGGTCCGTCACCGGGACCAGCGCCCTGGGATTTTTCGCAAAGAACCTGTCCGGCGACACGTGCACGTGAGGGTCTGCCAGCGTATACCCACGCGAGCAGGTTCCCACGAACATACCAGACTCCTCATTGAGCACGAACTCGGAAAACGCGCAGTCCGCACAGCGCAGTCCCGCGTACACCCCTGCTCCCACCTCTGTCATCGCGATCAGACCCCCCTGCTAAGACGCGGCGTACGCCCTAAACGAGGCATCCCTACGGAACGCCTCGTCGACCTTCTTATGGTATACCCTCCCCCGTTCCTCGGCATATCGGCTTGCACGAACACGTCCGCACAACGGCGGGCCTCACATTTACCTGCATCATCGAGATACACGCCGCCACAGTGACTCCATATGAAGAGGGTATCGAGCGACGTGGACGTGATCCGGACCGTCCCCTGCCACAGAGAGACTCCCAAAAGTCAGTCCTCCCATGCGCGAGGGAAAGGTCCCGGCGATCCGCGCGTCGTGCGACACCACCTCGATGCCTCTCATGCGCGAGGGGAAGGTCCGCTCGGCACCAGAAATGGATCATGAAGGGTCTAGTGGCGACAAACCCCATCGCAGCACCAGCCCACATAGGCCTACCCCACGACCCTGCATAAGACGAGCATCACAAGAATGGCTTTCCTCGACACACGGAGGGAGGAACCTACTTTGCCGCTGGCTCACCCCCACCGTAGTCATAGAAACCCTTGCCGGCGTTGACGCCGGTCTCTCCCCTGTCCATCTTGGCTTGGAGCATCTGTACGATCTTATGTTCAATAGACGACTCGTCCTTCGCCTGAGGACTCCTCGAGATGATGTTGAGCGGCGTCACGAGGCCGATGATGTCGAGCAGGCGAAACGGCCCGTATGGGGCGCCGGTCGAGATGGTCCAGTCCTTGTCGATGTCCTCAGGCGTGCCGACACCAGTGGCCCAGAGCCTCAGGGCCGCAGCGATCAGGGGCACGAGCAGCGAGTTGAGGATGTAGCCTGGCTGCTCCTTGAGGACGCGGATGGGAACCATGCGAATCTGGGAGGCGAACTCAACGATCTCCTCGAAGTGTGTGGGATCCGTATCAGCATGGCCCATGACCTCGCCCGTGGGGTTGCGCCAGATCTCGTTCGCAAAGTGCAGCGCGAGGAACTTGTCAGGCCGACCGGTTGTCTCGGCGAAGCTGCTGGGCAACAGAGTCGAGCTGTTGGTGACAATCACGGTCCGCTCTGGGATGTGCCTGGCAAGTTCCTTATAGAATGCTGTCTTTGCGTCCGGGGTCTCGGCCACGGCCTCGATCACGAGATCAGCGTCAGAGAACGCCTCGTCCCAATCGGTCGTGAGCCTGAGGGACGCATACGCCCGCTCGGCGCGCTCCTTGCAGGCGTCGAGCGCCTCAGGCGAGACGTCCTCGCGCGCGATGAGACCGTATGCGTAGGCAGCCGGGTCCGTCTTCAGGGCCTCGAGGGTATCGAGATAGATCTGGCGCAGACGGTCTATCTTGGGCCGCGAGCGACCGATGGAGGACTCCATACGAAGCCAGATGGTAACATCGAGGCCGCAGTACGCTGACTGAAAGGCGATCTGGCTACCGAGCACACCACCACCCGCAACGGCAATCTTCTTGAAACTCATGCACGCTCCCCCTTCCATAGGGTCGATATCATTCCGTGGGATCGGCGTGGGGCCGATGACCCAACGTGGCCAATGATACCCCCTATCAGTCTCATGGAGCGCAGGGGCGCCCGACGGAGGCTCGGTTCCCTCCGCTTGCGGGGCGCCATCGTACTTGGTGCCTGTCGCGGGCGGCATACCGCAAGAAGGGCGGTGGCAAGTCCAAAAGGATGGGGGCCAGCGCGATGGCACTGACCCCCACTTCCGAGCGTAGCCGCATCCTCGCTACAGGTCCCGAAGCCTCGTCTTATCGACGCCGGAGGTACCTTTCCGTTGTAGGTATCCGTTGATTATCTCGTCCTCGATGGCACAGCCCGCCATGGAGAGACCTATCGCCAGGCTCGGGAAGAGCACCGGCGTAGGTCCAGTCGCAGATGACCATATCAGCGCTCCCACCCAGTACACCGCCGGCACGACCCACTTGTTGAAGCTCGTCCTCCTGACGATGAACCACTCGAGCGTACCAAGCGCCAAACCGATACACACGATGGACATCCTGGCGACATCGCCGTCCACACTCATTCCTATCCCTCCTTTTCGCCCATCAGCTGCCTGTGGGCGTCTATGATCTGCCGTGCGGTCTCGAAGTCCATGCGGTCGTCGATGGTCATGCCCTTTACGAGTGACACGAAGGCGTCATCGTCTTCCCGCACACTCTCGATCTTCTGGATCAGCCTGTCAAGGCGCAGCCTGATTGTGGGGTACGAGACGCCGTACCTTGACGCCATCTCCTTCAGAGAGCCCGAGGCCATAATGAACTGCCGCGCGAACTCCAGATCCTCGTCGCCCAAGCGTTCAGTCCACGTATGGGCGATATCCATCATCACCACCTCCTTCCTTTTCTTTAGTTGGAGTATAACTCTGATTTTAATATAATGCAATACTATTAAATATAATTTTACATATGGGTGAGGGTCAGCATCGTTGAGCACCCATCTTAAGGGGTGAGGGCGGACCCCGCCTGTCGCAGGATCCGCCCAGTGATCAAGATGACTTTTTGAGGCTGCGTCCGCTACTCCCTGATCGAGCGCTCCCGCTCGAGCTGGCGGACGCGCTCGCGATACGGCTTGCCGAAGACGAGGTACTCGATTATGGCCGCGAAGGCAA
>ERZ772945.192-NODE-192-length-50389-cov-6.629773_pt1 | contig 50389 bp, 41 predicted proteins | sample MGYA00511681_ERZ772945 | MGnify/ENA primary metagenome ERZ772945 (study PRJEB29015, sample SAMEA2737943) | human oral metagenome | biome: human oral; feature: human-associated habitat; material: dental | place: China | collected 2143 ...
TGCGGGTGGGCGAGCTCCCGCCCGTTGGGCACGTACAGGCTCCACAGCCGCACCGGTTCCGACGTCGCTGCTGGCCCCGGCCCCACTGCTGCCGGCCCTGGCCCCGCCGCCGACCCCGCGGCCCCGGCCGCCCCGGCCTTCGGCGGCATGACGTGGTCCTTTGACGACCCCGCCCCCGCCGACCCGCCCACGGTGGCCCCCAGCGCCCGCGCCTCGACGACCGCCTCCGCCCCCTCCTTGGCGGCCCAGGCCGGCTGCCCGGGGAAGGATGTGGCGACGTCGGCCAGCCCCACCCGGGAGGCGATCGCCACGCCGTTCCACTGGTTCAGCCCGTGGACGGCCACCTCGTAGCCGGCGGCCGCGAAGGCCCCGAGCGGGAACTGCTCCGGCCTGCACTTGATCTCCTGCATCGCCAGGACGTCGACGTTCTCGCGCTCGAGGAAGGCGATAACGCGATCGACGCGGGTGCGCACGGAGTTGACGTTCCAGGTGGCCAGTCGCATGGGGGCAGGGTACCGGGCCGACGGCGCCCGCCGGTCGTCCGTCGACGGGGCCGGGGCGCGCCGGCGGCGTGAAAAAGGTGGCCGGCGCGTGCTTTTAGAGCGCCCGGCGGCCCCGCGCGATTTGAAGAACGGCGTCATTGCGCCGATTCGCGGCGGACGGTTGTGAGGCGGAACGTCGAAAAGTGCGCGAGAGCCACCTTTCTGGATCGTCGGGTCCGAGGGGAATCGCGCTTCCGGGGCGCCGATCCGTCTCGCTGGCGCTACCCTGGCCATTATGGGAACCGCACTTATTACCGGAGCCACCGCCGGCATCGGTCTGGAGCTGGCCTGGCAGTTGGCGCAGGCCCACCATGATCTCGTCCTCGTCGCCCGCGACCGGGCGCGCCTGGAGACCGTCGCCGAGGAGCTGCGGCAGTTCGCCGGCGTGGGGGTGCAGATCCTTCCCGCGGATCTGTCCGAGCCCGGCGACCTCGCCCGCGTCGCCGAGCGGGCGAGGGTGAGCCAGCCCGACGCCGACCTCCCGATCGCCGTCGCCGCTGATGCCGGCACCGTCATCGCCTCACCCGCCGCCTCGCCCACCGGCCCCGCAACTGCTGCCGGCCCCGCCGCCTCGCCCGCCGGCCCTCCCTCCGACCACCTGCACACCACCGCCGAGGTCGAGGTCCGCCCCATCGACCTGCTCGTCAACAACGCGGGCTTCGCCGTCGGCCAGGACTTCGTCTCGGGGTCGATCGAGCAGGAGCGCCGCGCCCTGGCGGTCATGGTGGGGGCCGTCATGGAGCTGACCCACGCCGCCGTGCCGGGGATGGTGGCGCGCGGTCACGGCGCCGTCCTCAACGTCGCCAGCGTGACGGCGCTGACGGCCATGGGCACCTACGCGGCGCACAAGGCCTGGGTGCGGACCTTCACCGAGGGCCTGGCCAGCGAGCTGCGGGGCACCGGCGTGACCGCCACCGTTCTCAACCCGGGGCTCACGCACACCGAGTTCCACGCCCGGGCGGCCATGGACGAGTCCGCCTGGCCCGCCTTCGTGTGGTTGCAGGCCGACGACGTCGCCCGGCAGGCCCTGGACGCCGTCCGCCGCGGCCAGGTGATCTGCACGCCCTCGCTGCGCTACCAGATCGCGAACGCGGCGCTGCGGGCCAGCCCGCGCTGGCTGGTGCGGCGGGTGGCCGGCCGCGCGAGCCTGGGGGCTCAGGCGGGTCCGGTCGGGGAGCCCTCGGACGCTCTCGCCGCCGGGTGAGGTCCGCTCGTCGCTTTCATCGTCGGAGTGAGGCCCGTTCGCGCTTCCGCCGCCGGGTGAGGCCGGGAGCGCTGTCAACCGGGTGACGCCGCTCACCGTCGGGCGACGTCGTTCACCGCCTCCGCCGCCGGGCGGGCCCTTGGCAGACCTCGGCCCTCATGGGACCATAGGCCCATGGCTTCCATCTCCTTCCACGGTTCCCCCGTCACCACGGTCGGCGAGCTGCCCGCCGTCGGCTCGCCCGCCCCCGCCTTCGAGCTGGTCGGCGCCGACCTGGGCGAGGTCACCAGCGCCTCCCTGGCCGGGCGTCGCGTCGTCGTGTCGATCTTCCCCTCGGTCGACACCGGGGTGTGCGCCCGGTCCGTGCGCGAGTTCAACAAGCGCGCCGCCGGGCTGGAGAACACCACCGTCCTGTGCGTCTCCAAGGACCTGCCCTTCGCCCAGGCGCGCTTCTGCGGCGCAGAGGGCCTGGACGACGTCGTCACCGCCTCCGCCTTCCGCTCCTCCTTCGGGGAGGACTACGGCGTGACCATGACCGACGGCCCGCTGGCCGGCCTGCTGTCGCGCGCTGTGGTGGTCGTCGACGAGAAGGGCTCGGTCCTGTACGCCGAACAGGTCCCCGAGATCACCGACGAGCCCGACTACGACGCCGCCCTGGCCGTCCTCGGCTGAGCGGGAGCGTCGGCGTGGGCCCGGGGGCGGGCCGCCGCCGCTGCGCCCCGGCACAGCCGGAGGACGCGGCGCACGTGCGCGGGCTGCGCGGCATCGCCGCCCGGGTCTTCAACCTCTACCTCAACAGCTCCGAGGAGGTCGGCGAGTCCGAGTTGGTCACCGGGGTCTGCGTCCCGCCGACATGATCCGGGTCCCGCCGGCCTGATCCGGCCGACGGCGCCGAGGCCGCACGTCGGGTGCGGCCCCCGGACGCCGATCGCCTAGCCTGGTGGGGTGAGCACGAACGACCCTCAGCGCACCCGCCTCGCCCAGCTCGTCCGCGACCTCGCCGTCGTCCACGGCAAGGTCACCCTGGCCTCCGGCCTCGAGTCCGACTTCTACGTCGACATGCGCCGCGCCACTCTTCACCACGAGGCCGCGCCCCTCATCGGCCACGTCATGATCGACATGCTCGAGGAGGTCGGGTACAGCACTGAGGAGGTCGACGCCGTCGGCGGCCTGACGATGGGGGCGGACCCCGTGGCCACCGCCATGCTTCACGCCGCGGCCTCGCGCGGCCTGGAGCTCGACGCCTTCGTCGTGCGCAAGGCCGCCAAGGACCACGGGATGAGGCGCCGCGTGGAGGGTCCCGACGTCGCCGGGCGCAGCGTCGTCGTCCTGGAGGACACCTCCACCACCGGCGGCTCCCCGCTGGAGGCCGTCGAGGCACTGCGGGAGGCCGGCGCCCAGGTGCTCGCCGTCGCCGTCATCGTCGACCGTGACACCGGCGCCCGCGAGCGCATCGAGGCCGCCGGCCTGCCCTACCACGCGGCCCTGGGCCTGGCCGACCTCGGCCTGGAGTAGCGCATGCTCTTCGCGGGCTCCCGCCCGTGGCGGTGTTCGCGCCGCCCTGTTCGAGCGGGCCCGTGTCCGGGGTGATGGGGCGGACGGCGCCGAGGATCTTTCGATTATCGAAACCTACTCGTACACTGAGGGGCATGGGAACCATCGGCGAGCGCATCAAAGAGGCTCTGGCTGAGCGCGGTCAGACTCAGGGGGCGCTTGCTCAGGCCATCGGCCTGAGCGAGTCGGCGATGTCCAAGGCCCTCGCCGGGAAGCGCTCCTTGTCCTCCATCGAGGCGGCGCTCATCGCCGAGCATCTCGGCGTCACGATGCACTGGCTCGTCACCGGTGAGGCGGATCCCTTCGAGGTCCGCGCGGCGGCGAGGCACAGCTATGACGGCCCTACGGGAACCTATTCGTGCGATCCCTCTGCTGACCTGCAGGTGCTTGAGGACATCGCCCTGGTCTACCGGCAGGCGCAACCGGCGTGACGAACCTGAGTGCTCAGCAGGCGGCGGCACGTGCCCGCTGCGCCTTGGGAGAAGACTTCGTCTCCTGCTTCTACGATCGGGTCGAGAGCGCCCTCGGAGTCGAGGTCATCGTCGTCCCCCTGTCGAAAGACGGGTACTCGCTGACGCTCGGTGGACACAAGGTCATCGTTCTGGCAGCGACAGGGCACTGGTTCCGAAGCAACTTCACCCTCGCCCACGAGCTCGGCCACCTGCTGGTCGAGGGCATCCCGCCACAGGACGGCAAGGCGGCCGAGAACGTGGCCAACGCCTTCGCCGCCGACCTGCTCATGCCCGTGGAGATCATCCGCACCATCGACTGGGCGCAGGCGAAGGCCGCGACGGTCGCCCGGGTCGTCTGGGACCTTGGCGTCTCCACCCAGGCCCTGGGGGTCAGGCTGAGGTTCCTGGGGATCGCACCCGGCAACGAGGCGCGCTCGGCCCTGGTCGGATCGACGGACGCACTGATGCGAACGTCGCTCGCATCGTCGGTTGCGTCACCTGCCGATGTGTCTGCGCGTGTGCAGTACTCCGCTCGTCGTCGATTCCCTGAACGGGTTGTCACAGGACTTCGCCGTGCGGTCGCGGACGGTGACGCTCCCCAGGCCTCGCTCTCCTGGGTGCTCGGCCTGCCCGCACGGGAAGAGAACGACGACGATGTGACGCCCGAGTCCCACGAGCTCGACATCGACCTGCTGGACGGGCTGGTCTGATCCGTGCCGCAGAACCCGTTCTTCTTTCCTGACAACACAGTCCTCATCAACATGGCCCTCCTGGGGCACGTGGAGCATCTGCGCGCCTTCGTGCAGGGACGAGGCCGCTGGTGCGCAACCATCGAGTGGGAGTGGCGCCAGAGCCGAGACGAGCTCTCGCTCCACAGTGCCGACGCGGCGGTGCGCGCGACCTGTGGCGAGGTGCTCTACCCGCAGGACCGTGAGCACATTGATATCGAGACGCTGCTGACCAGCATGCGCGAACCCGGGGATCCGCCGAACAAGCACCGCGGTGAGGCTGAGACGCTGGTCATCATCTCCAACCGCGCTGATCTCTTTGGCGCCGTCTTCATGACCGATGATGGTGGTGCACGGGAGCTGGCATGTCGGGAGGCGGCCGTGTCACGTTGCCTGGGGACCGTCGATCTTCTGGCCTACTTCGAGGTCATGGGCAGGATCGACAGGAACCAGGTGTACGAGGCGCTCACCACCTTGAAGGAGCATGGCCGTTACGTCCGTCCCTCCGACCCGACGGGTTACGACCAGATCGTCGATAAACTGTGGAGGAAGAAGGAGCAACGTGAGACGCGGCGCCGTGGCTGACGCTGTTCAAGAGCCATGCCGTCCCGGCGGCCGCTCCCCGCTGCTCCCGGAGGAGGACCGGCCGGCGGACGTGCGCGAGGTGGGGGTCGGGCCCTGGCCCGGGGGCCGGGGCGCCTGGCCCGACGACCCCCGTTACGATCCCGCGCTGCTGGAGGCCGGGGACCGGCGCAATGTCGTCGACCGCTTCCGCTACTGGCGCGTCGAGGCGGTGCGCGCCGAACTCGCCTCCCGCGCCCACGCCCTGCACGTGGCCATTGAGAACGTCAGCCAGGACCTCAATATCGGCTCGATCGTGCGCACCGCCAACGCCTTCAACGTCGGAGGAGTGCACATCGTCGGCCGACGGCGCTGGAATCGGCGCGGAGCGCTCGTCACCGACAGATACATCGACGTCCACCACCGGCCCGGCGTCTCCGACCTCGCCGAGTGGGCGCGGGGCCACGGCTACATGATGGTCGCGGTCGACAACCCGCCCGACTCGGCGCCGCTGGAGTCCACGCGGCTGCCCGAACGGTGCGTGCTCGTCTTCGGCCAGGAATCGGCGGGCATATCCGCCGGTCTTCTCGCGGCCTGCCAGAGGGCGGTGCGCATCGAACAGTACGGTTCGACCCGCTCCATGAACGTCGCCGCAGCCGCGGCCATCGCCATGCACTGGTGGATCGTCCAGCACCGACGGCCTCCGGTGCGATGACTGCGACGAGTTGCAACCATCGGGCGATTCCGATTGGTACAATGCAGTAGGCATTGGCTTTCGAAGGAGGTGATGCCGATGAAGGACAAGGGGAAAATTCTCATCTTCACCTCGATCTCGGGTCTCATCGCGTTCTTCGCAGTGTACGGGGTTCTTGCGCTGCAAGAGATAGAGAGCGTCAAGGTGGATTCCGTCTACATCGCCGTTTTCTTCATGGGATTGACCATGAAGCTCGCGGACGTCGGAATCAAGTATTTTGCGGTCCGCCGCCGGAACGGGGAATCGACCTAGCCGGGACCGACTGGTGTGCGCAGCTCTTTCGGGCCGGTGTGCGAGGCGGACTCTCTCCCGCACCGGCCTGGATCCGCAACCGGCCCGCCCTTCGAACGCCCTTGTGATCCAAACCTCATGGGCTGCCAATTGCGCCGGGTCCTAAGGCTATTGTATTTATCCGGTGAAATGAGAGAATAAGAGGGTCCAGGCACCTATCGCTAAGGAGATTTTTCGTGGGTATCGCAACTCCCGAAGTATACGCAGAGATGCTCAACCGCGCCAAAGAAGGCAAGTTCGCCTACCCGGCCATCAACGTGACATCCTCCCAGACTCTGAACGCCGCCCTTCGGGGCTTCACCGAAGCCGAGTCCGACGGCATCATCCAGATTTCCGTCGGCGGTGCCGAATACGCTTCCGGCCCCACCGTCAAGGACCGTGTCGCCGGCTCCCTCGCCATAGCCGCGTACGCCCGCGAAGTGGCCAAGAACTACCCCGTGACGGTGGCTCTCCACACGGACCACTGCGCCAAGCAGAACATCGACTCATGGGTCCGCCCGCTCCTGGAGCTCGAAGCCGAAGAGCACAAGGCGGGCCGCCTTCCCTTCTTCCAGTCCCACATGTGGGACGGCTCGGCCGTCCCCCTCGCCGAAAACCTCGAGATCGCCCAGGAGCTGCTCGCCCTGTCCCAGAAGGCGAACACGATCCTGGAGATCGAGATCGGCGTCGTCGGCGGCGAAGAGGACGGTGTGGTCGGCGAGATCAACGAGAAGCTCTACACCACCACCGAAGACGCCCTCAAGACCGTCGAGGCCCTCGGACTGGGCGAGAAGGGCCGCTATCTGACGGCCTTGACCTTCGGCAACGTCCACGGCGTCTACAAGCCCGGCCACGTCAAGCTCCGCCCGGAGATCCTCGGCACCATCCAGGAAGAGGTCGCCGTGAAGGTCGGCTGGAAGAACAACCGCCCCTTCGACCTCGTCATGCACGGCGGCTCCGGTTCCACGGCGGACGAGATCGCGCTCGCCGTGGCCAACGGCGTCATCAAGATGAACGTCGACACCGACACCCAGTACGCGTTCACCCGGCCCGTCGCCGATCACATGTTCCGCAACTACGACGGCGTGCTCAAGGTCGACGGCGAGGTCGGCAACAAGAAGAAGTACGACCCGCGCTCGTGGGGCAAGGAGGCCGAGGCGGGCATGGCCGCCCGCGTCCTCGAGGCCTGCCAGCGCCTCGGCTCCGTAGGCACGAAGATGAAGTAATCCTGCATCGGCCGAATGGGGTGGCGATTCGCACGAATCGCCACCCCATCGCCATGCCTGCGGACGCATGTGCGAGCGGGCAGCCGGCGGCCTCAACGAATCTGCCGCAGCGGCAGACCGGCCCGGCCGCGACGGAATCGTCCGGTGCCGGAGGCAGGCGGGCGCAGCCCGCGCAGGCGCATCCACCCGGAACTGAAGATTGCCGCGGGCATTCGCGATCGCCGCCTCAGCGCAATGCACGGCATGTCATGGAAAGCGGTACGCGCATCCTCCCGCGGCGTTGTCGCGCCGCAGCGTTTTGCCACGTCGACATCCCGATGGTAATCTCATCACGCTAAAACGTCGCCTCGCCGTCACGCAGCGGGGCGGCACCTTTCTTCATGGCGTACCTGCGCCATATTTCACGCGTATGAAAGGAATACTGTGACCTCCAGCGTCATTTCCGGGCGTCGCCGAGCGCCGGCCGTCATGGCCGTCCTGCTCGCCACGCTCTTTCCGCTGATCGGCTTCGTCGCTCCCGCACACGCGGCCGGCAAGGTGACCATCGCCAATCTCAAGCTCACCAAATCCGACGCCAACGGCAACGAACTGAAACCCCCGTTGTACACTCGCGACATCGCCAAGCTCACATTCGACTGGGATGCCCGCAACACCACCCTCACCTCGGGCGATTCCTTCACAGTCAAGCTCCCCAAGGTCTTCGAGAACCTCGAACACCCCCACACGAGGGAGCTCAAGGTCGACCACAACGGCACGCAGGTTGTGGTCGGCAAATGCGACCTGACCAAGAAGGACATCGTCTGCTCGTTCAACGGCAAAGTCGACGAGCTCCGCAGGCAGGGCTTCACCGGATTCCACGGCAGCGCCACCGCTCTGCTGAGCGTCACCGAGGCGATGAGCTCCGGCAAGGCCGCCGTCACCGTCGACGGCAGCACCGTCAGCGTCGACATTCCGGGCGGCGGGATAAAGCAGAGGCCGAAATCCGCGTACACGCCCGGCACTCTCGACAAGGTGGGTGGAGACATCAACTCGAAGTCGAACCTCATCTACTGGGGGATCAACTTCGGCTCGGACTACGCCGCCCAGGCGCTGAACCAGGCGGGCAAGCCGACGAAGTTCGACGGCAAGACGCGCTCGAGCATCACGTTCACGGACGTCCTCGGACCGGGCCAGGCCTTCATCGACGATCTCCAGCACTACCAGCTGTCGATACGCTCCAGCGCCTCCGAGCCCAAGAACAGGGACATCGTCCTGACCGCGGCCACGGGCAAGGACTGGACCACCAAGTACGGCGACTTCGACCTGACCGTGACCAAGCGGGGGAACACCGCGACGATCACGGCCACCGGACCGTGGGCGCCGAATACGAACTACAGGATTTCCTACCTGACCAGGCCCACGACGCACAACGGCCTCATCCAGCCCGGCTTCAAGTACGTCAATCAGGCGACCCTCGCGGGAACCGAACGCGCAGCCAGGTTCGAGCGCTACTACTCGGACTCCTTCACCGTCGACGTCAAGATGGAAGCCGGTTTCGGAACCTTCAACGTGACCAAGCTCCTGGAGGGCGAGGGCTCCGGCAAGGTCGCCAAGGGAACGAAGTTCACCGTCAAGGTCAAGTACACGCTTCCCGGCGGAGCGACCGTGGAATCCTACAAGGGATGGAAGGCTCCGGGGGCTGTGAACGCCTCCAGGACGGGCGGCACGGTCGACTTCACCGTGGTTGCAGGGCAGAAAGCGAATTTCACGGCCGCGACCTTCCCCAAGGGAACCACGATCGAGCTGAGCGAGGACCCGGCCTCGGCGTCTCCGGCCGTGCCCGGGATCGCATGGGGCACTCCCGAGTTCAAGGTGGGCGGCCAGGTCAAGAACTCCTTCGCCGTCGAGGACCGGAAGTCGACCGCCGTCGAGCTGACCAACGCCGTGAGCCAGCAGCTCGGTACCTTCTCCGTGGCCAAGTCCGGCACCGGCGCGAACGTGACCTCCAAGGAGTTCGCCTTCGCCTACCAGTGCTCCGACGGGCAGTCCGGCAAGATCAAGGTCAAGGGCGACGGCCGGGCCGTCCAGTCCGGAGTCCAGGCCAAACTCGGAACGACGTGCAAGGTGACCGAGGACCAGGCGTCGGCCGGCGTCCCCGGCTACGATCTGAAGGCCGAAGCCGCCAAGACGGTCACGATCTCCAAGGCCGGAGGCGTCGTTCCCCTGGCGTTCGTCAACGCCTACACCCCGCAGGTCGGCGACTTCTCCATCGCCAAGTCCGTGGCGGGCAACGACGCCGCCAAGGCCCGCTCCTACGCCTTCACGTATGACTGCGGCCCGGACGGCAAGGGCAGGCTGAGCGTCCCCGGCGATGGAAAAGCCGTCAGGAGCCCCTCGCTGCGCGCCGGCGCCACCTGCGCGATCGCCGAGGAGGAGTCCTCTGCCCAGATCGCCGACCATTCCCTGAAAGCCGAGCTTTCCCAGAGCAAGGTGACGATCGCCAAAGGCTCGACCGTCACGGTCACCGCGAAGAACACCTACGCTCGCGACATGGGCAGCTTCACCGTGAGGAAAGCCGTCGTCTCCAACGGCGCCGACTTCGCCAAGGGCGTCTTCGACGTCGACTACGCGTGCACGGACGGTACGAAGGGCAGCCTCAAGGTTCCCGGGAACGGCACCCTGGTCCAGGGCCCGGCCGTGCCCGTGGGAACGTCATGCGACATCTCCGAAAGGCAGGCCTCCGCTCAGCGTGACGGCTATTCGCTGGCCACCGCCGTCGACACCCCCAAGGTGACGATCGCCAAGGGGTCGAAGACTCCGGTGACGGTGACGAACACCTACACCCGCTTGGTCGGCGGCTTCACGATCGGAAAGACCGTTGACGGCGACGGCGCCGGCCTGGCGCCTAAGGCGTTCGACTTCGCCTACGCCTGCGTCGACTCCTCGGGCGCCAAGACGATCGAGGGAACCGTGACGGTGGCGGCCGGCAAGTCGCAGTCCGTCGCCGACGTTCCGACCGGCTCCTGCACGGTGACCGAGAAGAACGCCGCCGCCAAGAACGCCAAGCACTCCACGGCGATCTCCGCCAACGGGAAGGCGGGCAAGGACGGTTCCGTCACCTTCAACGTGACCGATGGGGCGGCGATCGCCGTCAACGCGACCAACACCTACACGCTCGACCGCGGCGCCTTCTCCGTGGTGAAGAAGGCCGAGGGCCTGGAGGATTCGACCCTGAAGGCGAAAGCCTTCACGTTCGACTACGTGTGCGAATCGCACGAAGGCAAGGTCTCCGGATCCCTCATGGCTCGCGCCGACGGCTCCCCGGTCAAGGCCGGACATCGGCTGCCGTCCGGAGCGAAGTGCACCGTCAGAGAAAACGCCGCTGCCGCCCAGGTCGCGGGCTATGACCTCGCCGCTCCGCAAACTCAGACCGTGACCATCGGAGCCAAGGATTCCGTGGTCGCCCTGAGCTTCACGAACGCCTACACGCGCCACGTCGGCGACTTCGCCGTCGCCAAGAAGGTCTCGGGCGCGTCAGGCCAGGAAGGCAGGGACTTCGCCTTCGACTACGCGTGCACCAACGGTGTCAAGGGGAGCCTGATCGCCAAAGGCGACGGCGTCGCCGTCAAATCCGGCCATAGGCTTCCGGTCGGCACCCAGTGCACGGTCATGGAGAGGTCTGGATCCGCTGAACTCGCCGGCTACACCCTCAAGGCCCCCGCGGCTCAGAAGGTGACCGTCGGCGAGAAGGGCCAGATCGTCGAAGCTGATTTCGTCAACGACTACACGCCGGTGGCCAAGCCTACCCCCAAGGCTGGGGAGCCCACTCCGAAGGCGTCGACTCAGCCGTCGGCTCAGCCGTCGCAGCCGGGCGCGTCCTCCCCGTCGGCCACAGCCGAGAAGGGCGGTTCGCTGCCCCGAACGGGTGCGAGCATCATCGGTTTGGCGGCCCTCGGTCTGGGCGCGCTCGCCGCGGGTGCCGCGCTCACGGCACGGCGTCGCCGGTCGTAACCACATGAGGCTGAATTGAGGTGAGCAGCCAGAGGAGGGGAGGCGAATGCCTCCCCTCCTCGTTTCGCCGAAACTTCGCAGGCCCCTGCGGCTCTACGGCATGGGCATGGAGACAGGCGCTTGACACGCCCGCGCTTGCGATGCCTCTCCGATAGGCTGGGATGCCAGCCGGTCCGATGGAGGGAGATGGCGCATGAGCGGAGGGCTGGACGGCCGCGTCGCCGTCGTCACCGGAGTCAGCCGCAGGCGGGGGATAGGCTACGCGATCGCGTGCAGGCTGGCCTGCGCTGGTGCGAGCGTGTTCCTTCAGCACTATTCGCCCCACGACGCCGCCCAGCCCTGGGGCGCCGACGACGTCGACGAGGTCGTAGCCGGCGTCCGCCGGCATTTGACGCCCGGAGCGCGCATGGGCCATGCGTCGATCGACCTGTCCACGTCCACCGGCCCCGCAACGCTCATCGACCGGGCCGGGGCACTCGGCCATCTCGACGTCCTCGTGTGCAACCAGGCCCAGTCCAGTCCCGACGGCGCGCTCGCCGAGGTGACCGCCGAGGTCCTCGACCTGCACTGGCGAGTCGACGCCCGTGCGAGCATCCTCGCCACACAGGCCTTCGCCGCCCAGCACGACGGACGTGAGGGAGGCCGCGTGATCTGGATGTCGTCCGGGCAGGGAAAGGGCCCGATGCCCGGTGAAATCGCCTACGCCGCGTCCAAGGCCGCTTTGGCCGGGCTCGTGGCCACCGCCGCAGACGAGCTCATCGACCGGGGGATCATCCTTAACGCGGTCAACCCGGGCCCCGTGGACACCGGCTACTGCGATCCCGGAGAAGTCACGGCTGCATTGCCGCGAGCCTTCCCCCAGGGGCGGTGGGGCGAGCCCGACGATCCGGCGCGGCTGATCGAATGGCTCGCCTCGGACGCCGGGCGGTGGGTGGTCGGCCAAGTCATCGACTCCGAGGGCGGATTCCGACGCTGGCCCTGAAGCGTCGACTTCCCGCCACTCCGCGCTTCGAGACCGACAAGGCCGACGGTTTCCGCGAGCCGGGGTTCTCCAAGGAAAGGCGCCTGGAGCTGCAGATCACGGGCTGCTCACCGATGAGACCATCTACCGCCGCATCACCAGCCGCGGCGGGATTCCCCAGGCCTATTCACTTCCCGTCGCCGTCTTCCCTTCGCGGAAGAGCCACCGGAGCAAGCGCACCCGCAGAGTCCACTGTGCGGGGTGGGCGAGCGTTCCCGTCGTCTCTCGTTCGGCGTTGTCGAACATGTCCTCGACGACGGCGTCGTGAAGAGGCTCGATCGCCAAGGGAAAGAGCAGCCGCATGCGGCCGCGGGCGCGCCCGACGAGCACGTGCCTCATGCGGCAGCGACCGTTTGAGAGCGCGTCGAGGCTCAGCTCGTGGGCGCCCTCGATCCCCGTGGCAGGGTCGAAGGCGAAACGGACCTTCGCGCCGGGCTCATACTCGATCACGTGATAGCGGATGGCCCCGTGGCCTCCCTCGCCGCCCGCGGAGACCGGCCGGTCCAGCACCATGGGCGGCCAGTTTCGCGAAGGCCACAGGCGGTCGCCCTTCCGGCCCAGCCCGTCGAGCAAAGCGCCCAGCCGCTCGATCGGCGCATCGACGACGCGTTCATGGACATTGCGAATCATTGCTTCCTCGCTTCCTCAAGAGTTATAGAGAATCTATTCTAAAACTCCGAGGGCGACGGAGCACCCGCGCGTCCGGCAGGCGAATGCCTCCTCCAGCTGGCGAATGCGCTTCAGGACGGCTCGCGTGCTTCTTGCGGTGTGTGGGCTTCCAGCAGGCCGCGCGAGGCAGGCCAACCCACGCCAACGCCATCCGCATCGACTGCGCGGGGCATGCGCGCCTCACGCGCCGGACGGATCCTGCGCGGAGCGCAGCCGGTCGAAGGGCCCTTTCTCGATGAGCGCGTGCACGTAGCCCGTGAAGCTCAAGCCGATCAACACCGCGAACCAGGCGACCGCCCCTCGTGCGTCCGGAACGAGGAGGAAGAACGCGAGGGGGGCGACTCCCACCGCCAGATTCGCCGCGGTGCGCACGGGGTGCGCTCCCGCCAGGATGCAGGCGCTGGAGACGTGCCCGGCCACGGTGTTGTCGAACTGGGCGACGAGCGGGCACAGCCACGACAGGATTCCGACGACGATCGCCGTGCCGAGGGCGATCAGCCCGGTGAGCGCTCCGGCCAGCGTGGCGCCCCTGATGCCGCCGATGAGCCAGTTCTCCGCCACCGCGAGTACGAGGAGGGCGAGCACCGGCAGCCACCACCCGAAGGATTGGCGGAGATTCCCTTTGAAGGAAGCCCACCACGAGCGGACGATGTAGTCGTCTTCTTCGCGCACCATGTCCGCGGTCACGCGTGCGCATGCGGTGAGGGAGGCTCCCGCCGTCACGACGGGGACGCAGCCGAGGATCGTCAGCGCGTTGAGGATCACGAGATCCGTCGCCGAATTCAGCGCTCGGTAGAACGAGGAGTCCGGCGAGAGCAGTCCGGCCATGGCCTCTCCCTTCCCCGTCCCTCAGGCGGGATCGCGGGTGCGCGAAGCTCCGGCGCCGCCGGGAACGCCGACGCGTGCGGCGGAGGGCCGGAGCGCCGACCGCCGCACGCGCGTGCGGTCATCCCTTGACGGCGCCCGCGGCGACGCCTTCGATGATGTACTTCTGGCATGTCAGGTAGAAGACGATGATCGGGACGATCGCCATGACCAGAACCGCCATCTGGGCTCCCATGTCCCGGTTGCCGTTCGTGCCGACCAGCGATTGGATGACGATCGGGATCGTCCGATACTTCTCATTTTGACCGATGACCAGGTTGGGCAGCAGGAAGTCGTTCCACACCCACATCGTGTTGAGGATCGCCACGGTGATGGCCGTGGGCTTGAGCAGAGGCATCACGATCGTGAAGTAGTTCTGCAGCGGCGAGCATCCGTCGATGTAGGCGGCTTCCTCGATCTCGAGGGGGATGGACTTGACGAAGCCGGAGAAGAGGAACACCGACAGCCCTGCGCCGAAGCCCAAGTACAGGACGACCATGCCCCACGGCGTCGCCAGACCCAGAAGGTCGGCGACCTTGACGGTTGGGAACATGACCATCTGGAAGGGGGCGACCATCGAGAAGGCGAACATGTAGTACAGGATCGACGTGAACTTGTTCTTCACGCGAGTGATGTAGTAGGCGGTCATCGCGCAGAAGAACACGATGACGACCACCGAAGCCGCCGTGATGAAGAACGACCAGCCGATCGCCCGCGCGAAGCCGGAGAGGCTCAGCCCCGTCGCATAGTTGTCCAAGCCGGCGAAGGTCTTGCCGCCGGGCAGGGAGAAGGGGCTGTTGGAAATATAGAACTTGCCTTTGAAAGAGTTGACGAGGATGAAGAGCAGAGGGATGAGGAAGACGAATGTCAGGACGCCGAGGACGCTGACGATCGCGACGTCGCCCGGACCCGACGGCTTCCTCTTGGCGAGGAGCGGCATGGCGGGCTTCGCCCGGCCCGGAGCCTCGTCGAGGAGGGTGCTCGGGGTGGCGCTCACTGGTCGACCTCCTTCGAGCGGGTCGCCCGCAGCTGCACCAGGGCGATGAGCGAGACGATGAGGAAGAAGACGACGGCCATGGCCTGCGCGATGCCTTCCTGGCCCACTTTGTTGTACATGGTCGAGACGATGTCGAGAGCAGCCATCTCAGTCTCCTTTCCCGGTCTGCCGCTCGTCAGGGCGAGGTTTTGGTCGTACATCTTGAATGTGTTGGCCAATGTCAGGAAGAGGCAGATCGTGATCGAGGGCATGATCATCGGGATCGTGACCGAACGGAGCCTGCGCCACTTGCCCGCGCCGTCGATCTCGGCCGCTTCGTTGAGCTCCGGCGGAACGTTCTGCAGACCGGCGATGTAGATGATCATCATGTAGCCGGCCAGCTGCCAGTTGATCAGCATGACCAGCCCGGCGAAGCCGAGCCGCCAGTCGCTGATGACCGTCTGGCCCCAGTTCTTGAGGATCGCGTTGAGGATCGACTGCCAGGTGTACCCCAGGACCAGTCCGCCGATGAGGTTCGGCATGAAGAAGACCGTGCGGAAGAAGTTCGTGCCTCGAAGCTTGCGGGTCAGGAAGTAGGCGAGTGTGAACGCGCCGAGGTTGACCGTGACGATCGAGACGATTGCCACGAGTCCGGTGAACAGGAGAGCCTGGATGAAGTTCTGCCGGCCGGAGAAGGCCGCGACGTAGTTGTCGAGGCCCACCCATTCGGCGTCGTTGAGGGTGGTGAATTCGGTGAACGAGAGGTAGAGGCCCATGCCGAAGGGCACGAGGAAGGCAATTGCGAATGCGGCGGAAGTCGGGCCCGCGAAAACCACGAAATAGGGCTTGAGGGATCTGACCATTGTTTCGTCTCCAAGAGCGACCGGGTGTCCGGTGGGTCGGTGTGGGCCGGAGAGCAGGCCCCGGCCCACACGCAAACCTACTTAGAGGATTCCTTCTGGGTCTTCCACTCGTTCTTGAAGTAGTCGGTCACATCAGACCACTTCTCCTTGCCCGCGGCGTACTGGGCGAGGTGCTGGCCGAGTCCGTCCTTGAACTCCTTACTCGGGAAGACCGTGAAGTCCCACTTCACGGGGTCGACGTCCTTCTTGTTCATGGTCTCGGCGACCTCCTTGCCGAGCGGATCGGCGGGTGCCAGCGACTTGAACGCCTCGAAGGGGGCGATGAAGGCGAGCTTCTCGGAGACGAGCTTCGCGCCCTCGGAGCTCGTGAAGAGCCAGTTGGCGAAGTCGATGGACGCCTTCTGGCTCGCTTTGGAGGCCTTGGCGTTGACCGCCAGGAAGTTCTCGGTGCCGATGGCGATGCCGGCCTTGTCCTCGCCCTTGGCGCCGACGTAGATCGGCAGGAAGTGCACGTCGTCGGGCTTGACCGTGTTGCCGTTGACCTTGGAGATCTGGCTGTAGGCCCAGTTGCCGTTCTGGACCATGGCGGCCTTGCCGAGGGCGAATTCGGACATCGAGTCGGTCACGTTCTTCGCGGAGGTCTCCGACGGCTTCACCGTCGAATTCTTCAGGTAGAGGTCGAAGATGTTCTTGAAGTTCTCGAAGTAGGTTCCCTTGAGCTCTTTGGCGTCGGAGACCTTCCTGTCCTTGAGCTCGTAGTGGACCGGGTAGTTGGCCAGATGGGTGTTCCACCGCCAGTCCTCACCGGGCGAGAACGAAGTCGACGCGAAGGCGCCGTCGATGCCCAGATCGGACTTGTGGGCCTGGATGTCCTCGGCCGCTTCCTTGAGCTTGTCGAAGCTCTTGATCTCGTCGATGGACTTGACCTTCGCGTCGGGCAGTGCGAAGTACTTGTTCATGATGGCCTTGTTGTAGATGATGCCGTAGCCTTCCAAGGCGAAGGGCACGCCGTATGTCTTCCCGTCGTCGCCCTTCAGCGCGAGCGATTTGTCGGTGAGCTTCTTAGCGAAGTCTGTGTCGGTGAGGTTCGCGGCGTACTTCTGCCAGATCTTCAACCCGACCGGGCCGTTGAGGTTGAAGAGAGTCGGCCCGCCGGATTTCCCGAGCTCGGACTTGAGAGTCTCCTCGTACTTTCCCGAAGCGGCGGTGACGATCTTGACCTTGACGCCGGTCTTCTTCTGGTAAGTGCTGGCTATCTCCTTCCACGCCGCCTCGGATTCGGGTTTGAAGTTGAGATAGTAGACGGTTCCCTTGCCACCGCCCTCGTCTGAATTCGAGCAGGCTGTGAACCCGCCTATCGATAGTGCGGCCGCCGCTGTCACCGCCGCAAACTTTGTCATGCGCCGCATGAAAGTGCCCTCCTTTGGACAAACTGGGATGGTTTCGGCCACCCCAGGATATGTACGTGACCCCCGTCGGGGACTCTGTGCACTGTCATTCCTACCACAGTTCTCCGCCCGAATGAAATCCTTTGCGCAACGGCAACATGATGGCAAAAGTCACCAACGGACGGGTAGGTCGGGCAAAGGTATGTGTTTGCGCGCCAAAGAGCGAGGGGCAGGCGTCTGCAGCCTGCCCCTGGCATGCTCTTCCGGCGGATTGCAGCGGTTAGATGGACGTCGGTTCGATCCTCCACACGTCCTCGGCGTAGTCGCTGATCGTGCGGTCCGAGCTGAAGATGCCCGAGCGGCAGACGTTCACCCAGCACTTGCGCGACCAGGACCGCCGGTCACGGTAGTCGACCGACATGCGGTCGCGGGTCCGACGATAGGAGTCGAAATCCCCCAGGACGTAATAGAGGTCGGGGGACTCCCAGGCCATGCCCTCCAGCAGGGATTTGCGCAGATCGTGGAAGTCGCCGGTGCCGCCGTCGTCCAGGGTTCCGTCGACGAAGGCGTCGAGGACGCGCTTGAGCCCGGGCACGGTCTCGTAGGCCTCGCGGGGGTCGTAGGTTTGACGGAGCTCGGGGAGCTCCTCTTCCTTCGCGCCGAAAATGTAGGCGTTCCCCTCGCCGACCGCGTCCGCGATCTCGACGTTGGCCCCGTCCAGCGTGCCCAGCGTCAGCGCTCCGTTCATCATGAACTTCATGTTCGAGGTCCCCGATGCCTCCTTGCCGGCGGTGGAGATCTGTTCGGAGACGTCGGCCGCCGGGATGATGTACTCCGCCGGGGTCACATTGTAGTTCTCGACGAACACCACCGTCAGGAGGCCGTCGACCTCGGGATCCGAATTGACCACCCGGCCGATTTCGTTGATGAGCTTGATGATCGCCTTCGCGCGTTTGTATCCGGGGGCTGCCTTCGCCCCGAAGATGAAGACCCGCGGAGTGACGTCGAGCGAGGGATCGTCCTTGACCCGGTAGTACAGGTCGAGGATGTACAGGGCGTTCATCAGCTGGCGCTTGTACTCGTGCAGGCGCTTGATCTGAACGTCGTAGATCGCGTCGGTCGGAATCGCAGCGCCCTGGTGGCGAATGAGCCACTGGGCGAATCTCTCCTTGTTCCCGTGCTTGATCTCCGCCAGTTCGGCGAGCACCTGCGGCGTGCCCAGAGGCTCGAGGGACGTGAGCAGGGAGAGGTCGCGCACCCAGGCGTCTGAGCCGAGCAGACGGGTCAGAAGCGAGGCCAGGCGCGGATTGCAGGAGTTCAGCCAGCGACGCTGGGTCACGCCATTGGTCTTGTTGTTGAACTTCCCCGGCCAGACGTCGTGCCAATCGTGGAGGGTGTCGCGTTTGAGGATCTCCGTGTGGATGGCGGCGACGCCGTTGATCGAGAACGCCGCGTAGGAGGCGATCCACGCCATGTGGATGCGTCCGCCGGAGAGCGGAGCCATGTAGTCGATTTTCCCGTCGTCGTAGCCCAGAGCCGCCAGCTCCGCGCGGAAACGACGGTCGATCTCTGCGACGATCTCGAAGATGCGGGGGAAGATCTGCTGGAAGATGGACGTCTCCCACGTCTCCAAGGCCTCGGCGAGGACCGTGTGGTTCGTGTACGCGAAGGTTTCCTGGACGACCTTCCAGGCGTCCTCCCAGCCCAGGCCGTATTCGTCCAGGAGCAGGCGCATGAGCTCGGGGATGGCGAGGACCGGGTGGGTGTCGTTGAGCTGGATGACGTTGTACTTGCCGAAATCGCGCAGGTCGTCGCCGTGGACCCTCACGTACGTCTCGATCATCGACTGGAGCGAGGCGGCCACGAAGAAGTACTGCTGGCGCACCCGCAGGACCTTGCCCTCGTAGGTGGTGTCGTTGGGGTAGAGGACCCGGCACAGATCGGCCACGCGCTCGCGTTCGACGATGGCCTCCGTGAAGAGCTGGGAGTTGAAGGCCGCGTAGTCGAACTCCTCGATGGGTTCCGACTTCCACAGCCGCAGGTTGTTGACGTTGCGTGTCCCGTAGCCGGTGATCGGCATGTCGTAGGGGACCGCGCGGACGTCCATGTCGGCGAAATGAACGTATTTCGCTTCCTCCTCGTGACGGATGGCGAAGGGGTATCCCTCCTCCATCCACGGGTCGGGGTGCTCGTTCTGGAAGCCGTCGTCGACCGTCTGTTTGAACAGGCCGTAGCGATAGAGGATGCCGTAGCCGGTGACCGGGAGTTCGAGGGTAGCGCAGGAGTCGAGGAAGCAGGCCGCCAAGCGGCCGAGGCCGCCGTTGCCCAGGGCGGCGTCGGGTTCCTGTTCCAAGACGTCGGTGAGGTTCTGGCCGTAGGAGGTCAGGGCTTCGCGGGCGTCGTCGAGTAGGCCGAGGTTGGTCAGGTTGTTGAGCAGGGCGCGACCCATGAGGAATTCCGCCGAGAAGTAGGCGGCGCGGCGCCCCAGTTCATAGGTCCGCTCGGTGGCGTGCCATGCGTCGGCGATACGCTCGACGACGAGGCTGGACAGGCCCTGCCAGAACTCCATCGGCGTGGCGTTCCGGGTGGTTTTCCCCGATACCGAGCGCACGAATGCTCCCAGAGGCTGCGTCAGGTCGGTCGACATAATTCTCCTTGTGAAATCGAAGGCGCGATATATCCCGACCGACGGCGATGATGCCCGGCAGGCTTCATCGCGACGTGCACGTCGCTTCTCAGCTTACAGGCTGGAAATGAGAATGACCACATTTCCTTGCAGAACAAGCGAGAATGGGGAAAGAGATCCGGTCGGACGGATTGAATGCGCCGGCGGGACCGCCGCCTGCCGTCGGATTCGACGCGTGCTGCTCCGGTCGACCTCCGGGTGGAAATCGAGCTGGAGGACGTACGCCGCCGATCCGATCCATCCCAGCGGGGGGATGGCGTGGGGCCGAGACGGGTTCGATACTGCGTGACGGGATCCGCCCCGGTGAGGGGGGGATGGCGCCGGGTCCCGACTCGCCGACGCCGGCGCCGCGATGGGATCCGCCCCGGTGAGGAGAGGAGAGGCCGGCCTCGGAGAACGCAGTGAGGACATGCGGAGATCGAGTGCGAGCAGTCGGGCCTTCGCCTATGCTTGGGCCGTAAAGCGGGCACCCGGCGCGCCCCTTTACGCACGTCGGCGAAGAGGAGGACAGCATGCCTGCGATCATCGTCCTGGGAGCCCAATGGGGCGACGAGGGCAAGGGAAAAGCCACCGATCAGCTCGGTACCCGCTCTGAATACGTCGTGAAATTCAACGGCGGCAACAATTCAGGCCACACCGTCATCGTCGGCGGGCGGAAGTTCGCGCTCCACCTCCTTCCCTCGGGGATCCTCACCGAAGGCTGTACGCCGGTGATCGGCAACGGCGTCGTCGTGGATCCGGGCGTGCTCTTCCAAGAGATCGACGAACTCGCCTCCCGCGGCGTCGATACGTCGCGCTTGAAGATCTCCGCGAACGCGCACGTCATCACTCCCTATGGGAAGTTGCTTGACAGCCTGCACGAGCGAGCGCTCGGCTCGCACAGGATCGGCACGACGGGATGCGGCATCGGGCCGACATACGCCGAGAAGGCCTCGCGCACGGGAATCCGCGTCCAAGACCTCCTCGACGAATCCTCCCTGCGGGCGAAGGTCGCCCGCGCCCTGGAGCAGAAGAACGAGTTCTTCGCGGTCTACGGAGCGGATGCGATGGACGCCGACGCCGTGACCGCCGAGCTCCTCTCCCACTCCGAACGCATCCGCCCCATGGTCGTCGATACGAGCCGCCTCGTCAACGACGCCCTCGACGAGGGGAAGGCGGTCGTCTTCGAAGGCGGTCAGTCGACCATGCTGGACATCGACCACGGCACCTACCCGTACGTCACCTCCTCGAATGCGACCGCCGGCGGAGCGTGCACGGGGACGGGAGTCGGGCCGGCCCGGATCGACCGCGTCGTCGGCGTCGTCAAGGCGTACATCACGCGGGTGGGGGAGGGCCCCTTTCCCACAGAGCTCCTCGGCGCCGAGGGCGACTGCCTGCGCCAACGGGGCGGGGAATACGGGACGACCACCGGACGCCCTCGCCGGTGCGGATGGTATGACGTTCCCGTCGCACGGTACGCAGTGCGCGTCAACGGATTGACGGACCTGGTGCTGACGAAGCTCGACGTTCTCGGCGGACGGGACGAGATCCCCGTGTGCGTCGCCTACGAGATCGACGGGGTGCGCGTCGGCGACGTGCCCGCCTTCCAACGGGACTACCGGCGCGTCGAACCCGTCTTCGAGAGCTTCCCCGGATGGGACGAGGACATCTCATCCTGCCGGACCTTCGGCGACCTGCCGCGAGCCGCACGCGACTACGTGCTCGCCCTCGAAGAGCTCTCCCGGTGCCCGATCTCCCTCATAGGGGTCGGTGCGGACCGAGAGCAGACGATCGTGCGCCGCAGTCTCCTGGACTGAGGAACTGAGGCAAAGCGCATTCTTCCCGCCGGCCCATCGCCCTGGCCGACTACCGGCTGGGCCGAATTCTCGATGCCGGCGCGCGGATGGAGGTTCCTCCGCTGGCTGGCCCGCCCGGTCGATCCGTGCATTCTCGAATGCGCGACGCGGCCGATCCCCGTCAGGGCTGGCCCGGTCCCCATTGGCCGGGCTGCTGCCCGTGCCCGTAGGCCGAAGTATCCCCCGGTCCGGTCTGGCCGTAAGGGGAGCCGAACGGATTCGGGGCCTCTTGGCCGGGGCCGGGCGGGTAGCCGGGTTGGCCGTAGTGGCCGCCGGGCGGCGCCTGCTGGGGGCCGTAGGATTGTCCGAAAGGCGACCCCGCCGGTGGGAGGCCTCCGGGGAACCCGCCGTGGGAGCCCGGGTGACCGCCGTTCCCGTTTTTCCTCCTGCGCGCTATGAGGGCGATGACCACCACGAGCGCTGCTCCAGCGCCGACGCCGATGGCGACCCATCCCCACACAGGGAAGCCACCGGATTCGCCGTCCTCTTCCTTGGACGAATCCGCGGAAACGCTGGAAGGAGCCCTCGAAGCTGTGCGACTGGGAGTCCTGTGAGGCGAAGTCGACGGATAGGCGGTGCTGTAGGGATTCTTGGAAACCGCCCGGATACCGTTGAGCACGGTGGTGAAACCGCTCCACGAAACCTTCTTCCCATTGATCTGCCCGCCGGCGGAAGCCGAGAGGACGTCCGAGGGAAGCTCGAAGGTGACGTTGAAATTGAAGGAGGCGAACCTGCTTTCCGGCACGTTGGCCTGCTTCAGCTGGGTCACGATAGCATCCCAGAACGGCTTGGGTATTTCCACGGTGATCTCGTCGCCGCGTTGCCTCATGAACATGACCCTGCCGAGTGCTGTGAACTTGCTGTAGGTCACGCGACAGCCCACTCCGACCGATCCGGGGACTTCCTCGACGGTTCCTTCGCCTATGTAATTCCGCTGCCTGTCCAGTATAGGCTGCAAGCTGCTGCATTTGGCCGTCGAGCCACGGATCTCCGTATCGAATTCGATGACGAGGGTGGCGTTGTTCGGGTCGGAAGCGTTGAAGGCGAACGTCGATCGGCACGCGCTCAGAGCGATCGCAACGGGAAATAGGAGGATCAGCGGCAGTGCTCGCCGTCTAGTGTCTGTTGTATTTCGGGGGGCTGTCGAATTCATGCTTTGAGCCTAGCAAGGTGGATGGAGGTTCGCACCGTCTGCAGCAGTCTGGCTCATCTGCCGCCTGTCGGCGCATTGACGCATGAGAGCGCCGAAAGGCCATGGAGAAATCGAATCGAAGCCGAGTGAAAACGGAGTGAAGTCAACGAAAGCCGTAGGCGCAGCGGCGAATGCGCTTGGATGCGCCTACGGCTCGTAACGCGGCCTCGATCTTTCCTCGCTGAGGCCGGGAAAGGTCGATTCTACGGGTACATGGGGTTCTGAGGATTGTTCCCGGGGTTTTGGAACTGCTGGCCGGGGTTTTGGAACTGCTGGCCGGGCATTGCGTTCTGCTGGCCGTATCCGGCTGGGGGCTGCCCGTATCCCTGGAAGCCCTGGGCTTGCTGGTCGTAAGGCGCGGGCTGGCCGAAGGATCCGTCGGGCTGCCCGTACTGCGGACCCACCGGAGGCACTCCCCCCGGATATCCCGGACCGGGGAACCCGGTGTCGTCGCCCTTCCTGCGCGTCAGAAGGAATGCGATGAGACCGACCACCACGATCGCACCGGCGCCGATCGCGATCCACCCCCACATGGGGAAGCCGCCGTCGTCGGATTCGTCCTTCGCGTCGGCAGCAGGCGAATCGGTCTTGCTCGACTTCGAGGGGGCCGTAGAGTCGTCGTCGCCGGGGTCGCTCGACGTGGAGTCGTCGTCACCCGTCGCGGAATCGTCGGACGCGGAGGAGTCGGACTCGGCCTTGATGCCTTTGCTGACGATCTTGTAATCGGTCCAGGTCACCTTGTTCCCGTCGATTCTCCCGCCGTCGGAGGCCTTGGTCACCTTGCCGGGCAGTTTGAACGTTATCGAGAAATTCGCGGACTCCAGGTCGCTCTGGCTTATGCCGGATTTTCCGGCGAAGGCCGAGTTGAAGCTGCTCCAGAACTGGCCGGGGATCTCTGCGGTCACTTTGTCCCCGCTCTTCGAATAGAGCAGTTGCTTCAAGGAGCTGGAGAGCTTCAACGTGATGCGGCAACTGGCTCCCTTGGCGCCCGGAACGGGAGCGGTTGTCGATTCTCCCAGCACGCTTCTCTGCGCCTCGAGCTGCGTCTTGGCCTTCTCGCACATCGTCCCGTCGTTGGATCCGATCTCCGAGTCGATGTCGAAGGTCAAAGTCTGCTGGTCGCCATCGGTCACGTCCAGAGTGGCCTCCGACCTGCACCCGCCGAGGACGACGAGGAAGGGGAGGAAAAGCGCGAGCATGCGTGCCCGCGGTACTTTCGTTTTCATGGCCTGAGACTACCAAGCCGAAGAAGGGACTAGACAGCCTGCTCCTCGGGGAGGCCATGGGGAAGGACACAGCGGCCTTCCCGGGCGGACCGAGGGTGTGCGGCTCCTCGGAGCGACGGCCTCGGATCGGTGCCGTTCCGCTCATTTCGCGCGACGTGAAACGCCGCACGTCCGGGACGAAAAGCACGGGAAAGAATCGGCTTCTTTGGAAGAATATGTGCTGATCGCGCCGAGGCCTCACAGCCGAGGCAACACATCGCACTAAGGAAGGAACAGCGATGACGGACAAGACCTACACCGTTGACGAGGTCCGGGCCGGGGCACCAGCAGAGGCTCCCGAGGATCTCATCACATTCGTGACCGAGACGGCCAATCTGGCCAAGCCGGATTCCATCCACTGGGCCGACGGTTCCGAGGAGGAGTGGGATCGCCTTACTTCCGAGATGGTTGACGCCGGGATGTTCACCCGCCTCAACCCCGAGAAGCGCCCCAACTCCTTCCTCGCCCGCTCGCTTCCGTCGGACGTGGCGCGCGTCGAGTCCCGCACCTTCATCTGCTCGGAGAAGGAAGAGGACGCCGGCCCGACCAATCACTGGTACGACCCGACCGAGATGAAGGCGATCCTCAAGGAGAAGTTCGACGGCGCCATGCGCGGCCGCACGATGTACGTCATTCCCTTCTCGATGGGCCCGCTCGGCGGACCGATCTCCAAGCTCGGCATCGAGCTGACCGACTCTCCCTACGTGGTAGCCAACATGCGCATCATGACCCGAATGGGCAGTGAAGCCCTCAAGCTGATCGGCGAGGGCAGCGAGTGGGTGCCGGCCGTCCACTCCGTCGGCTACCCCCTGCGCGACGCCGACGGCAAGACCCGCGAGGACGTCGCCTGGCCCTGTAACGACGAGAAGTACATCACGCACTTCCCCGAGACCAATGAGATCTGGTCCTACGGTTCCGGGTACGGCGGCAACGCTCTGCTCGGCAAGAAGTGCTACGCGCTGCGCATCGCCTCGACGATGGCCCGCCGCCAGGGATGGATGGCCGAGCACATGCTCATCCTGCGACTGACCGACGAGAAGACCGGCAAGCAGTACCACGTGACGGCCGCCTTCCCCTCCGCCTGCGGCAAGACCAACCTCGCCATGCTCCAGCCCACCATCCCCGGCTACAAGGTCGAGACCGTCGGCGACGACATCGCCTGGATGCGCCCCGGCCCCGACGGCCGCCTGCGCGCCATCAACCCCGAGGCCGGCTTCTTCGGCGTCGCCCCGGGCACGTCCTACAAGACGAACCCGATGGCCATGGAGACCATGAAGGCCAACTCCATCTTCACCAACGTCGCCCTGACCGACGACGGCGACGTGTGGTGGGAGGGCATCGACGCCCCGCTCCCCGACCACGTCATCGACTGGCAGGGCAACGACTTCACCCCGGCCGACGCAGCCGAGGGCAAGAAGGCCGCCCACCCCAACAGCCGGTTCACCGTTCCCGCATCGCAGTGCCCGATCATCTGCGAAGACTGGGAGGCTCCGCAGGGCGTGCCGGTCGACGCCGTCCTGTTCGGCGGCCGCCGCGCCACCAACGTGCCGCTCGTGGCCGAGCAGTACGAGCCCGCCCACGGCGTGTTCATCGGAGCGTCGGTGGCCTCCGAGGTCACGGCCGCCGCCACCGACGTCAAGGCCGGATCGCTGCGCCACGACCCCTTCGCCATGCTTCCCTTCTGCGGCTACCACATGGCCGACTACTGGAGCCACTGGCTCCAGATGCAGGAGAAGCTCGGCGACAAGTTCCCCAAGGTCTACCAGGTCAATTGGTTCCGCAAGGGCCCCGACGGCAAGTTCATGTGGCCCGGGTACGGCGAGAATTCGCGCGTCCTGGACTGGATCGTCAAGCGCGCCTCCGGCCAGGTCGATGCGATCGACGGCGTGACCGGCCGTTATCCGAAGTTCGAGGACTTCAATCTCGACGGGCTCGACGTCGACGAGGCCAAATGGGCCGCGCTCTTCGAAATCGACCCCGACGCCTGGGCCGCCGAGATGGACGGCACCGAGGAGTATTTCAAGCAGTTCGGGGACAAGCTCCCCGAGGCCGTCAAGGACCAGCTGGCCAAGTTCCGCGAGCGGATCGCCGCGGCCAAGAAGGCCTGAGCTGGGCCTTCGCAGCGCAGGTCCTTGGCTGACTGAGGCCGGCCCGCCCTAACCGGTTACGCGTCGGCCCGGGCCCTCGCGAGTGGAGGCAATGCGGTGTCCCCGCTTCCGTACGGAAGCGGGGACACCGGCCTTTTCCGCCTTTCTGGATTATTTCTGGACGCGCCGGGCTGGGCGTGCGCCGTCTCACGTATCCTAAAGGCGTGAACATCCTTCTCCTCGGGTCCGGGGGACGTGAGCACGCGATCGCCCGTGCGCTCAGCGGCGATCCCTCCGTCTCCACACTCGTCATCGCTCCCGGCAATCCCGGTATGGCGGCGCTCGGCGACCTCGTCGCCGTCGACGTCCTCGACGGGCGAGCCGTCGCCGATCTGGCTGCGTCTCGGGGAATCGACCTCGTCGTCGTGGGGCCCGAGGCGCCTCTCGTCGCCGGAGTCGCCGACGCCGTGCGCAGCAGGGGGATCGCCGTCTTCGGACCTTCCGCCGCGGCGGCCAGACTGGAGGGGTCGAAGGCGTTCGCCAAAGACGTCATGGCTGCCGCGCATGTGCCCACCGCAGCGGCGCGCGTGTGCTCCACCGAGGCCGAGGCGGAGGCGGCGCTGGCTGAGTTCGGTCCGCCGCACGTCGTCAAGGACGACGGCCTCGCCGCGGGGAAGGGAGTCGTGGTCACCGACTCCCGGGAGGAGGCTCTCGCCCATGCACGGGCCTGTCTGGGCAAACCGGGAGGGGCGGTCGTGATTGAGGAGTTCCTCGACGGGCCGGAGGTGTCCCTGTTCTGCCTGTGCGACGGGCATGTGGCGGTTCCCCTGCAGCCCGCTCAGGATTTCAAGCGCGCCTACGACGGCGGCCAGGGGCCGAACACCGGCGGCATGGGCGCGTATTCGCCTCTGCCGTGGGCTCCGGACGACTTGGCCGAGGACGTCCTCGCCAGGGTGGCCCAGCCCGTCGTGGACGAGATGGCCCGACGCGGCACTCCGTTCGTCGGACTGCTCTACTGCGGGCTTGCGCTCACCTCGCGCGGACTGAGGGTCGTGGAGTTCAACGTCCGGTTCGGCGATCCGGAGACGCAGTGCGTCCTGGCCCGGCTCGTCACGCCGCTGGCGGGGCTTCTCCGCGACGCGGCCTGCGGCGATCTCGGCGGGGCCGTGCTCGCTTGGTTGGAGTCCTCCGCTGTGACGGTGGTGCTCGCCGCGGCGGGATACCCCGGCGCTCCTCGGACGGGAGATCCGGTCCGGGGACTGTGCGAGGCGGAGGCCACGGACGGCGCCTACGTCGTCCACGCAGGAACCGAGGAGCGCCCGGACGGGAGCATCGTCAGCGCCGGCGGACGCGTGCTGGCCACCGTCGGAATCGGGCCGTCCGTCCCCGAGGCGCGCGACGCAGCATACGCAGCGCTGCGCAAAATCAACCTCGAAGGAGCTCATTTCCGCGGCGACATCGCCGCCGACGTCCACTCCTCGTGTTGAGAGGCATCTCGGGGCGAGTCCACCTGGCGGACGGAAATCGGCGACTCGTGCTATTCGCGTGCGCAGCGATTATGCTGTGCTGGGGACCCACTAGGAAGTGAGTGTGAAGTATGAGCGGACTCGGCATCGCGAAACTGAGCGGCTGGACCCACGTATATTCAGGAAAAGTACGCGACGTATACGTTCCTTCGGGGGTGAGCGCTCACAGCGGAGCCGACACCTACCTCATCGTCGCTTCCGACCGCATCAGCGCATACGATTTCGTGCTGCCGACCGAGATCCCGGACAAAGGCAAGATACTCACCCAATTGTCCCTGTGGTGGTTTGAGCAGTTGGCCGACATCACCCCCAATCACGTCCTGTCGACCGACGTCCCGCCGGAAGTGGTCGGACGGGCCATGATCGCCCGACGCCTGGTCATGCTTCCCATCGAATGCATCGTGCGCGGATACCTCGCCGGCTCGGGAATGGAGGAATACCGCAAAACCGGGACGGTGTGCGGGCTGGCACTCCGGCCGGGGATCCTCGAATGCGCCCGCCTCGAGTATCCCATTTTCACGCCGACGTCGAAAGCGCAGATCGGACAGCACGACGAAAATATGACTTTCGCCGAAGTGACCGAATGCGTCGGAGAAGGAGTCGCCCGCGAGCTGCGGGCGAAGTCGGTGGCGACCTACGCCCGTGCCCGGGAAATCGCCGCTGAGAAAGGCATCATCATCGCCGACACGAAATTCGAATTCGGCGTGTCGACCGACTCGGGGGAGAGCGCGATCATCCTCGGCGACGAAGCGCTCACTCCCGACTCCTCCCGGTTCTGGATCGCCGGCTCCTACGCACCGGGCAAGCCTCAGCCGTCACTCGACAAACAGTTCGTGCGCGATTGGCTGCTCTCGCCGAGTTCCGGCTGGGACCCGAATTCGGGCGCCCGTCCGCCGGAGTTGCCCGACGACGTCGTCGAGAAGACGCGGGAACGGTACTGCGAGGTGTACGAGCGGCTCACCGGCCGCGCCTGGCAGTGAAAACCGGGGCGGGGGAGTCTAAGACCGCCGGACGGCTCCCACCCTGCGCTCGTATCATGGACACGAGGCATCACGTGATGCCTGAATTATGAGACAGGAGGAAGCCCTTGGGGCTGATCATCGTCGAAGTCATGCCGAAGCCTGAAATCCTCGACCCGCAGGGCAAGGCCGTGCGCGGTGCCTTCCTTCGGCACGGAGTGGACGTCTTCACGGACGTGCGGCAGGGCAAGCGTTTCCAGCTTTCCGTGGAGGGGCCGGTGACCGAGGCGCATCTGGAGTCTGCCCGCGAACTCGCCGCGACGAGCCTTTCTAATCCGATCATCGAGGACGTCGTCGCCGTCTATGCTGCGGAGGGCGAGCGGTGAGGATCGGCGTGGTGACGTTTCCCGGAACGTTGGACGACGGCGACGCCGCGCGCGCCGTCCGCTTGGCCGGAGGCACGCCCGTCGCACTGTGGCACGCCTCGGACGACGTCGGGGGAGTCGACGCGGTCGTGCTGCCCGGCGGCTTTTCCTACGGCGACTACCTCAGATGCGGGGCCATAGCCGCGCTGGCCCCCGTCATGTCCGCCGTCGTCGAGGCGGCGGACAAGGGCGTGCCCGTGCTGGGAATCTGCAACGGATTCCAGATCCTGTGCGAGGCGCACCTGCTGCCCGGGGCGCTGGTCCGCAACGAGGGGCAGCGCTTCGTCTGCCGCGAGCAAAAGCTTGCGGTCGAGAACGCGGACACGCCGTGGACCTCCGGTTTCACGCGCGGGCAGGTCATCACGATTCCGTTGAAGAACGGCGAAGGGTGCTTCCAGGCCGACGCCGAAACCGTTGCCCGCCTGGAGGGCGAGGGGCGCGTGGCCTTCCGATACGTCGGAGTCAACCCCAACGGCTCGATCAACGACATCGCCGGGGTCGCCTCCGATTCTGGGAACGTCGTCGGTCTCATGCCGCACCCCGAGCACGCCGTCGAACCGGGTTTCGGGCCGGTCGGGGCCGGCGGGCTCCGTTCGGGAACCGACGGGCTGACCTTCTTCACGTCCGTCCTCGAATCGGTTCTCGCCTAGCGGCGCACGAGGATCTCGATCGCGCGGTGCACGAGACTCAACCGAGGCTCAGCCGCCCACGATCGAGAACGCCGTCGCCCGCAGCCGTCATTTCACAGAATCCAGCGCCCACACTTCGGGACGCCGCCCCGCCTAGGGCCGGACGCTCCCTCGGAACAGGAGAATCCATGGCCTCGGCCGAGCACCGCAACGAAAGCTACGACACCGTCGAGGAAGCAGCCGCGACGCCCGAGCAGCCCATGCCCTGGGCCGAGCTCGGTCTCAAAGAGGACGAATACGCGAGCATCAAAGGCATCCTCGGCAGGCGCCCAACGGCCGCCGAGCTCGCAATGTACTCGGTGATGTGGTCCGAGCACTGCTCGTACAAGTCCTCGAAGATCCACCTCAAGCAATTCGGCAGCAAGCTCACGCCCGAGATGCGCGAGCGCCTGCTCGTGGGCATGGGCGAGAACGCCGGCGTCGTGGACATCGGCGACGGCTGGGCCGTCACCTTCAAGGTGGAGTCGCACAATCACCCGAGCTACGTCGAGCCGTATCAGGGAGCGGCCACCGGAGTGGGCGGCATCGTGCGCGACATTGTCTCCATGGGCGCTCGCCCCGTGGCGGTCATGGACCAGCTGCGCTTCGGCGACGTCGGCCATGCGGACACGGCCCGCGTGGTGCACGGCGTCGTCGCCGGCGTCGGCGGATACGGCAACTGCCTCGGGCTGCCGAACATCGGCGGGGAAACCGAATTCGACGCGTCCTACCAGGAGAATCCGCTCGTCAACGCCCTGTGCGCGGGCGTGCTGCGCCACGGCGACGTCCACCTCGCCAACGCCTCCGGCGAGGGCAACAAGGTGGTGCTCTTCGGGGCGCGCACCGGCGGCGACGGCATCGGCGGCGCGTCGATCCTCGCCTCCGAGGCCTTCGAGGACGGCATGCCCGCCAAACGGCCCTCCGTGCAGGTGGGCGACCCGTTCATGGAGAAGGTCCTCATCGAATGCTGCCTCGAGCTCTTCGCCGGGGGCCTCGTTCTGGGAATCCAAGACCTCGGCGCGGCCGGAATCTCCTGCGCCACGAGCGAGCTCGCCTCCAACGGCGACGGCGGCATGCACGTGGACCTGGAGAACGTTCTTCTGCGCGACCCCACGCTCACCGCCGGGGAAATCCTCATGAGCGAATCGCAGGAGCGGATGATGGCCGTCGTCGCCCCTGACAGGCTCGACGCGTTCATGGACGTCGTCGGCAAGTGGGAGGTCGAGGCCGCCGTCATCGGGACCGTCAACTCCTCGGGGCGGCTGACGATCGACCACCACGGGCACAGGATCGTCGACGTCGACCCGAGGTCCGTCGCCCACGAAGGCCCTGCATACGAGCGGCCGTACGCCCGCCCGCAGTGGCAGGACGCGCTCAACGCCGACGGGGCGGACGGGCTCGCCCGCCCGGGTTCGCCGGCCGAGCTGCGAGAGCACGTCCTGTGCGTGCTCACAGATCCGAACCAGGCCGGCGCCGGTTGGGTCACCGATCAGTACGACAGGTTCGTCCGCGGAAACACCGCCCTTTCTCAGCCCGACGACGCCGGCGTGATCCGCGTCGACGAGGAAACCGGGCGGGGCATCGCGATCTCCACCGACGCCAACGGCCGCTACACGAAGCTCGACCCGTACGAGGGCGCCCGCCAGGCGCTGGCCGAGGCGTATCGGAACGTCTGCACCGTGGGCGCGAGGCCCCTGGCGGTCACCGACTGCCTGAACTTCGGATCGCCGGAGGACCCGGACGCCATGTGGCAGCTCGTCCAGGCGATAACCGGGCTCGCGGACGCCTGCAAGGAGATGGGCGTGCCCGTGACCGGCGGAAACGTCTCGCTCTACAACTCGCACGGCAAGGAGAAAGGCCGCGTCGATTCGTCGATCAACCCGACGCCCGTCGTCGGCGTCCTCGGAGTCATGGACGACGTGCGCACCGCCGTGCCCTCCGGCTGCCGGGAGGACGGCCTCGCCCTCGTGCTGCTCGGCAAGACCGGCCCCGAGCTCGACGGTTCCGCCTGGGCCCGCGCGATCCACGGGCACCTCGGCGGGATGCCGCCGAAGACGGACCTCCAGGCGGAGATGGCGCTGGGGCGCGTGCTCCTCGCATTGCACGACGCCGACACCGGCGATCTCGGCCCCATCCTGGCCGCCGCGCACGACGTTTCCACCGGGGGCCTCGTCCAGGCGCTCGCCGACATATCCGTGCGGGCGGGGACCGGCGCATCGATCGATCTGACGGAGCTGGCCTCCCGCGACGGGATCGACGGCTTCACCGCGCTTTTCTCGGAGTCGCAGGCCCGCGCGGTGCTCGCCGTCCCCGAAGGCTATCTCGACCTCGTGCTGCGCGCGGCCGAGGCCGAAGGCGTCCCGGCCGTGCGAATCGGCACGACCGGCGGCGAGCTCCTCGTGATCGAGGCGGACGGCGACATCGCGGACGCGCTCGTCTTCGACGTCGCCGAACTCGCCGCGGCGTCGGACGGCGTGCTGCGCGGCCTGTTCGATCAGTAGACTCTGGCCATGGACGACCGTTCCGACGCCGATGACGCCATCCTCGCCGCACTCGACGAGCGCGGACGGCGGGCCCTCGAGAGCCTCGCCGTCTCCGGTCCGTCGCCCGAAGCGCCGACCGCCTTCGACGTCCGCTCCAGTCTGACGGGAAGCCTCATCGGCTCCCTCCCGCGCCAGACGGCCGCGGACGTCGCCGCGGCCGCCGCCCGGGCGCGAACGGCCCAGCGGGAATGGGCTGCCACCCCGATGCCCCGCCGTTCGCGCATCCTCAAGGCATTCCACGACCTCGTCCTGGCCGAGCGCAGGGCGCTCCTCGACCTCGTGCAGTGGGAGAGCGGCAAGGCGCGCGCCGACGCCTTCGAGGAAGTGGCCGACGTCGCCATGACGGCCCGCTACTACGCGAACACGGCCGCGCGCCACCTGGCCGACCGCCGCCGCCGCGGCCTGATCCCCGCCCTGACCCGCACGGTCGAACACCGCCAGCCCAAAGGCGTCGTGGGCGTCATCGCGCCCTGGAACTATCCCCTCACCCTGGCGGCCTCGGACGCACTGGCGGCGCTCGCCGCGGGCAACGCCGTCATCCTCAAACCGGACAGCCAGACGCCCCACACCGCCCTCGCCGTGCGCAGCCTGCTGGTCCGCGCAGGCCTGGACCACCGGCTCTTCCAAGTGGTCACGGGCAAGGGAGCCGAGCTCGGACCGCCCCTCGTCGAAGCCTGCGACTGCCTGATGTTCACTGGATCATCGGCCACCGGAGCCCAGGTGGCGAGCCAGGCCGGCGCCCGGCTCGTGGCCGCCTCCGCCGAACTCGGCGGAAAGAATCCTCTCATCGTCTGCCAGGACGCCAACCTCGGCCGGGCGGTGCCGGGCGCGCTCAAGGCGTGCTTCTCGAATTCGGGCCAGCTGTGCGTGTCCGTCGAACGCGTCTACGTCCACGAAAGGGTGTGGGACCGCTTCGTCCCCGCCTTCGCGCGGGCGGCCGGAAAACTGCGCGTGGCCCGCACGATGGACTGGGAGGCGGACATGGGGCCGCTCATCGACCCCGGGCACCTGGCCAAGGTCGACGCCCACGTCCGCGACGCCCTCGGCAAGGGCGCCCGCCTCCTCGCGGGCGGCCACGCGGTCGCCCAAGCCGGCCCGGCGGGCTACGCCCCCACGATCCTGGCCGGGGTCACCGAGGACATGGACGTGTTCGCCGAGGAGACGTTCGGCCCCGTCGTCGCCGTCTATCCGGTCTCCGGCGAGGACGAAGCCGTGCGCCTGGCGAACGCCACCGCCTACGGGCTCAACGCGTCCGTCTGGACCCGCGACGCGCGGCGAGGCGTGCGAATCGCCAAGAGGATCCGCGCGGGGACCGTCAACGTCAACGAAGGATACGCCGCCGCGTGGGCGTCGTTGGGCGCGCCCATGGGCGGGATGAAGGCCTCCGGGCTCGGACGCCGGCACGGGGCGGAGGGCATCCGGAAGTACACGGAGGCCCAGACGATCGCCGTGCAGCGCCTGGTCAACCTCCAGGCCCCGCGCGGGATGGGGCAGGAGGCGTGGGCGCGGGCCCTCGTCTCCTACCTCGAGGTCCTCAGGCGCCTCCCGGGATTCGACCGGTAGGCGGCGGACATGGCCCTCTTCCGTCCGGCGAAGGCACCGATCCGCGGCGCCGTCGTCCTCGTGACGGGCGCCGGCTCGGGAATCGGCGAGCTCATGGCCGTCGGCGCTGCCCAACGGGGGGCGAAGGCCGTGTGCGTGTGGGACGTCGACGCAGCCGCCGCCTCGCGCGTGGCCCACGAGATCGAAAGACGCGGCGGCACCGCCCGGGCCTGGCGGGTGGACGTGGCCGACGGGCACTGCGTGGACGCCGCCGCTGCCTCGGTCCTCGCGGCCTTCGGGCGAGTCGACATCCTCGTCAACAACGCGGGGATCGTCACCGGGAAGCGCTTCGCGGAGATGACCGAGGACGACGTCGAACGCACCTTCCAGGTGAACGTCTTCTCGCTCTACCGCACCGTGCGCCGCTTCCTGCCCGGAATGGTTGAGAGGGACCGGGGCTCGATCGTCACGATCGCCTCGGCCGCCGGGCTCGTGGGAGTGGCGCGCCAGGCGGACTACTCCGCCTCGAAGTTCGCGGCCGTCGGCTTCACCGAGTCGCTGCGCAGCGAGCTGCGGCATTCCGGCTCGCACGTCCATACGCTGGTGGTGGCGCCCTACTACATCGACACCGGCATGTTCGACGGCGTGCGGACCAGGGTGCCGCTGCTCCTGCCGATCCTCAAACCCGCGAAGGTCGCCGACGCGGTGCTCGACTCCGTCGAACGCGGCGATCAACGGCGGGTGCTGCCGCGCTTCGCCAACGCCGTCCTCACCCTCAAAGCGCTCCCGGTCCCCCTGCTCGACGCCGTCACCGAAGCCTTCGGCGTCTCCTCGACGATGGACGGGTTCACCGGCCGTCGGCGCGGCGGAAGGGCGGCCGGCGGCGAGGAGCCGCGCCGCAGCGAGAAGGCGAGCTGAAGCGGGCAAGCGCGCGCCGGAAGGGCGTCGGCGCGGACCGCCGGGCGAAACGGCGGAAAGGAAAAAGAAATCCGCACGGCCTATTGCGCGGGCGAACCTATATAATAGAATTGAATGAGCTCTCATCGTAACCGATGGATCCGTTCTCCATGTTCCACTGTCCTCCTAGTCGGGTGTGTCTATCGTGATACGGATGCTTCTGCGGTCGGTTTCCGCGGTCATGGCGATCGTCGCCAGTGTGCTCGCCATAGGGATGATCCGCGAGGACGACTCTTCCTTCCCTCTGGGGACGGCGAGATCCTTCTCCCTGAACACGGGGACGTCCAGCAAGGCGAAGGCGGAGCTGCTCGCGGGGCTCAACCGCGTGGCCGACGCCGAGCGCATGGTGCTGGTCAAGGCGACGGCAGACCTCTCTTCGTCGGGCGGCGCCCGCGACCTCGTCTGGTTCGGGTCGCGGGCCCCCTCGTCCGGCAGGGAGGTCGGATGGTTCGACCCGTCCGTGCGGGGCGAGCTCATCCCCTCCTCCCGGATGGGGGATCGGCCGCTGTCTGGAAACTACGCGATGTCCTCGTGCGAAGGCTGCGAGCAGGCCGTCGAGGATTGGGCCAGAGCGGCGGGCGTGGGCCTCCAGTGGGAGGACGTCCGCTCGATCACAGGCTTCGTGAGCGGATACGTGAACGGGAGCGGCGCCGGGTTCGCCGCCGTCAGCGTGGTGGTGTTGCTGGCTTCTGTGATCGTCGCGTGGTTCGCCGGCCGGGTGCGCTCGCGCTCCCTGCGCCTTCTGGGCGGCGTCGCCCCCTGGCGGATCCATGGTTTGGACATGCGGGTCCTCGGACGCACAGTGGTCGGTTGGTCGCTCGCCGGATGGGTTGCATCGGGCGTCGTCGTGCTGTGGCGCTACGGCTTCGACCGGTTCGCGACGTTTTCTCTGTGGTCGCTGTCGGTTCTGGCAGCCGTCGATGCGCTCGCCATCGCCGGGGGAGCCGTCGTCTCGTGCCTCATCCGGCCCAAGGCCGCCGCGATCGCGGCGCGGCGGCCTCCGCTGCTGGCCCTCGTCCGGCTCGGCCTGGCCGTCCGGGCCGTGGCCGTGGTGGTGGCCGTGGCGGTCATACCCTACGCCGTCGACTACGGGAATGCGGCGCGCAGCGCCCGCGCCCAGGCGGAGCGCTGGAGGGACGCTCGGGGAACCGTCACGATGAGCCTGTCGAGCCTCACCCTCGAGCCCGCCTACCGGCAGGAATACCTGAGACGGCTGGGGCAGTTCGCCGACGCGGTGCAGGGCGAGGGGCTCGCGGCGCTGTCGACCACGGTGAGCGCGGTCGAGGTTCCACCCGAGCGAATCGCCCCCTTCGACCGCATCGTCATGACCGACGAGAAGTTCCTGTCGATCATGGGCATAGGCGTGCACAGGCCCGGACCGCACGGAGCGCTCACGCCCGTGCCGGCCGCGGCCATTCCGGCGGCGGCTCGGAACTACCTGTTCGGGGATCATGGCAGCTTCCGAATGTGGCCCAATTCGAACCGCCCCCAGAAAGTCGCCTACTACACGTACACGGGAGGCGAGCGCCTGCCGACGATCGGCACCACGCTGTCCGACGCCAACCCGGCGAAGGCCAGCCATCCGCTCATCGTCCTGGTGGACCGGCCCCTGAGCTCCTTCAATCCGAGCGCCGTCGACACGTTCATCACCAACGGGCACCTGATCTTCACCGACGCCGAACGCCTGCGCCGGCTCGTCCACGCGCATGGGCTGGACTCGGCGGTCACCTCGGTCGACAGCGCGGTGGGAACCCTGCTGGACTCCGCGCAGACATACGCCCAGCAGGCCTGGATGGCCGCATTGGCGACGATCCTCGCGGGATTGTCCGTCGCAGTGGCCGCGGTCCAAGCCGCCCACACCTGGGCGGGCCGCAACCAGCGGCGCATTTTCGCCCGTCGCAGCGCCGGCCACTCGTATCGGAGGATCGCGGCCGGCCCGCTCCTGGGGGAGGCGGCCTTCATCGCCGTCGCGGGAGCGCTGGCGGCGGCCTTCGCCGCCGCCAGGTTCGAGCTGCCGTTCGGCTGGGCCCTCGCCGTGAGCTGCGCGGTCGCCCCCGTCTACGCCGTGGGCACGGCTCTGGCCTACCGCTCAGCGGCCAGGCGGGCCTTCTGCCGCGCGCTGCGCAGAAAGGCGTAGACCAATGCGTCCCTCACTTCCCCATACGCCCCGACGAAGGCGGGCAGGACCTGCCCTATGGCCAAGCCCGCGCCTCACTTCCCCGTACGCCCCGACAAAGGCCGCCCGCCACGCCGGCGCCGGCGGCGAACGCCGCTGACTTCTCCGTACGTTCCGACAAAGGAGCAACTGACATGAGCATCGAAGCATCCGATCTCGGCGTGACGATCGCCGGCCGCAGGATCCTGGACGGCGTCACCCTGACGTGTCGACCCGGCCAGGTGATCGCCCTCGTCGGCCCGTCGGGCTGCGGCAAGACCACTCTGCTCAACTGCCTGGGTCTGCTTCAACGCCTCAGCGCCGGCACTGTTTCGGTGGACGGGCACGACATGGCCTCGGATCGGGCGCGCCGGCGCTTCTGGCGCAGGGAAGCGGCTTTCATCTATCAGGACTACGGGCTGATCGAGGAGGAGACCCTGGCCTACAACGTCACGCTCAGAGCTCCTGGGCTCCTGCGCCGCCCGCGCCCCGACGCCCGCTTGGACGGGATCCTGGAGACTGTGGGCCTCGCCGGGCGACAGGCCGAGACGGCGTCCGTCCTGTCGGGCGGCGAGAAACAGCGGGCGGGAGTGGCCCGCGCTCTGTACAAGGAAGCCTCCTATGTCTTCGCCGACGAGCCCACGGCCTCCCTCGACCCGGACAACCGGCGCATCGTCACCGGCCTGCTGGAACGCGCGGCGAAAGCCGGGGCGTGCGTCGTCATCGCCACGCACGACGACGCCCTCGCCTCCCGCGCAGACGTCGTCCACTCCCTGGCGTCCGCGCGGGCGTGAAAGACCGGATCGTCGACGAACACCGCCCGCCGTGCGCCGAGTCCGGCTGCAGGCCGTTTCGAGCCGTGCGGGGAAACGCGCGACCGCCCGCTCTTCAGCATGCCGACGTGTGACGCCTCGCATGGGGGAGCCGACTCGCGCCACAGCACCATAAAAGCCGCCATCCCCCGATGCCTCGCATGGGGGAGCCGACTGACTGGCGAGGGGGAAGGATGTTTTGGCACTGAGGCCCTCGCATGGGGAGTCGGCCGTCGGCGAACGGGGCGCTGGGATACTTGCATCTCGCTTGGGAATGGACGATTCGGGGCGTCCTACCCTGTGGGGGACTTTTGGGAGTCGGAGTCATTGATTAAAGTGAGAGCGGAGGTTGGATATCTTGCGGAGAAGACGTTGAGGAAAGTGAAGGCGTTTTGAAATGATTTAACTTAACGTGAAGGAAATCGAATAAAATTCGAGAAAGGGTATTCGTGGTGAAATCACGTTCAATTTGCGTTGTGTTGGCGATCATAGTTCTCGGATGGCTGTATTTCGTTCCACCATCATACGAACCGTTGGGGTATGACAAAGAACTCTCCTGCGCCCCTTTGGCATTCGACCATTCAGGCCACGGCAAGGGCGACGAGCCCGATTCCGACCTCGTCGAACGCCGGTATAGAAAGTATTACGGCTCCTCTGGCAGTTCCGATGTCGATCGCGACGACGACCTCAAGAAGGAAGCGGATTCGGTGGTCGAGGACTGGAAGGAGGGCTGCCGGCTGGTTCGCGAGGACAGGCAGGCCTTGCTGAACATGGCGTCGGTGCTGTTCGCCACGATTTTCCTCTCCCTGTCCATCTCCCAGCTGAAGGCGAAGCTGCCCGCGGAATCTTCGCGGGATGGCGCGGGCGCGGAGCCGCGGGATGGCGCGGATGGTGTGGCGTCCGCAGCGCCGCAGACCGCTGCGAAGCGAGCGGGGGCGGGGGCCGGAAGGTCGGGTTTCGTCAGCGCCGAGGCGGATCCCCGCGGCCTCGCGGACGTCGGTTCATCGCCGCGGACATCAAAGCCGGAGCCGTCGAAGACGCCGGTGAACGGCACCGGCCCGTCGAAGGCCTCAGGCGAGAAGGGTGCGCCGGCGTCCGATCGCGGAGGGCAATCGCCGGACGGCGCACAGTAGGCGGGTCTCAGACGGGGCGCAGGCCTTCGGCGCGCGCCCCCGACCGTATGGGTCGACGACCGGTGCAGTCGGGGGCGCTCTGCCGCACGCGATCCACGAGGCGTTGCCCGGGTCCGTCGGGAACCGCATGGAGTTCGGCGTCGAGCATTGCCGCCCGGACGTCCTCGACTGGGATCCGAAGCTCCAGGGCGATGCGCTTCCCCGTGACGACGCCGAGTTTCGACGAGGCGAGGATTTGCGGAAACACTCGCGATCGCTCGTAGGAGACCATGCCGTCCGGTTCGCCGCCCCGAAACCCTCGCTGCGACAGGGCCGTGCACGTTGTCCGGTAGATCCAGTCGGTCATGCGCCCGAGCTTGTGGACCGTATAGGTCAGAGCCATGGCCGATACGGCGAAAGCGCGCTTGACTCGCAGAATCTCATCGATCGTGGGATTGGGCGGCAGATACTCGACGACGCTCTCCGCAGGCATGAGGAATTCCGAAGCGAATGCGTCCGCCTCCCGCTCTTCTTCGGCACGGGAACCGGGGCCGCGATGTCGGTGCAGCACGAGGTGTCCGATCTCATGGGCGAGGTCGAATCGCGCCCGTTCCGGCGTCTTCCTCCGTGCGAGGAAGACGTGGGGAAAGCCCTCATACCACGTCGAATACGCATCGACTGACGCTGCGACTTCGGGTAGCCCGTTGACGCGGATGCCTCGGAATTCCGCCAACTGGATGAGATTCGGCAAGGGCCGGGAACCGAGCCCCCACAGACTGCGCAACATCGTCGCTGCGAACCGAGCGGTTTCGCCCTCCAACGTCGGAAGGTCGACCTTCGGGAGGGTGAAACGCTCGGCGATCCAGCGATCCACCTCGATGCCTGAAGCTCCGGCGGCGACGGCCGCGTCTCGTTGACGACGGGTAGTAGCCCTGCCTGCGCGGAATCGGATGCTTTCGGTCTCGACGGTCGGCTCCGATGGCAGGGTGAAGTATCCCTCGGGGAAGCCGAGCGCATCCGCGAGCTCGGAAAGGGCATTCGGTGGAGCGCCCATCGTTTCGTATGCGCGTACCGTCCGATCAGTCAGTCCCAGCCGGCTGGCGAGTTTTGCCTGATTCCAGCCGCGACGCATGCGGGCGAGCTTGATGCGTCCAGGGTTGAGCCGATCGTCAAGCGATATAGAAGTCAATGTCTTCTCCGCCGATGTCTTCTGGGACGTTGCCCGAAAAGGTGAATGAGACGAGGAGCTCACGGCGCCTGGGGATTCCGCGGCCCGCTCTATCAGGCTTTCCGCTCTATCAGGCTTTCCGCCATAGCTCGCACTTCCTCGGGGCCGATGATGGCGGCCGCGATGTTCGCCAGCGTGTGGACGGCCACCAGGCCGAAGGCGGCGCTGATGTCGTCGGGCGAAGGCTCTGGCCTGCCGTTGCCCTGCGCGACGATGCCGGCCGTCAGGTGGAGGGTTTCGCGCCACATCGTTCCCACTTCCTCGCGGGCTTCCTCGTGGCGGACCGCATAAGTCCACCATTCCAGGCCGATCAGGATGGATTCGAGTTCCTTATCCGAATACTCCGCCGGAGAGTCGCAGAGCAGCGGCGGCTCGGTTCCGGCTTTCCGGTGTTGGTCGAGCAGGTCCTTCTGGTTGCGGTGCAGTTCGCGGGCCATCTCCAGGAACAGGGCCTCCTTGGACGGGAAGTTCGCGTAGAGCGCTCCCTTCGTGTATCCGGCTGCGGCGGCGATGTCGGCGACGGACGCTCCCTCATAGCCCTTCGCCGCGAAGATGTGATGGGCTGCCTCCAGGATGTCCTGGCGGGTGCGTTCGGCCTTGCCGCGGCCGCGGCGCCGACCGTTGCGGGCGCCTTCCGGCGCATCGGCGATCGACGACGCGACTGCGGCGAGCTCCTCGGAGGTCTTGCGGAGCGAGGACGACAGCGCCTTTTTCCCCGTCTCCTGCGCCTTCTTCGCCGTCTCTTGAGTTCTTCTCCCCGCTTCCCGCTTGACGGCGCGCGAGAGCTGCCCCAGCGCCTCTGTGAGGGCGCGGGTCGCCGATGCCAGGCTCTCCCCGCCGTCCTCGGCTTCTCGGGGGGCGTCCTTCCCGTCGCTGCTCATGTGCTCACAGTACCGCAGCCTCCGGCCGGCGAGGGGAGAGAATGCCGGCCGGGCGGCGAGCCTGCGAGCGGATCGACGCAGCGGGTTGACAGGGCGGACCGGGAACGGCCTAATATTGAACCGACGGTCGGTCGGTAAGTGTAGGGCGACTGAGTGCCGGACGACCGGGAATGCAGATCCAGCCGGAAGGGAGAAGCGGATGCCACGTACGAGCAAACCCGCCGAGCGGCGCAAGGACGAGATCCTCGACGCGGCCCAGCACCTGTTCACAACCAAGGGATTCCAGGCGACGACGGTGGAGGACGTCCTCGCGGCCGTCGGCATCGCCAAAGGGACCCTGTACTACCATTTCGCGGGCAAGGACGAAGTTCTCCGGGGCCTCATCCTGCGCACGGTCAACCGGATGGCCGACCAGGCGAAGGCCATCGCCGAAGGCGACGGCCCGGCAGTGGAGAAGTTCTTCGCGGTCCTCGCCGCCACGCGAGTCGACGGGCAGGACGCCGAGCTGGTCGGCGAGTTCCACGCCCCCGGCAACGCGGAATTCCATCTCATGTCCATCGTCGAGACGGTTCGGCGCCTCACGCCGATTCTCGCGGAGATCGTCGCCGAAGGCGTCGAGGAGGGGGCCTTCACCACCGGCCAGCCGCGGGAGACGGTCGAAATCCTCCTCACGTCCGGCGGGCTGCTGCTCGACGAGGGCATCATCCCCGGCGACGCAGCCGACATGCAGCGGCGCACGCTCGGCGTAGTTCGAGCGGCGGAGAGGCTCCTGGGCTGCCCCGAGGGAACGCTGGGGTCGATCGCGGGGCGGTGGGCATGAAGCGGTTTTCGATTCTCTTCTGCGGCGCCCTCGTCAACTCGGTGGGAACGGGGTTGAGCGCTTTCGCCTTGGCGATCTTCATGTTCGACGCATACGGCACCGCGTCCTCCGTCGTGCTCGTGCAGCTGTCCGCCTTCGCCCCGATCGTGCTGCTCGCCCCGGTCGCCGGGGTCCTGGCCGACCGCTTCGATCGGCGAGTCATGATGGCGATCGGCGACGGCGGATCGATCGGAGGGCTCCTCATCGTCATGGCGGCCGTTTCGTCCGAGCGACCCGGCATCGGGCTCGTCTGCGGCGGGATCGCGGCCTCCTCCTGCTTCGCGGCCCTGACCGAGCCCGCACTGCGCGCCAGCGTCAGCGACCTCGTCGGCCCCGACGAGTACGTCCGCGCCTCCAGCATGCTTCAGATCGCCTCCTCCGCGAGGTACCTGCTCTCGCCGTTCCTGGCGGGGATGCTCCTGCCGGCCGTCGGGCTGCGGGCCATCCTCCTCCTGGACGCGAGCACGTGCGTGGTCACGGTCGCCTGCTCCGCGGCCGTCCACAAGGCCGTCGGGCATCAGCGCGGCCTGGCGGAGGAGAGCGGCTTCCTCGCCCAGCTGGCCGCGGGCTGGCGCGCAGTGGCCTCGCGTTCCGCGGTCCGCCGCCTCGTGGCCCTCATGACCTGCCTGACCTTCGCGATCGGATTCGTGCAGACCCTCGTCAAGCCGATCCTCCTCCCGCACGTGCCCACGTCGACGATGGGGACGGTGGAGACGGTCATGGCCGTCGGAATGCTGGCGGGGGCGGGCCTCGTCGGCCTCATGTCGGGCGCCCGTCCGACGACTCTGCTGTGCGCCGGGCTGCTGACCGCGGCCGTCTCCATGATCCTCCTGCCCCTGCGGCCCGCGGCGTGGTGGGCCGCCGCCACCGGATTCGCCTTCTTCGCCGCGCTGGCGCTGTGCAACGCAGGAGCCGAGGTGATCGTGCGCATGGCCATCCCGAACGAGCGCCAGGCGCGCGCGTGGGGGGCGATCGGCATGGTCTCCCAGTTCGGCTACATCGCCGCCTACATCGTCGCCGGCCCCCTGGCCGATCGCGTCTTCGAGCCGCTCCTGCGGCCCGGCGGCGGGCTGGCGGCGACCGTCGGGAAGGCTCTCGGCACCGGGCCGGGCCGTGGGACCGCCCTGCTCGTGGCATGCGTCGGTGCACTGGCCTTCGTCCTGGCCTGCGTGACGATCTCCGGCAGGAGAGCGCTCGCATCGACCGCTCGTCCGGGCAGACCGCCGGCCCGGCCGGAGGCGGCGCCGACCACGGGCGCGGGAGCCTCGACCGCGGGGAGTGGAGCGAGGCGAATGCCGGAGAAGGCCGACGCGACGGACGGCAAGGAGGCCGCATCGTGCTGATACGCATGCTCCGCGCAGACCTGCGCCGCGGCGTCGCCCAGTCCGCAGCCCTGACGGTCCTCATCGCCTTGGCGGTGGCGCTGGCCGCCATGAGCACCACCCTCGGCATCCGCGCCGGCTCGGCCGTCAACGCGCTGTGGAAACGCGCCGTGCCCCCCGATGTCGCGCACATGCACACCGGGACGCCCGACGCGAACGCCCTGAGGGCGTGGGTCGACCGCCGGTCCGACGTCGCCGACTACCACCTCATGCGGACGCTGCCGGTACCCGTGCAGCAACTGACGATAGCCGGCAAGAGCCAGGCGGACTCCGTCCTCGAACCCGCATTCGTCACCGCGCCCAAGCGCTTCGACCTCCTGCTGGGCCAAGACGGGAAGCCCGCGAACCCCGGCCCCGGCGAGATCGCCCTCCCAGTTCACTACAAGGCGCAGGGCGCCGCCGCCGTCGGAGACACGGTGCGGGTCAGGAGCGGCTCGTGGGTTCGCGAGCTCAAGGTGGTCGACTTCGTCCGCGACCCGCAGATGAACCCCTCGATGGTCACATCCAAGCGCCTCGTCGTCCACCCCAGCGACTTCGCCGAATTCGACAAGCGGCTGAAGCCCGAGTACATCGTGGAATTCCGGCTCGCCGACGGCGTCGAGGCCTCGGCGTTCGTCAAGGCCTTCGAGTCCAGCGGGCTGTCGAGCCAAGGGATCACCGTCGACACGTCGATATTCAAGCTGATGAACGGCCTGACGACCGTCCCCGTGGCCGCTGTGGCCCTGCTCGTGGCGATCCTACTGGCCGTCGTCGCCGCGCTCGTCCTGCGCTACGCCTTCCTGGCGGCGATGGAGGAGGATCTGGCGCAGATCAGCGTCCTCAAAGCGATAGGGGCGCCGCCCCGGGGCGTCAAACGGCTCTACCTCGCCAAATACTCCGCTTTGACGGCCGGAGGGGCCCTCGTCGGCTACCTCCTGTCCATCCCCATGGCGGCGCAATTGAGCGACGCCGTCCTCCTCTACCTCGGCAAGTCCAGCGCCGGCGCGTGGCCGATTCTGTGCTCCATCGCGGCCGCCGTGGCGCTCGCGGCCTCGATGGTCGGCTTCTGCTGGATCCTGCTCAGGCGCATCGACAGGCTTTCGGCCGTCCAGGCCTTGCGCACCGGCGTCAGCGGGAGAGTCCGCCGGCGGCGCCACCGCCTGTCGCTGGCGTCGAGCAGACGGCTTCCCGTCGACGTCTGGTTGGGGCTGAGAGAGGCGTTTCGGCCCGCGAACGCCCTTCTCCTGGCCGTCCTGACGGTGTGCACGATCGTGCTCATCCTCCCCGCCAACGTCGTCACGACGATGGGCGACCCCGGATTCGCCTCCTACATGGGCATAGGCCGGGCCGACCTGCGCATCGACGTGCCGGCGGGTTCGGCCGACTTGGACACGGCCTACTCCAAGGTCGCGGCGGAGGCAGGCGTCGGCCGCGCCGTGCAGATGACCGACCATCGCTACGACATGAGGAAACCGGGAGGCGCATGGGGCTCCGCCCTGGTGGAGAGCGGCGATCAGAGCGCCTTTTCGGGGAGGTACCTGCGCGGCCGCGCTCCCGCGACTGCGAAGGAGATCGCGCTGTCGAGCAACCAGGCCGACGAAGCGAAGGTCGGACTCGGCGACGTCGTCGACGTGCGACTGCCCGCCTCTCCCGGCGGGCCTGGGCGGCCCGCCGCGGCGGAGAGGACCGTGAGCCTGCGAGTGGTGGGCCTCTATCAGGACATCACCAACGGAGGGAAGACCGCCAAGACCACGGAGGCCGCCGTCGCCGGCGACGCCTCGACGCCGCTCAGGCGAGTCGTCTACGCCGACGTCGCCGGCGGAGCCGACGCGAAGGCGACTGCGCAGTCCCTCAGGCAGCGGCTTCCCGGGGCCTCCGTGGCCCAGGTCAGCGAGTACATCTCCCAGACGCTCGGCGCGACGCTGTCGCAGATGCGGTCGGTGGCGGTCTTCTCCGCGGCGGTGGCGATCGCCCTGGCCTTCCTCGTCGCCGCGCTCTTCGCCGTGCTGGTCGTGGCCCGGGAATCTTCGCAGATCGGCATCCAGCGGGGAATCGGCATGAGCACCCGGCGCCTGCGCGTCCAGTACCTCGTCCGCTTCTGCGCCGTGCTGCTGGCCGGAGTGGTTCTGGGCACGACGGTCGTCGAGACCCTCGGCGAGGCCGCCGTGGGCGGAGTGCTCGGATACATGGGTGCGCCGGACATAGCTTTCATGACGAACCCGTGGCTCGTCCGGCTCGTCCTGCCGGGGGCTCTGGCCCTGGCCGTGGTCGCCGCCGTGCTGCTGGCCATGCGCCGCGTACGCATGACGACGGTTCTGGACCGCGAATGAGCGCCGACGCACCGGGCCGAGACCCCGTCAACCTCGGAAATCGGGGCGCGGGAGAGGAACCGGCCGGCTCCGCGCCCCGTTCCGAACGCCGGCACGCCGGCGACAAGCATCGACAACTCAGCGAGGAGACAGCAATGTCAATACTGCAAGCCACAGCCGTGACCAAGGACTACTCCGGCCGGACCGGAGTCGGGAACCGGGTGTTGCGCGGCGTCGACCTGGCCGTGGAGGCCGGGCAGTTCGTCGCGGTCATGGGGCCTTCGGGCTCCGGCAAGACCACCCTTCTCAACATCCTCTCCGGCATGGACAGGCCCACCAGCGGAAGCGTGAGCGTATCCGGCCACGACATCTCGGCGATGACGGAGAAGGATCTCGCAGCCCTGCGTCTGCGGCGGCTCGGTTTCGTCTTCCAGAGCCCTCACCTCATGCGAACCCTCAGCCTGCTCGACAACGTCGTCCTACCCGGTTTCCTCGCCGGCGACGAACCCCGGGCCGAGATCGTCGCGCGGGGCCGGGCGCTCATGGACGACATGGGGATAGCGGACCTGGCGAAGAGCGACGTCACTCAGGTCTCGGGAGGCCAGCTCCAGCGAGCCGGCATATGCCGCGCGCTCATCAACGAACCGGAGATCCTGATCGGCGACGAACCCACGGGCGCCCTCAATTCGGCCGCCGCGGCCCAGATACTCGACATCCTCGACCGGGTCCGCTCCCGGGGGACGACGGTGGTCCTCGTGACCCACGACCCGGCGGTGGCCGTCCGGGCGGATCGCGTGGTGCTGCTCGTCGACGGCCGGGTCGTCGAGGACGTCACACTGGGGCGCTACGAGGCGGCCCGTTCCGCCGAGCGCACGGAGGCGGTCTCGGCGCTCCTGTCGCGCAGGGGGGTGTGAGGCGAGCCGGACCGGCGATCCCCTGCGGGCCGCCGCGACCGGAGCAAGGGTGGACTCCCGGCCGTTCTAGCGAGTCCGGCCGCTCCAGCTGTGCGCCCCGCAGCCGGACGGGGGCCTTCATCACACGCGAATTCGGGGGAAGGAGGCCGCGTCGATTTTGAATACTGTACCGTATGGTATGTACCATGCAGTATGAACGGAACGTTGAAAGGAGACGCGATGTCACAGACACTCCTCGTCGAGGACCTGCACAAACGCTTCGGATCGGGGCGGCGCCTCGTCTGGGCCAATGACGGGATCACCATGTCCGTGAACGCAGGGGAGGTGGTCGGACTCCTCGGCCACAACGGGGCGGGCAAGACCACCCTCGTCAACCAGATCGTCGGCCTGTACCGGCCGTACTCGGGCAGGATCGCGGTCGACGGCGTGGACGTCGTCGCCGACCCCGCTGCCGCGAGACGGCTCGTGAGCGTCCAGGCCCAGGAGAACGTGCCCATCACGGGCATCAGCCCGCGAAAGGCCGTCGAGCTCGTCGGCAGAATCCGCGGCGGCAGGCGCTCGGCGATGCGCCAGCGCGCGAAGGGTCTGATCGACGCGCTCGACATGGGGGAGTGGGCCGACAGGCCCGCCGAGAAGGTGTCGGGCGGGGTGGCCCGCCTGTCGGCCTTCGCGATGGCGGTCGCCCGTCCGGGAGCCCTGGTGGTCCTGGACGAGCCGACCAACGACGTCGACCCCGTGCGCAGACAGCTGCTGTGGGACGAGGTCCGCAGGGTCGCCGACGACGGCGCAGCCGTCCTGTTGGTCACCCACAACGTGCGCGAAGCCGAACGGGCCGTCGACAGCCTCGTGCTCCTCGACCACGGGAAGATCCTCACCAAGGGCACGACCGCCTCCGTCGTCTCCGAGTTCGGGGGAGGGTTCCGCCTGGACGTCGACGTCGCCCGAGGGGCCGTCCCCGCATTCCCCGACGGATGGGGCGTGCACAGACACGACGCCGCGCACTGGTCCGTCAGCGTGCCGGAGGGCGGCGGTGTGGAGGCGGCGGAGTGGGCCACCCACGCCCGCGCCGCCGGGCAGATCGTGCGCTACGAACTCGGGCCCGTCTCTCTCGAAGAGGTCTACGTGGCCCTGACCACCGAGGCGGACGAGACGAGGGCGGCATGAACGGCATGACAGGCGGAAAGAACACGAGCCACGCGAACGACGAGCGGAGAGGGACTGGCATGAATGCGACGATGGGAACGCCCGCGGCGGACGAGGCGCCGGCGGAAGACGCCACACCGGGGGGTGCGCCGCAGGCCGGAGAGGAACCGCGCGGGACCGGGGCACTGGTCCGCGGTGCGGGCGGAGCGCGCGCGGCGCAGGCCTCCGTGGGGCCGCTCAGGCAGCTCGGCCTGATGGTGCAGTGGCAACTCCGCCGCCAGGCCATCGCGGCGCCCGTCTTCATCGCTCTACAGCTCCTCATGGCCGTCGCCGTCGTGTACGGGTACAGCTACATCATGGGCGACGTCGACCGCCAGGAGAGCCTGTACCTGGTGACGGCCGGGCCCTCCATCTCCGTTCTCGTTCTCGGATTCGCGCTGACCTCGCAGTTCGTTGCGGCCTCCCGCACCGAGGGGAGCTACGGGTGGATGCTCACCCTGCCCATCGGGCGGCTGATGTTCCTCCTGGGAGACCTCGTCGTGTGGGCGCTGCTCGCCCTGCCGGGCCTCGTCGTCGGCGCGATCGTGGGCGCACTCCGGTTCGACATCGGCCTGTCGCCCACGTGGTGGCTGGTTCCGGGCGCGCTGCTCGTCTCGCTCATCGCCGCCTCGGTGGGGTATGCGGCGGCTGTGCTGCTCGCGGCCCAGCTGTCCATGCTCGTCGGCCAGATCTGCGTCTTCATCGTCATGCTTTTCGCGCCGATCGCCTTCCCCGTCGAACGCCTGCCCCAGTGGGTGCAGAGCGCACACGAGTGGCTCCCCTTCGAGCCCATGGCGCAGGTGCTCCGAGCGGGCCTAGAGTCGGGCGACTTCACCGTTCCGGGCCGCTCCTGGGCGCTTCTCGGCGTATGGTGCGCCCTCACCCTCTCGGGCGTGTTGATGGCCCTGAGGCGTCGCCGGTGAGGACGGTTCGAATCGTCGCCGCGGACGGGGCGTAGACTGAGACGCCGGAACGGGGCCGGCTTTCCGTCCGGGCCGAGCGGACGCCCGGACGGAAAGCCGGCGCCTTTTAGAGTGTTTTGGTGAAAATCATACGCAAACGAGAGGGAGTTCGGCCTGTGTCACATTCCGGAAGTCCCTTCCCTTCGGGCGAAACATGCCCCACACTTATACTCGGTTTGTGTTCTCTTCTCGAAACAGTAAGGAGCTGATATGAACGCACAGGTGGACAAGGTCTACGAACAGGTCGTGGCCCGCAATCGCGGAGAGGTCGAGTTCCACCAAGCCGTTCGCGAGGTCCTCGACTCCCTCACGCCGGCCCTCGAGGGACATCCCGAGTACACGGAGAATGGACTTCTCGAGCGCCTGGTCGAGCCCGAGCGGCAGATCGTCTTCCGCGTGCCGTGGGTCGACGACGCCGGAAACGTCCAGGTCAACCGCGGCTTCCGCATCGAGTTCAACTCGGCGCTCGGCCCCTACAAGGGCGGCCTGCGCTTCCATCCGTCGGTCAACATCGGAATCATCAAGTTCCTCGGCTTCGAGCAGATCTTCAAGAACGCCCTGACCGGCCAGGGGATCGGCGGCGGCAAGGGCGGATCGGACTTCGATCCGCACGGCAAGTCCGACGCCGAGGTCATGCGGTTCTGCCAGTCCTTCATGACCGAGCTTTCCCGGCACATCGGCCCGAACACCGACGTTCCCGCCGGCGACATCGGCGTCGGCGGCCGCGAGATCGGCTACCTCTTCGGCCAGTACAAGCGGCTTCGCAACCGCTACGACGCCGGCGTCCTCACCGGCAAGGGCCTCGGATTCGGCGGCTCGCTCGCGCGCACCGAGGCCACCGGCTACGGGACGGTCCTGTTTGCCCAGTCGATGCTCGGCACGAAGGGCGACTCGCTCGAGGGCAAGACGGTCGCCGTCTCCGGCTCGGGCAACGTCGCGATCTACGCCGTCGAGAAGCTCCAGGCCCTCGGGGGCAAGGCCGTGACGATCTCGGATTCCTCGGGTTATGTGGTCGACGAGGCCGGCATCGACCTCGACCTGCTCAAGCAGGTCAAGGAAGTCGAGCGCGGACGCGTGGCCGACTACGCCGCGCGCCGCCCCGGCGCCCGCGTGGCCACCGGCGGCAGCGTGTGGCAGGTGCCGTGCGACGTCGCACTGCCGTGCGCAACTCAGAACGAGCTCGATGGCGACGCGGCGGCCACCCTCGTGAAGAACGGGTGCGGCGTCGTGGCCGAGGGCGCCAACATGCCCTCCACTCCCGAGGCCATTGAGGTCTTCCAGAAGGCTGGGATCCTCTACGCCCCGGGCAAGGCCGCGAACGCAGGAGGCGTGGCGACCTCCGCCCTGGAGATGGAGCAAAACGCTTCACGCACCCGGTGGGATTTCGAAACCGCCAATGCCAAGCTGACTGACATCATGGCCGACATCCACGACTCGTGCGTCGAGACCGCCGAGCGCTACGGCCAGCCGGGCAATTACGTGCTCGGTGCGAACGTCACGGGCTTCACCAGCGTGGCCGACGTCATGATCGCTCACGGGATCATCTGATTGTCTGATTCAATGTGCGGCTCTTCGCAATTGGGGGTGTAGTCGAGGCTGGCGCGTCGTTCCCGGTGTAGGGGTCGAGGTCTCCCAGGATGGAAGTTCTGACGCTGTCCATCCGGGAGGCCTCGACGTGCCTGACGTTACCTTCGCTTGCTTTGACCACGTTTTGTCGGCTTGATGGGCTTGTACCGGGCGGCAGAATCACCGGGGAAGCGCTTGTCCCAACTAGGCGGAATGGTGCGGTGACACTGCGGGGGCTCATCCCACCCGCGGTGTCACCTTCACCAAACCATGCACCGCTGCAAGCCGCGCAGCTGCATCC
>ERZ772945.193-NODE-193-length-50224-cov-4.338556_pt1 | contig 50224 bp, 63 predicted proteins | sample MGYA00511681_ERZ772945 | MGnify/ENA primary metagenome ERZ772945 (study PRJEB29015, sample SAMEA2737943) | human oral metagenome | biome: human oral; feature: human-associated habitat; material: dental | place: China | collected 2143 ...
ATGTTAATATCATCAAGTGATGAGCCGGTGTGGCGGAATGGCAGACGCGACAGACTCAAAATCTGTTATTCGAAAGGGTGTGCGAGTTCGAGTCTCGCCACCGGCAGTTAGCTGTATGATTTTCATACAGCTTTTTTATTGCCAAAATATGGTATCAAATTGTATATAGAGATATAAAATTGGACATAGCACAGAAAGTTTTAAAAATACTTCTATAAAATGGAAAAGTAAATTTTTTTATGCTAGAATACATTCAAATATTTTATAGAAATCATATAAGGTGGAAATATGGATTATAGTAAAGAAGCTTTAAAATTACATGAGGAGAATAGCGGTAAGGTTGCCGTTGCAAGTAAGATAAAAATAAATACAAGAGATGATCTGAGTACTGCATATACTCCGGGAGTAGCCGAGCCTTGCAGAGAGATTGCAAAAGATCCTGAAAATGTATGGAAGTATACGGCAAAGAAAAATCTTGTGGCGGTAGTTTCCGACGGAACAGCCGTGCTTGGACTTGGAGATATAGGACCGAAAGCTGCAATGCCTGTAATGGAGGGTAAGGCTATACTTTTTAAAGAGTTTGGAGATGTTGACGCCTTTCCTATATGCCTTGACACTAAGGATACGGAGGAGATTATAAAGACTGTAAGGAATATTGCACCATGCTTCGGTGGAATAAACTTGGAGGATATTGCATCGCCGAAATGTTTTGAAATAGAAGAGAGGCTTGAGAAAGAACTTGAGATACCTGTATTTCATGATGACCAGCACGGTACTGCAATAGTTGTTACAGCGGCACTTATCAATGCACTTAAGCTTGTAAAAAAAGAAATGTCCGAAATAAAGGTTGTTTTAAACGGGCCCGGAAGTGCCGGCACGGCAATTATCAAAATGCTTTTGGAGTCGGGTGTAAAGAATATAATAGCCTGTGATGAATTCGGTATATTATATAATGACAGAGCAGAGGGAATAAAGGATCATAAAAAATGGCTTTGTACCGTAACCAATAGGGAAGATATGAGAGGCACTCTTTCCGATGCTCTTGTAGGTGCGGATGTGTTTATAGGAGTTTCCGTAGCAAATATCCTCACAAAAGATATGATAAAGACGATGGCAAAGGATCCGATAGTCTTTGCTATGGCAAATCCGAATCCTGAGATTTCATATGACGATGCAATAAAAGCCGGTGTAGCTGTAATGGGAACCGGAAGAAGCGACAGACCGAATCAAATCAACAATGTACTTGCATTCCCCGGGATTTTCAGAGGTGCGCTTGATGCAGGTGCAAGAGATATAAATTACGATATGAAAAAGGCGGCGGCAAAGGCTATTGCGGAGTATATAAAGCCTGAAGATTTGAATGCAGAAAATATTATACCTTCCGCACTTGATAAGAATGTGGCAAAATCTGTAGCGGATGCTGTAGCTAAGGCAGCTAAAGAGAGCGGATGTGTTAGGAAGTGATTATGACGGATATTAAAGATATATTTTTGTTCTCATATAGGGAACTTAAGAAGGTAAGAACTATTACAACAGTAGCTATGTTTGTGGCGTTGTCGATCATATTGGGGGCTTTTACAGTACCTATAGGCAATTTTTTAAAGATCGGTTTCTCATCTTTGACTACTGTAAGCGTGGGATACTTGTTCGGACCTATTGTAGGTTCGGTTTTTGGAGCTGTGACAGATGTTGTAAAGTATGCTATTAAGCCTACAGGACCGTTTTTTCCGGGATTTACTTTAAATGCGATTATTTCCGGATTTATTTACGGAAGTATATTATATAAGAAGCAAGTGAGTATAAAGAGGATTTTTATTGCAGAGTGTTTTGTAAGTCTGCTTTGTAATATCTTACTTGGTACACTATGGTTGAATGTTCTATATGGTAAGGCTTTTCTTGCCATTTTGCCTATGAGAGCGTTGAAGAATATAATTCTTCTGCCTATAAACAGTTTTATGGCATTTGCTATACTCAAGTTTTTGGAGCAGTACAAACAAAAAATAAAATAAAATAAAAAAGTGCTTGCAATCGGCTTTAATCTGTGCTATCCTAGAACAGCTGTGACATTGATAGCTAAGAAGCATAGGTTGCCGTTTAACGGGTTTTATGTGGAGCGAAGGTCATGTTGCAAAAACTGGCGACAAGTCACTGTACAAACAGCATCTCATATTGAGTATTTCGTGTGGTTAAGATTTACGACACGCACGGAAGAGTGTACAGTCACCGCTTGTCAATTTCTTTTATAAAGATTGAAAAGGAGGCGGCTTTTTTTATGGCAAATCAGGTAATGAGAATCACATTAAAAGCTTATGATCATCAATTGGTTGACAGCTGTGCTGCAAGAATTGTTGATACTGTAAAGAAGACAGGAGCAGCTGTTTCAGGACCTGTTCCACTACCAACAAAGAAGGAAGTGGTTACTATCCTTAGAGCTGTACATAAGTACAAAGACTCTCGTGAGCAGTTCGAGCAGAGAACTCACAAGAGACTGATTGATGTCATTGCACCATCACAGAAGACTGTTGATGCACTTTCCAGATTGGAAATGCCTGCAGGTGTGAATATTGACATCAAGATGAAGAGTAGATAATCCGCTATAAGCGTTAATCCTGCTCTAGGATGAGCACATAGTGCTCCGCTGTAGAATAAACCAGGAGGTATAATAATGAAGAAGGCAATACTTGCTAGAAAAGTAGGTATGACACAGATTTTCGATGAGAACGGCGTGTTGATACCTGTAACAGTTCTTCTTGCAGGACCATGTGTTGTTACACAGGTTAAGACAGAAGAGAATGACGGATACAATTCAGTTCAGGTTGCATATGGACAGATCCGTACAAAGTTGGTTAATAAGGCTAAGGCAGGTCATCTTGCTAAGGCAGGAATTGAGAAGACTGTAGTTGAGAACGGTGATAAGAAGAGAGAAGTTTTTGCTGCCGGAAGATTTATCAGAGAGTTCAAGTTTGAGAATGCATCAGAGTATGCTCCGAAGGCTGAAATCAAGGCAGATATCTTCGCTGCAGGAGATAAGGTTGATGCAAGCGCTATCTCAAAGGGTAAGGGCTTCCAGGGTGCTATCAAGCGTCACGGACAGTCAAGAGGACCTATGAGTCACGGTTCAAAGTTCCACCGTCATCAGGGTTCAAACGGTTCGTCTTCAGATCCGAGCCATGTATTCAAGGGCAAAGGAATGCCGGGACACATGGGCGCAAAGAAGGTGACAACACAGAATCTTGAAATCGTAAGAGTTGACGCCGATAAGAATCTTATCCTTGTAAAGGGTTCAATGCCGGGTTCAAAGAAGGCTCTAATAACATTAAAAGAGACTGTTAAGAAGAAATAACTAACAGAAAGGAGGAACACAAATGGCTAATATATCAGTATTTAATATTGAAGGAAAAGAAGTAGGTAGTATAGAATTAAACGATGCTGTGTTCGGAGTTAATGTTAACGAGCATTTAGTTCATATGGCAGTTGTTGCACAGTTGGCAAACAAGCGTCAGGGAACACAAAAGGCAAAGACCCGTTCCGAAGTTAGCGGTGGCGGTAGAAAGCCTTGGAAGCAAAAAGGTACAGGACATGCACGTCAGGGTTCAACAAGATCACCTCAGTGGAAAGGCGGCGGTGTTGTATTTGCACCTACTCCAAGAGATTATACAATCAATCTCAATAAGAAAGAGAAGAGAATCGCTCTTAAGAGTGCTCTTACAAGCAGAGTTCTCGAGAACAAGTTCATCGTAGTTGATGATTTTGCAATGAGCGAGATTAAGACAAAGAAGATGCAGCAGACTTTGAACAACTTAAATGTTAAGAAGGCACTTGTTGTATGTGCTGAGAATGAGAAGAACACTGTACTTTCTGTTAGAAATATATATGGTGTTAAGGCTGCTTCACCTAAGACTATCAATGTATATGATATCTTAAAGTACAATACAGTGGTAGCTTCAAAGGACGCTGTTAAGACTATAGAGGAGGTATATGCGTAATGGCAAACATACAATACTATGATGTAATACTTAAGCCGGTTATTACAGAGAAGAGCATGCTCGGCATGACTGATAAAAAGTATACTTTCCTTGTACATCCTGAGTCAAACAAGACAATGATCAAAGAAGCTGTTGAGAAGATGTTTGACGGCGTTAAGGTTTCAAGAGTAAATACTATGAACCAGGACGGAAAGTCAAAGAGAAGAGGAATGACAACAGGTAAGACAGCAAAGGTTAAAAAGGCTATTGTATGGCTTACAGAGGACAGTAAGGATATTGAGTTATTCCAGGGATTATAAGCAACAAATGTTGCTTTTTCTCAGATAATATCTGAGTAATATTATACGGCATCCTGCCGTGATAAAGTGCATAGCACAAGAAGGAGATAAAATGGGAATAAAGAAGTATAGTCCGTATACACCGTCAAGAAGAAACATGACAGGTTTGGACTTTAGTGTAATTACAAAAAGCACTCCTGAGAAGTCATTGTTGGCACCTATTAAGAAGAACTCAGGAAGAAACAATCAAGGTAAAATAACAGTAAGACATCGTGGTGGCGGTGCAAAGAGAAAATACAGAATTATCGACTTTAAGAGAAATTCAAAAGACGGAGTTCCTGCAAAGGTTGTTGCAATAGAGTATGATCCTAACAGAACAGCTAACATTGCACTTATCTCATATGTAGACGGCGCAAAGGCTTATATCCTTGCTCCTGAGGGACTTCAGGTTGGAGCTACAATCGTAAGCGGTTCAGGTGCTGAGGCAAGAATCGGAAACTGTTTACCACTTGCAGAGATTCCTGTAGGTGCACAGATTCACAACATCGAGCTTTATCCTGGAAAGGGCGGACAGCTTGTTCGTTCAGCAGGAAATGTTGCACAGCTTATGGCTAAGGAAGGAAAGTATGCAACTCTTCGTCTTCCTTCAGGCGAGATGAGAATGGTTCCAATCATTTGCAGAGCTACTATCGGTATAGTAGGAAACGGTGAGCATTCACTTGTTAAGCTCGGTAAGGCGGGAAGAAAGCGTCACATGGGTATCAGACCTACAGTTCGTGGTTCTGTCATGAACCCTAATGACCATCCACACGGTGGTGGTGAAGGTAAAACCGGAATCGGTCGTCCGGGTCCATCTACTCCTTGGGGTAAACCGGCTCTTGGTCTTAAGACTAGAAACAAGAAGAAACAGTCTAATAAGTTAATCATCAGAAGAAGAGATGGTAAGGCCGCTACTAAATAAAGGAGGAAAGATAAATGTCACGTTCACTTAAAAAAGGACCATTTGCAGATGCAAGTTTATTAAAGAAAGTTGACGCAATGAACAAAGCCGGCGACAAGAGTGTCATCAAGACATGGTCACGCCGTTCTACAATCTTCCCACAGATGGTAGGTCATACTATTGCTGTTCATGATGGAAGAAAGCATGTTCCGGTATATGTTACCGAGGATATGGTAGGACATAAGCTTGGTGAGTTCGTTGCTACAAGAACTTACAAAGGACATAAAGCTGACGATAAGAAAGCTTCAAGATAAGAGAGGGTTGAAAGGAGGTTTTTTAAATGGCAAAAGGACATAGATCCCAGATTAAAAGAGAAAGAAATGCAGTTAAGGACACCAGACCATCAGCTAAGCTCTCATATGCCAGAGTACCTGTTCAGAAGGCATGTTTCGTGCTGGATGCTATCAGAGGTAAGAATGTTGGTGAGGCTTTGGGTATTCTTATGTATAGCCCAAGATATGCGTCAAGTGTTATCAAGAAATTGGTAGAGTCAGCAGTTGCTAATGCTGAGAACAACAACAATTTAGATCCGTCTAAGTTATATATTGCAGAGTGTTACGCAAGTGACGGCCCTATAATGAAGAGAATTAAGCCTAGAGCACAGGGTAGAGCTTATCGTATCGAGAAGAGAATGAGCCATATCACAGTGGTCTTAGATGAAAGATAGGAGGAGACGCGAAAATGGGACAGAAAGTTAATCCACATGGACTTAGAGTCGGTGTTATAAAAGACTGGAGCTCCAGATGGTACGCTGATAAGGATTTCGCTGATTGCTTAGTGGAAGACTACAATATCAGAAAGTTCTTAAAGAAGAAACTTTATTCAGCAAGCGTATCGGATATTGAAATAGAGCGTGCTTCAGACAGAGTTAGAATAATACTTCATACTGCAAGACCGGGTGTTGTTATCGGTAAGCAGGGTGCAGAAGTTGAGAAATTAAAGAAGGAAGTATCAAAGTTTACAGATAAGAAAGTATTCATTGATATTAAAGAAATCAAGAGACCTGACAGAGATGCACAGCTTGTAGCTGAGAATATCGCTGCACAGCTTGAGAACCGTATTTCATTCCGTAGAGCAATGAAGTCAACAATGTCAAGAAGTATGAAGGCAGGAGTTCTTGGTATCAAGGCAAGCTGTTCAGGACGTCTTGGCGGTGCGGATATGGCTCGTACAGAGTTCTATTCAGAGGGTACTATCCCGCTTCAGACATTGAGAGCCGACATTCAGTACGGTTTTGCAGAGGCAAACACAACATACGGTAAAGTCGGTGTTAAGGTTTGGATATATACAGGTGAGGTGCTTCCTCAAAGAAAAACACAGGAAGGGAGCGTAAAATAATATGTTAATGCCTAAGAGAGTAAAGCGTAGAAAACAGTTCAGAGGTTCTATGGCAGGTAAGGCCCTAAGAGGCAATAAGATCACTTACGGTGAGTATGGTTTAGTATCCCTTGATCCTTGTTGGATAAAGTCAAACCAGATAGAGGCTGCCAGAGTTGCGATGACTCGTTATATCAAGCGTGGCGGTAAAGTTTGGATAAAGATTTTCCCTGATAAGCCTGTTACAGCAAAACCTGCTGAGACTCGAATGGGTTCAGGTAAAGGTGCTACAGAGTATTGGGTAGCTGTTGTAAAGCCGGGTCGTGTATTATTCGAGATCGCAGGCGTACCTGAAGAGATTGCCAGAGAGGCACTTCGTCTTGCAATGCATAAGCTTCCTTGCAGATGTAAGATAGTTTCAAAGGCTGATTTGGAAGGCGGTGAAGCAAGTGAAAACTAAGAATTATGTAAACGAATTAAAGTCAAAAAGCTTAGAACAGTTAAATGAGGAATTGGTTTTGGCAAAGAAGGAACTTTTCAACCTTAGATTCCAAAATGCAACCAGCCAGTTGGATAACACTTCAAGAATTAAGGAAGTTCGTAGGAACATTGCCAGAATTCAGACAGTTATCACTGAGAATGCAAAATTGGCATAAAGATAAAGGAGATAAACCGTGGAGAGAAATCTTAGAAAAACCCGTATCGGCAAGGTTGTTAGCGATAAGATGGATAAGACAATCACTGTTGCAATCGAAGACCATGTAAAGCATCCACTTTATGGCAAGATTGTAAAGAAGACTGTTAAGTTCAAGGCACATGATGAGAAGAATGAATGTAACATTGGCGATACTGTAAAGATTATGGAGACAAGACCTCTTTCAAAGGATAAGAGATGGAGACTTGTACAGATAATTGAGAAGGCAAAATAATTAGGTAGGAAGGAGTATCCGGCATGATTCAGCAGGAAACAAGATTGAAGGTAGCCGATAACACCGGAGCAAAGGAATTGCTTACAATTCGTGTTATGGGTGGTTCAACTAGAAGATATGCTCATATCGGCGATATAATCGTCGCTACCGTTAAAGATGCAACACCCGGCGGTGTTGTTAAGAAAGGCGATGTTGTCAAGGCTGTTGTAGTAAGATCAGTCAATAGCACACGCCGTAAAGACGGTTCATACATCAAATTCGACGAAAACGCAGCAGTTATAATCAAGGATGACAAGACTCCAAGAGGTACTCGTATCTTTGGACCGGTTGCAAGAGAACTTCGTGAGAAGCAGTTCATGAAGATTGTATCTCTCGCACCTGAAGTATTATAAGGAGGTCTAGCGTGCATAAAATCAAAAGAGATGATATGGTTAAAATCATATCTGGAAAAGATAAAGGCAAGACAGGTAAAGTATTAAAGGTTGATACTAAGAAGAACAGAGTAATAGTTGAAGGCTGTAATATGATAACAAAGCATACAAAGCCAAGTATGGCTAACCAGAACGGCGGTATCGTAAATACAGAGGGAACTATTGATATATCAAATGTAATGTTGGTTGTTGACGGTCAGGCTACAAGAGTCGGCTTTGAAGTAAAAGACGGCAAGAAGGTTCGTGTAGCTAAGAAGACCGGTAAGGCTATCGACTAATAGGAAAGGAGGAAAACATGGCAAGATTAAAGGAAATGTATGACAACGAAATAGTCAAGAAAATGACTGAGAAGTTTGGATATAAGAATCCTATGCAGGTACCGAAGCTTGATAAGATCGTTATCAATATGGCTGTCGGTGAGGCAAAAGACAATGCAAAAGTGTTAGATGCTGCAGTTAGAGATCTTGAAATTATCTCCGGACAGAAGGCGGTAGTTACAAAGGCTAAGAAATCAGTTGCTAACTTTAAACTTAGAGAGGGTATGCCTATAGGTTGTAAGGTAACTCTTCGTGGTTCAAAGATGTATGAGTTTGCTGACAGACTTATAAATCTTGCTCTGCCTAGAGTGCGTGACTTTAGAGGTGTAAATCCTAATGCATTTGACGGTAGAGGAAATTATGCTCTTGGAGTTAAGGAACAGCTTATCTTCCCTGAGATAGAGTATGATAAGATTGACAAGGTTCGCGGTATGGACGTTATTTTTGTTACTACTGCAAACACAGATGAAGAAGCTAGAGAACTTTTGACATTATTCAATATGCCATTTTTCAAATAATTTAGGAGGAAGATTTCATGGCAAAGACTTCAATGAAGATCAAGCAGGCTAGACCGGCAAAATTCTCTACAAGAGAATACAGCAGATGCAGAATCTGCGGTCGTCCACATGCTTATCTTAAAAAGTATGGTATCTGTAGAATTTGCTTCCGTGAATTGGCTTATAAGGGTCAGATCCCGGGAGTTAAGAAAGCCAGCTGGTAAGGCATTGAACACTTAACGAACGCAAGCAAAGCGAAGCGTGAGTTTAGTGTGAAAGCCCGTCCCGATGCATTTCAACCTTAGTGAGCATAGCTTTGCTATGTGAACTTAGTTTGAAAGTACACCTAATACGAGCAAAGCGAGTATTAGGGTGCTTCACTGCGAAAACGTAGTTTGAGCGCTAGTGGAGTCGAACCCACCCGGTAAATATATATTTGCCGATGTCGAGTGGACGCATTTATCAAAAAGCTTAATCAAAGCAAAGAAAAGAATTTATACAAGATACATTTAAAATAAACAGGAGGAAAAAATTCCATGACAATGAGCGATCCGATTGCAGATATGCTTACCAGAATCAGAAATGCAAATACTGCAAAACATGACTCAGTTGATATTCCTTCCTCAAAGATGAAAATAGCAATAGCTAACATACTTGTAGAAGAAGGTTATGTAGAGAAGTACGAACTTGTTGACAATGGTAACTTCAAGGATATCAGAATATTCCTTAAGTATACAGCTAACAAGAGCGAGAGAATAATAAGTGGATTGAAGAGAATTTCAAAGCCGGGCTTACGTATATACGCAAGCAGAGAAGAGCTTCCAAGAGTTCTTGGCGGTCTAGGAACAGCTATTATTTCAACAAATAACGGCGTTATCACAGACAAAGAAGCAAGAAAGCTTAACGTAGGTGGAGAAGTATTAGCTTTCGTATGGTGATTTCAAACGAAAGAATATAATAATATTATAAATTAAGTTTCAACTCTAATAGCAGTAGTCATAAAGAAATATTTCTTTAATGGCTGCTATTAGGTGATATAAACCTGAAAACCTGAGCGAAAAGCTCACGACAAATTTAAGGAGGAAGACGGCATGTCACGAATTGGAAGAATGCCTATCGCAATTCCGGCAGGAGTAACTGTTACAATTGCAGAAAATAATCATGTGACTGTAAAAGGTCCTAAGGGTACACTTGAGAGAGCATTACCTTTAGAGATGACCATTAAGCAGGAAGGTGATGATATCGTAGTAAGCAGACCTAACGACTTAAAGAAGAATAAGTCATTACACGGTCTTACAAGAACCCTTATACACAACATGGTAGTCGGTGTAACCGAAGGCTATGAGAAGGTGCTTGAGGTAAACGGTGTAGGTTACAGAGCGGCAAAGCAGGGAAATAAGCTTGTGCTTTCACTCGGATATTCACATCCGGTAGAGATGGTGGATCCTGAGGGTATCACATCAGTTCTTGACGGACAGAACATCATCAAAGTACAGGGTATCGACAAGGAAAAAGTCGGACAGTACGCTGCAGAAATCAGAAGCAAAAGAAAGCCTGAGCCATACAAGGGCAAAGGTATTAAGTACTCTACTGAAGTTATCAGACGTAAAGTCGGTAAGACCGGTAAGAAATAATAGGAGGGTAATTAAATGGTTAGCAAAAAATCAAAGAGCGATCTTAGAATCAAAAAGCATTCCAGATTGCGTAATCGTCTCAGCGGAACTACTGAGAGACCACGTCTTGCTGTATTTAGAAGCAACAACCATATGTACGCTCAGATTATTGACGACACAGTGGGAAATACAGTAGTAAGTGCATCAACACTTGAGAAGAGTGTAAGAGAAGAGCTTTCAAAGACAAATGATGTAGATGCTGCAGCATATGTTGGAACTCTTGTTGCAAAGAGAGCCCTTGAGAAGGGTATAGACAAAGTTGTGTTTGATAGAGGAGGATTCATCTATCAGGGTAAGATTGCCGCACTTGCAGAAGCTGCACGTGAAGCAGGATTACAATTCTAATAGGAGGAGAAACATACATGAAGAGACAAATCATCGATCCAAGCAAATTGGAGTTAAATGACAGAGTCGTAAATATCAAGCGTGTATCCAAAACCGTAAAAGGTGGACGTACAATGAAGTTTTCTGCTCTTGTTGTTGTAGGTGACGGTAATGGTCATGTCGGTATCGGTCTTGGAAAGGCAGGAGAGGTACCTGAGGCTATCCGTAAAGGGAAAGAGGCTGCAACCAAGTCATTGGTTGAAGTTAGAATAGATGAGAATTCAAGTGTTCCACATGATTACACAGGAAAGTTCGGAAGTGCAAGCGTACTTTTGAAGAGAGCACCTGAAGGTACAGGTATTATCGCAGGTGGTCCTGCACGTGCGGTATTGGAGCTTGCAGGATATAAGAATATCCGTTCAAAGTCTTTAGGTTCAAATAACAAGACAAATGTATGTTTTGCTACACTTGCAGGTTTGGCAGCACTTAAGACACCTGAAGAGATTGCAAAGCTTCGTGGTAAGTCAGTTGAAGAAATACTAGCATAATAGGAGGAAAATATGGCAAAGTTAAAAATTACATTGGTTAAGTCTCCTATCGGTGCTATCCCAAAGCAGAGAGCAACTGTAGAAGCACTTGGTTTGAGAAAGTTAAACAAGACAGTTGAAATGCCTGACAATGATGCTGTAAGAGGTATGATTTGGCATGTAAGACATCTTGTAAAAGTTGAAGAAGTCTAAAGAAGGAGGTGTAGTGATGGATTTATCTAATTTACAGCCTGCATTAGGCTCAAAGCACAGCGATAATTTCAGACGTGGCCGTGGACATGGTTCAGGTAACGGTAAGACTGCCGGTAAGGGTCACAAGGGTCAGAAAGCGCGTTCAGGACCTACAAGACCGGGATTTGAAGGTGGTCAGATGCCTTTATACAGACGTATCCCTAAGAGAGGATTTACAAATCGTAACTCTAAGGATATCGTAGCTGTAAACGTTTCAGTTCTTGATCGTCTTGAGGACGGCGTTGAGGTTACTCCTGATACATTATTGGCTGCCGGAATTATAAGACATACAAGAGACGGAGTTAAGCTTTTAGGCAACGGTTCGGTAACAAAGAAATTTACTGTTAAGTACATTGCTGTTAGTGAAAGTGCAAAAGCTAAGATTGAAGCTGCAGGCGGAACTTGTGAGGTGATCTAATGCTCACAACACTCCTAAATGCATTTAAAGTAAAGGATGTACGAAAGAAGCTTCTGTACACATTTATAATGCTGGTAATTATTCGCTTCGGCAGTAATTTACCTATACCGGGTGTGAATACAACTTACTTCAAAGATTTCTTTGAAAAACAAGCCGGAGATGCGTTCGGATTTTTCAACGCCATCACCGGTGGATCATTTGAAAGTTTGAGTGTGCTGGCACTTAGCATCACTCCTTATATTACTAGTTCTATCATAATACAGCTTTTGACAATTGCAATTCCGGCACTTGAGGAATTACAACAGGATGGTGAAGACGGAAGAAAAAAGATAGTTGAATATACAAGGTATTTGACTGTCGCACTAGCCCTATTACAGTCTTCAGCCATGGCGATCGGATTCGGTAGACAAGGACTTTTAATACATTTTGGAATAAAGAGTGTAGTTGTGGCTATAGTTACAATGACTGCAGGTAGTGCATTTTTGATGTGGATTGGAGAAAGAATTACAGAGAACGGAGTAGGAAACGGTATTTCAATAGTACTTCTTCTGAACATTCTTGCTTCATTACCATCTGACTTTAACAATCTTTACGTGAGATTCTTAAAGGGACAGACAGTAGCTAAGATGGTGGTTGCCGCAGCTATTATAATAGCCTTTATAGTAGCGATGGTTGTATTTACCATCATATTACAGGATGCTGAAAGAAGAATTCCTGTACAATATTCATCCAAAACGCAGGGTAGAAGAAGTGTGGGCGGAACATCATCAAATATTCCGTTAAAAGTAAATACTGCAGGTGTTATTCCTGTAATTTTCGCTTCTTCAATATTTTCTACACCTATAGTTATTGGCCAATTCTTGCAAGTTAATAACGGATCAATAATAGGTGAGATATTAACATATATGAATTCATCAATGTGGTTTAAGCCTGAAGCTCCGAAGTATTCAATCGGACTTATAGTTTATATCATTTTGATTATCTTATTTGCTTATTTTTATACATCAATTACTTTTAACCCGCTTGAGGTTGCTAATAATATGAAGAAGTCGGGCGGTTTCATACCGGGAATAAGACCGGGTAAACCTACCAGCGACTATTTCTCAAAGATATTAAGTTATATAATCATTATAGGTGCTGCAGGACTTATAATAGTATGTATCATCCCTATAATAATTTCAGGATTGTTCAATATCAGTAGGCTTTCGTTTACAGGAACATCTCTGATAATTATTGTCGGTGTAGTCCTTGAGACATTAAAAGCAATTGAATCATTAATGCTTGTAAGAAATTACAGAGGATTCTTATTAGACTAATCATCTTACGAAAAACCACTGGGGTATATTCTTCAGGGGTTTTTCGTGGTTACTAACAAAAATGGGGGAGATACACCATGAAGATTATTATGTTAGGTGCACCGGGTGCCGGAAAAGGTACACAGGCAAAGAGAATTGCAAAAAAGTATAATATACCGCATATATCCACAGGCGATATATTCAGAGCAAATATAAAAGAAGGAACCGAGCTTGGAAAGAGAGCAAAAGAGTATATGGATAAGGGAGAGCTTGTTCCTGACGATATCACTATCGGAATGCTTCTTGACAGGATACATAAAGCGGACTGTAAAGACGGCTTTGTGCTTGACGGTTTCCCAAGGACAATTCCACAGGCAAAGTCCTTGACAGAAGCGTTGTCAAAACTTAATGAGAGTATTGACTATGCTATAAATATAGATGTTCCGGATGAGTCCATCATTACAAGAATGAGCGGCAGAAGAGCATGCTTAAGCTGTGGAAGTACATATCATATAAAGTACTCCGCACCGAAGAAAGAGAATATATGTGATAATTGCGGCAGTGAACTTGTTATCAGAGATGATGACAAGCCGGAGACTGTAAAGAAAAGACTTGATGTATATCATAAGCAGACACAGCCTTTGATAGACTACTATGACAATGAGAAAATACTTGCAAGTGTAGACGGTACAAAGGATATGGAAGAAGTGTTCTTAGATATTATTGCGGTTTTGGGATAGATTGTGAGGATTAAGATGGCGGTAACAATAAAATCTGAAAGGGAAATACAGTTAATGAGAGAGGCCGGTGAAATACTGGCAAAAACTCATGAAGAACTGGAAAAGGCATTGCATGCAGGCATGAGCACATATGAAGTAAACAAAATCGGAGACGAGATAATAAGGTCATACGGTTGTGTTCCTTCATTTTTGAACTACAACGGTTACCCTGCTTCAATATGTGTATCTGTAAATGAAGAAGTGGTACACGGTATTCCGTCAAAGAAAAGAATTTTAAGAGACGGAGATGTAGTAAGTCTGGATGCAGGTGTTATTTGGAAAGGCTACCATTCAGATGCTGCCAGAACCCATATAATAGGCGAAGGAAGCGAAGAGGCAAAGGCGCTTGTAAAGGTAACAAAAGAGTGCTTTTTTGAGGGAATCAAGTACGCGATTGCAGGTAATCACCTTAATGATATCTGTAAGGCTATAGGCACATATGCAAAGGACAGAGGTTACGGTGTTGTAAGAGATTTGGTGGGTCACGGTATAGGCACACATCTTCACGAAGACCCTGAGGTTCCGAATTTTGATATGAAGAGAAAGGGAATCAAATTACAGCCGGGTATGACTCTTGCAATAGAGCCTATGATTACAGCAGGAAGAGACGAAGTGGTATGGCTTGATGATGACTGGACGGTTGTTACAGATGACAACTCGCTTGCGGCACATTATGAAAATACTATTTTGATAACTGACGGTGAGCCTGAGATTCTTTCTTTAAGAAAATTATGATAAATATAGGTGATATCGTAGTATCGATAGCTGGTCATGACAGAGGAGAGTATTATCTGGTCATAGAATGTGACAAAGATTTTATCTATGTTGCGGACGGCAGATTAAAGACTCTTGACAAGCCGAAGAAAAAGAACATAAAGCATGTGAGCAGGCTTGGAAAAAGTGATGAATTTATTGATATTAGAAACAGTGATGATAACTTTAACGACGTTAAGTTAAAATATCTCTTGAAAAATTGGAGGAGTAAATGTCTAAATCAGACGTTATAGAGATTGAGGGAACAGTTGTTGAGAAATTACCTAATGCAATGTTTCAGGTAGAGCTTGAAAACGGACATCAGGTATTGGCACATATCAGCGGCAAACTCAGAATGAACTATATCAGAATTTTGCCGGGTGATAAAGTTACTATTGAATTATCACCGTATGATTTGACAAAGGGTCGAATCATCTGGCGTGATAAATAAAATAAGACCTTGCATATTATACTGCTTAATGGTATAATACTATGGCGTCTTTATTAGTAGCGATGAAAGGAGAGTTACAATGAAGGTCAGATCTTCAGTGAAACCGATTTGCGAAAAATGCAAAATTATTAAGAGAAAAGGTTCCATCAGAGTAATTTGTGAGAACCCAAAGCACAAGCAGAGACAAGGTTGATCTGCATAGGAATAAGGAGGAAGTAGGTAAATGGCTCGTATAGCAGGCGTTGATTTACCAAGAGAAAAGCGTGTTGAGATTGGTTTGACATATATCTATGGTATAGGTCTTACAAGTTCAAGACGTATCTTGAAAGAGGCTAATGTAAATCCTGATACAAGAGTAAAGGATCTTACAGACGATGAAGTAAAAGAGTTGGCACAGGTTATTTCCGATACTCAGATGGTAGAAGGTGATCTTAGAAGAGAGATCGCAATGAACATCAAGAGACTTCAGGAAATAGGTTGTTATCGTGGCATTCGTCATAGAAAGAATCTTCCGGTTCGTGGACAGAAAACTAAGACAAATGCAAGAACACGTAAGGGTCCAAGAAAGACAGTAGCAAACAAGAAGAAATAATAAGTGATACACTTATATTTTTTCGAAAAGTAATTTTCGCTGTATGTTTTAAAAACAGGAGCGTAGTAAAGTTTGAAAAGGTAGGTTAGTTTAATGGCAAAGAATGCGTCCACCAAGAAGGTGACAAAGAAGCGCGTAAAGAAAAACGTTGAACGCGGACAGGCACATATTCAGTCATCATTTAACAATACAATTGTTACATTAACTGATACCCAGGGTAATGCAATATCATGGGCAAGTGCCGGTGGTCTAGGATTTAGAGGTTCAAAGAAATCTACTCCATATGCGGCATCTATGGCTGCAGAAACTGCTGCAAAGGCAGCTTTAGTACATGGCTTAAAATCAGTAGATGTTATGGTGAAGGGACCAGGTTCAGGTCGTGAGGCTGCGATCCGTGCTCTTTCCGCATGTGGTATTGAAGTAACAAGTATCAAGGATGTAACACCTGTTCCACATAATGGATGTCGTCCACCAAAACGCAGAAGAGTCTAATAGGAGGTACTAAAAGTGGCAATTAATAGAGTTCCCGTTCTTAAAAGATGCAGATCACTTGGCCTTGAGCCTGGTTTTCTGGGAATAGATAAAAAGTCTAACAGAGATACAAAAAGGGCAGGCCGTAAGCTTAGTGAGTACGGTATGCAGCTTAGAGAAAAGCAGAAAGCAAAGTTCATCTACGGCATATTGGAGAAGCCGTTCAGAAACTATTATGCTAAGGCTGAGAGAATGAAAGGTCAGGTTGGTGAGAACCTTATGATTCTCTTGGAGAGAAGACTTGACAATGTTGTTTTCCGTATGGGATTCGGAAGAACCAGAAAGGAAACAAGACAGATTGTAGATCATAAGCATGTTTTAGTAAACGGCAAATGTGTAAATATTCCGTCTTATCTTGTAAAGGCAGGCGATGTTATCGAGATTAAGGAGAAGGCAAAATCTTCTGCAAGATATAAGGAAGTTGTAGAGTCAACAGCCGGAAGAATCGTACCGGCTTGGATTGATGCAGATCTTGAAAATTTAAAAGGTACTGTAAAGAGCCTTCCTACAAGAGAAGAAATTGATGTTCCTGTAGACGAACTTCTTATCGTTGAGTTGTACTCTAAGTAATAGGAATCTTAACAGCTGATACTTATTTTCGTATCAGCTGATTTGCTAATAGTAGAAATATAGCCTGAATATCGGCCGCGGCTCGGTTTTGTCAGGCATTGGCATAGTTTATCTAAAAGGAGGGACATTCGTGTTCGATTTTGAGAAACCAAATATTGAGATTGCAGAGATTTCCGAGGATAAGAAGTTCGGCAGATTCATATGTGAACCACTGGAGAGAGGTTATGGAACAACTTTAGGTAATTCCCTAAGGAGAATCATGCTCTCATCCCTCCCAGGATCAGCTGTCAGTCAGGTTAAGATTGACGGTGTGTTACATGAATTTTCTTCTATACCGGGAGTAAAGGAAGATGTAACAGAGATCATAATGAATATAAAAAGCTTGGCGATCAAGAATTCAGCTGAAGACGGTGAGCCTAAGGTTGCTTATATAGATTTTGATGGTGAGGGAGTTATCACTGCAGAAGATATTCAGTGTGATCCATGTATAGAAATCATTAACAAAGACCAGGTTATTGCAACAGTTTCAGAAGGCAAGTTCTATATGGAATTGACAATAACAAACGGTAGAGGTTATGTAAGTTCAGATAAAAACAAGGGAGAGGATACTCCTATAGGCGTTATAGCAATTGATTCTATATACACACCTGTAGAGAGAGTAAATCTCCGTGTTGAAAATACTCGTGTAGGTCAGATGACAGACTTTGACAAGTTGACGCTTGATGTTACTACAAACGGTACATTAGCACCGGATGAGGCGGTAAGTTTGGCTGCCAAAGTTTTGAGTGAGCACCTTAATCTGTTTATAGATTTGTCTGACAATGCTAAAACTGTTGATGTAATGGTAGAAAAAGCAGAGGATGACAAGGAAAAAGTTCTGGAGATGAATATAGATGAACTTGAGTTGTCGGTTAGATCCTATAACTGTTTGAAGAGAGCAGGAATCAATACAGTTGAGGAATTGTGTTCACGTACACCGGATGATATGATGAAGGTCAGAAATCTGGGTAGAAAATCATTAGAAGAGGTTCTTCAGAAGCTTGAAGAGCTCGGTCTTCACCTTCGTGAGAGCGAAGAATCATAAAAAAGAATAATAGACATATATAGTAAGTCCAATGTTAGCATATATATGTTTCCTATGGAGGAGAAAAAATGGCAAAGTATAGAAAACTTTCAAAGACATCCAGTCAGAGAAAAGCATTATTAAGAAATCAGGTTACAGCACTTTTACAGCATGGTAAGATTGTTACAACAGAGGCAAGAGCAAAAGAGATCAGAAAGATCGTTGAGCCGCTTATAGCATTGGCTGTTAAGGAGAAGGATAACTTCGAACTTGTAAAGGTAAATGCAAAGGTTGCAAGAAAAGATGCAAACGGTAAGAGAGTAAAAGAGGTTGTAGACGGCAAGAAAGTTACCGTTTATGATGAGGTAGAGAAGGAGATCAAGAAAGATAAGCCTTCGAGACTTCATGCAAGAAGCAAAATCAATGCTGTAGTTTATGTTCCTACAGAGGTTCCTGCAAAGGGCGCTGCTAAGAAGAAGAACACAAAGTCACTTGACCTTGCAAAGAAGCTTTTCGATGAGTACGGTCCTAAGTATGCAGATCGTAACGGTGGATACACAAGAATAGTTAAGATCGGTCTTCGTAAGGGCGATGCAGCTATGGAAGTTTTACTTGAGTTAGTATAATCTTAAACATAAAATGATAGCAGTCAATGACTGCTATTTTTTTCATCATAATGAAGTTATAGCTTTAGAATAAAGCTTAACTACCATTGACTGTTACAGGAGCTTTTTATGATAGAGAAAAAACTTAGAGGATATATCCTACCAAATATTTTAGCGACAACAGGTACATCATGCTATGTATTGGCAGACACATTGTTCATATCCTTAGCTGAAGGAGCCAATGGAATAACAGGTTTGAATTTGGTACTGCCTATATTTGCAATAACCTATTCGATAGGTGCAATGATAGGAATAGGGTCTGCAACAAAATATGCACTCTTAAAGTCACTTGGCGAAAAAGAAGAGGCGGATAAATACTTTTCAAACTCGTTTATATTTACATTACTATGCAGTCTGTTCTTTTTGATGCTTGGAATATTTGTTCCGGATGTGGTATTAAGACTGATGGGTGCGGATGATGTGATAGAAGCGGTAACACATTCGTATATGAGAGTGATACTCTGTTTCTCACCTTTCTTTATGCTCAACTTCACATTTACAGCATTTGTAAGAAACGATAATGCGCCGAAGACGGCAATGGCGGCAACACTGCTTAGCGGAGTGTTCAATATCATATTTGACTATATATTGATGTTTCCGCTTGGGCTCGGTATGCTCGGTGCGGCACTTGCAACAGGATTTTCACCTGTTGTAAGTATGTCTATATGTATGACACATTATCTTTCAAAGAAAAACAGTATACGTTTTGAACTCGTTTTGCCTTCAATCAAAAGATTTATATCAGCTTGCAGTCTGGGTGTAGTGGCATTTGTAGGCGAGATATCAAACGGTATAATAACCATTGTATTTAACTTTATACTGCTTAATCTCGTCGGAAATATAGCGGTTGCAGCCTATGGAGTAATTGCAAATACGGCACTTGTGGGAGTGGCGATGTTAAACGGAGTTTCGCAGGGCTTACAGCCTGTAGCAAGTGAGACCTACGGCAGAGCTGAGAAAAAAGACCTGAAAAAAGTACATATATATTCACTTACAGTCGCTATGATTATAGCATTGACTTTGGTAATTTCGGTACTTGTATTTGCGCCGGTCATTATAGAGGCGTTTAACAGTGAAAAGTCGGATATATTGGCAAAATATGCAATACCGGGTATCAGAATTTACTTTATCGGCTTTATACCTGCTGCATTCAATATCATTACGGCAGGATTTTATTCTGCAACGGGCAGAGGAAAAGAGTCCTCGCTTATAGCAATATCAAGAGGTATAGTGGCAGTGATTGTATTTGCACTTATCTTGTCACGCTTTTTCGGAGTTGTGGGAGTGTGGAGTTCATTTTTTGCTGCTGAAATATTTACCGCAATATTATGTATAGTTCTTATGAAAAAGACTTCTTAAAAAATGTATAAAAGCATGTAATAATATTGACAAACCGCCAAAAAGGATTTACATTGTATACAGATGCTCCTAACAAGGAAGAGACTCTGACTTGAAAGGTGGTTTGTGAATGTATAAGATTGTGCAAAGGCACATTTATTTGAGTACCCAAAGCCACCGTGGCTTTGGGCTTTTTTAATACAAAAATCTATTATTTTTAAAGGGGAAATATGGATAACAGAGTAGCATTGATGGCAATAATCGTTGAAGACAGAGATTCTGTAAAAGAACTGAACGATTTATTGCATGAGTACGGAGATTATATTATCGGAAGGATGGGAATACCATATCACAAAAGAAACATAAGTGTGTTGTCGGTTGCTCTTGACGCACCCAATAATGTGATTTCAAGTCTTTCAGGTAAAATCGGAAAATTATCCGGAGTAAGTATAAAAACTGCTTATTCAAATGTGGGTGATGCCAATGGCTAAAGATATAACACTGTATAAGACAAAATTTAAGGACACTGAATATGACAGACATGTTGAGATTGACAAAAGTATCGCTCTGATAGATAAACTTGAAAGAGAAAGAAGTCTTGGCCCTAAAGAATATAAATATCTTGTTGAGAATTTGAATGAAGAGGTATTTGAATATATCAGTAAAAAGGCAAGAGTACTTGGGGACGAAAACTACGGAAAAGATATCTACCTTCGAGGACTTATCGAAATCAGCAATATATGCAAGAATGACTGCTACTACTGCGGAATAAGGCATTCAAACAAAAACTGTGACCGCTACAGACTCTCAGATGAAGAGATAATTGAATGTGCGGATGAAGGATACAGGCTCGGTTACAGAACCTTCGTGATGCAGGGAGGTGAAGACGGAAAGTTTGAGCCGGAATATATATGCTCTATTGTAAGGAAAGTCAAAGAAAAGTATAAGGATGTTGCGGTGACACTTTCTTTGGGAGAATACGAAAGAGATGAGTACCAAAAGATGTTTAATGCAGGTGCGGACAGGTATCTTTTAAGACATGAGACTGCGGACAAGGAGCACTATGAAAAGCTGCATCCGAAACAGATGTCATTTGAGCACAGGATGAAATGCCTACAGGACCTTAAGGAGATAGGATTTCAGGTAGGTTGCGGATTTATGGTGGGCTCGCCGTATCAAACTTCCACCACACTGGCAAAGGACCTTAAGTTTATAGAAGAGTTCGGTCCGCATATGTGTGGAATAGGTCCTTTTATCCCACATCATGATACCGCATTTAAAGATGAGAAAAGCGGAAGTATACAGATGACACTGTTTCTTATAGCGATACTTAGGATAATGAGACCGAAGATGTTGATACCTGCTACAACATCACTGAGTACTCTTGATAATCTGGGCAGAGAAAAGGGAATACTGGCAGGTGCAAATGTGGTGATGCCTAATCTTTCACCGCTGAAGACAAGAAAAAAATATGAGCTATATGACGGAAAGGTATGTACAGGAGATGAAGCCGCTCACTGCATCGGATGTATTACCAACAGAATCAATAATATAGGTTATGAAGTTGCAAAGGTAAGAGGAGATAGTAAATGTTTAAGTACGATGTAAAATCAAAAAAAGCCGAAGAGTTTATAAACCATGAAGAAATATTGGAAACACTCAAGTTTGCCGAGGAAAATAAAAACAATATTCCTTTGATAGAAAAATACCTTGAAAAAGCAAGGCCGAAAAAAACGGATAAAGGTATTATAGCCGAGGGACTTACTCACAGAGAGGCATCGGTACTGCTTGCCTGTGAGGACAAGGAAATCATAGAAAAGATTTATGCACTGGCAGGTGAGATAAAGCAGACATTCTACGGCAACAGAATAGTAATGTTTGCGCCGCTGTATTTGTCAAACTACTGTGTAAACGGATGTGTATACTGTCCATATCATGCCAAGAACAAGCATATCGCAAGAAAGAAACTGACACAGGAAGAGATAAAGAATGAAGTTATCGCACTTCAGGATATGGGACATAAGAGACTTGCAATAGAGTCGGGTGAGGACCCTATAAACAGCCCTATTGAGTATATACTTGAGTCTTTAAAGACAATATACAGTATCAAGCATAAAAACGGCGCTATAAGAAGAGCAAATGTAAATATTGCGGCTACTACAGTGGAAAATTATAAAAAGCTTCATGATGCGGGTATCGGAACTTATATACTTTTCCAGGAGACATATAACAAGGAATCTTATGAGAGCCTTCACCCTACAGGACCGAAGCATAACTATATATACCATACCGAGGCTATGGACAGAGCGATGGAGGGCGGTATTGACGATGTAGGACTTGGAGTATTGTTCGGGCTTGAGTCTTACAGATATGAGTTTGCAGGGCTTTTAATGCACGCGGAACACCTTGAAGCCGCTTTCGGTGTAGGACCTCATACTATAAGTGTACCGAGAATCAAAAAGGCCGACGATATAGATCCTGAGACCTTTGACAACGGACTTGATGACGATACCTTTGAAAAGATTATCGCATGTATAAGAATAGCTGTTCCTTATACCGGAATGATTATTTCCACCAGAGAGAGCCAAAAGGTAAGAGAGAGAGCATTGAAGGTAGGTATTTCACAGATAAGCGGCGCTTCAAGAACTTCAGTCGGAGGATATACCGAGGAAATCAGACCTACAGATTCCGAGCAGTTTGACGTATCCGACCAAAGAACTTTGGATGAGGTGGTGGATTGGCTTATGCAGATGGGACACATTCCTTCATTTTGTACAGCCTGCTACAGAGAGGGCAGAACAGGTGACAGATTTATGAGCCTGTGCAAGAGCGGACAGATTATAAATTGCTGCCATCCTAATGCGCTGATGACTTTAAGTGAGTATATGACAGACTACGCATCTAAAGATACCAAGGATGACGGAATGAAGATGATAAAGTCCGAGCTTGAGAAGATAAGCAACCCTGTGGTAAAGCAAAAGGCTACACAGTATATAAGTGAAATAGAGACTACAAATGCAAGGGATTTCAGGTTCTAGTATGAGCGGTTTGAATATGAATACCACTCCTGTCGGAGAGAGAGCAAGTATAGTGATATTCGGATGCTGTAATGCAGGAAAATCAAGCCTTATAAATGCAATCACCTCACAGAATATAGCGATAGTCTCTGATATAAGGGGTACCACTACAGACCCTGTAAAAAAGACTATGGAGCTTTTACCTTTCGGTCCTGTGGTAATTACAGATACTCCGGGACTTGACGATAAAAGCACACTTGGCACACTTAGAGTTGAAAAAAGCCTTGATTATATAAATCAGGCGGATTTGATACTCTTTGTAGTAGATGCAAGCAGAGAAGCTACTTCTGATGAGCTGATATTTTTAGATAAGATAAAGTCAAGTGATAAAAAATATCTTATAGTCGGAAACAAATGTGATTGTGAAATTATAAAAAATAATATTAATGTTGATATATATGTTTCCGCGCTGAAAAACACTAATATAGATAAGCTTAAAAATATGATGTCACAGATATTGTCTGAAGGTAAGAAGGAAAAGTCCATCTTAGGCAATATGATGAAGGAAAAAGATATAATACTTTTGGTGACTCCTATAGATACTTCAGCTCCTAAGGGAAGACTTATATTGCCGCAGCAGCAGGTAATAAGAGAGATACTTGACAGACACGGCATTGCGATTGAAGTGCAGGTAAATGAGATAAAAGACGCCTTGGAAAGAATAGGAAATATTTCACTTGTGATATGTGACTCACAAGTATTTAAAGAGGTTGATGAGGCGATACCTGAAGATATTCCGCTTACATCATTTTCCATAATATTTGCCAACTACAAAGGAGCTTTGCAAAGCTTATATAATGCGGCCAAAGTACTGGATACGCTGAAAAAAGGCGACAGAATACTGATAAGTGAGGGTTGTACACACCACCGCCAGTGTGAAGATATCGGAAGTGTGAAGATACCGAGGCTTGTAAGAAAACATACAGGACTTTTTGATGAAGACGATCTTATTTTTGAGTTCAGCACCGGAGGAGAGTTCCCTAAGGATGTATCAATGTACAAGCTGATAATACACTGCGGTGCATGTATGTTGAATGAGAATCAGATGAAGACGAGGATGAAATTTGCAAAGGAAAGAGAAATTCCTATGACAAACTACGGTATAGCTATAGCATATATGAACGGTATACTTAAAAGAGCTATGAAGCCTCTAAAAAATATATAAAATTGCCCCTTGCAGTTAAGGCTGCAGGGGTATTTTATCTTAGACTTAACAGTGATACCGAGTCTTCATCTCTAAACTGGAGTGAAATCTCAGTAAGTTCATCAGGAGTTTCATTCATATCTCTGCTCATCCAAAATATCAAATTGTTGTATATTCCGCCGATGATATAGGAAAGCTCATATTGCTTTGTCAGCGGAAATTCAATCGCAAGTTCGCTGAATTGAAATCTTTTTGAAAGCACCTCCAAAAGCAGTGAAGAAAGATTTGAACGATAAATAAGCAAGACTTCTTTCTTATAATTATAAAAAGCCATATATATCGAATGAATATACAGTGTAAAGTCTATACTTGACAGATTTGTAAAGCCGTCAAGAGACTCCTTCAAAACCATATCAAAAAAGAATGATATGATGTCTTCTTTTGATTTAAAATGTCTGTAGTATGATGAACGGTCCACTTCAGCTTTTTTGGCAATCTCACCTATTGAAATCTTTGTATAGTCTTTTTCAAGCATCAATTCAAGCAAAGCGGAACACATATATCCCATCATCATTTCAGTTGTAGTATTTTTTCGTCTCATATACCTCTCCATAGCAAAAATACACCGACATTATAATAGGAAAAAAAATAAAAGGCAATATATATCAGATATTTAGAGATATATATTGCCTTAAAACGAACTATGAAATAAAGTTTATAAAGTTAAAGGATTAGTCTTCTTTTTTCTTAAGACCGATTGTGGCAAATGCCATACCTACAACAGAACCGAAAAGTACGATTACATTTCTTGCAATATCGGATGCATCGGCGGTCTTTGGAACTGAGAATCTGCTCTTTGTCTGCTTATGTGAAGAAGGACCCTGTGGAGCAGGAACTCTTGTAACATTACCTGCCGTATTCTGATTGTTACCGTTTGAAGCAGGAGTAGCAGGAGTCTGAGCAGGTGTAGTAGCAGGAGATGAGTAGCTGCTGCCGTTTACACTTCTTCTTGAGCCTGAACTGCCTGATCCGCCGCCTGAGCTTCTGTGTCTGCTGTTGGAATTTGTAGCTATTATAACATCTGTCTCTTTCTTCTCAGGAGTTGTAGGATTTACAACAGGGTTTGAAGGAGTTGCAGGTCTCGGGTTTGAAGGTGTTGCACTAGCTGCAGGTGTTTGTGCCGCATTTCTTACACTGTTTATAATAAAGATAAACTGTGCATTTGAGTGCTTAGCTTTTCTTCTTACATAGATTGCATCGTTTTCACCGAGGTTTTGGATGCTCTTTCCTGCAGGAAGATTAAGTGTAAAGTTGCCCGAAGCGTCTGCTGTAGCGCTTGCATTTGAAAGAGCTACGATATTTGCACTTGCATTGAAGATGCTGTTTGCCATAGCTGTTGTAATAGAACCGCTTGTCTGTGTGGCAACAGTGTACTCATATGTGTAGTCGTTTAAGCTCTGTGCAACGGAGTTGTTGTAAAGTGAACCGCCTGTTACCTTTGCCGAAAGTGTTGTAGCACCTACTGTAGGGAACTCAACGCTGATCTGTGTATCATTGTTTACAATCTTATTTGCCATAACGGATAAAGTATTTGAACCTACAGTTGATGTAACATTTATACCCATCTGCTCAGAGTTATGGAATCTTGTCTGCCAGTTTGCAGGAAGCTGGAAGCTGAATCCTGTCCAAGCGCCTGTGCTGCCTGTCCATATAAGAGGAAGGTTTGTAAGTACGGCGGCAGGAGAAGAGTTTCTTGTGTCAGGATATATGTCAACAGCCGTACTTGCCTTTACAGCGTCGCTTACGCCTGCACCTTCAAGTGTTACGGTAACGGTATTTCCTGAAATGGTAACGGCGTCGGTATTAGGAATGGCGTGTCCCTGTGCTACCGCCGGGTCTGTAGCAAAAGCGCCTGCAAAAACATTGATTGTAGGTATTGCTGTAGTTGATATAATCGGTGTAGCCAATGCAAGTGAAAGGGCAACTGCAACGGCTCTCTTATTAAAACTTAATTTCATAATATTTTCTCCTTGTTTTTGTAACTTATTTAATATGCTTGTATTATATAATATTTTTGAAAGACTAAATAAAAAAGGTACAGATTGCGTTAATTGAGGTATAAACTGCGTTAAATTTGAAAATATTACGGGAATCTTACATTTTTTATCTTTTTTTTATAACAAGATTAGGATATAATAAAAGAACTAGTGCAAGTTTACTATTCAATATTAGGGGGAAATATGGTAAAGAACAAGAATGCATTTGGAGTCATGATGTTAATGATGGCGGCAATTATATGGGGATCCGCTTTTTCCGCTCAAAGTATAGGTGCAAGATATGTGAATGCTTATACATTTCTTGCAATAAGAAGTTGGATATCCTTTATCGCCATGATTCCTGTAGTGTGTTTTTTTAAGAAGAAAAAGTCCGGGGATGAAAAGACAAAGGACAAATCTTATAAAAGGACATTATTTATTGCAAGTCTATGCTCGGGATTTTTTTTGTTTTTTGCAAGTGCAATGCAGCAGATAGGTATAAAAGAGTCAAATGCATCAAAAGCAGGTTTTATTACAGCACTTTATGTTATCCTGGTTCCTATTATCTCTATTATATTTTTTAAGGCAAAAGAAGGAATCAGACTTTGGATAAGTGTAGTACTCAGTATAATAGGAATGTTCTTACTCTGTATACACGGAGGGATCAGCTTACAATACGGAGATGCTATACTCTTATTTTGTGCCCTTTTGTTTGCTTTGCAGATAATTACAGTAGGACATTTTGTAAAAAAGGTGGACGTACTTGACCTTTCCATCTTTCAATTCTTTGTAGTGGCGTGTTTTTCAAGTGTTGTGATGATTGTTGTTGAAAAGCCGCCTGTTGATATGATAATGAAAGCTCTGCCGGCTCTTTTATATGTAGGAGTTTTAAGCGGAGCCTGCGGATATACTTTACAAAATGTGGGGCAACTGTATGTAAGACCGAGTATTGCAAGCCTGCTTATGAGTCTTGAAAGTGTGTTCAGTGCGGTTTTTGCATGGATAATACTTGGTGAAGTACTTGGAGGTCGTGAGCTTATAGGAGCAATAATGATGTTTGTCGCTATTATAGTGGCACAGCTGCCTACAAAAGGGGATGAATGATGGATATTTATGATTTGATAAAGAATGAAGACAGGATATCTTTTATAGGTATGTGTAAAAATGCCGGTAAGACTACGGTACTTAACGAGGTGATAAAGAGTGTACATAACAGAGGCGAAAATATACTGCTTACTTCTATAGGAAGAGACGGTGAGGAACTTGACCTTGTCACCAATACCAAGAAGCCTGAAATATATATTTATAAAGATGACTATATTGCGACGGCAAGAAATCTGATAAAATACTGTGATATAACCAAGGAAATAGTGGAAAGCACAGGTATATACACTCCTATGGGAGAGATAATAATAATAAAGGCGTTAAGTGACGGGTATGTGCAGATAGCCGGACCGTCCATTGCAACTCAGATGGCTAAGGTGTGTGAAAGTTTCAAAGGCTACAGTGACGGAAAGATTTTGATAGACGGAGCATTGGAAAGAAAGAGCATTGCTACAGGCAAGGTCAGCAATGTGGCAATACTTTCAAGCGGCGCCTCATACAGTGTGGATATAGAAAAGACGGTCAGAGACACTATATTTACATCAATGCTTTTTTCACTTCCGGAGTATAAGTTTAACCTGCCGGATGATTTCAACAAAGAAAATTACAGTGATAAGTATTATATAATAGAAGAAAATCATCTGAAGGAAAATAGCGAAAAGATAGATTTAAAGGAAATATGGGCTAAGGAGAGTGAAATAGAGAGTGTATTTGTAAACGGTGCTCTGACCGATGCCATGATAAAACCGCTGCTGCTCTCAAATGCAAAGCTTGAGGGGAAGAGATTGGTATTTTTTGACGGTTCACGAATATTGATAAATTATGAAAACTTTGAAAAACTCATACAAAGAGGTATGATATTTTCATGTATTGAAAGAATAAATATTTTAGCAATAACGATAAATCCTTTTTCGGCGTACGGAAATCATTACGATGCGGGGGAGTTCTTAGAAAGAATGAAAAAATATACAAAATTGCCGGTTATAAATATTGCGGAAAAATATAGGGGGTAAAGATGGATTTTTGGCAAAGAGAAAATATAGGTTTTGAATTCATAAAGGGCAAAATGTTGCCTGCCACACCTTTCGGAGCCGAGCTTGTAAAGAGTATAAGACCTTTTGGAAAAGATGAGAGAGATATTTTGGAGACTGAATTAAGTAATTTAAATAAGCTTTCTTTAAATTATGAAGAGGTAAAATCCGATATCAATGCAATAAGAAGAATATTTATGCAGATGAAGGATGTAAGGGGTTCTATAAAGTTCGGAAGAGACAATACACTTTCAGATATAGAACTGTTTGAGATAAAGATATTGCTTATGCAACTTGAAAAGCTGAAACCGATTGTTGAAAGAGTAGTGGATGAACTTGGACTTGACGGCTTTTTCATAGAGCCTGTAAGTATGGCGGTGGATATACTTGACCCTGACGGCAGGAGGATACCTACTTTTTCAATATATGATGAATATTCGGATGCTTTAAGAGAAATCCGAAAGAAAAAGCGTGATATAGAATTAAGGATGCAAAGTGATGAGGCTTTGTTTGATGAGCTTAAGGATAAGAGACTTTATATTACTGTAGAAGAAGAGAAGGAAGAAAGAAGGATAAGAGAAGAACTTTCAATAAAGTTAAGGCCGTATTTTGATACCGTAATAAAGAATATAGATGTTGTTGCAAGACTTGATTTGCTCATAGAAAAGCACCGTGTATCAAAGCTTTATCCTTCATGCCTGCCACAAATTACAAAAGACGCTCTTACATTGAAAGAAACAATAAATCCTTATATATGTGATATTTTGGAGAGCAAGAGACTTAAGTTTACACCTGTAAGTATAGAGATGGGGCTTGGAACTACGGTACTTACAGGTGCAAACATGGGAGGAAAGAGCGTTACTCTAAAGACTGTGGCGCTGAACACATATCTTGCACTTTGCGGATTTTTCGTATATGCAGACAGTGCAAGTATTCCCGCTTTTGACGAGATAATTATGATATCGGAGGAGTCACAGTCTGTAGCAAAGGGTCTTTCAAGCTTCGGTGCACAGATTGTGGAACTTAAGAATCTTTTAAACGAAATAGAAAATAAATTTGTCTTTGCAATTTTGGACGAGTTTGCAAGAGGAACCAATCCGAAAGAGGGCGAGAGTCTGGTAAGGGGGCTTGTAGCACTCCTCAATACAAAGAAAACTGTAAGCCTTTTGGTAACTCATTTTGACCATGTGGCTGAGCTTTCAAAGAGTCACTACCAGGTCAGAGGCTTACAGGGAGTATCGGAGGATAAGATTTCCTCCTCACTTCTTACAAAGTCCGATGACGATGCAAAGATTACCGCCATCTCCGGGTTTATGAATTACGGTATCTTTAAGGTGGACAAAGATGCCAAGCCGCCAAAAGAGGCGCTTATGATTTGCAGACTTTTGGGGCTGCAAGATGAACTTTTAGATATACTATAATAGAAAGGCCGGGTTATGCCACTTACTGTTAGGGACATCATTGAGAACAATTTTTTTCCGGGTACCGAACTTATAACAGGAAGAGAGAGTGCCGGAAATATAATCAGTTGGGTAAACGTACAGGAGATACTTGATTCTGTAGATATGGTAGGCAGCGGTGAACTGCTTATAACAACAGGATTTGATCTGGCGGATTATACCAGATATTTTAATTTGATAAAGAGACTGAAGGCAAAGGGAGTTGTCGGACTTATGGTGCAGACAGGCTACTATGTGGACAGTATACCTGTATACATATTGGAGTCGGCCAGAAAGTATAAGTTTCCGGTACTTGAGCTGCCTGCAAGTTTTTCATTTTCAGAAGTTTTAAAGACTCTTATAAGTGAGATAAACAGAGAGTCGGTTATAGGCAATCAAAGCTATTTGGATTTCAACTATTTTTATCCAAGGCTTAAGAAAAAGCTTGGTGAGAGCCTTGAAAGAGGCATAGGAAGTGACAATATTATAGCTGTTTTGGCTGTTTCTGCAGTCAATGTATACAATGAGGTGGGACCTGATGTAGAAGAAGCGTTTGAAAATATAAAATCATTGTCTGTAATCAGCTGTGATACATATATCGGACATTATGAAAAAGATGTACAGATGACATTTTGTCTCGGATTTGAAAATGCTACCAAACTCAGAGATTTGATGGATGAGGTACAGGTGGTACTTATAAGACTTTCAAACAAGATAGGATTGAATTTATTTGCTACAGCCGATATAGTTGATGACAACAATCTTGAAAACTGCATCAAACACTGTATGGAAGCATTACAGACCTTGCACAGTATCAGAGCTATCAGAGGTACCTGTATGTATGAGCATATGACATTTTTGAAAAAATTGTATTCAATATACAGAACAAATACACTTTATTCAAAGGAAAATAAGGTGCTCAGGCTTCTACTTGACAAGGACAGAGAATCCGACAGTGACTATATAAAGACTGTAAGGTTTTTTCTTGAAGAAAACGGTAATGTTACAAGGGCTGCAAAGCGACTTTTTGTCCATAGGCATACCTTGATAAACAGAATGGATGCTATAAAAGATATTACCGGATTCAACTTTGACGACTACTATGAGAGACTTGATTTGTCGTTGGCACTTATGTTAAATGATTACTTTGATTAGAATAAAGATATGGATGAGATAATACTGAATATATTTTTCATTCATATCTTTTTTATTATGCAATGTATTCAATGAAATATTATAGTTTTGGTATAAAATAGGCATTTATAAAGTTTGCCAATCTACAGTACTGTATGGAATGATATGTGCATATCGTATACGAGATATGGATTTCAGTGTAGTAAAATAATAAAGTATTATAATCCAAGTTAAAATATCATAGTAAATTCAAATATAAAAAACCTCTATATAAAGGGTCTAAATATACGATATATACATTTTGTCCACTAACTTGTATTTTTTTATATACATTTAGTCAGTCCCCAATTTCTTAAGTTTATTGTAGAATATTTACATAAAAAAAGAGATGAGTACGGCTTATCTATGTAAGGAGGAAACATGGTTAAATCAACTATTAGGCTTCGTATGAGTGCTCATGATGCTCACTACGGCGGTGAGTTGGTAGACGGAGCAAGAATGTTGGGATTATTCGGAGATGTAGCAACCGAACTTTTGATCATCAATGACGGTGATGAGGGTCTTTTTAAGGCTTATGACAGCGTAGAGTTTTTGGCACCTGTTCATGCGGGAGATTTTATTGAGGCGACAGGTGAGATCGTTTCTGTAGGAAACACATCAAGAAAGATGGTATTTGAGGCAAGAAAGGTGATTACACCGAGAACGGATATTAATGATTCCGCATGTGACGTATTAAAAGAGCCTGTAGTGGTATGCAGAGCAAGCGGAACCTGCGTAGTACTTAAAGACAGACAGAGAAACAAGTAGGCAAATATGGAAAAACTTATTATTACAGCATGTATATGCGGTGCTGAAGTTACAAAGGAGCAAAATCCTAATGTACCTTATACGGTGGAAGAAATCGTAAGAGAAGCAAAATCCGCTTATGATGCGGGTGCGGCTATCATACATCTTCATGTAAGAGAAGATGACGGAACACCTACACAGAGTGCGGACAGATTCAAAGAATGTATTGATGCTATAAGAAAAGAGTTGCCGGATGTTATTATACAGCCTTCTACAGGCGGTGCGGTAGGTATGAGCAATGAAGAGAGACTTGCACCGATTGATCTTAACCCTGAGATGGCAACACTTGACTGCGGAACCTGCAATTTCGGCGGTGACGAAATCTTTGTCAATACTGAAAATATGATTGTGGATTTTGCAAAGAAGATGAATGAACACAATGTAAAGCCTGAGATCGAAGTATTTGATAAGGGTATGGTGGATATGGCGATTCGTCTTCACAAAAAGGGCTTTATAAAAGCTCCTATGCATTTTGATTTCGTAATGGGCGTAAACGGCGGTATTTCGGGAACACCGAGAGATTTATTATTTATGGCGGAGAGCATACCGCAGGGATCAACATGGACCGCTTCAGGAGTCGGAAGAGCGGAATTTCCGATGGTGACAATGGCTATTCTTATGGGCGGACATGCAAGAGTAGGATTTGAGGACAATATATATCTTAGCAAGGGCGTAATGGCAAAGTCAAACGGAGAGCTGGTTGAGAAGGTCGTGAGACTGGCAAAGGAACTTGGCAGAGAAATAGCTACGCCGGATGAAGCAAGAACAATACTTGGTTTAAAATAGATTGGAGGAAGTATGTTAAAGGGAAATAAGTACGGTATTCACAGAGTTATTGAACCGCAAGGGGTTTTGACACAGGCTGCAAAGAAAATCGACAATGATATGACAAAGAGATATTCAAATGAGATTATCTGTGACGTTATTTCATTAAATATCGATTCGGCTTCATTTACACAGATTGAGGAAGCTTGCAATAAGGATACTGAAAAGATCGGACAGATGATCCTTGATATCGTAAATGAGAGAGGAAAAATGCAAAATCCTGTAACAGGTTCAGGCGGAATGTTTATCGGAACCGTAAGCTATATCGGTGAGGAGCTTAAGACGGATATTAAGGTCGGTGATAAGATTGCATCTTTGGTATCACTTTCTATGACACCTTTAAAGATTGACAAGATCAAAGCTATTCATCCTGAGATAGACAGAGTGGACATTGACGGTCAGGCAGTATTATTTGAGAGCGCACTATATGCAAAGCTTCCTGATGATTTACCTGAGCCTCTTGCACTTGCAGCACTTGATGTAGCCGGAGCACCTGCTCAAACAGCAAAGCTTGTTCAGTCCGGACAGAGCGTATTGGTACTTGGCGGAGCAGGAAAGAGCGGAATGCTTGTTTGCTACGAAGCTATGAAGAGAGTAGGACCTACAGGTAAGGTAGTGGCTATGGACTACAGCAAAGAAGGTGTGGAAGAACTTAAGAAGATGGGACTTTGCCATGAAGCATTCCAGGCAAGTGCCGCACTTCCTGTAGATGTACTTGAGAAAGCTTTGGAGCTTAATGACGGAAAAGAATATGATGTTTCAATATGCTGTGTAAATGTAAACAACTGTGAGATGAGTGCAATCCTTCCTGTTCGTGACGGCGGATGTGTATACTTCTTCTCAATGGCTACAAGCTTTACAAAGGCTGCACTCGGAGCAGAGGGCGTAGGTAAAGATATCGATATGATTATCGGAAACGGATATACAAAGGGACATGATGTTATAACATTACAGGAGATTCGTGAAAATCCTGCAATCAGAGAAGTATTCGAGAAAAAGTACGTTTAATATACATAAGTAAGGGGAATCAAATGAGAAATAGTAGAGAAAACGGTTTATTCGTAGACGTTCCGGACAACGAGTGGAATGACTGGAAATGGCAACTTAGAAACAGAATCACAAATGTAGAGAGTTTAAAGAAGTACGTAAAGCTTACCGAGAAGGAAGAAGAAGGTGTAAAGAGATGCCTTGAGAACTTAAGAATGGCTATCACACCATATTATCTTTCACTTATAGATCTTGATGATGAGAACGATCCTGTAAGAAAGCAGGCAATACCTACTGTGTCCGAGCTTCATATAGCTGATGCGGACCTTGCAGATCCTTTACATGAGGATACCGATTCACCTGTTCACGGACTTACACACAGATATCCGGACAGAGTATTATTCCTTGTAACAGATCAGTGCTCAATGTATTGCAGACACTGTACAAGAAGAAGATTTGCAGGACAAAACGATACCAGCGTGCCGACATCACAGGTGGATGCATGTATTGACTATATCAGAAGACATCCTGAGGTAAGAGACGTACTTCTTTCAGGCGGTGATGCACTTCTTATCAGCGATGAAAAGCTTGAGTACATCATATCGGAGCTTAGAAAAATAGATCACGTTGAGATTGTAAGAATCGGTTCAAGAACACCTGTTGTTATGCCGCAAAGAATTACACCTGAGCTTGTAAATATGCTTAAGAAATATCATCCGATTTGGCTCAATACACATTTCAATCATCCTAGCGAGATTACAAAAGAATCTGCAGAAGCTTGTGCAAGACTTGCAGATGCAGGTATCCCTTTAGGAAATCAGACAGTTCTTTTAGCAGGCGTAAATGACTGTGTACATGTAATGACAGATTTGGTTCATGAGCTTGTAAAGATCAGAGTAAGACCTTACTACATCTATCAGTGTGACCTTTCACAGGGACTTGAGCACTTCAGAACGCCGGTTTCAAAGGGTATTGAGATTATAGAAGGACTTAGAGGACATACATCAGGATATTGTGTTCCTACATTCGTTGTTGACGCACCGGGAGGCGGCGGAAAGACACCTGTTATGCCTAACTATGTTATTTCACAGAGTCCTGGCAAGGTAATACTTAGAAATTATGAAGGTGTTATCACAACATATACGGAGCCTGAGCATTATGAGAATCATTGCAACTGTGATGTTTGCAAGGGCAAGAGAGAAAAGCAGTTAGGCGGTGTGGCAGGACTTGAGCAAGGAAATGCTATGACAATTGAACCGGCTGATTTGGCAAGATTTAGAAGATCACATGAGAAAAAATAGGAGATAAAAACATGAGTAAACTTGGACTTGATCAAAGTTTAATCTCTAAAGCTAGAAATAGTGCAAAAAATGTTGCGCTGGATGTCCAAGCCTTTATTGATGAACATACTACAGTAGCTGTAGAGAGAACGGTATGCAGACTTTTAGGGATTGACGGAGTAAACAGCGTGGAGGTTCCGCTACCGAATGTGGTAGTGGACCACATGGTGGAACATAAGCTTCTTCCGATGGGTGCGGCATTCATGATTGGAAATGCAATGCTGGAGCTGTCACTCACACCGAATGAGATAGCACATGGTATCGACAAAGGTGAGATAGATTTATCAAAGTTAAAGATTCATTCATCAAAGGAAATTGAGGATGCAATCGCACCTGTAGCAAAGACTATGGTGGACAGAATTCAGGTAAATGTTGATAAAAGAAATGAATACTTGGCAGAGTTTGGAGATACAAAAGGTCCGTACATATATTTGATTGTTGCAACAGGAAATATATATGAGGATATCACACAGGCGGTAGCAGCTGCAAAGCAGGGAGCCGATATAATAGCCGTTATAAGAACCACAGGACAGAGCCTTCTTGACTATGTTCCGTACGGTGCCACAACAGAAGGATTCGGCGGTACATATGCTACACAGGAAAACTTCAAGCTTATGAGAAAGGCACTTGACGAGGTAGGTGAAAAAGAGCACAGATATATAAGACTGTGTAACTACTGTTCAGGACTTTGTATGCCTGAGATAGCGGCAATGGGTGCTATGGAAAGACTTGACGTAATGCTTAATGACGCACTCTACGGAATTCTTTTCAGAGATATAAATATGCAAAGAACATTGATTGATCAGTATTTCTCAAGAATCATCAACGGATTTGCAGGTGTTATAATAAATACAGGTGAGGACAACTACCTCACTACGGCAGATGCTATAGAAGAAGCACATACAGTACTTGCATCACAGTTTTTGAATGAGCAGTTCGCTCTTGAAGCCGGATTGCCGCCTGAGCAGCAGGGTCTCGGTCACGCATTTGAGATTTCACCTGATGCGGAGAACGGATTCTTATTTGAACTTGCACAGGCACAGATGGCAAGAGAAATCTTCCCTAATGCACCTCTTAAATATATGCCTCCTACAAAGTTCATGACAGGAAATATCTTCCGCGGTCATGTACAGGATGCACTCTTTAATATGGTGACCATACTTACACATCAAAAGATACATCTTCTCGGAATGATGACAGAGGCTATACATACTCCGTTTATGTCTGACAGAGCGCTTGCAATAGAAAATGCACAGTATATCTTCAGAACAATGAAGGATTTGGGAGAGGAAATCGAGTTCAAGGAAAACGGTATCATTAGAAACAGAGCAAATGAAGTCCTTACAAAGGCTGCAAATCTTTTATCGGATATTGAGACACAGGGATTGTTTGCTACACTTGAAAAGGGAACATTTGCAGATATAAAGAGACCTTTCAACGGAGGTAAGGGATTAGACGGAGTCGTTGTAAAAGATAGTGTATACTTCAACCCATTTATTCCTCTTATGAAGAAGGAGGTAAAAGATGAGTAGCGGTTTATATAATCTAAATAAGGTCGACTTTGATAAGACACTTGACCTTACAAAGGTAAAGGCTTACGGCGATACCATGAACGACGGTAAGGTTCAGGTCAGCTTTACACTTCCCATAAAGAATGATGAGAGAGGTGAAGAGGCTGCAAGAATACTTGCAAAGAAAATGGGACTTTCAGATGTCAATGTGGCATACAGAAGATCACTTGATGCCGAGTTTACATTTTTCGTGGTTTATGGTAGCTTAGTACATAGTGTTGATTATACAAATATTCATGTGCAGACAGTTGAAGAAGAGACAATGAGCATGGAAGAGGTCAATGAATTTATCAAAGAGAACTTCCACAGAAAGATAGTTGTTGTCGGAGCTTCCACAGGTACAGATGCACATACTGTAGGAATAGATGCTATAATGAACAGAAAAGGTTTTGCCGGACACTACGGACTTGAGAGATATGAGATGATTGATGCATATAACTTAGGTGCACAGGTTACAAATGAAGAGTTCATAGAAAAGGCAAGAGAACTTAATGCAGACGTATTACTGGTTTCACAGACAGTCACACAAAAGGATATTCATATAAAGAATCTTACAAATCTTGTAGAACTTTTGGAGGCTGAAGACCTTAGAGATAAGTATATTCTCATATGTGGAGGTGCAAGAATCACTTATGAGCTTGCTAAGGAACTTGGATATGATGCCGGATTCGGAACCGGAAAGTTTGCAGACGATGTAGCAACATTTGCTGTTACAGAAATGGTAAAAAGAGGCTTAGGCAAGTAAAGGAGTAAAAATGACAGGACTTATTCACGTATACGAAGGCGACGGTAAAGGAAAGACAACTGCAGCTGTAGGGCTGGCGGTAAGATGTGCAGGTAGCGGCAGAAAAGTCCTGTTTACACAATTTTTAAAAAGTGATACTTCAAACGAGCTGAAGGTGCTTAGAAAAATAGATAATATAGAAGTTTATACAAAAAAAACTAATTTTGGATTTACATTTAATATGACTGATGCTGAGAAACTTAAAGCAAAAGAGTTTTTCACAAATCATTTAAAAGACATTATTCATCTTGCCGCTGAAGGTAAATATGACTTGGTGGTAATGGATGAGGTAATAGATGCTTACAATCTTGATATGGTGGATCATGATACATTGACGGATTTTCTTAAATCCCGCCCTGAAAATCTTGAAATTGTCATGACCGGACGAAATCCTAAGAATGAGATAGCAGAGCTTGCTGATTATTTTACACACTTTCAAAAAGTTAAGCATCCGTTTGACAAGGGGCAAAGGGCCCGTGTCGGTATAGAAATGTAAAAGAGAGGAAACGGTATGAATAGTGGGAATGACACTTGTAAACCGAGGTTTTTTAGAGATAAAAAATCATACGTGCTATGTTTAGCATTGTTTATTGCAGTTATGTGTCCGATGGTTGTCTTTGGAGCGGAGGCGGAAGCACCGAAGCCTGCTCTGTATGCAACGTTTTGGTCACTGGTACCGCCGCTTGTAGCTATCGTGCTTGCACTTATAAGTAAGGAAGTATACAGTTCACTTGCAATCGGATTGATTTTCGGCGGTATGTTGGCATCAGGGTTTAACTTTGAAGGAACTATGAAGGCGGTATTTGAGCAAGGTATGGTTTCAGTACTGTCAAGCAGCTACAATGTAGGTATTTTGATTTTCCTTGTTATTTTGGGAATGGTTGTTGCACTTATGAACAAGACAGGAGGTTCGGATGCCTTCGGTAAATGGGCTTCTAAAAGAATCAAGACCAGAGTAGGTGCACAATTTACATCAATATTGCTTGGATGCCTTATCTTTATTGACGACTATTTCAACTGCCTTACAGTAGGTAGTGTTATGAGACCTATTACAGATAAGCATCAGGTTTCAAGAGCAAAGTTGGCATATTTGATAGATGCTACAGCGGCTCCTGTATGTATTATTTCACCTATTTCATCGTGGGCAGCGGCAGTTACCGGCTGCTGCGTGACGCGTTGGCGCTCGCGGAGGCGACCGGGGGAGCGGCAGTTACCGGCTTTGTTGACGGTGAAGACGGATTCGGACTTTTTGTAAAGGCCATCCCTTTCAACTACTATGCGCTTCTTACAATTGTAATGATGCTTGTAATAACATTCTGGAAGTTTGACTTCGGTCCTATGAAGGTTCATGAAGATAACGCAATGAAGGGTGATCTCTTTACAACAGGAGAAGAGAAGTTTGAGGAGCTTGACAGAGGATGCCATAAGGACGGCAAACTTGTAGATATGCTCTTCCCGATCATTTCACTTATTGTTTGCTGTGTAGTAGGTATGCTTTACACAGGTGGAATATTCAGTGGCGCAAGCGTTGTGGAAGCTTTCTCAAATTGTGACGCTTCAGTAGGTCTTTCAATGGGTAGCTCTATAGCACTTATTGTCACATTGATATTCTATATTTCAAGAAGATCACTTAAGTTTACAGAATGTATGGATTGCTTACCTGCAGGATTTAAGGCAATGGTTCCTGCAATACTTATTCTTACATTTGCGTGGTCATTGAAAGCTATCACAGATGTACTTGGTGCAAAGCAGTTCGTAGCCGCTATGATGGAGCATTCGGCAACAGGAATGCAGATACTCCTTCCGGCAATCATATTCGTTGTTGCAGTTTGCCTCGCATTCTCAACAGGAACATCATGGGGAACATTCGGTATCCTTATTCCTATAGTTGTTGCGGTATTTGCAGGCAAGGATCAGCAGATGATGATAATCTCAATCTCATCATGTATGGCAGGTGCTGTTTGCGGTGACCACTGTTCACCTATTTCAGATACGACCATTATGGCGAGTGCCGGTGCACAGTCAAATCACATCAACCACGTAAATACACAGTTACCATATGCAATGTTGGTTGCAGCGGTATCATTTGTAAGCTATATAATCGCAGCTTTTGTAAGAAATGTGGTTATATCACTTATAATCGCGGTAGCATTGATGGTAGGTGTACTGTTCATTATCAAAAAAGTTACATCTAAACAAGGTGTAGCAAACGCAGCTTAATAAAAACTTCCCTCAATCCCATAAAGGTTGAGGGATTTTTCACTTTGTGATACTCTTATATAAGAAGCTTAATGGTATCATACAGGAGGTGTTGATGGAAAAATCAGATGAAAGACTGAATACTTTTATAATTTTTGCAGTTTTTATGGTGACATTGTTGTTTGCAGCAAGAGTTATTTCACTTGTACTAAGTCAGCATATAAACTTCAGAATGAGGTTGGCTTTTGACTTTAAGACCAAAGGACAAAATGATAAAAGAAAGATTGAAGATAAGAAATAATAAAAGGCTGTCACTTTGATGTGGCGGCCTTTTAACTTTGCCGAAATTTACTTTAGGTCTATATAATTTTTGGAAAACAGCTTTCCTATATCTTTTACAGCCGAGGATATATTGTCAGGTTGTTCACCGATTGAGATTTTATAAAAATCTTCTGAAACTATCTTACCGAGAGCGGTTGTAACGGCACCTGCTGTAGCGCTTGCAACCACGCCTCCGGCTATAGCTCCGGCACCGGGAATCGCATTAATCAAATTTGCAAATACGGCTCTGCCTACAGTCTGTGCCGTCATAATATTTAGAACCGATTTGGCGGCGGATTCACTTATAGTCAGGTCAAAAACCTTTCCGAGTGCAATAACCATTCCTACCTGAGCGGCTGTGATAGGTATAGTATCCGCAAGCGGAATAGGTGCGGCCCCTGCCAAACCGGCGGCAGCCGCCGCCGATGCAATGATTTTGTTACATTTCTGCCTTGTAGCAGTATCCATTTTTACCTTAGAACCCATAAGATACTCCTTATTTTAATTTAGCCGGTGAATATTCTACCGAAAAAGATGCAATAAATGTTTTATATATTTTATTCTCACCTTTTTAATATCTTCGGCAACAGCTCAGACAATATAAATGAGAATATTATAATAGTACCGCCTGTAAACAGATTCAGTGTAAACGGCTCATGTAGAACCACTATACCCATAAATGCCGCCATTACACTCTCAAATGAAAGCAGTATACCGCTTGTGGTAGCTGATACATGCTTCATGCCGTAGAGTATAAGGAAGAACGGCAGTGTAGTACAAAGTATAATCAAGTATATAAGTTGGAATCCGTCTCTAAACGTAACATAGAATTTGTGGTCTTTGACAAAGAGCAATACCGCTATAGACAGTATGGCCGTAGTTGATACCTGCAGTACATTCAAAACACCCGAATCATAACGCCTTGAATATTTTGAAGATATAACAATATAGAGTGCATAAAAAAGTGCGCAAAGTATGCAGTAAATATCTCCAAGGTGGAAGCTGCCAAGGTCATTGCCCAGTATAAAAAATACTCCGATCATACATATGATTGAGACTATAATGTCGGAGAGTGACGGCCTTTTTCTCATTATCAAAAGGTATGCAAAAGGCAACAGTATGATGTATGATGCGATGATTAGTGACGATCTGGATGTGGTGGTGTATTGCAATCCTACAGTAAATGTAAAGAATTCACCGAACAGAAATACTCCCATTATAATACCGGCTTTAAGCATTTCCAAATTTATTTGTAAAAGCCTTTTGTTATAAATAACAATAAGTATAAGAGATGCCAAGCCGAATCTTACAACCAGCATCACATATGGCGATACATTGTCTAAGAGCTGTTTTACAAAAATATAGGCGGAAGCCCAAAAAAAAGTCGCTGTAAACAGTGCAAGAAAAGCTTGTATTTTTTCTTTCTTCATTTTATCCCCCAAATATTAAAAATTTCATACTTATGTTATTATAGACTATATGTTGATGAAATGGTAGTAACAGTATGAGTAAAACACCATACGATTTATTTTTCAATTGTAAATTTTGACAGTTCACCACTATAGTATGCTTTACAAAGATCTATCAGGTATTTTTCCGATTTTGTTAGATATATACCTTTTAGATATGATATGCATCTTGTCCAATATCTGGCAGGGGTAGGGGAAAAGAAAGATATATCATTTGTATCCTTTATATACGATTCCGGTATAAATCCAAGGCAAATCTGTTGCTTTACCATATTTAATACAGTCGGTGTACTTGATGTTACAAATAAAACTTTCGGATCAAATAAAGCTTCTTTAAAACATAGGTCTATAATATCCCTTATCAATGTATTTGTAGACATAAGTACAAAGTTTTCATTGACTAAACAGTTTAAGTCAATACATGGATACTTATCATCAGATACAGTATGGATAGATTGTAAAACGGGGTTTGATGAGGGGATACCGATAAGTATTTTCTCAGTTTCCAAATCTATAAACTCCAGATTATCTTTTACACCGATATCATTTGAGTATATGCTTAATGCTATATCTACTTCTCTATTTAACAGAAGCTGTTCCATAGCCTTTACCCTTGCCTCAGTAATTTTGAATGTTATATTAGGGTATTTTGCGTGGAAGTAAGGATAAATATTTGCAAACAAAGTTGCACCTTGCTCAGGAGTATAAGTTAGAGATATCTCACCATAATCCTCGTTAGCTATATCGTGAATTATCCTATAAGTATCTTCCTTCATCTCAATCATTCGTTTAGCGGTACTTATATATATCTTGCCTGCTAATGTCGGTACCATAAAAGGATGCTTTCTTTCAAAGAGCTTTGTATCTAATTCATTTTCAATTTTTAACAGTTGTTGGTTTAGGGCTGACTGGGTAATAAAAAGTTTGTTGGCGGCTTTTGAGATATTTCTCTCAGTATCTATAGCTATAATGTATTCTAATTGTTTTAAATCCATATATACTCCGTTAATTAGTTTATTTAAGAGAGTATAACATAAAAAAATGATAAAATTAAGTTATATGATAAAATAATATCAATCATTGAATTATTATCTGTAATGGTTATAAAATATGTGTATAAGTAATACAGGAGGTTTTCATGAATAATACTGTAAAATTAAAAAACGGAATAGTTGTACCTGCGCTTGGGCAAGGGACATGGTATCTTGGTGACAGTAAAGTAAAAAGAAAAGATGAGATAGAAGCTATACAGACAGGTATAGATCTTGGTATGACACTTATAGATACGGCCGAAATGTATGGTAGCGGTAGAAGTGAGGAATTGGTAGGAGAGGCTATAAAGGATTTTGATAGGGAGAAGCTTTTTTTAGTTTCAAAAGTATTACCAAGTAATGCAAACAGGGCAAATATGCGTAGGGCTTGTGAAAACAGCATTAAGAGGATGAAAGTTTCATATCTTGATTTGTATTTGTACCATTGGAGGGGAGGTACTCCGCTAAAAGAAACAGTTGATTGTCTTGAAGAACTTGTAAACGAAGGATTGATAAAATCTTGGGGTGTATCAAACTTTGATATAGATGATATGGAGGAACTGTACAATATTCCAAAAGGAAAAAACTGTATGGTTAATCAAGTGCTTTATCATACAGGCTCAAGAGGCATTGAGTACAGCTTGTTACCGTGGATGGTTAAAAACGATATAAACCTTATGTCATATTGTCCGCTTGCACAGGCAGGAAGTCTTAGAAGAGGGTTGTTTAATTCGGAAGTATTAAAGAAAATAGCAAAAAAATATGAGTGTGATATTACACAGGTGATACTTGCATGGAATATTAGAAACGGAAAGACTATAGCAATACCGAGAACAGGTAATAAGGTTCATACCATATTGAATGCAGGTGCTGATAAAATTTTACTTGATGAGGATGATTTTAAGAAAATTGACAGTGTATTTACACCGCCTACAAGAAAAGAACTGCTTGATATCCAATAGTTGAAAAAAGCTGCCACAGTAATGTGACAGCTGATTTTTAGTGTATAAATATTGATATAATTCCAAGTGTGATAATACCTGTAATTGACATTATCATAGAAACCGTAGTTTTACATTTTACCTGGTCTTTAATATCTGTAAGACCGAACATACCGTTGAATACCCAGAATCCGCTATCGTTAAAGTAGCTGAATGAGATGGCACCGACACAGCAAGCCATTGCCATAATAAGTGGTGAAGCATTCAAGTTACTCATAAGCGGTGCGGTAAGTAATGATGCGGTAGTGATAGCAACAGTAGCAGAACCGAGAGCTATACGCATAAGTGCAGCAATAAGGAACGGGATAAGCAGTGCAGGAATCGGAAGTCCGGCAACAGCCTGACCTAACACATCACCGATACCGCTTGCCTTTATTACATTACCGAGTGAACCGCCGGCACCTGTGATAAGCATAATCATACCTGTGTCTTTGATAGCATCATTCATGATATTAAGAACTTTATCCTTTTCAACTTTAGCCGCAAGACCGTATATAGCAAGTATTGTACCGATACCAAGTGCTACAATAGGCTCACCGAACAGGCTGATAATATCATGTGCGATACCTGTTTTACTTCCTAACAAGTCCCAGAATGTCTTTATAAATATAAGGATTATAGGAACAATAATAGGAGCAATGGAAGCACCGAATGAAGGTAGTTTCTTTGTCTTTATAAGACCTTCAACCTCTTCCATTGTCTTTATATACTCAGCCTTATAGTCTTTACGAATATATCCGGAGTAATCTTCATTTGGAACTTGATAGATCTTTTTACCAACCCACTTACAATATGGTACAATAACAATAATCATAGGAATTGAAACTATCATACCAAGTAAGATAATCTGTCCTACATCAACGTTTAAGTTGGCAGCGGCTGTCAAAGGTCCAGGAGTAGGTGGAACCATTGTGTGTGTCATTTGCAGACCACATGCCAAAGAAAGCGCCAAACTTATTACGGAGATACCGGTAACGGAAGACATAGCCTTAACCAAAGGAGCAAAAATAACGATTGCAGAGTCGGCAAAAACCGGTATGGAAACAACCCAACCTGTCAGTGCAAGTGCCCACTCTTCTTTTCTCTTACCTATTGCTTTGATAAAAGTAAAAGCAAGCTGTTCTGCGGCACCGGAGGATTCCAGAACTCCGCCCATCATTACACCAAGTCCGATAATAATACCGGTACTTTTGAGGGTGCTACCAAAACCGTCTTTTATAGCTGTGATAACACCGGTTGTCGCCACCTTTCCTGCAGCATCCTTTATATCTGAGACAGGCATACCACCGATAAGACCGGTAATAAGCGCTGCTAAAAGGAGTGCAATGAAGGTATGAATCTTTGTTTTTAATACCAGGACTATCATTACTACAATACCTATTACAAGTCCAAGCATCATTCTTGTTGATTCACTCATAAAAACCTCACATTTCTATACCTTATTTTAATAAATACTTAATTATTTACTCAAGTATTATTAACTGATGTATGTATTTTAATACAAACAAATTTTCAAAGCAAGAAAGAAAAAATAATACGGTATATAAGAAAAACTGATAGTTAGGAGATAGAAACTGTTGATGTATATTGAATATGACATGAAATCTTACATTTATTTAATGAACATATTTTAGTATGCATTATAAATAATATCAGCTGTTTTTCGTATATTAAATTTATCAAAATATGCCTCCTCTTTTGGAATCCATACTGTATTGAAGACAGTCAAATTATCATAGCCGTCTCTTAATAATAAATGTTGTTGTTGTGTTTTTTTATCTATATCAACAAATATTTTTAAGTTATATATTTCATTGAATGTTGGGTGTAAGGAGTAAGAGCCTTCAACAATATTTATATGCGAATATGGCATTATACATTTTAAAGCTTCATTAAAACCTAATGTATGACAGTCAAATGGTCGATATAAAATATCTTCTTTATTCAAGAGAGGATGTAATATCTCTTCATTGAACCGTTCATAGTCTATATTACCGCCAACTTCAGACAACCTTTGTGCTGTTCTCTGATATTTTTGAAGATAAAAATCATCCATATGAAATAGGTTTCCAAGATATTTGTTAGCAAGAGCAGTTCCTAATGTTGATTTTCCGCTCCCACATCTACCGTCAATACCGATAATACAATCAGTATGTTCTAAAATAACTTCATCTATCAATGAATAGATAAATTTTAAATCTTTAATAATCATTGTCTCTAAAATAATTATGCTGCGCAAAAAATACTTGTGTATTATTTATAATTATAGGAATAATTATAAGTTGTAATATAATTCCAGGTATTGAGTTAAAAAAAACTCCTGATATAAATGCAGAAAATGTAAATGAATTTCCTACTATATTCAACAGGATTAGCTGTGTAATACCAAATACTGTTCTACCGATGATCATGGCCGGAATAAGTGAGCAATATATATTCGTTAGTTTTGTAGAAGGAGCTTTTGAAAATAAAAAACCCGAAATAAAACCATATGTTGCCATTTCAAATGACATGGAGATGGCTATAGGATAGAGTATAGGTATTTCAAATATAAATGATTTAAGAAGTGGTAAAATGAAACCCACAATCAAACCAAACTTCCGACCACATAAAAATCCACAAATTAACACAGGTATATGCATAGGCAAAAGCATATTGCCTATTGCAGGTATTTGACCTGTAAGGATAGGCAAAAGAAGTCCTGATGTCAAAAGCAAAGCACTAATAGTCAATTTTTGAATTTTACTCATATTGATATATACCTCCAATTAAATAACAGTATAACACAGTAAAAACTTTTAAAGCAAAAGTTACCGGAAAGATTACACAAAAAATATAATTTATTTTATAATAGCATTAGGTCGTTGCGTTTAAATTTTAGGAGGAAAAATGAAGATAGGAAATAACGGAATGGTTTCAAAGCTTTTGAAAGATGTGAAAATCCCAAAGATGTTTAGAGCAATTCAACAGTTTAATAAAGAATCGATTTTGCCTGAAGATATTGAAAATGCAGTTTGGGAAGAACTGGGGAAGATAGAGTTTTCATCGAAGATAAAGCCGAAAATGAATATAGCTATAACTGCAGGAAGCAGAGGTATTAGAAATGTTGATATTATAACAAGGTCTATAGTAAGGTTTGTGAAAGAAAAGGGAGCGAATCCTTTTATAGTACCGGCAATGGGAAGTCATGGAGGTGCCACTGCAGAGGGACAACTTGATGTACTGGCAGGATATAATATAACTGAGGAAACAATGGGCTGCCCTATAAAATCATCTATGGAAGTTGTTGAGCTGGGAATCTCAAGCAGAAACAAAAAAGTATATATGGATAAGAATGCATATGAATCTGATGGAGTGATAATTTCTTGCAGATTGAAACCGCATAATGCGTTTAGAGGTAAAGTGGAAAGCGGCCCGTGCAAAATGATGACAGTCGGTCTGGGGAAGCAGGCAGGTGCAAGTTTGGTGCATAGTGACGGTATGAACCATATTGCAGAAAATATACCGACTATGGCAGAAGTAGTAATAAACAGCGGTAAAATACTGTTTGCAATACCGTGTCTTGAGAATGCATATGATGAGACTTTCAAAATAGAAGCTATTTTACCGGAAGATATACTTAGACGAGAGCCTGAACTTTTAAAACTTGCATTTAAACATATGCCAAAAATTTTGGTAGAGGAAAGTGATGTGTTGGTGGTAGATGAAATAGGTAAAAATTACAGTGGAACAGGTGTGGACCCTAATATTACAGGGACATTTTCAACACCGTATGCTTCAGGCGGATTAAAGGTACAAAGAACATGTTTCCTTGATCTGAGTGAAGAGTCACATGGAAACTCTCTTGGAGTGGGACTTGCATCAGCAATAACAAAAAAGTTTTTTGAAAAAATAGACACTGAAGCAATGTATCCGAATTGTATAACAAGCACAGTTTTAGCATCGGCAAGAATACCATGTGTGGTTGCAAATGATAAAGAGGCAATACAGATTTGTATAAAGACTTGTAATGAAGTGGATTATAATCATATTCGAATGGTAAGAATATCGAACAGCTTACATATAGGAGAAATAATGCTTTCAGAAGAGTATTATAAAGATGTTTTGGAAGGAAAATATGAAGGAGTTATAGCAAAGGATTCACCGAAAGAATTAGAATTTGATGAGTCGGGTAATTTGCTTACCAAGATAAAATATGAGTAAAATATCACTTTTTGTACCAAGAGAGTCAATGCTTTTTCAGGCTCACAATATTTTACAGGAAGAAAAATATCATGTTGACGGTTTATATGAGGTAAAGTCGGAAGATGTTATAAAAAGAGCAAGAGAATGTATTGCAAACGGTACCTCAATATTCATTGCAAGAGGATTGCATGCTACATTGATAAAGCAGTACACAGATGCCACAGTTATAGATATTGTGGTTACAGCACAGGAAATGGCACTGCTTATAACCAGAGCAAAGAAAATTATAAAAAAGGACAGGCCGTCTATAGCTGTCATCGCACCCAAAAATATGCTATGTGATATGTCATACTTTGAGAGTATATATGAGATAAATTTGAAAATATATTATGAAGAGTCAAAGAATGAACTTGAAGAGGCAACTATAAATGCTTATGAAAACCAATTTGATATAATAATTGGCGGTGAGACGGCGGTTAATAAGGCGACATCTTTGGGAATTCCGTCTCTTTTTTTGTCAACTACAGAAGAGTCTTTAAAGAATGCAATAAAAATTGCAGATAATGTAAAGTACGCAATGGAGAGCGAGAAAAAAAGCAATGCACAGCTTGAGACAATTTTAGATTATTCATTTACAGGAGTGATTAAATTAGATACCGTAGGAAAGATTCTTGTTATAAATAAGATTATGGAAAGCTTCTTTGCAGATGGTGAAAAGTTTATAGGCAGGTCGGTATTTGAAATATTACAAGATATTACAACAGATGATTTCAGACAGGTAATAGCAGGAGAAGTCGAAAATAAAGCATATTTTCTTAAGGTGGCAGGTAATAATTTTTATGCTGTTCTTGCTCCGATACTGGTAGACGGAAGTATAGACGGAGCAATATTATCTTGTCATAAAGTGTTGGGACCGAAAGGTAATATTGAAAGTGAGCAAAAAAAATATAAAGCAGGGTTTGTGGCAGTCGGGAATTTTAAAGATATAGTTTGTGAGTCAAAGAAGATGCATGAAATAGTACATCTTGCAAAGCTGTATGCTAATTCGGATTCTCCAGTTATGATAACAGGTGAAACAGGAACTGAAAGAAGGCTTTTGGCGCAGAGTATACATAATTTCGGTACCAGAAGTAAAGAAGCATTTGTTATGATCAGTTGTGAAGGTATGGAAGAATCATTACAACGAGATTTGATATATGGAGAAAAGGGAGCGGTATTAGATGCAAGGGGAGGTACTATACTTATAGAAGAAGTAGATAAAATGAGTATTGCAAATCAATATAGCTTATTTCAAATAATTAAGTATAAAATACTTAGGTCGAAGTATTTGGATGTAAGAGTAATATGTACAAGTAGAAAAAATATATCGGAACTACTGTCATGTGGAGAAATTTTGGAAGAGTTATATTATGTACTTGAAGGACTGAATCTTTTTATTCCGCCACTTAGAGAGAGAAAAGCGGATCTTAGTATAATGATTGATGATGCAATAAAAAAAATAAATGAAAAGTACTCAAGATTGCATCACTTAAGTAAAGGTGCTAAAGACATTCTTATGGAGTATGAATGGAGCGGAAATATTTTACAATTAGATAATTTTATAGAAAGACTCATACTGACAGCAACAAAAAGAAGCATAGAAGAAAGGGTGGTTAAAGAACTGTTGGATGTTTTGTACATTCATGATGTAGATATTGTTAGTGGAGAAAAGGCTGCTAAAATAAAGGGCGCCTTAAAAAGATATGAAGGGAACAGAGCACTTACAGCAAAAGAACTTGGGATAAGCAAGGCAACATTATGGAGGTGGATGAAAAGATATGGATTTGAGAACTGAATGAAATATATTGAAACCGGATGAAACTATATTGAAACTATAGTGAAGTAAATAAATAAAATCAAGCATGTTGTATATAAATATGAAAATCCTTAGTTAAATATTACTATTGAATTAACTTTTTATTTTAACTATAATGCGAGAGAAGTTAGACATTTGTTTTGAAAGGATGGTCAAAATGAAAATTGGATTTATTGGTTTAGGAATTATGGGAAAGCCGATGGCAAAGAACCTTGTTAAGGCCGGACATGAGCTTGTAGTTTTTGATTTTAATAAAGAGGCGGTTGCAGAGCTTGTAGCTTTAGGAGCTAAGGAAGCAAAGAACAGTAAAGAAGTTGGAGAGGCTTGTGAGCAGGTTATCACAATGGTTCCAAACTCACCACAGGTAAGAGCGGCTGTACTTGGAGAAGGCGGAGTAGCTGAGGGAGCTAAGCCGGGAACTGTAGTTATTGATATGAGTTCAATTGACCCTACCGAATCAAAGTCTATCGGTGCAGAGCTTGCTAAAAAGGGAATTGAGATGATGGATTGTCCTGTTTCAGGTGGAGAGCCTAAGGCAATAGACGGTACACTTTCAGTTATGTGTGGCGGTAAGAAAGAACTTTTTGACAAGTATTATGATATGCTTATGGTTATGGCAGGTTCAGTTGTATATGTCGGCGAACTTGGTTCAGGTAATGTTGCAAAGCTTGCAAATCAGATGATAGTTGCTATAAATATCGCTGCTGTAGCTGAGGCACTTACATTTGCAAAGAAGGCAGGAACAGCACCTGATGATATTTTTACAGAAGAATTTAAAACATACATCAAACATTATCATGATATATATGAAGAAAAAAATGAAAATGAACATCTTAAATTAGATATTGGCTATGGCGTT
>ERZ772945.194-NODE-194-length-50131-cov-6.301602_pt1 | contig 50131 bp, 43 predicted proteins | sample MGYA00511681_ERZ772945 | MGnify/ENA primary metagenome ERZ772945 (study PRJEB29015, sample SAMEA2737943) | human oral metagenome | biome: human oral; feature: human-associated habitat; material: dental | place: China | collected 2143 ...
CCCAGGACGCGGTCCTGCCACTGGTACTGCCGCTGGGCGGTGTACACGCCCAGGCTCACGCCCACCACGATGGAGATGATGGTGGCGAGCGACATCAGCTCCACAGAGGCGCCGATGCGCGAGGACATCTCCTCGTTCACCGAGACGCCGGTGGGCGTCTGACCCCAGTCCCACCTGGTGACGATGCCGCCCAGCCACCTCTGGTAGCGCTGGAGGATGGGGGTCTTGTCGTTGAGGTTGGTGGCGTCGAGCGACGCCTCAATGGACTCCTGCGGTGGCCTGGGAGTGCGGGACTCGTAGTTGGATCGCGGGCTCATGAAGGCCGATGCCAGGAAGTACGTGAGCGAGGTCGCCACGAAGATCATGACTATGTAGCTCGCCACACGCTTGGCTATGTACCCGACGAATCGCGCCATGGACGCTCCTCACTTCGCTTCGCGCGCCCCGGGGGCGCACGAGGACGCGACGGCGATGCGACCACGTCCCTCTTCTGCAGAATGCGCTTCCGTGGCGGCACGTCCGCCCAGCCAGAGGCGCAAGCAGCATGCCTTCGCGTCGGGCCTCGGGTGGGCCGGGAGCCAGGGCACGCAAGAACACAACGTGCAAAATCCTACCACGGCACGAGACGCGGCAGAGATAACGGCCCGTCCACGCGCCCAGGGGCGGAAGACGGGCCGTGCGCGCAAGAGCCTAGATGGTGCCCAGCGGGAAGGTCAACGCCATGACGCAGACGGTGACACCGAAGACGACCGCGGTGATGACGGTGAGGCGGTCGAGGTTCTTCTCCCAGACCCCCGAGCCGGCGGCCGAGTTGTACATGGAGGAGGCGATCATGTCCGAGACCCCGGTCCCCTTCCCGGAGTGCATGAGGATGAGGATGACCGTCAGGACGGCCGAGAGTGCCAGGATGACCAGAAGGATGGTGTTCAGAACGCCCACGAAGTGCTCCTTTTTATGTGCCCACGGATGGTGCAACTACATCGATTGGTTAGCTTACCACATGAGTCAAGGCCGTTACCAACTGCCATAGAATCGACGGCAGCCCCAAGCCTGCCGACGCTCGCCCCACGCGCGTCGGTCCCGCCCACAAAAAATGGGCCCCGACACCTCCGTGCCGGGGCCCAGGCCTCCTTGGGCGAGAGGGACCGTCCCCCTACATGGCCGCCTTGACCATGGCCGCGAAGGAGTCGGCCTTAAGCGACGCGCCGCCGACGAGCGCCCCGTCGACGTCCTCCTTCGTAAGGAAGCCTGCCACGTTGTCAGGCTTGGCAGAGCCGCCATACAGCACGCGTATGCCGTCTGCGGTCGCCTTCCCGAAGATCTCGGTCAGCGTCGCCCGGATGGCGCCGCAAACCTCTTGGGCGTCATCGGCCGTCGCGGTCTTACCGGTGCCGATGGCCCAGATGGGCTCGTAGGCGATCACGTACTTGGAGGGGTCGTCGATCGTGAGGCCTGCGGTGTCCTTCTTGATCTGGTCGACCACGAACTCCACCTGCTTGCCAGCCTCACGAACCTCAAGCGACTCGCCACAGCAGCTGATGGGCACGATACCATGGGCCATGAGCGCCTTGGCCTTCTTGTTGATGTCCTCGTCGGTCTCGCCAAAGTAACCACGACGCTCAGAGTGACCGATGATGCAGTAGGTGGCGCCCACGTTGGAGAGCATGCCAGGGGCGGTCTCGCCCGTGTAGGCACCTTTCTCCTCCCAGTACACATTCTGTGCACCGAGGGCGAAGGGGGCACCCTCCTGCTCGATGACCTCGGAGACGCCCTTGAGATCAACAGCAGGTGGGCAGACGACGACGTCCACGTCGCCTGTGCCGCCCGCAAGTTCCTTGGCAAGCCCCTGCGCGAGGACAACGCCCTCGGTAAAGGTCTCGTTCATCTTCCAGTTGCCGGCAATCATCCTCTTACGCATCGAGAAGCGCCTCCACTCCGGGGAGGGCCTTGCCCTCGACGAGCTCCATGGACGCCCCACCGCCGGTGGAGATCCAGCTCATCTTGCTGGCCAGGCCAAACTTGTTGATGGCCGCGACGGAGTCGCCGCCGCCGATGATGGACGTGCAATCAGAGTCCGCGATCGCACGGGCGACAGCCTCGGTGCCCTTCGCGAACTGGTCGATCTCGAAGACGCCCATGGGGCCGTTCCAAAAAACGGTCTTAGCGCCCTTGACGGCGTCGCAGTACAGCTCGATGGTCTTGGGGCCGATGTCCATACCCATACGGTCATCAGGAATATTGTCGGAGTCCACGACCTCGCCGGTGGCATCCTCGCCAAAGTGATCCGCAACGACGTTATCTATGGGTAGCAGGATCTTGCAGCCCTTTGCCTTAGCCTTCTTGAGCATCTCGCCCGCGCGCTCGACCCAATCCTCCTCCTTGAGGGAGCTACCGACGCTGTGGCCTTGGGCCAGGAAGAAGGTGTAGGCCATGCCACCGCCGATGATCAGGGTGTCAGCGGAGTCAATGAGGTGATCGAGGACGCCGATCTTGCTGGAGACCTTGGAGCCGCCGACAATGGCGACGAAGGGACGCGCAGGATCCGCGAAGATGCCCGTGAGGGTGTCGACCTCCTTCTCGAGCAGGAAGCCCGCGACGGCGGGGATGTAGGCTGCCGGACCCACGACGGAACCTTGAGCGCGGTGAGCGGTGCCAAAGGCGTCAAGGACAAAGATGTCTCCGTAGGAGGCGAGCTTCTTGGCAACCTCAGGGTCGTTCTTCTTCTCGGCCTTAAGGAAGCGGACATTCTCGAGGACGAGAATCTCGCCGGGCTTCAGGGCCTTCACGGCAGCCTCAGCCTTCTCGCCATAGGTGTCATCGACGAACTTGACGTCGTAACCCGTGAGCTCGGCGAGCTTGTCCGCCGCAGGCTTGAGTGAGAGCTCGGGCTCGGGGCCATCACCCTTGGGACGACCGAGGTGGCTCATCAGGATGATTGCCGCGTTGTGCTCCTTGAGGTACGTAATGGTGGGGATGGCCGCACGAACACGTGTGTCGTCGGTGACGACGCCATCCTTCAGGGGCACGTTGAAGTCGACTCGCACGAGGACGCGCTTGCCGTCGACGTCGACGTCACGAACGGTCTTCTTGGTAAATGCCATGTTGTCTCCTTCTGACTCGTGAGCTGCAAAGCACGCGTAGCACAAAGGAGGGGCACGGCCCCAGGCCATAGGACCTGCGACCGCACCCCTCCCCTACCTGGCAGAAAGGCGCTGCCTAGGCAACGAACTTCTCGAAGTACTTGATGGTGCGAACCATCTGGGAGGTGTAGGAGTTCTCGTTGTCATACCACGAGGTGACCTGAACGAGGCTCTTGCCATCGCCAAGATCCTGGGCCATGGTCTGGGTGGCGTCGAAGATGGAGCCGTGGGTCTCGCCGACGATGTCGCGAGAAACGATCTGGTCCTCATTGTATGCAAAGGTCTCGGGGATGGACGCGGCGTAGGCCTTCATCGCGGCATTGACCTCGTCGACGCTGACCTTCTTGTCGACGACGGCATAGAGGTTGGTGATGGAGCCGGTAGGCGTCGGGACGCGCTGGGCGGCACCGATGAGCTTGCCGTTGAGCTCGGGGAGGACGAGGCCGATGGCCTTGGCGGCGCCGGTGGAGTTGGGGACGATGTTCTCGGAGGCCGCGCGGGAACGACGGAAGTTGCCCTTGCGCTGCGGGCCGTCGAGGACCATCTGGTCACCGGTGAAGGCGTGGATGGTGGTCATGATGCCCGAGACGATGGGGGCAAAGTCGTTGAGGCCCTTAGCCATCGGGGCCAGGCAGTTGGTGGTGCAGGAGGCCGCGCAGATGATGTTGTCATCGGCGGTTAGTATCTCGTGGTTGACGTTATAGACGATGGTGGGCAGGTCATTGCCAGCAGGGGCGGAGATGACGACCTTCTTGGCACCAGCGTCGATGTGCGCCTGAGACTTGGCCTTGGAGGTGTAGAAGCCGGTGCACTCGAGGACGACGTCGACGCCGAGCTTGCCCCACGGCAGCTTACTGGCGTCTGCCTCCTTGTAGATGGTGATCTTCTTGCCGTCGACGACGATGTTGTCCTCGCCGGCCTCGACCTTGTGATTGCGTGCGTAGTTGCCCTGAGTGGAGTCGTACTTCAGGAGGTACGCGAGCATCTCGGGGGAGGTGAGGTCGTTGATGGCGACGATGTCGGTGCCCTCATGCGAGAACATCTGACGGAACGCCAGACGACCGATGCGGCCGAAGCCGTTAATAGCAACCTTGACTGCCATACTATCTCCTTTCGTGAGACCATCGAGGGGCCTGTCCCCTGACTGGCCATGCACTTTGCTGTCCTATAGTCTACACCTTTTTTGGGCACAGTTTCGCCACTTCGCACGCAAAAAGGGATAATCGTCTGCGAAGGGTCGCGTCAGGGGCGCGAGAGGTCGCCAGGCTGGACGTCGCCACGCGTTTGGGAGTGTGTCTCGTCAAGTGCCTCGTCCACGAGACGCTCGAGTCTGAGTGCGCGATGGTACATCGCGGACTTCGATGCGGGTGGGTCAAAGAGCCTGCCCAGCTGGGCCAAGGAGATGGTGGGATTGCGTCTGCGCGTGAGGCAGAACTCTTTGAGAGCGTTGGGCAGGTTTCTGAACCCCACGAGACGCTCGGCGTCTTCAATGAGCCTAAGCTGGTCGGCTGCGGCACCAATCGAGCGGGCCTGGTTCGCAAGCTCGGCGTTGACGCGACGATTGACTTCGTTTTTGAGCGACTTCATCCGCCGGGCGCTCTCGACGGTTCGCACAGAGAGCTCAGCCCCCATCAGACGTAGCAACGAGACGATCTCATCGAAGCTCTTGACATAGAGAACTGAGGAGCCACGCCTATGGTTGATGCGGGCATCGATGCCAAAGGGGACGAGAAGGTCCGCGATGCCTTGTGCAAGCCCCTCCTCCGTGAGGGCAATCTCGAGGTGGAAATCGCGCGTGGGGTCGGCGATAAAGCCCCCCGCCATGAAGGCACCGCGCACGAACGCCTGCCGGCAGCAGCGTCTGGACATGAGTTGGACAGGAATCCCCGTCTGTTGACCGTGACCCGGCACGATGATACCCAGGCGAGAGAGAACTCCCTCGAGCCTGCCCTGGTCGGGAATATCGATGAGATAGTTTCTGGTTTTCTGCAAGTTCGTGCGTCGCATGTTCATAGGCGTATCGAGGCCAAAGAGCCCGTGAATGAGCTTGATCATGACGCGCGCGACCGCGCCCCTCTCGGTGGACATGCGCATGAAGTACGTGCCATCGCCCTGGAGAGACAGGGTCCCACAGATGCGCATGATGGCCGAGAGCTCGACGTAGGCGCACTCGTCGCAGGAACCATCTATGCGCGAGAGCTCATCCTTTACCCGGGCGGTAAACGACACTCCTCCCTACCCCCTTGCCAACCCAAGGTCACGGTGGGACGTGACGGTGCGATAACCCTGTCCCTTAAGGTAGTCCGCCGTCGCGTTTGCGATAGCCACCGAGCGATGCTGCCCGCCCGTGCAACCCACAGCAATGGAGAGCTGTGACTTGCCCTCGGCGACGTAGCCGGGCATCACGACATCGAGCAGGCGCTCCCAGGCCTTCATGAAGTCCTTTGTCACGTCATTGCCCAGCACGAAGTCCCGCACGGTCTCGTCATTGCCCGTGAGCGCGCGCATCGCGGGGTCGTAGAATGGGTTGGGCAGGAAGCGCACGTCGATCATGAGGTCGGCGTCAGTGGGCATGCCGTGCTTGAAGCCAAAGGAGAAGACCTGGATGTTCAGAAGCTGCTGGTCGGTCAGCTCGGAGAAGGCATGGCGGATACGAGTACGCAGGGCCGACGTGCGCAGTCGGCTCGTATCGATGACGAGGTCGGCATGGTCACGGACTCCCCTAAGCTGCCTGCGCTCGCGTTGGATGGACGAGGAGGTCGCCTCGGATAGACCCGCAAGCGGATGGCGGCGGCGAGTCTCGTCATATCGGCGCATGAGGACCTCATCAGAGGCATCAAGGAAGACGATCTTGTAGCTGAGCTCATGCTCGTCAAGGGCAGCGAGGGCGTCAGGCATCTCATCGAAAAGACCTTGGCTCCTGAGGTCGCAGATGACGGCGAGGTGGCGTCCGATGCCGGAGTTGATGCCCACGACCATGGCGAGGTCCAAGATCAGGCGAGGTGGCAGGTTGTCGATGCAGTAGTAGCCCATGTCCTCGAAGACGTGCATGGCCTGCGTGCGCCCACTTCCCGACATTCCCGTGATGATTACGATGTCCGGAACGCGGTCGCCGGTCGCTGAGCTCCTCGCGAGATCGCTGACCTTCTCCATTGGGACCCCCGAAATCTTTGGCGCCACAACACACCTGCGCCGTCACAACTCGCACACCAGCTGTCAGGTCGCCCAGCAGCAGGAGTGCGTGGACATGACAAACTCATTTTTCTCAGTATAGGACAACTCTCGGTTAGACCACCGTTGATGCGGGCGACACCTTGGCCTCTCGCAACACCACACCAGGCATCTTCCCCTCGACGCGTAAGCGTGCTGACGACATCGAGGGGAGGACGCGGGGCGTCGTCATGCCGACGGCAATCTAACCGAGAGTTACGGAAAGACACATTCTGGGGCTTAAGGAGACGCGGAAAGGCGCGGTGTGTGATCCCGAGGCAAGCTAAACTGCGCCTTTCCGTGAGGCGTCGGGGGCAGAATGCGCTTTTCCATCACGTCGCGGCGCCCGGGAGGTGTGGGGCAACCCCCCGCCAGGCTGCGGGGCACTATGGGAAACGGCCCAACTGGGCAAACGCGCTCGAGCAACCCCCCGCCAGCCTGCGGGGCGGCTTGCGCCAGGGTCCGCAGATCTCGGTTCGGAGTCTGGCTTCACGGAAAGCCGCACTCTGCCCAACCGGTGGGTTCAGAATGCGCTTTTCCGTCACGACGCGACCGCAGAATGCGTCTTTCCGTGAGGGTGCCGGCGCAGAATGCGCTTTTTCGTAGAGTGCGTCTTTCCTCACCTGGGCAAACGTGGCGCCACCTCATGGAAAAGCGCATTCTGGCCTGATCGACTCACGGAAAGGCGCACTCTGCAACCTATGTCTCACGGAAAGCCGCACTCTGCCACCCCCAGATCGCGCAGCTGTGCTTTTCCGTGACACGTCGGTTGCAGAATGCGCCTTTCCGTCACGTCGCGGCGCCCGGGAGGTGTGGGGCAACCGCCCGCCAGCCTGCGGGGCGGCTTGCGCCAAGTAGCAGAAACGGGGACGACCACGTCTGTGACCGCCCCCATCCGTCATGCGCCTCTACACGCCCGCTCAAATCGTGCGGGTTCGTTCAAACTACCGCTACGCGAGTCCAGACTCTGACGCAGGAAGTGCCTTTTTCCATAGCGAGATGATGAGGGCACCCACTACAGAACCGATAAGTACGGATGCAGCGTACATCAGGGGGTTACCGATGACGGCAATGACCCAGATGCCGCCATGCGGGGCAGGCAGCGTGCAGCCAAAGAGCGCGGAAAGTCCGCCCGCGATGGCCGAGCCGATGATGCAGGACGGCAGCACGTGTCCGGGGTCGGCGGCGGCGTAGGGGATGGCGCCCTCAGAGATGAACGAGAGGCCCATGATGTAGTTTACGAGGCCAGCATCACGATTCGCCTTCGTCCATCTGTTCTTGAAGAAGGTTGTGGAGAGGGCGATGACCAGAGGAGGTACCATGCCGCCCGCCATGACGGAAGCCATGATGATCTGGCCAGTAGTCCCGCCGGGGGTGACGAGCGCCGCTGTGCCGAAGACGTAGGCAGCCTTGTTGAACGGACCACCCATGTCGATGGACATCATGCCGCCGACGACGGCTCCCAGAAGCACGATATTGCCCGTACCCATGCCGTTCAGGAAGTCGGAAAGGCCGGTGTTGATGGCGCCAAAGAGCGGATTTAGGACCAGCATCACGATGCCGATGGCCAAGATGCCCAAGAGCGGGTAGAGCAGGATGGGCTTGATGCCCTCAAGCGAGGCAGGGAGACTGCCGCACATCCGCTCGATGCCCAGCATGAGGTAGCCTGCTGCGAAGCCTGCGAAGAGCGCGGCGATAAAGCCGCCCGAGATGGTGGTGGGCGGGGTGGCGGCGTTAATGTTGGCAAGATAGGCCAGGTCATAGCCCGTCTTCGCAAAGAGACCGCCGACGAAGCCAGGCGCAAGTCCCGGCCTGTCTGCAATGGACTCCGCGATGTAGGCCGCGAGGATGGGAAGCATCAGGCCAAAGGCCTCGCCGCCGATGGTCTTGAAGAGCGCGGCGGCCGGGATCGTCGAGCCATAGGTAGCGGTGCCTGCCGCCTTGATATCGACCAGGAAGGCGATGGCGGTGAGGATGCCGCCGCCGATAACGAAGGGCAGCATGTGGCTGACGCCGTTCATTAGGTGCTTGTAGAGAACATGTCCGACGGAGTCCTTCTCGCCCGATATCGCTGAGCTTGCTGTGGCGACAGAGCCTTCCTGTACGGGCGCCTCGCCGTTCAGGATGATGTTGATGAGCTTCTCGGGCTCTTGGATGCCTGCGGAGACGTTCGTGGAGTAGACCGGCTTACCCGCGAAGCGCTCGCGCTCGACGTTTTTGTCTGCCGCTATGATGATACCCTTGGCGTGGGCGATCTCCTCGGCGGTGAGAACGTTCTTCGCGCCTGCGGAGCCCTGGGTCTCGGCCTTGAGCTTGATGCCCATCTCTGTGGCCTTCTTCTCTAAGGCCTCTGCTGCCATGTAGGTGTGCGCGATGCCGGTGGGGCAGGCCGTGATGGCAAGGACTTCGGGCAGGTCACTCTCCGCCTTGGGTGCCGCGTCCTTTTTGGCCTCCTGAGCCTTCTCGGCGTCACGCTCGGCCTCGCCCCGGTCAATGGTCGCGAGGAACTCCTCAGGCGTCTTCGCCGAGCGCAGGGCGTTAGCGAACTCCTCGTGCATCAGGAGCTGAGAGAGCTTTGCCAGCATCTCCAGATGCACGTTGTTCTGTCCCTCAGGTGCGGCGATCATGAAGGCGAGCGTCGCGGGTGCATCATCAGGTGCTTTCCAGTCAACGCCCTTGGCAAGCGTCATCGCGGCTAGGCCGGGCTTCTTGACGGCCTTCGTCTTGGCATGGGGTATCGCGATGCCATCTCCCACCGCTGTGGAGAACTCCCCCTCACGTGCAAGAATCGCCTTCTTGTACTCCACAGTGTCGGCGATGTTGCCCGAGGCATCCTGCAGGGCGACGAGCTGATCTATGGCGTCCATCTGATCGGACGGAACGGCATTGATCTTGATACCCTCGGGTCTCAACAGGTCGGTGATCTTCATGTACCCACCTTTCTCTTGTCCGCCTGCGTGACCGGCGGATGCCAGTTACCTTGTTGGGTCAAGTATGACTCATTGTCTGTGCGTCCGAGCGGTCTTTTACGCGCACGGTCGGCCTGGTGGGTGTGCGGTGATCAGCGGCTGTTCTGTGGCACTTTGCGCAAGGTTCGAGTGGCAGATACCTGGATGAGAGGCAGATTCCTGGGTCCTGATTCAGGGGCTGGTGGTCAGCGCAGCACGCTTTCGGTTTTTCTGATCACTGGGTCTTAGGGCTCTTGGTCACGGAGGTGTCCGTAACTTTGGTGAGAGGGTCCGTTCCGCCCCGGACATATCGTTATGCTATCGTACTATGCAACTGTGGCCTTAATGCAGAGAGCAAGGAGTGTTCCAACATGTCCGAATACAAGTTCTGTCGCAGGTGCGGGACGCAACTCGGCCCTGACGACAACTTTTGCACGGCGTGTGGGGCACCCACAGATGAGGACTTCTTGGTAGCGGGGGATGGTCTGCCGGTTATGCCGGTGGGTCAGGTTACGCCTGAGGGCCCCTTGCCCGAGACCGCTGCTCCCGTACCAGGTGCGCTCGACGTGGCGGCCGCGAGCGGAGAGACCGTGTCATCCGACAATCCGACGGCTATCTGGGGTGGGGCAGACACGGCCGCGATCCCCGAGCCTATGGCCCCCTCTGTGTCGCCAGCCATGGGTTGGGGTCCGTCCCCAGAGCAATCCGGTGTTGCGCCCGATGCTGGCACCGTAGATACTCCCAGTGGTCCCCTTCCTGCCAGTGATGTCTTGGGTCCGTCAGACGTCTCAGGTGGCGCTGAAGCGTTCAACACAGATGGTATTGCTAGCGCGAGCGCCCAGCCATTCGCTTTCGTTCCCCCATACAGTGGGGGTGTTACCGGGGCATCCGATGCCGTTGCCCAGGCACCTGTGACAACCACCTCGCCTTCGGATGCCGATATCTCTAGCGTGTCTGCTGATACTGATGATCGGTGGTTCGCTAAGGTACTTGACGTCGACGACGCGCCTGCAGCTTTCGCCTCAGCCTCCGGTAGCGACGCGCCCGCTGATGTGCCCGTCGACGCGACTGTCCCGCCCGCCCCACCCGTAGACGCGACTGTCCCGCCCGCCCCGTCTGCGGCTTTCGCCTCAGCTTCCGGTGGCGAGGCGCCCGCAGTCCCCGGCGGTGCCCCTATTCCATACCTCGGCGTCTCTGAGCCAGATATGAATGCTCCTGCCTCGTCTGCCAATGCACCCATCATGCCGGTAGACTTGCGGCCGACGGGAGACTCCCCGATGCCGGGAGCTTCGACCGCAGCCACTGTCGATTCAGCTGCCACGAGGAGATCTCCCAAAAGAAAGGTGGCGGCGGGCATTGGAGTGGTCCTCCTTGTCGTCTTAGCGGTACTTGGATTTTTTGTGTACAAGCATTCGCGTGAGGAGGCCGCACGCGACGCAATCGTTGCCACGACGCAATCTATGGTTGCATGTGACGAGGGTCTCCAGCGTCTCGATAGCGTTGCCGAGCTCAACCACTCATACCTGCTCCCTGATAAGACCGACACGGCGAAAGCTGATAAGACCGACACGGCGAAACGCGGACTCGACGAGGCATCCTCCAGCTTGACTGACGCTCGCAGGAGCCTTGAGTTGGCGAGGTCTGATGGGTGGGCTCTTGATGATGACGCGAGGCATACCCTCGACGTGCTCCAGGATGGACTTGATGCCCGTAGAGGTATGATCGACGCCGGTAGCCAACTCGTTAACTCGCTGGCCGACGTCCAGTCGGCTGCAGAGGAGCTGGCTCACCTCATGGCAGATAGCTCGCTCTTCCTGGACTCATCCGATAATGCGGTGAACACCCTGAACAGCTCGTCGCGCTATATCGACCAGATCGACACTACGACTATGATAAACGACCTCGAGAGTGCCAAGAAGTACCAGGCCAGCATGTCGGATGACCTCAGGACGGCGCGAGAGAAGCTTCCCTCGGCGAATCTCTCTAGCTATCAGACGACCGTCGAGAGGGCGAGCACCATGGTCACTGCGCTTCAAGATATCCTCGATGCCATACAGGCCCAGGATGCGGCGAAGGCCAATGATGCTGCCACGGCCCTCAACGCTGCGATCGATTCGTTTAACGACGCACGCAGGGGGTTGCCTTCGTTGGCTGAGGGTATTGAGTCTCTCGTCCCAGACAAGGCGAAGGACTATGCTAAGGACTATCGCGCTCAGCGCGAGCGGGTGGTTGAGACGCTCGCGGAGCTGGGAGGCAATCCACTGACGAGGGACGTTGTGAACGGCTCGAAGCTTCTCCAGGGAAGTCATGCCTGAGGACTCACGCCTTTCCCGTGCTGTTGGGGCCTATCGGTGTGACACGGGGTAGATCACGTCCAACCGACTGAGGGTTACCGATCGTAGGGTCATAGCGATGCGAGAGGAGCTTCCAGGAGTCGTTCGGTCTGGCTCTATGTTGCGCTTCCGCTTCCTTGGCGACAGGCCTCCACAAAGTGTCGAATGATCCTCTGCTGCCTGTCATCATGTCGCCACATGAGCTCGGGATGCCACTGGACGGCGCGGACAAAGCGCCTCTTGGGCATCTCGATGGCCTCGATGATCCCGTCATCAGAAACCGCTGCCCGCGCCAAGCCATCAGCAAGCTTGCGAATGGCCTGGTGGTGCCTACTGTTGACGCCGATCGCCTCTTCGCCCAGCAGATGCTTGAGGTAGCCGCCCTCAAGCAGGGTCACATGGTGCGACACATGGTCGAAGGGTGGCTCCATGAAGTGAGGGCACCCTGTGTGGTACTGGCTGGGAAGGTCCTGGTAGAGCGTACCTCCCAAGGCGACGTTGATCGCCTGCATGCCACGGCAGATGCCAAAGACGGGCAGATTCCTGTCGATCGCACGCCTGATGAGGGAGATCTCGAACTGGTCAAGGTCATCGAAGGGCGGATTGACCTGGGGGAGAGGCTCTTCTCCGTAGGTCGCGGGATTTATGTCGACCCCTCCGGTGACAAGGATACCGTTCACGAGGCCAAGCAGCTGGTCAATGTCGCGTGCGTCATCGGTCAAGGGCAGCATAAGGGGCAGGCCGCCGCAGGCTCTGAGGACGGAAAAGTACCCCGGTCTCACCCCGAGAGCCTTCTCGTTGCCCTCATAGTGTGGCGTAACCCCGATGATTGGCTTCATGCGCGTCTGCTCCTGACTGTTTGCTGTCGTGAGATGACTGCCTGTGCGTCTAGCCTAGCGCGATCGTTGGAGACTGGCGTGGAGGCTTATGAAATCGCTCAGAATCTATCACCTTGATGTCAGACGCCCGGAATGCCATTGGCTTGACCGTACGTCGGTAATGACCCTGTAACAGCTTCCTCCCAAGACATGCGACTCTCTGGCTAGCCCATTCATGTCAAGAACCTGTCAACACAGATCTAAGTGTGTATAGCTAAGATTTTAGGCTTTCCAGCGTTTGCGTGGTGAGCGGGTGGGTAGAACCTTCCTTGGTATACGTGCGGTGGGTGTGACGCTAGGCCACGTCGCTGCCTTTGAGGGAAAGGACCACATGACCTATGAAGCAATTCAAGACAGAGAGCAAGAAGCTGCTCGACCTCATGATCAACTCGATCTACACCAACAAGGAGATCTTCCTGCGCGAGCTCATCTCCAACGCCTCGGATGCCCTCGACAAGTTGAGCTTCGAGGCAATCAAGAACCCTGACCTCGGTGTCGACCAGTCCAAGCTTGCTATCAGGCTGTCCTTTGATAAGGAGGCCCGTAGCGTTACGGTAAGCGACAACGGCATTGGCATGACCAAGGAGGAGCTCGACGAGAACCTCGGTACCATCGCCCACTCCGGCTCTGAGCAGTTTAGGGAGGCCAACGCGGAGCACCAGGGCGAGGACATCGACATCATCGGCCAGTTTGGCGTCGGCTTCTACTCGAGCTTCATGGTTGCGACCAAGGTGCGTGTCGTGAGTCGTGCGCTCGGGGCTGACGAGGCCTTCGTATGGGAGTCCGATGGCGTGAGAGGCTACAGCATCGAGCCTGCGGGGGAGGGGGAGCGGAGCGGCGCCGAGGAGCATGGCACCGACGTGATTCTCTTTCTCCGTGAGTCCAGCGAGAGCGACGATACTGACCAGTACCTCTCTGAGGGAGGGCTCAGAGACCTCGTGACGCGCTATTCAAACTACGTGCGCCATCCCATCCAGATGATGGTCACCAAGAGCCGCCAGAAGCCCAAACCAGAAGACGCGCCCGACGACTACAAGCCCGAGTACGAGGACTACCAAGAGCTCGATACCCTAAATTCCATGACCCCCATCTGGAAGAAGCGCCAGAGCGAGGTCAAGCAGGAGGACTACAACGAGTTCTATCAGTCGACCTTCCACGACTGGTCGGATCCAGCTCGCACCGTCAGCTTTCATGCCGAGGGCGCGCTCTCGTATGACGCCCTGCTCTTCATTCCCAGTCGGCGCCCCTTCGACCTCTACAGTAAGGACTACGAGAAGGGCCTTGCGCTCTATAGTTCGAACGTCCTCATCCAGGAGAAGTGTGCGGACCTCGTGCCTGATTACTACAACTTTGTGCACGGCGTCGTGGACAGCCCGGACGTCTCGCTCAACATCTCCCGCGAGACCCTGCAACAGAACTCTCAGCTTCGCGCCATAGCCCGCCGCGTCGAGAAGAAGATTCACTCCGAGCTCGAGGATATGCGTGACAACGATCGAGAGTCCTACGAGACCTTCTTCGAGAACTTCGGGCGTGGGATCAAGTTCGGCATCTACAACTCCTATGGCATGAAGGCGGCTGATCTCGCAGACCTCCTGCTCTTCTGGTCGGCCCAAGAGGGCAAACAGGTGACCTTCGCCGAATACGCAGACGCGATGCCTGAGGGTCAGGACAAGATCTACTTTGCCGCAGGGGACTCGCGCGAGCGCCTAGAGCAGGTGCCTGCCGTGCGCTCCGCGCTCGACCATGGCTTTGACGTGCTCCTGTGCACTCAGGACGTGGACGAGTTCATGTTTCAGGTCATGAGAAGCTGGCACCAGGATGGCACTGAGGGCGACTCTGAGCACAAGGACACAAAGGAGCGCGACCTCGAGCTCGCGAACGTCGCAAACGCCGACCTCGACTTTGCGACCGATGACGAGAAGGCCGAAGCCGAGAAGGCCACGAGCGAGCACCAGGAGCTCTTTGACGACTTGAAGGAGAGTCTCGGCGACAAGGTCACAAGTGTGAGGGTCGCGGCGGGACTCGGCGACGCTCCAGCGACGATAGCGTCCGAGGGACCCGTCTCCCTCGAGATGGAGCGTGTCATCAGCCAGGGTCCCGACGCCGACGCGGCAAGCGCGCCCAAGGCTCAGCGCGTCCTGCAGCTCAACGCTACCCATCCCGTCTTTGCCAAGCTCGTCGCGGCCAAGGAGGCAGGTGACAAGGATCGCCTTGCGCTTCTGGGATCGATCCTCTACGATCAGGCGCTGCTTGTCGAGGGGCTTCCCGTTGATGATCCCGTTGAGTTTGCGAGAAACGTCGCCAAGCTCATGTAGGGTGAGGGTGTCTGCTGTGGAATCCTGCCTTTTCCTGATCGATCTCGTTGCTACCGACGCAGCGATGGTGACGCTCACTGCTTGATCGCTTGCTGCTGATGTGAAAAGTAGGTTTCGAGAACTGGTGTGTATAGATATGTCTATGTAGTTACGCTACATTTCTACCAGCGGTAGTAAAATATCCGTGAAAGTTGATGAGTGTCAAACAGAGTGATTGGATACAGCATGCGTAAGGTCAAGACGTTCGAGGGCAAGCGGCGCACTTACGATACCGAGAAATCGACTGAGGTTGCGAAGCGCACCATCGGTGAGTTCGGTGATTCTGCGGGCTACGAGGAGACTCTCTACCAGACTAAACAGGGCCTGTACTTCGTGGTGGGTCTCGGTGGAGCGGACTCGCCATATCCCAGCGAGGACATCAAGCCCCTCACGAAGAGTGAGGCAGCAGACTTCGAGGCGTAGGTCTCGTGCCAATCGTTAGATTCGAGTTGCAGCAAGGACACTAAGAGGGATCGACAGCGCTGTTGCCGACCCCTCTTAGTTTTGGTCGCTGACGTTTCATTTGGGAAATGCCATCTTGGCTGGGGTTAAGGCTTCACTGCGTCAGACGCCCCTACGAGGAGAACATGTTCCTTTCAGCAAATTCTGCTTGGACCGTACGGAACATGAGATCGACGTCCTCGAGGCCGAGATGCGTCTCCTTTTGGTTGGCCTTGAGCGTACCGCGTCGCCGTGCCCAGTTCTCGAGCGTGGCGGGCTTCGAGTCGTGGGGAAGAGTCTTGTATTCGGGATCGATGCGTCGACAGATGTCGCGCGTGTCGATGGGAGTGATTCGACCTGCCTTGCGGGCCTCCGCGTAGCCATCGATCTGCATCATGAACCAGGAATCCTCGAAGGACGCGTTGTGTGCCATAAAGGGGTACATCTCGAGTGTCGCAAGGATGGCCCGCTGCATCTTGTTGTGCTGGCGCAGTGGCTTCTTACCTGCGAGATCGTCCCAGCTGATGTGATGCACGAAGGCAAGGGGGACACCCTTTTCCCGGTAGAGCTCGGGGATGCCGCAATAGGAACTAAAGGGATGCTCGGGCTTTGCCGTCGGCGTGAGCCTCATGAATTCGATGCCTATGTTGATGATGTAGCCACGCGAGGGATCGCGATCGGTTGTCTCTATGTCAATGCCGCAGACGATGCCCGAGACGGGTGCCTCCACGTAGGCCACGCCAAGATCTTGACCACTGGGACCTGCGACCTTTATGACCTCCTCCACACTGCGGTGTTGGAGGGCCGCCACGCCACGGATCAGGTCATCACCGGAGAGTTTGCGCGAAAGGGTGGTTGGGGCGACGTCGCGCAGGCGCTCGACTCCATAGCTGTCACAGCTCGTACGATTGCGATCGGCAAGGTTGCGAACGAGGTCAAACGAAAAGGGCTCCTTGCCCGCAGGCGCGTTCGCCCACGCGTCCATCAGAAGGCCGATGGCCTCCTCGTTCTTCTCGCGCTCTGCGGTGAGCGTCTCATCATCCGAGAGGAAGCCGGGAAAGACGAGGGCGTTTGCGTGTTCAAGTGCCTGGGAGAGGTTCATGTGGATACCCTTGTGGTCGTGTTTGCTTGTGACGCATCACAGAGCCGAGGCTCTCGATATCAAGTGTAGCTGCATGGAGACTTCTTCGTCCGAGATACCCATCCGCCACGCCCTCACCACTCACGTCCTCACCACTTCGTGCCAGTCGGTCTGCGCGAAGCAGCGGATAATGTCCCAGAATCCGCAGGCACTCACATAAAGGCGTTTGCCCAGTTGGGGCCAAAGCTATTGTGCCTCAGAACCTGCGGGGCATGGGTTAGGCTGCGGTGGTCGCGGTTACGGGAGCAGCAGTGGCTGCTGTGGGGTCCCAAACAACACCCAAGGCACGGTGGGCGTCGAGGATGGCCTCGCAGAACACGTTGCCGTGGGGTGTCGACGCCCGCCGTAGCCTACCGTTCTTGTAGGCGATGAGGCGGTGGCGTGGCACAGGGCGCCATGCGTTCCTCTCGTCCTCGCCCCCAAGCGGGAAGGTGGAGAAGACGATGCCCGATGTGCTCGCAGTGTCCCTCGTATCGCTGCCTACCCTTCCAGTGTTGCCTATACCTGCCTCCTTAGCTGTGACCTCGCGAGCATACAGCGTGACCTCAGAGGTGTTGGTATGCACGTAGGTGTACGCACCGTCATCCAAGATGAGGTTGAGCTTGTTGTGGTTACCGAGCTGGACTATCGCCCCGGCGAGCACGTCGAAGGTATCAATGAAGTCGAGCCTCCCACCCTGACGCATCGCTGCCTCGTCAATGACATCGATCAGGAAGAGTAGGATGCGCTCCGAGTCGGTCTGGCCCACCTCACGCTGCTCGTATCCCCAGAGCAGTCCCTCGTTAAAGAGAATGCCATTGTGGATAAGTGTCCAGCTGCGCCCCGTGACATCAGTCGCCAGGAAGGGATGGCAGTTGGCGACATCGAGCGTTCCGCAGGTAGCCTTGCGAATGTGCGCCTGTAGGTGACGGGCCTCCATAGGCCTCGACAAGAGCCGTGCTGCGAGTGCAGACTCGTATGCGGGGAGGGGCTCGCGCCAGAGGGTGACGCCATCGTCGCCAACCGGGTCCTCAATTGGTGTACGGAGTACGACACCCCAGCCATGTGGATTCGCATGGCTATGTCCAAAGAATTCTGTAAGGTAGCGATTGACATGTACAGGAGTAGCCGAATTGACGGCAAAGAGCTCGCACATGGAAGGTCCGATCGACGACGGATTACAGGACGTAGGCACGTTCGCACATCCGACAACAGCACGTCTCACTGCCTATCATTGCGAATTGCATACGTCCACTTCCCTCCTACAAACGTCGCGTACCATTGAGCTTACTTCAACTGATCCGCTACGATTCTATCCATATGTACCTATCAATAAGCCGTAAAGTACATTACGTCTTCGTTACATCTTGTCGAGTAGACGCGTAGACGCCCCTACCCGGCCCGAAGGCTACAGGAGCCTCAAGGAACTCTCCCACGCTGGCATGCAGCCAATCCAACGCTGGCATGCAGTAAAAAGGGGTAGCCCATCAAGGCCACCATGCGTCTTGGAGCGCCTTAGTGGACTGACGGGCTACCCGGTTCCCATGACCTGACGTGGAGTCGAAGGATGTTTGTCCTCTGTCTCTATTCGTCGCCGAAGCTGATGCCCATGAACTTTGCCTCCCTGACGAGGTCGCTCTTGGGGTCTACATACTTGAGCTTGCCTGCCACCTCCTTGAGCGGAACGCGGCACATCTTGTTGTTGACCTTAGCGACCATGAAGCCGTACGTGCCCTCCAGGCAGCCGCGGGCCGCCTCTACGCCGCACTGTACCGCGAAGATACGGTCTTGGGCGTCAGGCGCGCCGCCACGCTGAGTGTGTCCGGGAATACCCACGCGAACCTCGCGTCCCGTGCGCTCAGCTATCTCGTTGGCAATGTCATAGGCAACGGAGTACTTGCGCTCTGCAACGATTTTCTTGTACTCCTTTTTGGGGAGTGCGGCTTCCTTCTTCGAGATAGCTCCCTCGGCTACGGCGACGATTGCGAAGCGGCCACCCGCCGCCTCGCGCCGCTCGATTGCCTCGATGACGTTCTTCATCTCGTAGGGGATCTCGGGAAGTAAGATGACATCCGCGCCACCTGCGACACCCGCGTGAAGGGGGATCCATCCCACCCTGTGTCCCATGATCTCGATCACAAAGACACGACCGTGCGAGCTTGCCGTGGTCTTGATCTCATCAATGAAGGTGGTTGCGACGTCGATCGCGCTTGTGAAGCCAAAGGTGATGTCTGTGCCCCAGGTATCGTTGTCGATGGTCTTAGGTAGGGCGATGACGTTGAGCCCCTCCTCGCGCAGGCGGTTTGCCGTCTTGGTCGAGCCGTTGCCGCCGAGCATGAACAGGCAGTCGATTTGCAGCTTGTAGTAGGTCTGCTTCATGGCTGCGACCTTGTTGACACCGTCCGCCTCGGGTGTATCGAGCAGCTTGAAGGGAGTGCGGCTCGTGCCGAGGATGGTACCGCCTTGGGTGTGGATGTTTGAGAAGTCCGCCCAGGTCATCTGCAGGAACTTGCTATGGATGAGGCCGTGGTAGCCGTCAAGAAAGCCGTAGATCTCAACGGGCTCGTTCGATTGCCGGATGATGGTCTTCACGATGCCGCGCATGGTGGCGTTCAGGGCCTGGCAGTCTCCTCCGCTGGTCAGCAGTCCGATCCTGAGCATGATGCTTCCTCTCCCCTAGGCGCCGGAGCGTGGCGGCGCGTTGCAGTCCATTCGATTCTGGCACAACTGAGCGATCATGCTGTCGTGGACTCTCCGTGTATCTGCAAGTGGTTGCTCGAGGTACGTTGACAGAGGCCTTGTGGGGCGGGGCAGTGAGGTGTCCAGCGATTGGCGCATGCGTAGCCCGCACGCAAGCCCTATGTTCGAGCACGAGGTTTGAGGACGTTGGCGTGCGCGACGCATCTGTCGCCTATGCTCCGTTGACATACATTGTCAAGCTGTTAATTCCCACCATGACACTTGACATTACTCGTTCCAGACCGTAGGGTAGCGATGTGCGTAAGGGTAGGGGGGTAGGACCCCTTGGTGATAGACAAGATAAGGAGGGGCGGCATATGCGTGAACCAATGATGGCATTGCAGGGTTGCACATGTTGTCGCGAGAAGTTCTTGCCCCTCTTGTCCTGTGCGGAGGGTGCCTGTCGCTGACGCGCGAAGCCGCTGTCGGTGTTCGGGACACCCATCAAAAACAGACAGTCGAGAGGGGACGCGTGAGCGTCCTTTTTTATTGTGCACGGGTTCGATCATCCGGCGTGGCTGTTGCCGGTATGGCGCCCGTCGCAGGGATCGCGGCGCCCGACTGGGCGGGCCTCACGGGCTTTCGCACAATTCTTTGGAGGATATCATGAGATACGCACATACAATTGAGGCAATCATCGGATCAACCCCACTCATCGATCTCTCTGCCATTGCGGGTGGCAAGGCTACCATCCTTGGAAAATACGAGGCAAGCAATCCTGGGGGTTCGGTGAAGGACCGCATCGTGCTCACCATGCTGGACGCTGCAGAGGCCGACGGCAGCCTCATGCCTGGCGGTACCGTGATCGAACCTACGTCTGGAAACACCGGTGTCGGTCTTGCGATGCTCGCAGCAAGGCGAGGGTACAAGGCAGTTCTCGTTATGCCCGAGACCATGTCTGTCGAGCGTCGCCAGCTTGCGGCGAGCTACGGGGCACAGATTGTCCTTACGCCAGGCGGCGAGGGCATGAGCGGTGCCGTCAGGCGCGCTGATGAGCTGAGGGACGAGACACCCGGTGCCATCGTTGTGGGTCAGTTCGTGAATCCCGCAAACCCACAGGCACACTATGAGATGACCGGCCCCGAGATCTGGGCCGACACCGAGGGTGACGTGGACGTCCTCGTTGCTGGCGTGGGCACGGGTGGTACCATCTCCGGTGCGGGGAGATTCCTCAAGGAGAAGAGGCCCTCCGTCCGCGCCATCGCCGTCGAGCCCTTCGAAAGCCAGGTGCTGGCCGGCAAGCCCGCTGGGGCTCATCGCATCCAGGGCATCGGTGCGGGATTTGTTCCTGTGACCTATGATGCCAGTGTGGTAGACGAGGTCGTGCCCGTGACCTCCGAGCGTGCCATAGCCATGAGGCGACGCCTTGCAGAGGAGGTGGGTCTACTCGTGGGCATCAGCTCGGGCGCTGCAGTCGAGGCTGCGGCGGTGCTGGCCGAGCGCCTCGACTACGCTGGCACGACGATAGTGGCCGTGCTCCCCGACACCGGCGAGCGCTACCTCTCGATGGGGCTGTAGGTGAGTTTGATGCCTGCGATGATGGGCGTGGTGTCACCGCCCGAGAGGCACCCTCCTTTGTGGTCACGAGCGTGGGAAGACGTGCGGGCGGTGCTCAGGCGCGATCCGAGTGCGAGCTCTGCGCTTGACGTCGTACTCTTTGCGACGGGTCTCCACGTCGTTTGGGCCTACCGGTGGCAGCACTGGCTCTGGGAAAGGGGCCTGCGCCGTCTCGCGATCCTCTTTGCGCAGCGCACGCGTAGGCGCTATGGGATTGACATTCATCCGGCAGCCACCATCGGAAGGCGCTTTGTTATCGACCACGGCTTTGGTCTCGTGATAGGACAGACGTCTGTCATCGGTGACGATTGCATGGTCTATCAGGGAGTCACCCTCGGCATGACCGGTCATCACGGTGGCAGGCGCCACCCGACGCTCGGTGACGACGTGATGGTGGGTGCAGGTGCCATCGTCCTGGGCGATATTCATGTCGGCAGCCACAGCAAGGTTGGCGCAGGCGCGGTCGTGGTCCACGACGTGCCCGAGGGCGTAACGGTAGCGGGCGTTCCCGCGCGCGTCATAGGCGATCGCTGTCGTGAGGGGCGCTGCGAACTGTCGCTCGTGCCGCCCGTCAATATGGATAGCGAGGATGTGCGCTGGTCCTGCGCGCTATAGCGCCGTCGCGGTCATCGGATGGTTATGGAGAGTTGTACGTATGTTTGATAGGGTGAGTCGCTTACGGTATGGTATTCGGTCGGGTGAGGCGGGGACGTACGCAGGAGTGTGAGTGCAGATGGATGGACAGAGTCGCAGCATTGTGCAGAGGCGCAGTTTTACGGATACCTTCTTCATCACGGCAATCCTGACGGTCGCATTGTTGGCTGTGGGGCAAGTCGTCGGTTTTGCGCTCATAGTCCTTCTGCCGCTGCCAGCCCACGATCCGGTGGTGGAGACCGGACTCATGTATTACGTGGACGTGGGCGTTTGGCTGGCCTTTGTTGTCTATATGGCATCCACGCAGAAGAACCGACCGATACTGAGCTGGCTCGGTTCGAGGGCAGAGGGAAATCGGCCCTCGATGTTTGCGCTGGGGCTCCTCATCGGCTTTGTCCTAAACGGGTTTTGCGCCCTGGTCGCCCTGCTCCATGGCGACATCCGTCTTCGCTTTGATGGCGTTGACCTCCTGCCCACGTTGATCCTCTTTGTCGGCGTGCTGATACAGTCCTCTGCCGAGGAGCTGGCGTGCAGGGTGTTCATGTACCAGAGACTCCGGGGTGCCTATGCGCGTCCGGCCGTGGCCCTTGTGGGAAACCCCGCGCTGTTTGCGGTGCTTCACCTCATGAACAGTGGCGTGACCGCCCTCGCGGTACTCAATATCTTTCTTGTGGGCCTCTTGTTCTCGATGTGTGTCTACTACTTCAACAGCTTTTGGATGGTGGCGGCGATACACACGTCGTGGAACTTTACGCAGAATATACTGTTGGGGTTACCAAACAGCGGCAACGTCGCTCCCTTTTCCATCTTCAAGCTCGAGAAGGGGGCAGTCGACAGCCTTGCATATAACGTGGGCTTTGGCATCGAAGGCACGGCGCTTGCGTGCGTGGTCTTGGTCGCTGCATGCGTCTGTGCCTATGTGATCGGACAGAAGGTGGGCCGCCCTGCCGCAGGTGGTGTCGTGGGGACGAGCGCGCGCGAGCTGACGGATGGGCAGGTCGCAGGTAAGCTTGCCGATGAGTGTGGGCAGAGTTCTTCTGGCGATGAGATTGGCTGAGCTCAGAGCGGGCTGTTGTCGTGTCATACGAGGCCCGTGTCGCCTATCAGCGGCTGCTTTACGATGACGCATGTTGTCGTGAAGAGCGTGGTGACCCTGCATGAAGCGGCGTATCTCATCGGCAGTAGACACCGTGTTCGGGTATCCTCTTTGGAGGAACGCATATACCAAGGAGTATCATGACGCAGCTGACACAACCCGAGCCGTCTCCTAACCGTCGTAGGAGGTCGAGGGGCCAAGCGTGGTCCATGTCGTCGCCTCAGGCGGCGCAATCGAGCGGTCCATCGCAACCGACGGGTTTAGATTGGCAGGCGCAGGTCACACAGCAGTCGGGACCGTCTGGGCAGCCAGATTCGTTCCAGCAGTCTTTGCAGCCAGACCCGATTGATCTTCTTGCTGCTCAGTTCTCCGAGGGGCAATCGACTGGGTCCTTTAGAGGAGCGCCCACTGGCTACGGCGCACCAACCGGCCGCTACGGCGCGCCCGCCAACGCCGGCTACGGCACGCCCGCCAGCTACGGAGCGCCCGTCAACAACGGCTACGGCGCGCCCGCCAGCGGCGGCTACGGCACGCCCGCCGGCTACGGCGCACCAACCGGCCGCTACGGAGCGCCCTACGGCACCGGTGCGCCCAGTGGATATGGCTTTACCGCACCCAATGGTTACGTTGGCGCGCCTGCGTCTACCAATAGATATGGCGCAACACGCGCCACGATGGGCTATGGCAGCTCCATGTCCTACGGGACCACGTACAGAGCGCCGCGTTACGGTGGACGTACCTGTGTCGCCGCCCTCATCTTGGGCTTCGTGGCAAGCTTTCACGGGGTTCTTCTCGGCGGTGGTCTCCTATATGGTTTGGGACAGATATGGGGTCTATGGAAGACAACTGACGGATATCTTGTGACGATGCTTCCTCTCGAGTTGGGTGGAGTGATCGCTGCAGTCATCGCCTGCCATGCCTTGGGTGGGGCGAGCCTCATGAGACCACAGCTTGCTCCCATTGTCGATACCTTTCACAGATTGCGCTGGCTTGTCGTGGTGTCTGGACTTGAGGTCGCGCTTCAGCTGCTTGCCTTTACGACGGGGGACTATTCTCTTAGCCCTAACTGGCCTCTCTACCTACTTCACATCTTGTTACTCTGTATGATGATCGGCATGTTCGAGGAGATAGTGTTTCGTGGGATCATCCTAAACGGACTTCTTGCTCCCTTGGGGGAGCGACGCGATGGAGTTCTGAAGGCGCTCCTTATCAGCTCGCTCCTTTTTGGTGCGGCGCATCTGATTGGGCAGGATACTGATTGGTCTGATAGGTTGCAAGCTACTCAAGCTATTCTCAAGGTCGCTCAGACTGGAGTCCTCGGCTTCGTTTTTGGCGTATGTGCCATACATCAGCGCAACCTTACGGGCGTGGCAGTCTTCCACGGGTTCACAGACTTTGTCCTCATGGTGCTTCCATACATGCTGAGTGGGCCCGAGCAGGGTGAGGTGCAGTACGTTACAGCGGACAGTCAGGCCGCTATGACCACCATCGTAATGTACTCTGTGTTGATCGCCCTGTATATTCCGGCTCTCGTCACCGCAATGCGAACGCTTCGCCAAGAGCAGCTGCCTCAGTGCGGCGAGTTCATGGATCCCTGTTGGACGAGTGCGGCGTTTGGAGCAAGGACAGCCTTCGCATACAGCTAGCCACGTTCCCTCAGGTGGACATGACGTGCTGCCGCCCTCTATCGGTGCAGCCACCCGTCGTGTCAACGGGGCCACAGGCCTCACGCCGCAGCGGCATGATTTCGGGTCCGCGCTTGCCTGTCCATAATGACCCATCCGTCTACTACCAGTGAATATTAACCTTGTCACCCACATTCACAAGGTCAAAGAGTTCTGCCGCCTTCTCACGTGGGAGGTTGATGCAGCCATGGCTTCCGGCGTAGCTGTATATGCTGCCCCCAAAACGGCTGCGCCAGCTCGCGTCGTGTAGGCCGTAGGCGTTGCCCAAAAACGGCATCCAGTAGTTCACATGGCTCTTATAGTCCGGTTTGTTGTCGTGGTTCTCGTCGGCACCGATAAGGGTCTGGTTAGTTGCCTTGTTGAGAATGGAATACTCGCCGGTGGGCGTACCATGCCTCTTGCTGGTGTTGCCCGAGACAAGGTAGCTGCGCCAGATGACCGTGCCATCACCGCCGTAGAAGCGCGCGTACTGTGTCGAGAGGTTGATGTCGATATGGCGCCCACGCTCGCGTGCCCCCTCTGATTCGGCAGGTCTCTCGCCTGTGATGGCCAAGGGGATCTCAATGGTGTCTGCGGCACAACGATGCAGGTTGTCAGCAATGCTCGACGCTACGGACGTGCTGTCGACATCGTAATCGTGGACCTCATCGGAGCTGGCAACCTTATCGCTCAGGCTTTCGTTTGCCCAGTCGTCAATGGCGTCCACATCGACGTCAAGTTGCATGTCCTCGCCAACGGTGACCCATCGTGCGATCTGGTCCTTGGAGACGCGCGTTAGCTCCTGCCCTCCTTTGGTCAGGGGAATTTCAAGCGAGAGAACTCTGTTTGCGGCATCCCGTGCCGCGATGAGTTCGGGACTATCGGATGTGAGTTGGGGCTTGACCAGTTGTGCCTCTCCCAGCTCAAGGCTCTGTTTGAGGCAGAGCGCACTTGTTTTGACGGCATCGATCGCGGATGTCGCATCTATCACACCACCGATGGTGGCGTCCCTGATCACAAAAGCCCCCATACCCTCATCGTACGTGATGTAGGCGTCAGTCGGTTGGGCGGCTGTGGCGTTGACCGTGTCGATGGCTGCCTGCATGGTCGCTTGCAGCCGCGTGTCATCGAGCGACACACCCGTACCCGTCTCAATCTGCTTGGGGGAGAGGAGTTCTAGGGGCCAGCGCTTAGGGTCGACCTCGGCTCTGGCGGCTGTGGCCCTTAGGGTTCCATCTGCCGTGAGCCCCACGTCACCTTCGGCGAGCGTGAGGTCGAGTCCGTTTCCCGTGACGTGGGAGCTCCAAGTCTCCGCGATTCGGTCGATCTTGGCTGCGAGCTCGTCTTGGCTTAGGTTGGAGGCATCCATGCCGTCGACGGTGGTTCCCGGCACGAAGTGGCTCGAGAAGTAGGCGTATCCCGCTCCATAGCAGGCAATGAGGAGTGCGAGGATGGTGGCAGCACCGATCGCGACGCGTTTGGCGATGTGACGGTTGGGCTCCTCATCGGGCTTGGCGTGTGTGGCCTTGGTATCGGATGGGGCATGGGTGGCCGTCTCGTGCGGCTTTGCGGCGTGTGCAGGGGTGGTGCCTTTGGCATGTGACTCAGCCTTAGGCGTGGCCATTCGCGCGCTGTGCTGCCCTGCGTTACGTAACCGCTCGGTTGTCTGACGCGGCTTTGCGACGAGCGGATGGGGTCGATTAGTGTTGTTCGCATGGGCTGCCATTACGCTTTTTACTCCTGTCTCGCATTAGTATTTGTGGTATAAGGGCTGATGTGCCAACGCAACAGCGCTTCGTTCAATTAGGTCGGACTGGATCATCGCATGGGAGAAGAGACATATGAGCACTCAATTCGAGAGCTTCGTCGGAATCATATCGCTGGCAAACAAGGAGATCAGTCGCATCAAGGGACAAGAGATGGGACGTATGGGCCTCAAAGGCAGCGACACCATGTGTTTATACTACCTCAAAAAGCACCCCGAGGGCATTACTTCCGCTGAACTTGCACGACTGATCGGGGTGGACAGAGCAGCTGTTTCGCGCATACTCGCGCACTTGGGGGAGCGCGGTCTCGTGAGGAGCGGGGGGACGAAGGGGTGCAGAGGCTATCGCGTGCCAATCCTTCTCACTGAGAGGGGCATGCTTGCGATGCGCGAGTCCGATGGCGTCATTGACAGTGTCGTAAATCCTGCGATTGAAGGTGTGTCACCCGAAGATCGTGAGGCTATGTATCGTGCGCTTGATGCCATTGTCGACAACCTAGAGGGCATTGAGTAGGGAGGGTGGGGATGTGTGCTGGACCGCCGGGGGACTTGCGCCTCATTGCGCCTAAGGTCGCGCTACACTGGTCCTAGCTGACAACGGCTCTCTCGAAGGAGGATCAGCATGGCACTTAAGATCATCTGCGACTCGGCGGCTGATATCGGTCAGAGCGAAATGAACGGGGTGTTCGTTGCCCCTATGTCTGTGAGCTTTGGCAACGTCACCTATCAGGATGGTGTTGACCTCACACATGACCGCTTCTACGAGATGCTGGTCGAGTCGGACAGCCTTCCTACGACGGGTCAGGTCACGCCGTACGGTTTTACGCAGGTGCTTGAGTCTGCATTGGGTGAGCGTGATGAGGCCGTTGTGATGACGGTATCCTCTAAGCTGTCGGGCACCTATCAGAGTGCGTGTGTGGCGGCAGGCGAGTATGGAGATCGTGTCCGTGTCATCGATACGCTTAATGTGAGTCTTGGCGAGCGCATTCTGGTTGAGCTAGCTAACCACCTGGTGGCTGCGGGTTCTGGCTTGGACGAGATCGTCACGACAATCGAGGGAAGCCGGGGTGACGTGCAGATGGTCGCGCTGCTCGACACCCTTGAGTACCTGCGTAAGGGTGGACGTGTATCCGGGCTTGCCGGTGCGCTTGGAGCTATGCTCTCCATCAAGCCGGTATTAGCCTGCCAAAATGGCGAGATGATCCTCTTGGGAAAGGCGCGCGGATCCAAGAACGGACGTAACCTCCTAAATGAGCAGATCGAAGCCGCAGGTGGCGTTGACTTCTCGCTGCCGCTTGCCGTCGGCTATTCCGGCATGAGTTCGGCCCTGCTCGACAAGTACATCCGCGATAGCCGCAGTCTTTGGGAGGATCATGTGGATGAGTTGCCGACGGTTTCCATTGGGGCGACTATCGGTACGCACGCCGGTCCCAACGGCATAGCGGTGGCGTTCTTCGCGAAGGGCAAGTAGGTGCTGGCGTGCGGTGGGCTAGTAGAACGTTTGACCCGCCCGTCGGAACCCCCCGCCAGCCAGCCTGCGCCCGCCAGGCCCCCGTTCGCCAGATCCCCCCGCCCGCTAGGCCCGCCAAGTCCCCGTTCGCCAGGTCCCCCCGCCAGCCTGCGGGGCACTAACCCAACGACGTTTGCCCAGTTGGCGAGAAAAAGAAGGTACCCGGGAATCTGGCGGGCGGTTCGGGTGGCGTCGGGCGGCCAAGAGAGAGGGGCGGTTGCAGACCGGCGGCTCATCTGCCTCACCTGCTTTTGTGCCGCGCTAACAGCTCCTGCAGCGTTTGTGCTCTGAGTGCCGTGAGCCGTGGATCCTCAAGAGCTGTTCTCTGCGTGTCGAACCGTCTGCCAACCAGTCGCTCAAGGCGGGCGATGAGTTGTGCCATGAGCAGATCGAGGGCATCAATTCCAGAAATGTCCTCGTTGGTCACTACAGGTACCTCCAGTCCAGCAACCAACAGGTCGCGGTCCCGTCGCCGATCGTCCACGTACTTCTTACGAACCTGTTGACGCAGCTGCTCGACGACCGCTGCCATGCGCGAACTTCCAGGATCTGCGCCAAGGCCAAGGGTCGCGCGCTCGAGTCCGATGAGGTTTAGATGGTCACTTCCATCGTAATTAAGAGCGAGAGGCGTGTCGTCAAACACGATGTCGGGTACACGGGACGAGCGAGTCATTGGAAGCCCGCCGCTCGACTGTATACGTGGATTCAAGGTTACGGGACCGAGTCCATAGCCGCCCTCCCCTGGCGAGAGCATGATCATTGTTGCAAGCACCGCCTCCTGAGGGGACCATGCATTGGGGCGAGAGAGGATAGCCGCGCGGGTCGCAAGGCGGGTTGCCCTGCTCTGTGGCAGCTGGAGGAGCTGGAGCAGTAGCACGTCCTTGTTTACGAAAGGCTTGATACTGAAGTTAGCCTGCTCGCCTGCGATGCCAAAAGGTCCCAACGCATAGCTTCCCTCAAGCTCGGTTGCAAGGCTGATGAGCTGTGGCAGGGAGAGCCTTTCGGTAAGTTGTGTGAGCGTGAGAGCGGCATTACATACATATGTTGCTGGGGCTAGCTCAAGAAAGTACTGACCCTTTGGCCTCGGGCGAGAAACCCGTCCGCGCAGGATCTGTGTCTTGGGTCTTCCCGCCTTATCGCTGCAAAGTACCGTAAGACCACGCTTCATCCATGCGCCGGGTATCTCTTGAATGCCAATCGCCTGCATCCGCCTCTTGAGCTCAGCGGATGTCCATGGACGAGAGCGGCCGGTACACGTTGGATGGAACGTCTGGTCCTGTGGCGGCCCCTGCTTTGGGTGGCTGCGCCTCCAGGCACGAATGAGCGCAAGGGACGTGGTATGTGAGAATGTGATGTCCATACCTCATGCTACTTTTTCTGGCATGAAGAGAGAACCCGCAGCTAGCCGCTTGTTTTGTGCAACATTCACGTGGGATGCAAACGGGGTATGTGAAACACCAGGATAGCTGTCGGGCGGGACTATCGTGGCGCACTACAAGGAGGCGATGTACCAGCGCGCCTACAAAACATGATGATTTGTGATGATATATGAGCACTTGCTGAGGGGTAATCGGCAGACGGTATGAGATGAGGGGTGAACGGCAGCCTCCCGCCACGGCGACTTGCCCGAACCGCCACGGCGACTCGCCCTGCGCACCCGCCACAGCGGCCCGAACCACCCGCCAGATTCCCGGGTACCTTCTTTTTCTCGCCAACTGGGCAAACGCCGCTGGGTTAGTGCCCCGCAGGCTGGCGGGCACTAACGCCCCCCACGCCCTCTGGGTGGCCCAATCTCTGCCGTCCGTCCGATTCGAAGAAATTTGCCTCTTGAGGACACCTGCGTTTCATGCGATGCTTGGAAAGGGAAGCTGGCCTCGTTCGGTTTCCATAGACCAGCTAAGTGAAAGGGTTATGCTATGAGACATATCACGCGTAGGGACTTCCTGGTAGCGACCGCAACCGTTGCCACGGCGATTGGGATGGCTGGCTGCTCCGGCTCGGGTGGGAAAGGTGGCTCTTCGGGCTCCGGTAGTGGTGAGGATCTATCCCGCGTCGCTTCCCAGGACCTCATCGACGCCGCCAAGAAGGATGGGGCTTTGGTGGTCTATGGGTCCTGTGAGGAGCAGCACCTTGCCAGATGCTGCGAGCACTTCCAGGAACTCTTTGGCATTAAGACCGACTTCCAGCGTCTCTCTACTGGCGAGGTCGAGTCCAAGGTCGAGGAGGAGAAAGGGAACCCCTCGGCGGATGTGTGGTTTGGCGGGACGACCGATCCCTACAACGTGGCCGTCACGAAGGGCATCTTGGAACCTTACCAGGCAAAGAACGCCTCGCACCTCATCTCTGACACGTTTCGCGATCCCGATGGCAACTGGTATGGTATCTACAAGGGAATCTTGGGCTTCTTCTACAACAAGGAGGATCTTGAGCGCAAGGGCCTCGAGGCACCCAAGGACTGGCCCGACCTCGTCGACGGGAAGTACAAGGGCCTCGTCTGGATGTCAAACTATAACACCGCAGGGACCGCCAAGCTCGTGCTGAACACCGTCATCCAGAAGTACGGTCTGGACAATGGCATTAAATACCTCGTCGATCTCGACAAGAACGTCTCGGTGTACACAAAGTCGGGCTCTGGTCCCTCCAAGAACGTGGGCACCGGCGAGTGCGTCATCGGCATCGGCTTTCTGCATGACGCCGTCTATCAGATAGTGGACAACGGTTACGGCAACATCGGCCTGGCGATTCCATCCTCGGGAGCGTCCTATGAGGTCGGTGCCACGGCCATCTTCAAAGGGGCAAAACACCAAGACGCAGCTAAGCTGTGGGTTGAGTACGCACTCTCCCCGCAGTGCGTGGATGAGGCTCAGAAGGTCGGTGCCTACCAGTTCCTCGTCATCGACGACGCTAAGCAGCCCGAGGTCGTGAATGAGTACGGTCTTGACCCCAACAACGTCATGGACTATAACTTCGCAGATGCCAAGGAGCACACCGAGGAATACGTGAAGGACATCATGGAGGCGCTCGCGAAGTCCGGCTCGAACACGGGCGATACGAGTCGCTTCCAGACCGAGTAGCCTTACAACAGCACGTCGGCTGGGGTTGCGCGTCCGCCTGCCACACGTGCCATGATCGTATATGGCCCAGGCCAGGCGGACGAGCTTCTTCTTGGCCTGGGCGCTTGGGGTGTGGCGCAAGATCAACACTGAGTGCAACTGAGTCCGAGGACTCAAGAAGGAGGGGCTCGTGGCAAAGAGCCAAGGGGCGCGGCTTGATCGCAGCAAGCTGCTGGCCGACCCCATACTGGTGGCGACGATCGTGGTTTTGATCGCCTTCCTCACGCTGTTCATCCTCTATCCGCTCGCCATCCTCATGGTGGACAGCGTCGTGGGCGAGCATGGTCCCACGCTCGACGTATTCGCTCGTGTGCTGGCCATGCCGACCTTTGACACGGCTATCACCAACACGCTGTCCCTGGGGCTGTTCGTGAGCGTGGCCGCCGCCCTCATCGGTCTGCTCTTCGCCTATGTTGAGGAGTACGTGCAGCTCAAGAGTCGGCTCATGAGTGGGCTTTTCAAGCTGGTCTCCCTGCTTCCGGTGGTCTCGCCGCCCTTCGTGCTGTCACTTTCGGTCATCATGCTCTTTGGCAAGGCAGGCATCATCACCCGTCATATGTTGGGTATCTACGACAACAACGTATACGGCTTCTGGGGCATAGCGCTTGTGCAGACGATGACCTTCTTCCCGGTGTGCTACATGATGTTCAAGGGCCTCCTGAAGAACATCGACCCCTCGCTCGAGGAGGCCGCACGCGACATGGGGGCGTCGCGCTGGAAGGTGTTCACCTCCGTCACGCTGCCGCTCGTCCTGCCGGGCATTGGCAATGCCTTCCTCGTGACCTTCATCGAGTCCATCGCCGACTTTGCCAACCCCATGCTCATAGGTGGCTCCTTCGACACGCTGGCGACTTCCATTTACCTGCAGATCACCGGCGCCTATGACAAGCAGGGAGCTGCCGCGATGGCCGTGGTGCTCCTTCTCATCACCCTGGCGATGTTTGTCGTCCAAAAGTACGTGCTCGAGGCCCGCGCGACGGCGACGCTCACGGGCAAGGCGAGTCGTGCTCGCATGCTCATCACCGACAACTCCGTGCGCATCCCGCTCTCGATCCTCTGCGCCGCAGTGGCGCTGTTCGTCGTGCTCATGTACATATGCGTGCCCTTCGGCGCGCTGTTCAAGACCTGGGGCTACGACTTCACGCTTACGACCAAGTGGTTCCAGCAGATGTTCACCATGCACCACGGCTTCCAGGCGTTTCGTGACTCCTTCCTGCTCTCTCTCATTGCCGCACCCATTACGGCGCTGCTCTCCATGGTCATCTCATACCTCGTGGTCAAGCGCAGATTCCGTTCCCGCGGCTTCATCGAGGCCGTGTCGATGCTGGCCATGGCGGTTCCCGGAACCGTCTTGGGCGTGGGCTACATCAGGGGCTTCTCGGGAGGTATCTTCCATACGGGCGTTCTTCAGGGGCTCTACGGTACCGCTGCCATCCTGATCATCGTGTTCATCGTGAGGTCGCTGCCCACGGGCACGCGCTCGGGCATATCTGCCCTGCGTCAGATAGATAAGTCTATCGAGGAGTCCGCCTATGACATGGGCGCCAATTCCTTGCAGGTCTTCATGACCGTCACGCTGCCGCTCATCAAGGACTCGTTCCTCTCTGGCCTCGTGACCTCGTTCGTGCGCTCGATCACCGCCATCTCGGCGATCATCCTGCTTGTGACCCCACAGTTTTTGCTCATCACGGTACAGATCAACGAGTTCGCCGAGAAGGGCGCCTACGGCGTCGCGTGCGCCTTCGCGACGGTCCTCATCTGCATCACCTATGGTGCCGTGGCCCTTATGAACCTTGCCATCAGGCGCTTTGGCACAAGTGCGAGGTTTGAGTCCGCCAACGAGGAGGCATAGCATGTCCAAAGAGAAGAAGGGCGTTCGCCTGGAGCATATCTCGAAGATCTATCAGGACCCCAAGACCGGCAAGGACTTCTACGCTGTTCGTGACGCTACCATCGACATCGGACCGGGCGAGTTCGTGACGCTTCTGGGACCCTCCGGTTGCGGGAAGACCACCATCTTGCGTATGGTGGCGGGCTTCGAGAGCCCGGACGAGGGTGAGGTCTACCTGGGAGGGGAGTCCATCAACGCACTCACGCCCAACAAGCGCGACACTGCCATGGTCTTTCAGAGCTACGCCCTGCTGCCACACTACAACATCTTTGACAATGTCGCCTACGGCCTCAGGCTGCGCAAGATGGATAAGGCGACCATCGAGCAGAAGGTGAGCCACATCCTGGGACTCGTCGGCCTTGAGGGCATGGAGAGGCGCATGACCAACCAGCTCTCGGGGGGACAGCAGCAACGCGTCGCCCTCGCGCGTGCCTTGGTCATCGAGCCTGGCGTCCTGCTCTTCGACGAGCCTCTCTCGAACTTGGACGCCAAGCTGCGTGTGGACATGCGCAGCGAGATTCGCCGCATCCAACAGGAGGCTGGCATTACCGCCATCTACGTGACGCATGACCAGTCGGAGGCCATGGCCCTCTCGGATCGCATCATCGTTATGAAGAGGGGGCTCGTGGACCAGGTTGGCAGTCCGAAGGAGATCTACTACCACCCACAAGACGAGTTCGTGGCTGACTTCATCGGTGAGTCCAACTTCCTACACGGGACCCTTCAGAGCGTGTCAGGTAACTCTGGCGTCGCGCTCATCGAGGGGCAGAGCGTGCCTGTCGAGGGCGTCAACGGCAGGGCGACCGGTGATGAGGTGACGCTCGTGCTGCGCCCCGAGTCCGCGCACGTCGGTGAGGCGGGCGTGATGCCCTGCGAGGTCACGCTCTCGCGCTTCATGGGCCACTACCAGGACTACCAGCTGCGCTGCGGAAAGCATCTGGTGAAGGTCACCGAGTTCAATCCCAAGAATAGGCGCAGCTACGAGGTGGGAGAGCAGGCCTTCCTCTCCTTCGCGCCAGACGATGTCCATGTGCTGTAGAGCCATAGTCAAGACCAGCATGAGGAAGGGTGGAGAGTAGATGACAGTGAGAAACGCACGTTTTCTAACCAGGCGCGAGGCAGTGAGAGCGTCGCTCGGCCTTGCCTTGTCGCTCGGGCTTGCGGCATGCTCGGGCCAGCAGGGTACACCCCAATCATCGGGGGGCTCGGCCGACCAGTCGGGCTCTGATGGGAAGGATAAGACCACCACCATCAAGGTCGCCTCGCTCAAGGGTCCGGCGTCTATCGGCATTGCCTCGCTCATGGACAAGGCCAACAAGGGCGAGACGCAGAACCACTACGACTTCAAGGTCGCAAGCTCGCCCGACGAGGTTATCCCCGAGGTTGCCAAGGGTGGCTTTGACATCGCGCTCGTTCCGTCCAACTCGGCGGCCGTCCTCTACAACAAGACCGATGCCGGCGTCTCTGTCATCGACATCAACACCCTCGGCGTCCTCTTTGTCGTCACGGCTAATGCCGACATCAGGGAGTTTGCCGACCTGTCGGGCCATACCGTCTACCTCTCCGGCAAAGGTGCGAGCCCCGAGTACACCATGAGGAAGCTGCTCGACAAGGCAGGCATCGCCTCGTCCGTGACGTTGGAGTACAAGAGCGAGCATGCCGAGGTAGTGAGCATGCTCATGGGTGACGAGAGCGCGATCGGCATCCTTCCCCAACCCTTCGTGACCGTGGCTACGACCAAGAATGCCAAGCTCAAGGCATCCATCGATCTCACTGAGCTGTGGGGCAGGCTCAACAATGATGGGTCAAAGCTCGTCCAGGGCGTGACCATCGTGCAGAGATCCTTCCTCAACGAGCATCCCGACGCCGTCCAAAGCTTTATCCGGGAGCATGCCGACTCCGTCCAAGCGGCGAACACCGACCCCAAGGCTGTGGCCCCGCTCGTGGTCTCGGCAGGCATCCTCGACAGCGAGGAGGTGGTCGAGAGGGCCATCCCAGGCTGTCACCTGGTCTGCATCACGGGAGACGAGATGAAGGCCGCCCTGCACGGCTACCTGCAGGTGCTCTTTGACGCGGATGCGGCTTCCGTGGGCGGTGCGTTGCCCGCAGATGACTTCTACCACGTAGGCTAGCCTTGGGGCAGAGGGCCAGCCCTCCCACGCCTAGGCGTGCATGTGGCATACGTAGGCTTGTCGCTGTCGCCATCTGGCTGGCACTGTGGCAACTTGCGAGCCTTGCCATGGGCAGCGAGCTTTTGCTGCCTGGGCCTGTGCGTACGCTGGTGGCGCTCGGCGGGGTCATCCGTTCCTCGCGCTTCGTGTCGACCGTCGGCATCACGGCGCTCAGGATCACCCTCGGATTTCTGCTCGGCTTTTCCTGCGCTGTTGTGCTGGGTATTGTCTCTCACGTATCGCGGACTATGCACGAGCTTGTCGCACCCGCCGTATCGATGCTCAAGAGCGTTCCCGTCGTCTGCATCATCGTGCTTCTGCTCATCTGGGTGGGAGCTACTTCCGTCTCGTGGATTGTGGTGTTCTTGGCGATCTTTCCCGCCCTCTACTTCTCGGTGGTCGAGGGACTCGAAAACGTTGATGCCAAGGTGGCAGGGATGCTCGAGCGCCTTCGTGTGAGCCGTCCAAGATGTCTTTTGGCGCTCGGGTGGCCCGAGGCGCTCCCGTACGTACGCGCTGCCTCCAAGAATGCCTGCGGCATGGCGTGGAAGGCAGGTATTGCCGCCGAGGTTGTGGGAACGCCCGCAGGAAGCGTTGGGGAGAGGATCTACCAGGCCAAGCTCCTGCTTGAGACCAGCGACGTCTTTGCTTGGACCATCATCGTGGTGCTTGCGGCGTTTCTCTGCGAGCGAGCGTTTCTCGCTGTGCTGGAACTAACAGGACCCCTGTCGCTTCGCGCGAGTGTCATGGGATTGGGGCGACGTCGAACGCGCGACGCAGCTGGTATCCCACAGGACGGACGTATAGAGCTGGATGACGTGACACTTGGCTACGAGGGCACCGTCATCGCCGAGCATGTGAGCCTACAGCTTGGCATGGGGTCACGGGTGCTTTTGGACGATGCTTCGGGGGCGGGTAAGACGACCCTGCTTCGCACCGTCCTCGGCGAGCTCTCGCCTCTTGGGGGATGCGTGCGGGCCTGCGAGCGGATCTCCGCCGTCTGGCAGGAGGTGCGCCTGATCGAGGGGCTCGACGCCATCGACAACGTGCTCCTTGTCGCGGGGGCTACGATCGATCGCAGCAAGGCTCGGGCCCTTCTGGTCGAGCTTCTGCCCAAGGGCCTGCTCCACCTGCCTGTCCGGCAGCTCTCGGGAGGCCAGCGACGCCGCGTTGAGCTCGCACGTGCCTTGGCATATCGCTCTGAGGCCGTGCTCTTGGATGAGCCCTTTGCCTCACTCGACGAGAGCTCCCACAGGCGAGCGGCGGGCTTCGTCCTGAGGCATCTTGGCGGGAGGCCGCTGCTCGTGGCGTCGCACCTGCCAGAGGACGCAAAGCTGTTCGGTGCCAAGGCGTTCTCGCTGGGTCAACCACACGCCGTGTCGGAGGATACGGGGGCTTGACGAGGTGCCCAACCTGAGGTTTTGCCGCCGACAGCAGCCTCCTGTCCATCACTCCTGCTAAAGTGGTTATCATATATTCCGAGCAGAGGAGGTCCCGTGTCAGACGCAGTCGCCCCACCCGCCATCGATACCACACGTCCGCGCGAGCTCAGAGACGCCGTCCTTGGCGAGGCGGTGGGAGATGCGCTTGGCGTGCCCTTTGAGTTTCGCGAGCGCGATAGCTTCGAGTGCACGGGCATGACTGGCGGAGGCTCCCATGCACAACCGGCGGGCACCTGGTCGGATGACAGCGCGATGATGCTCGCGACCTGCGACTCCATCAAGACCTGCGGTCGCGTTGACGTGGATGACATGCGCCTGCGCTTCGAGGCGTGGCTTCGCATGGGATCTTACGCCATCGACGGCGTCTTCGATGTGGGGTGCACCACCTCGAGCGCGCTGCAGGCCGGTCATGGCATGAAGGGCGAGTGGGACAACGGCAACGGCTCGCTTATGCGCATAGCTCCGCTCGCCTTCTGCGATGCCACCGACGACGAGGTGCGAGACGTCAGCGGCATCACGCATGCTCACCACGTGAGCTACGAGACCTGTGTCGAGTTCGTGCACGTGCTACGCGAGGCTATCGCCGATCCCGTCGCCCTGCACGCACGTCTTGTCGCCGAGCATGGCGAGACGCCCCGCAGGCGCATTCGCTCGGGCGGTTTCGTGCGCGACACCTATGAGGCAGCTCTTTGGTGCGTGGGTACGACGCAGAGCTATCGCGACTGCGTCCTTGCCGCCGTGAACCTGGGGGATGACACGGACACGACGGCTGCGGTGGCAGGTGCCCTTGCTGGTACGATCTACGGAGCGACCTCCATCCCCGAAGAGTGGTTGGACGTCTTGCGCGGCACAGAGATCATCGAGTCCTGCCTGTTCTAGCGAGCCCAAGACCCCAGCCCCCGTTCACTTCTTTGTCTATGCCATATATCGAGAAAAAATATCCATTCAGGGCTTTGATGGTTCCTTCCTGCGTGCATCGGATACCATAGCTGTGAGATGATTGTTATGTCCTTGTTACGCCGCGTCAGGAAGGATGGCTGTCATGGCGATGCTGCACATGAGAAAGGTTTCGCTCACCGGGGGAGTTCATGTGTTGCCGCTGCGAAACGCCTACTTCCTCGATCTTGCGCGCCGTGTGCGCTTCTGCCCGGCTTGTGGTTCCATCACTAAGTGGGAGGGTACGCACTGCGATGACTATGCGGTGGAATCCTGTCTTGCCTGCGGTTGGTTCAAGACGCGCAAGGTGCCAGAGAGCCTCAGGACGCATGGCGTGAGGCTGCTTTCCAGCGAGGTCCCCCGGCATGGCGCGCGTCGGTCCCCCGCCTGTGATGGCATCCTTGAGTTCAGGCGGCGCAACATCGCGTAGCGGGTGTTTGCGGCGCGCGTTTCGAGCTGTTTTCTACATAGAATTCCTCTCTTCAAATATTGGATACCCGTCTTGTCCATCCCTCTGCTAGGCCAATAGCGCCTATGTCTAAAGGAAATGCCATGCCCTCCGAGCCCTGCCAGATACGTCATCGTCCCTTCAGGGATGGCGATTTCGACGCGGTGACCGATCTTTGCGTCCGCGCCTGGTATGGGGGTGTCGAGGGCATATACGATCGCATCGTCTTCGGTCGCGTCATGACGGTCGGCGCCTTGCGACGCTCTGGGGTAGCCCGCGTCGCCGTCACGGGCGAGAGGGTCGTGGGTGCATGTTTCGGGGGTATCTACCCAAACGAGAGACTCGTGGTAAACGAAGAGTGGGACCAACACTTCAAGGACACCATGGCGGTCGCCCGCAAGCGCGCCAAGCTCGGTGGCATCAGAATCGAGGAGCGACTATTCAGCAAGCTGCGCATGTATACAGTTGCGGACGTGTTCATCTCGCGTGGGTACGCTACCGCGCAGTCCGAGTTCAATCTACTTGTCGTCCACCCGCAGTTCGCGGGGAGGGGCATTGGGAAGAGGCTCTTTGACGACACGCTCGACATCTTTGCGAGAGCTGGTGCCCAGGGTTGCTTTGCCGTTGTCGATGACGACTTTGACCTTGACTTTCTCAAGGTCCAGGGCCTCGGCATCATTGAGAGGCGCCATGGTGCGTCAGGAGATTCGGGCAAGAGAACCGTGTCGCTCCTCGCACGGCGACTGTGAGGTCGGCGTGTTCGCTCTTGGTCCTGCCCACCGCAGCTGACCTGCCGTCTTTGTCAGGCGCTCGCCCGTCGCCTGTTCTCCTTTCCGACGGGCGCCCTTACAGGCAGCTTGCATGGTCGTTGCGCTATGCTAGACGCCCTGTTGGCGAGCGAGAGCTACGGTGATATGCCCATGATGCACATAGATCATGCCATTCTGCATGCCTTCGACTTCGAGGGAGGGTCGGACTATCCGAGCGAGCGCGAGCTCAATCTGGATAGTCGCAGCGTGAAGTCATACGTCCAGCGCAGCCTGCGCAAGCTCATCGCGTCTCCAGAGAGTCGCCATGGCGAGCTCTCGGACCAGAGTTCGTTTGGCGCTGCCCTCAAGGCCTACGTACGGGGGGATCCTGTCAGCTTCATAGAGCTCTCTCAGCAGCTGGCGCGCTTCATGTGGGAGGAACTCAGACGCTGCGATGACCTTGAGCAGTGTGACCTGCTCGTAGCGGACTTCACGGACACGAGCGACATGGGAAGGCGCGCTGATGGTGCGAGCAAAGAGCAGGGCGCGACGACTGTGGCCACCGCAGCCCCGTCGAGGGATGCCGAGGATCTCTCGGAGCGCTTCCTCGCGGCGGCGCTGTTGCCCCGCAGACAGGCCTTTGTGCATGAGCTGAGTCTCGACGATGCGGGCGTCGCCTCCAATGACATCCTGCGCCAAGACTCGACTCTGCCCAGTCCCACGCAGAGGATCGACTCGTATCTGCTGGTGAATCTTAAGACAGGCAGCGTGGACTTCCATGACAAGGAGCGCAGACAGGCAGGAAGTGTGCTGCAGCTCATCTCTGATCGACTTTTAAGCTGCAGCGCACAGGCCTCTACCAGGGAGGTTGTACAGGCGATAGGGCGCATCGTGGAAGAGGTCGCCGATGGGCACGGCATGAGTTCGGTCCAAGCTGTGGCGCAGGCCAAGCGTGTGGTCACATCGAGCGCCGAGCGGGATGAGCCTCTCTTGCCCTCAGAGGTGGGAAGGCAGGTGTTTACAGAGAGGCCCGAACTTGCCGAACGCTACGAACAGGCCGTCCGCGACGAGCAACTGCCCGAGGAGATCCCCATGCGTCGCTCCGCGGCGAACCGACTTGCCAAGAGTCATAGGATCAGGACAGACACGGGTATCGAGATCAGCTTTCCGAGCGAGTATGCGGCCGATGACACCTACATCGAGTTCATGGCCGATGCGCAAGGCAGGGTGTCAATCCTGATCAAGAATGTGGGCAGCATCGAGAACAGGTAGGCCAGAAAGGCCGTGATCGGATGGGTATGCCCGTAGGGGCGCTCGTCGCGCGCCGGTTGCGCGTCTCAGGTCCCACGCGCTCGACCTCAGGCTATGCCGCAGGTGAGGGATCGATGGCGCGTGCCCGCGCTCTGCGCAGTGCCCTGCTATCGCAGTTGAGCGTCTTGATGGCCGTCTCGGGCAGATAGACCGAGAGCTTGCCTGCGCTCACCTTGAAGACCGCCGTACCGTCATCGGCAATGGACACGTCATCCTCCTCGCCGATGACGCAGCGCCAGGTCTCGCCGGCATGCTCGTTGCCAACTTCCATCGTGAGTTGTGACTCGCTACGATCGGTGAGGATGGCCGCCACGCCGCTTGCGTCGTGCTCGGCGTCACCTGCGCGCGTCCAGCCGATGACGTCGGGATTCGAGAGGAAGTCGCGCTGCTCGCCGTATGCGAAGCGGCGGCGGATCTCCATCAGGAGCGGAAGCTCCGCGACGGTGGGTGTGTTGCCCCCGTTAGGCATGCCATAAAGGTCGCCGTAGAAGACGCAGGGATAGCCTGCCTCGCGAAGCAGGATGCAGGCATAGGCGCTCGGCTTGAACCAAGGCTCGACAAAGGACTGTAGAGCCTGGCCGGGTTGGGTGTCATGGTTCTCGACGAAGGTCACGGTGTGGGTTGGGTCGGCGATGACGAGCGTGTTCTCGAAGAGCGTCGAGAGGTCCATGTCGCCGTTTGAGCAGGACGCTTGGTAGAGCTTGTAGTGGAGCGGTACGTCAAAGAGGCTCATGGGCTTGTCCTCACCAAGATAGGCCGTGAGCTCCTCCACGTCGCTTGACCAGTACTCACCGACGGTAAAGAGCTCTTTGCCGCTATCCTCACGCATCCGGGCAAGCCAGTCGCGGTAGAAGTTACGCTCTATGTGCTTCACGGCGTCCAGCCTGTAGCCGTCGATGTTGCAGGCCGAGGTATACCACTCACCCCAGCGTACGAGCTCGTCGAAGACAGGTTGATAGGTCACGTCCACGTCGTCGCCCATGAGGTAGTCGTAGTTTCCCCGCTCGCGCGTGACATTGGGGTCCCAGCGCTTGTCGGCAAAGCGAAAGATGGCGTTGCGACCTGTGGCGACGTCGTAGTCGCAGCCATGAAAGCAGCTGTGGTCCCAGACGAAGTTGGAGTAGGTGCCGTTGCGCCCCGGGAAGGTGAAGCGCGTCCAGGCGGTGATGGTTTGCTCCTCGGAGCTGTCCTCATTGCGATTGGCTGGGTCGACCTCGACAGCCTGAACCTGTTCGGACTCATCCGCGCCCATGCGATGGTTCAAGACGATGTCGGCAAGTACCTGGATACCTGCCTTCTTGAGCGCCCGTATGGCGGCCAGGTACTCCTTCTTGGTACCATACTTGGTGGGAACGCTACCTTTTTGGTCAAACTCTCCGAGGTCGTAGGTGTCGTAGACGCCGTATCCCACATCATCCTTACCAGCTTGGCCCTTGTAGGCGGGCGGGAGCCAGATACTGGTGATGCCGACGGCCGCAAAGGCCTTGGCGTTCTTGCGTAGGCGCTCCCAATGCTTACCGTCGGCAGGTAGGTGCCAAGAAAATCCCTGGAGCATGGTTCCGTTCATATGAGTTCACTGCCTCTCATGTGTCATGTTGTGCGAACGTGCTGCAGATGTCGTGCGATATGGAGGATCAAGCCCAAAGAGGGTTCATGCCATACAGGCTCGACCCCCCGAACCGGCATGTCGTACACAGGAGTATAGGTCACGAAGATGTGGTTCTCCCGGAGGGAATGCAAGCGATCGCAAAGAAGACCACTAGCATAGCCTATGAGCTGAGTTGACTGTCTCTTCGTCTTGTGCCGATGGGTCCTTAGCTATGATGTCCGCCAAGGTATGCCCATCAAGGAACTCGGCCGTCACGGCACTGAGGTCTCGCCATATGTTGACGGTGGGACAGTTCTCGATCTGGGGGCAGAGCTCGTCACTGGTGCAGTCCAGGCAGGCGACTGGGGCGAGCGAGCCCTCAGCGGCCCGCAAGATCATGCCCAGCGTATACTCTTCTGGCTTTCGCGTGAGGCAATATCCACCGCTCTTGCCACGCCTGCTCTTGACATACCCCGCACGATGCATGAGGGACACAACATGGTCGAGGTACTTGCGCGAGATGCCCTGTCGTTTGGCGATGTCGCCGAGCGACACCCATCCATCATGGGACGCGAGGTCTCCCATGACGCGTAAGGCATAGCGTCCCTTTGTAGAGAACATCCCGCCCATGGTTCAGCCCCCCCTTACGCTGACACCCTCCGTCACGGGATCTGCTGCCTCAAGCATCTCCTCGAGCGTGCGCCATGCGAGCTCGGCGCACTTGACGCGCGCGGGCATATGTGAGATGTCCTTGAGCATGGCTGCGTCCTCTAGCACGTCGAGTCTGTCATCCTTCGTCTCTTCGCCGCGAACCATCTGGCCAAAGAGCTTGCAGAGCCCGATTGCCTCCGATGGCGTCTTTCCCACCATGAGGTCGCTCATCATGTCTGCCGATGCCTGGCTGATGGCACACCCGTGCCCTTCGTAGGAGGTCTCACCTATGGTGCCATCGTCAGCCATGCGCAGGTAAAATGTGAGCTCGTCGCCACACGATGGGTTTACGCCCTCGTGCGTGTGGGTGGCGTTTTCCATTCGGTACTTGTAGTCCGGGTACTGGACGTGGTCCATGAACTCGGCGTTGTAGAGGCCGGTCACTCCGGCAGGACGCTTATCCATTGAAGACACCCCAAACAAACTTGAGGGATTCGACCAGGCGGTCGATGTCAGACCTGTCATTGTAGAGCGCGACGCTTGCGCGGCAGGTGCTGCCCATTTGTACGCCTAGCCAGGCAAGGAGAGGCTGCGCGCAGTGGTGTCCCGCACGGATGCAGACGTTCGAACCGTCCAAGAGAGACGCGACGTCGTGCGGATGAACCCCCTGCACGTTGAAGGCGACAGCACCAACATGGCGGCTGCCGTCCTTAGTTCCGATGATGTCAACGAAGTCGAGGGAGGCAAGGCTCTCGGTAAGGTAGCGGGCAAGTTCGCGCTCGCGGCGCTCGACTTCCTCCATGCCAAGGCCCTCTAGATAGCTGAGGGCTGCATCAAAGGCGTAGATACCAGCCGCATCCTGCGTACCCGCCTCAAACTTCTGTGGGACGGGCGCCCAGACGGCATCGGTCTCCGTCACGGAGTCTATCATCTCTCCACCGGTTAGGAAGGGCGCCATCAGCTCAAGGACATCGGCCGTGCCCCAGAGGACGCCCACGCCCATGGGACCCATCATCTTGTGGGCCGAGAAGGCGTAGAGGTCGCAGCCCATCTCACGTACGCTGGACCTGACATGAGGCGCGCCTTGGGCACCATCGACCACCAGGTAGGCACCCATCTCGTGGGCGCGCCGCGCGACAGCTGCGATGTCATTTTGCGTGCCGAGGACGTTCGAGACTTGGGTCAGCGAGACGATCTTGGTCCGTGGCCCCACCTTGGCCTCAAGCTCGTCTTGCGAGATGTTGAAGTCATCGTCCAAGCGCAGGTAGACAAGATGAGCGCCTGTGGCTACGCAGACTTGTTGCCAGGGGATGAGGTTCGAGTGATGCTCCATGATCGATATCACGACCTCATCGCCGGGAGAGAGGATCGTTCGGCCGAGTGAGCTTGCCACCAGGTTGAGTGACTCGCTCGTGTTGCGCGTGAAGACGATCTGGTCCTTCTGTGGGTGGCCCCCCTCATCCACGGCAGCTATGAAGCGTGCCACATGGGCACGCGTCCTCTCGATGGCGTCGGTCGCGTCGATCGAGAGGCGATAGAGACCGCGTAGGGGATTGGCGTTCATGGTCTCGTAGAAGGCCCTCTGCGCGTCAAGTACAGACGCAGGTCGCTGTGAGGTGGCGGCGCTGTCAAGAAAGACCATTTCGGGGTGTGCCGCAAGAAGGGGGAAGTCATCCCTACAGGGATTCTGTTCGATATCGCTCAGCTGGGCTTTGGTAGACATCGGATACCTACCCTTTCTCAGTCTCAAGGCCGAGGCCCTCTGTGATGTCGTTGGCGACCTCGTCTCCCAGCACTTGGGCCGCACGCTCGAGCACGGCTGTGCGGGCGGCGGGGGTGACGGCATTGATGGCGGCGTCATCGAAGAGGGCCCGCACAAGCAGCTCGTCTACCTGTTTTTCGCTCAGGCCGCGCACGGCAAGATAGCTCACCTGGTCTTGGCTGATGCCCCCTATGGTGGCGCCATGGTTTCCCTGGACGTCGTCCTCGTCGCACAGGATGACGGGAAGTGTCCTGTTCACAACGTCAGGCCCAAAACCCATGACGGTCTCGGCCTCGTTGCCCTTCGAGCCACTCGATCCGTGGATCAAGTCGATGGTCATCCGTAGGGTCTTTCTGGCCTGGTCACCAAGGAAGCCGCTCGTGAGCATCTCCTCGTAGGTGTTGAGGCCGCGCGCGTGGGCGACTTGGTTGACGTCAAGCTCCTCTTGGCCACAGACGTAGTAGCGACCAGAGAGGTCGATGCGAGAGTTGTCTCCCCTTAGGTCCGTGGCGATGCCCGCGACGACCTTCTTCCCACCGAGAAAGTACTGCCTCACGCTGGCGTGGGCCCCCTCGTCCAGTTCGATACCGATTCCATCCAGGTGCTGGTGGGAGTCGGTGGCGGCGACGATCTCTATGAGCTCGAACTCGGCGCCTCTCTTCGCGATGATGCGGGTGAGCGAGGCAGACGTCGTCTTAGCAGAGTCGTTCGTCCCGTGTGAGCAGATCACGACGGTCCCTCTCGATCCCTCTCGAAATATGATGCCCGTGTCGTGGGCCTCGCCCTTGTCGCACGACACGTCGATGACGATGGGTTCGTCTCGCTCGGTGAGGGCGGGAACTTCGACGTAGCGCGACTCATCTGACGAGTTGCTGGCCCACGTCTCGGCGTCCTTGCCAATGGCGCAGTCGAGGCGATTAAAGAGCTTGGGGAGCCTACCCAAAACGGCTCCCGTGCTTTTGGGGACGGGAACGGTGAGGGACGTGTCGTTGGCGTGAAGGTAGTTCCACGTCTGCATCGGCGGCACGTTGACGTGCTCGAGGGCCATGGTCGGGGCGGTTTCTTCGGCCATTATCCGATCGCTCCTTCCATCTCGAGCTTGATCAGGTTATTCATCTCAACGGCATACTCCATCGGGAGCTCCTTTGAGATCGGGTTGGCAAAGCCGTTGACGACGAGGGTCTTCGCCTCGGACTCCGAGCAGCCGCGGCTCATGAGGTAGAGGATGGTCTCGTCCGATATGCGACCGATGGTGGCCTCGTGGCCTATCTGGGCAGAGCGATTGCGGATGTCCATGAAGGGGATCGTGTCGGAGCGCCCGAGGTCGTCGAGCATGAGGGAGGTACACGAGACGGTCCCGTGCGCGTTGTCCGCATGCTTGTCGATGATCACCGCCGAGCGAAAGGTGTTGCCGCCGCCGTCCTTCGAGATGGACTTGGTGTCTACGGCCAAGGAGCAGTCCTTGCCCCTTACCGTCACCTTGCAGCCCGTGTCGAGGTCCTGCGTTGCACCCGAGAACGTGATCGAGGTGAACTCACACCTACTACGGTCTCCCTTCAGGATCGTGTGGGGATACAGGTAGGATATATGACTTCCGAAGGATCCCGACACCCACTCCACGCTGGAGTCGTGTCCCGCGACGGCGACCTTGGTGTTGAGGTTGTACATGTTCTTGGACCAGTTCTCTATGGTGGAGTAGCGGCAGCGCGCCCTGTCACCTACGAAGATCTCGACGGCGCCGGCATGGAGGTTTGCCACATTGTACTTGGGTGCCGAGCAGCCCTCGATGAAATGGAGATCGCCTCCGTCCTCCACGATGATGAGCGTGTGCTCGAACTGCCCAGCACCTGCCGCATTGAGGCGAAAGTAGCTCTGCAGGGGGAAGGGAAGGGTCACGCCCTTGGGGACGTAGACAAAGGAGCTTCCCGACCACACCGCGTAGTGCAGAGCCATAAACTTGTGGAGCGTGATGGGGATGAGCTTGCTAAAGTGCTCACGTATGATGCCCTCGTACTCGCCTCGCATCGCGTCCTCGATGGTGGTGTAGACGACACCTTGCTTGGCGACCTCGTCTCGCATGTTGTGGTAGACGATCTCGGAGTCGTATTGGGCCCCCACACCTGCCAGGCTCTTGCGCTCCGCCTCCGGGATGCCCAAGCGCTCAAAGGTGTTTTTGATGTCAGCGGGCACATCGTCCCAGCTGTTCGAGACCTTGGTCTTGGGGGCCACGTAGTTCGAGATGTGGTCCATGTCCAAGCTGGATGTGTCAGGACCCCAGTTGCTGGCCATGCGCATGTCATGGTAGCGCTCGAGCGCCTCGAGGCGCAAGTCGAGCATCCATGAGGGCTCGTTGTGCTTCGCGGAGATCATCCTCACGAGCTCGGGGGTGAGGCCGTCAGCATAGCGCTCGACGTTGTCCTCCGGCATCACGAAGTCATACATCGATCGGTCGACGTCTTCGACCTGCGTCCTCTTCCGTGGCATCGCTACTCGTCACCCCCGGGGAGGGAGTCCTCTTTCGCTCGAAGGATCGTCTCATAGCGTTCAAAGCCCTCACGGTCTATCTGCTCGATGAGCTGACCGGGTCCCTCGGCAACCATGTAGCCTCGGACTATGACGTGCGTGTGGTCAACGTCGAGCCTCTCGAGGATGCGGGTGTTATGTGTGATCATGAGGAGGGAGCCGCTGCATGACGTGAGGTAGACGCTGATGCCGCGCGATACGATGGCAAGGGCGTCGACATCGAGGCCCGAGTCCGTCTCGTCTAGGATGGCTAGCTTGGGACGGAGCAGCAGGAGCTGCAACATCTCGAGCTTTTTCTTCTCGCCGCCCGAGAAGCCCACGTTGAGCTCGCGGGTGAGAAAGCTCTCGTCGAGGTCGAGTTGTTCTGCGATCTCGCCGACCCGCTCGCGAAAGGTGCGGGCGTTCATCTTGAGCTCTGGGCGCATCTGGCAGATGGTTCGAAGAAAACTGTACAGAGGGACTCCCGGAACCTCGACGGGAGCCTGGTAGCTGAGGAAGATGCCAGCGAGCGAGCGCTTGTCGGGACTGAGGTCGGTGATATCTGCCCCCTCGAAGAGGATGGAGCCGGACGAGACCTCATAGCTTGGATCGCCCATGATGACGCGTCCGAGCGTCGACTTGCCGGCACCGTTAGGACCCATGAGGACGTGTGTCTCTCCGGCGCCCACCGAAAGGTCGATGTCATGGAGGATAGGCTTCTCCTCGGTGCCTGCGGAGAGACCGGAGATAGTGAGTAGCTTGTCGGGCATGGTTTCCTTTCCTGCGCACGACGCGACATGGTCACGCCTGCGAGCGAGTCAAATCCTACTTACGTGGTGGGATTTTACCCCGCTCGTTACCCTTCACTCAATGTCCATTGCCGCGTTGGTCAACGCTGGGTGGCCACAGAAAGGTAATCCTCATTGCCCTGCAGATGAGTGCGTTTGTACCTGAACGATGTGCTAGGCTGACACTGTCCGGCTTTCTCGGCAGCGCTTGCCGCTTTGGGCCGTGGTAGTCATCAAATACGAACGCGTGTATCGAATACAGAGGTAAACAGATGGGTACGACCTCCTTTCTCGAATTTGCCATCGTGTCGCTGGGGGTTCTTGTCACCATCGCGGCTCTTCTCCTGAAAAGTAGGAGATGATGCCTCGCATGCCTTACGACACGCGTAGGGCGAGGGCCGTCAGTCGATGGACTTGGCCAGAAACGCCCTCGTGCGTTCGTCCTGTGGGCTCTCGATGACCTGCTCGGGCGTGCCCTCCTCGACTATCTGGCCGTCAAGGAGAAGGACCACGCGGTCAGATACCTCGCGGGCGAAGCCCATCTCGTGGGTGACGATGCCCACGGCCATGCCGTCCTGTGCGAGCTCGCGTATCAGCGTGTGCATATCGGCTGTGAGCTTGGGGTCAAGCGCGGAGGTCGCCTCGTCGAAGTAGATGATGCGAGGGCGCATGCATAGGGCCCGGGCTATCGCCACCCGCTGCTGCTGTCCGCCAGAGAGCTCGTCGGGCACCTTGTCTGCATGCTCCGTGAGGCCGAGGCGCTCGATGAGCTCTGTTGCCTGTTTCTCGACGTCCTCGTGCGGACGTCCCTGCACGGTACACGGTGCGTCGGTCACGTTACGCATGACGCTCCAGTGCGGAAAGAGGTTAAAGTTCTGGAAGACGATGCCAAAGCGCATGCGCGCCTGTTGCATCGCGGCCTCGTCGTAGCTGGCGGTGCCATCCTCGCCCGCCCTTGAGACCGCGATGTTCCCATAGGACAAGGCGCCTTTGTCAAAGCGATCGAGCAGCGTGAGGCAGCGCAGCAGCGTTGACTTGCCCGCGCCGGAGGGTCCGATGATAGAGACGACCTCCCCTTTGTTGATGAGGAGGTCCACGTCCTTGAGGACGTCTTTGCCGTCAAATGACTTACAGCCTTTTTGCAGATAGACGGCGGGAAGCCCCATGAAGCTGGCAAAGCTCTCGTCGGGGCGGGGGAGGTCAAACTTTGGTTTGGCGTGCCTAATCATGGTAGTAAGCCATCCTCTTCTCGACAAGCCGCATCAACAGCTCGATGAGCAGGCAGGTAACCCAATAGATGAGCGCCGCTATGGCGAAGGGCAGCATGCTGCGTTGGGACGTGACGAGGGCCCTGCTCTGCGTGAACATCTCAGCGATGCCGATCGAGAAGGCAAGTGAGGTATCCTTGACGAGCGTCACGACCTCGTTGCCAATGGCAGGGAGTACGCGCTTTATGACCTGCGGCAGGATGATACGAAAGAAGGCCTGCCTCTTTGAGTAGCCCAGCACCTCCGCCGCCTCGTACTGGCCGAGTGGCATGCTCTGGATGCCCGAGCGATATATCTCTGCGAAGTAGGCGGAGTAGTTGATCACAAAGGCGATGAGCACGGCCACAAATATGTAGCTCGGGCCACTCTGAATGCCGAACACATAGTATGGGACAAAGAAAACGGCAAACATCTGCAGCATGAGTGGGGTGCCGCGCAAGATAGAGATGACAAGCTGGCAGAACAGCGAGAGCGGTTTGAACCGCGAGAGCCTGCCAAGTGCCACGATTATGCCCAAAGGCAGCGATCCGACGAGCGTGACCGCAAAGATCTGCAGAGACGTGACGTAACTCTGCAGAAGCATGCCGAACATGGTGGAAAGATCCACTCGCAACCCCTAACGTCGGATGTGGCAGGCCGTAAAGACCTGATTGACCTTGTGTATGACAAAGATGGTGATCATAGGAGCAGAGGGAGCGAACAGTTTGAGAGACGAGTCGTCACCTGGCCCGTAGCGGCCGAGAGGCGCGGTGCTCGACCCGCGTCGGTTCGTGAGCGTGCCTATGCCTGTGACCTGGGAAGCACCCAGAGATCGTACGAGATCCCCTGGTCCGCGTACTTCTCGCAGAGCTCCTTGACCTTGCCGTCTGCGTCGAGTGCCTGGAGGTCCTTCTCGACGGCGGCGGCGAGCGCCTTACCGGCTTCGGTGTTGGCGAAGCCCACGCCGAAGTGCTCAGAGTTGAGGGCCTCGTTCAGAATGATGAAACTTCCTCCTCTGCCCCTCATGTTGTATGTGGCGACGGGATAGTCCACGGCGATGGCGTCGACAGAGCCGTTCTCGAGCATCATGAAGGCGGTATTGTACTCACCGATGGTCTGGAGCTGAGCGAAGGAAGCGCCAAGCTTCGCCTGGGCACCGTCGCCGGTCAGCAGGTTGTAGGCGGCAGAATCGGTCTGGGTGATGACGTTCTTGCCGCCAAGCTGTGAGAGCGCGCTGATGTTGGAGCCTGCGCGAACGACGATGACCTGGCGATTTTCCATGTAGGGATGAGTGAAGGCATAACCGCCCTCGCGGCCCTCGATGGTGAAGCCGTTCCAGATGCAGACGATCTGCCCGCTGTTGAGGAGGGCGTCCTTGGCATCCCACGAGATGGGCTTGGGTGCGTAGGACCAGCCTTCCTTCTCGCATACGGCCTGGGCGAGATCGAGGTCAAAGCCCGTGAGCTGTCCGTTGTCACCGATGTAGCCGTATGGGGGGAAGTCTTGGTCAAACCCTACGATAAAGGTGCCGTCGAAGCCGTCTATCGAGCTTGCCGGAGGGTTAGATGAAGTGGTGGTCTGTCCGCAGGCGGAAAGTCCTGACAGGAGTGGAGCGACACAGGCAAGTGTTGCGACTTTGATGAAGCTGCGGCGGTCCACGCCGCTCGGAAAACGTGCGTCCTGAGGATTCATGATGCCGGCTCCTTTGCGGTGGCGTGGCATGTCGTGTGACATGCAGGTCTCGATGGCGTTTCTTGTGCGTGTGTGGCGGCAGTCGAATGCGACCAGAGATCAGCATAGACAGTTGGCGTGTGCGCATCAAGTGCGAAGACGTTACCGCTTAGTTTCGTCTCGCAACGTACCCATGGAGTTCGAGGGCAGCTGTCTTTGGCGAAGAGGGTGGTACCTGCCAGTCCGCAAGGGCTTTGGAAACCCACAAAAGTCGAACGGGCAACGTGCCCGCCTTCCCAATGGTGGTCTAACGAAGAGTTTTGCAATTGACCCTTGCATTGTTGTCCTCGTTTGGGCATGATAGTCAAGCGCGTTACGAGGTGGGCACATGGTGGGTGTAGCTCAGTTGGCAGAGCGACGGACCGTGGCTCCGTAGGTCGAGGGTTCGAGCC
>ERZ772945.200-NODE-200-length-49845-cov-42.284917_pt1 | contig 49845 bp, 43 predicted proteins | sample MGYA00511681_ERZ772945 | MGnify/ENA primary metagenome ERZ772945 (study PRJEB29015, sample SAMEA2737943) | human oral metagenome | biome: human oral; feature: human-associated habitat; material: dental | place: China | collected 2143 ...
CCCTGTCGAAGTACATTTCTTCCCGTCCTTCATGGGCAATCTATGGCATGAATACCGGCTGCGCCGCTTTTTCAATCAATGCAAAGCCGCACAGTTTGAAAACCTGACGGAGCTTCCTGACGGATTGGGATATATGTACACCCTGACGGACGATTTCAACCGGGTTTTCCAGATGTCTCACCTCATGCATCATTTCTTCTTCGAGGGTATCGGCCTGCGGCAGATGATAGATTATTATTACCTGCTGCTTCGTGGCTTCAACGAAGAGGAACGCCAGAGAACGCTCCGCATCTTCCGTCAGACAGGAATGTACAGGTTTGCTGCGGCTGTAATGTATGTGATGAAGGAAACTCTGGGGCTTCCTGAACAGTATCTGCTGTTGAAGCCTGACGAAAGGATCGGCAGGATGCTGGTGTCAGAAATGCTGCAGGCCGGTAACTTTGGCTTCCATGACAAGCGTTATTCTTTTGCAGGGAAGTCCGTCTACTCGCAGTACTTTGTTGAAATTTACAGGAATCTGCACTTTGCGCTGGATTTCCCGTCTGAAACCATCTGGGGACGTCCGCTCTCACGCTGGTGGCACATGATTTACAAGGCTTATCTGCGTCGTCGTCTGCACCGGCTTCAGGGATAAGACCGTGGTTCATCCGCTTCTGCTCTTTTCTTCAGCCTGCGTTGACACACAACATTTCTTCAGGTGTTGATGAGGGTGTTCCAGAAGTCCATGTGGCAGTCAAAGCAGGGATACGCTCTCTGTTCGTTTAGCCTGATGATGTTTCTGGTAATGTCAGTGGAGAGATGAACAGGTGACGTTGTTTGCTGGAAAAAGTTTGACTTCTCAATTTGGAAAAAGCAAGGAGGAGAATGTCTTTGGTGCATTCTCCTCCTTGCTTTTTCTTTCTTGGTCAGGGAAGACTCTCTGTTCTTGGAGACGTTTCTGTCTGCCAGTAGGTCTGTCAGTTTGTCGGCAGCCGGTATTTTCCTGATTGCCGGAAAGGATTGTTCCCCATCGGTTGGGACGGCTGTTCCCGGCGGCCGGGACTGTTGTTCCCAGCGGTTGGGAATACGGTTCCCGACCGGTTGGGAATACTGCCTCTTGTGCCAGAAACGGCGCAGAACCGATGTGTCTCAAAGATTCCACCAATGCTTCTTCTTCCGGGGCTGGTGGTCCTCAAAAGACTGATGACCGAAGCCGCGGCTCTCCCAGGTCTCGTGGGCGGTAATCATCTGATAGATGGTACCCCAGTCCGGCAGTCCGCCGAAGTTGCGGTCGTCAATGAACATATCCGCCTTGAGCTTTCTGGAGAAATGGTTGTTCTTGTCTTTCTCCTCCTCCGGGTAGTCCTTGTTGACGGCCCAGAACTCAACCCCGCGGGCATGACACCAGTCAACCGCCTCCTGGAGCAGGTCGCCTTCCCTTACACTCCACAGTATCAGGCGGTGTCCGTCCTTGATCAGCATCTTCAGGGTATCGGTGGCGAAAGGAATTTCGTCACCGATTTTCGGATATTTATGTTCGACGATGGTCCCGTCGAAATCAATTGCAATTGTCATTTTCCTGTTCTGGCTTTTACCTCTTTATAGAATGGTCGTCCTTGTTGCCATAGTGGCTGTTGCTGTAGTTTCCGTAATTGCCGTAGCTTCCGTAATTTCCGTTCTTTCCATATCCATAGCTGCCCAGGCCACGCCCGTAGCGTCCGTACTTGCCGTAGCGTCCGTAACCGTAATAGTAGCCGTACTTCTTCTTGGACATATCGATTCCGTTCAACACCATTGCCATGTTCGGCAGCTTCTTCTCGTTGGCCAGTGCGTTGATCAGCTCGAAGTTCGACTTTGGCGTATAGTCGGCACGGCACATATAGATGGAGGCGTCGGCCACACGGGCAATCTGAAGCGTGTCGGTTACCAGTCCGACTGGAGCCGTATCAATCATGATGTAATCGTACTTGTCCTTCAAGGCTTTGATGATTGCCTCAAGTGAGCTGCGTGCGATGAGCTCGGCGGGGTTGGGCGGAATAGGACCGGCCATAAGGAGATCCAGGTTCTTGTTGACACCGGAAGGCAGAATCTGTTCCTGTACATCGGCGGCAGTGGGGGCGTCCTTCACGAGCAGGTTGGTAATGCCGTGCCTGTGGTCGTTGATGCCGAACAGCTCTGCCAGACGCGGACGACGGATATCGAGACCTACCAGGATGACCTTCTTGCCCAGAAGACCGAAGCTGACGGAAAGGTTGGCAGCCGTGAAGGTTTTTCCTTCGCCGGAGGTTGATGAGGTGAAGAGCACCACTTTCTGTCCTTCGTGCAGCATGAACTGCAGGTTGGTGCGCAGAGAACGGAAGATCTCCTCCATCTGGTTGTTCTGGTTCTCGTGTACAACGATGTCGGCCTTGCCTTTTGCCGTGTTGCTGGCAATGGCCACGTCGGCGATGATCGGCAGTTTCGTAAGCCGTGCCACATCCTCGTGGCCTTCGATCTTGTAGCGGAAGAGTTGCAGCAGGAATATCACCAGTGCCGGGATGGCCAGGCCGAGCAGCAGGGCGATGAGCATAATGATGGCTGATTTCGGATTGATTTTGCCGACGAGCTGCGGATCGTCAATGAGCTTTCCCTTGTCGGCTGTCGCAGCCAGAGAGATGCTGTTCTCCTCACGCTTCTGAAGCAGCATGAGGTACAGCCCCGACTTGACTTCCTGCTGGCGGCCGATCTGTGTCAGCATACGTTCCTGTTGCGGAGTTTCGGCAACCTGTTCGTTGAACTTGCTGACCTGGGCTGCCAGCGCGTCACGCTGGATCTGCAGGTTCTGGCGTGCTGTTGAGATGGCGCGGCGGATGTTTCCGTTCAGTTCGCGTATCTGGGCGGTGAGCGGCTCTACTACCGGCGAATTCTCGGACGCACTGCGTAGCAGACGGTTGCGTTCGAGTACCAGTTCGTTGTATTTGTTGATCAGCGAAGTGGAGCTCTGGTCGTCCAGCCCGACGTTGGAAGGAATTACCTGCGAGAGGTTTCTCGACGAACTTTCAACCTCCTGTGCAATGGTGCTGAAAAGCTCGATCTGTGTCTGTATATCCGCCAGTTTCAGTTCGGATTCATTCTGGTTGGTGACGGCATTGCCGGCGTTCAGCTTCAGTTCCACCATGCCGTTCTGCTGTTTGTAGTTCTGCAGCTGGCCTTCGGTCTTGCCGAGTTCGGCGTTGATTTTCTGCAGACGGCTGTTGATGAACTTTTCAGTACGCAGGGCGACGATGTTCTTGTCCTCGTTGGCCTGCCGGTTGTAGACGATGGCAAGCTGTTTGAGATAGTCGAGCGAACGCTGGGGCACCTCGTCCGTCAGCTGCAGCTGTGCGATGGAGGTCGTCTTCGAGGTCTGTGCCACCTGAAGCTCGCCGACGTATTTGTTTGATGCCATCTTCGGCGATAGGACTTCGACTTTCAGGGTCTGGCCGTCATGTAAGCTATGCCCGTTATTGGAGCTGATGGTGATGATGCCGGCACGTGTGGCAATGGTTGCGGGGAGAGAGGTGAACTTCCTATTGAGGGAGAACGGTCCTTCGCTTTCGTTCTCGTCTGTGGGAACGGAGTAAGTTCCGCTGACAATGTAGGTTGTCCCGTTCCTCGTGATGGTCAGGTCGACAGGTTGGTTCAGCTTCTCGAGATGCGCACGGTCTATGTCGACGTTGAGCGGCTGGTCACGGTAGAGAATGATATCCTTGATCCTGCCTTTCGTCGAGTAGTCCACATAGAGCTTCAGGTCTCTGATGGCATCTTCCGCAATGGAATGTGAAGTAAGAATCTCCATCTCGTTGTCGATGCCGGCAGAATTTGAGATGATGCCGAGGTTCGTCATGTTCTGCAAAGACTGTCCGCGCTTGCTGTTGCTGTCGTCATCCTTGATCAGCAGCTTGGCTGTAGACTGGTACTTCGGGGTGGCGTATCTGAGGTAGATGGCTCCTAAGCCGCCGCAGATGACCAGTGAAAGGATGAACCAGTACCAGTTGAGTATGATGGTTCGGTAGAGGACGGCAAAGTCGAAGGCGGATTGTCTTTCTTGCGTCTCCTGCTCCTGTCCTTTTTCAAAGTTTGTTTTTTCTTCCATATTTATTTATTGTTCTTTATTTTCGTGGTGTGAGTGTCCGTGTCACATGGGTTATGCGTTCTCTCCGGCAAGCTGGAGGAGATACTTCCCATAGTTGTTCTTTGCCATGGGGCGGGCTTCTTCTTTCAGCCTTTTCATTGATATCCAGCCTTTCTTGTAGGCAATCTCTTCCAGGCAGGCTACCTTCAGTCCCTGCCGTTTCTCTATGCACTCTATGAATGTGCTCGCCTCAGACAGACTGTCGTGGGTGCCGGTGTCGAGCCATGCGAAACCGCGCTGCAGCGTCTGCACCATCAGCTTGTCCTGGTGCAGATAGCACTGGTTGACGGTCGTAATTTCCAGTTCTCCCCGTGCCGAAGGCTTTATGTTCTTGGCCGTTTCGACAACGCTGTTGGGATAGAAGTAGAGTCCTACGACGGCGTAGTTGCTCTTGGGGCGTTCCGGCTTTTCCTCTATGCTGAGGCATTTTCCGTCTGCATCGAATTCTGCAACGCCATACCGTTCCGGGTCGTTGACGTAATAGCCGAAGACGGTTGCCTTGTTTTCCTTCTCTGCACGTTCTACACTGCTTTGCAGCAGGCTGCTGAGGCCCGCCCCGTAGAAGATGTTGTCGCCCAGGACCAGACACACGGCATCCTTTCCGATGAACTGCTCGCCTATTATGAAAGCCTGTGCCAGTCCGTCGGGTGACGGCTGTTCTACATATTCAAAGTGTACGCCAAAGCTGCTTCCGTCTCCTAAGAGCCGTTTGAATCCCGGCAGGTCGAAAGGGGTGGAGATAATCAGTATCTCTCTTATCCCTGCCAGCATCAGCACGGAGACAGGGTAATAGATCATCGGCTTGTCGTAGATGGGGATGAGCTGTTTGCTTATTCCTTTGGTGATAGGGTAAAGGCGTGTGCCCGATCCCCCTGCAAGAACTATACCTTTCATAATAGTGTCGTTTGAAATCTGTTTTTATTTAGTAGTTGTTGTCTGTTCTTTCCATGTTCTCCAGACCTGTGCCGTGCAGAGGCGTCAATAGGCGTGCTTGTCCGGATGGATAATGCTCCGGGCCGTCATGAAGATGATTTTCATGTCAAGCCAGAACGTCCAGTTCTCGATATACCAGATGTCATGTTTTATCCTTTCCTCCATGAGTCTCGGGTCTTTGGTCTCACCCCTGTATCCGGTGACCTGTGCCCAGCCGGTGATGCCGGGCTTGGAGAAATGCCTTACCATGTATTTGTCTATCAGTTCGGAATAGAGTTCCGTGTGATAGAGCATATGGGGACGCGGCCCGACGATGCTCATGTTCCCCCGCAGGACATTGAAGAACTGGGGAAACTCGTCCAGATTGGTCTTGCGCATGAAATTGCCGAACGGGAACTTGCGCGGGTCATCTTTGGTTGCCTGCGCCGTGTCCGACTGGTTGTTGACGTGCATGCTGCGGAACTTGTAACACCAGAAGCTGGTTCCGTTCAGTCCGGTCCTTTTCTGTCTGAAGAATACCGGGCCTGGACTCTGCAGCTTTATGCAGAGGGCAATGATAGGGATGAACGGCAGGAGGAGGAGGCATACCAGGGAACTGACGACGATGTCGAAAAGCCTTTTGATGAATTTGTTTCCCATGTTCGACAGCGGTTCCACATGATTGGTGAAAAGGTCCAGACTGCCCACGCGTTCTGCCCTTAGTTTGAGCTGGTAATTGGCGAACATCCGGGGAACGTAGTGGAAGTGGATGACATGGTCGTCGCAGAACCGCATCAGTCTTACGATTTCTTCAGAATCATTGTGTGACATACTGCAGAATATTTCATCGTAGGGTCTGATTTCGACGGATGGATCCATGCTCCTGTTGAGGTCTTCGATTGTTCCCTTGTACTCCAGAGAGATGTCTCCGGGCAGGTTGTCAATGGGTGTGTCTGCATAATAGCCGCTGATGGTGTAACCTGTAGACGGGTCGTTCGTCAGCTCTCGGTAGACATTGATGAGGGCTGGATCTTTCCCGACAAGCAACACCGATCGGCCGTTGCCTCCACGTTGGCGATACCACCGCAAAAGCCAGCGTTCGATGATCCGTGCCAGCATTATCAGTACGAAGAGGACAGCTCCGAATTCAGCAGTAAACCTGAAGAGATTGTGGTTCCCTTTCATGAAATGGATGAAGACAGCGGCAAGAACGGCCTGAGTGAGGACGAGCTTGCAGACACGCAGCAGCATTTCGTGAAAGGTAAGATGCCGGAGGTGGACAATGGTAGAGTGGAAAAGCTGGGCAACGACCATTGCACTGTTTCCGAAAAAGAAGAAGAGCTTGGGATCAGTGTGGATGAAAGCCGGAGAATGCTCCGGGGAAACAAGCATAAAGGCAAGCATCGTTACATTCAAGATGATAAAATCATTGAAGGTAACTAACCATTTTATGAAATCGTTGCCGTTATACTCTCTCATCTGTATAAATTGTTTGTCTGCAAAGGTAATAATTTAAATTGAATTAAAGAGTCTGTAAAAAGAGAAAACGTATGCTTGTTGGGTACTTTTCGTGTTTTTTTATTAACTTTGCAATCGATAAAACGAATAAAGTACTTCTTAATTACTTTAAAACTATAAACAGAATATGGGATTTCTATCAAAAATCTTAGGGAAGAAAGAAGAGAAACAACATCGGGCCGGGGGCATGGAAGACTATATGACGCTGGTTCGGGTCTACTTCCAGGCTGTCCTTGCCGACCGTCTGGGCATCAATAATTTAGCCATGCTTCCTGACCTTCGTACCTATAAGCAGACTTTCCGTGTGCCGACGCTGAACAACAAACTCGGCCCGGGGGAGAAAGCGAGTGTGCGCAAGACGATGAAGAACATTTACAATCTGGATGACGAATTCTTCAATGAGATCGATGCCAGCATTAAAAAGAACTGCAAGAAGATGCAGGATGTTCAGCCTTATCTATATATGTTCCAGGGATTCACGCAGGACCTGATGATGCTGGTTGGCAATCTGATGAAGTTCAAGCTGCGTGTGCCGGGGTTCTTCAAAAAGGCAATCTATGCCATGACCGAGAAGACGGTAAACGATATCTATGAGAAGAACAGCTTCTCTGATCCCGGTGTCGTCAAGGCGGTCATGTCTGTCCGGCAGTACGACCACCGGCTGGGATTCAGCCGGAAGTGGACGACAGACTTCGTCTATCAGGTTGTGATGCTGGCCAAGAAAGAACCGAAACCGGCTGAAGGCGCAGCGTCAAAATAATCAGGTAGATATTTGCCTGAATAGAAACTTTAATGTAATTTTGTAGCCAAAACGGACAGATTAGCTATGAATGCGAATGAGAAGATCCTGAATACGTTTGCGACGCGTGTTCGTCAGATGCTCCTTCAGTATGAAGAACTGAAAAAGGAGAATGACGAACTGTACACGCTTGTCGACCGGCGTGAGCAGGAGATAAAGCAGCTGCAAAGAGAGCTGAATCAGGCGCATGACGACTACAATGTGTTGAAGATGGCTAAGATGCTTGAAGTTACGGACGGTGATATGGAGACGGCACAAAAGCGTGTTTCAAAACTGATTCGTGACGTAAACAAGTGCATCACGCTTTTAAGTGAGAAATAACAAAGAATATAATGGCAGACGATAAGCTACGCATAAGGTTGCACGTATACAATACGGAACTCACTGTGAATGTGCCGCGTGAGGATGAAGAGTATTATCGTTCGGCAGCCAAGCTCATTACTGACACAATTAATACTTACTCCACGCTTTTCAAAGGAAAGAAGGAAGATAAGGATATTATATATATGGCCATGCTTGATATTGCATTGCGGTATAAGAAGGAGGGTGTGCGTAATGATACTGCCCCTTTTAATGATATTCTCGGGAAACTCACTTCTGAAATAGAAGATGCGCTGAAGAAATAACGGGAATATTTATTTAATTCATAAACAAGAATCAATGAGTCCAATAGTAACAGTTATCATAGCTGTGGTCTGCCTTGCAGCAGGATGTGCCGGCGGGTTTGCCGTCTTCCGTTATATCCTGACGGGGAAATACAAAGACACGATGGAAAAAGCCGAGAAGGCGGCTGATGTGATCAAGGAGAAGAAGCTCCTGGAGGTAAAGGAGAAATTCCTCAACAAGAAGAGCGAACTGGAGAAGGAAGTGCAGCAGCGTACGTTGAAAATACAGCAGGGGGAGAGCCGGCTGAAGCAGCGTGAGGTTGCCTTGAACCAGCGTCAGGAAGAAATCAACCGTCGCAGACAGGATGTAGAGCAGCAGCAGCAGCGTGTCGACAACGAGAAGAAACTGCTTCAGGTCAAACAGCAGGATCTTGAGAAGATGCAGGAGCAGGAACGTACGAAGCTCGAAGAACTCTCCGGCCTCAGTTCGGAAGAGGCAAAGAAGCGGCTGGTAGAGAGCCTGAAGGATCAGGCAAGGCTCGATGCTGCATCTTATGTCAATGAAATCGTAGACGAGGCAAAGCTCAATGCCAACCAGCAGGCGAAGAAAATCGTCATCCAGACGATCCAGCGTGTTGCCACCGAGACCGCCATCGAGAACTCGGTAAGTGTCTTTCATATCGACAGTGACGAGGTTAAGGGACGTATCATCGGCCGTGAGGGGCGTAATATCCGTGCTCTGGAAGCTGCAACGGGTGTTGAAATTGTCGTCGACGATACGCCGGAGGCGATTGTCATCTCCGCCTTTGATCCTGTTCGCCGCGAAATCTGCCGGCTCGCTCTCCATCAGCTGGTTGCTGACGGTCGTATTCATCCGGCACGCATCGAGGAGGTTGTCGCCAAGGTGAAAAAGCAGCTTGACAACGAGATTATCGAGACGGGTAAGCGTACAGCTATTGACCTTGGCATCCATGGCCTGCACCCGGAGCTGATCCGTATCGTAGGTAAGATGAAATATCGTTCTTCTTACGGTCAGAATCTTTTGCAGCATGCCCGTGAAACGGCCAATCTCTGTGCTGTCATGGCAAGCGAACTGGGGCTGAACCCGAAGAAGGCAAAGCGTGCGGGGCTGCTGCATGATATCGGCAAAGTTCCTGATGAAGAGACCGACCTCCCACACGCTCTCTATGGTGGCAAGATTGCCGAGAAATACAAGGAGAAACCGGATATATGCAATGCCATTGCCGCCCATCACGACGAGGTGGAAATGACGACTCTTCTTGCTCCGATCGTACAGGTTTGCGATGCGATATCCGGTGCCCGTCCCGGTGCTCGTCGCGAGATAGTCGAGGCCTACATCAAGCGGCTGAACGACCTCGAAGCCATTGCGATGAGTTATCCCGGTGTGACGAAGACCTATGCCATCCAGGCCGGTCGTGAGCTTCGCGTCATCGTAGGTGCTGACAAGATGGACGATGCAGAGAGCGAGAAGCTCAGTTCTGAGATTGCGGAGAAGATCCAGAACGAGATGACTTATCCCGGACAGGTGAAGATAACTGTTATCCGTGAGACCCGTTCTGTTGCTTATGCAAAGTAAAGACCGGTGTTCATTGCCGGTCAGAACTGACTTGAGAATAACAAAAAACCCATTTCCGATAAAACGGAAATGGGTTTTTTGTATTCAGACAGTTTCTGAAAAAGTCCTTTGGGACCAGTAGATAAAGAATGGGGATTATCATTTACATCCACACTGACTTTTTCCTGTCAGTGTGCTGAGGGCAGACACGAATGGTGTTGAGGATGTACACCCATGGTGTCAAGGTTCAGTACGGATCACGTTAAGTATTATAATCGGATAGAAGTAGTCTGTTATTCCTGAAAGTAAGCTTTCAGAATAAACATCATAATCCCCCGATAAAGAGTCTGCCGCAGAAAAATATACTTCAGGATAAAACATAGTCTGGCGCATTCACCCACGGCAGATGCGCCTGTAATCGGTCTGCTGTGAAATTATTTTCCTGTCACTGCCGTCACTCTGTAAATACATATAGAGTACTGATAAACAATGTATTAGTGAAGAATGTTAAAAGTGACAGCAAATGAGGAATAAACTTTTGCAGTAAACGGTTGGTAATTCTGTCCTCATTGTCAGCATCCTGGGCACTCTAAACTTTAGGAGATTTTTCATAAGTAGAATGAGTCTATCCTCACAAAAGATCTACAGTTTCTTCCTTTGATGGTTTCGGGGGACTTGCCATACGTCATTCTGGTTTTTTCATTCTGTCCGTTCCGGCCATGTATGCTTTCGTCTTCAATCCGTCCTCGTCTTTTTCTAAGCGTATGCCTTCAGCCGAAAATACGTTTGAAGAAACCCTTTCGCCGGGGTTGTTCCTGCTCCCTCTCCGGTTCTTGTGGACTGTCCTCCAGTTTTATTTCGTCTTTGACAGCGGGCTTCCCGACTTCTCCTTCCGGGATGTCTTCTCCCTCGATGATACCGGCTGCCGCCCATTGGGAAGCAAGTGTGGTAGCATCCTTGCGGGCTGTGTCCTCGTCAATCTCATACTGGTTGCATAGCAGTTCCACGAGACTGTCTACGGTAAAGGACTCCCTGTTCTGTACTTCTTCCCACAGATAGGCAGAGCTTTCGTTCATGGAGATGATATTGCTGAAGTCAATGTTCTCGTCCCCTTCGGCAACGATGATATGTTCTCCGCATACTTCACGGAGGTTGAATCCTTTTTTTACTTTCATGCTTGTAATCGTTGATTTAATGATTATCGGTTTGTGATTTGACGGGTCAGACCGGTCCGAAGCACGGAATCCAAAGTCTCCTGTAGATGCCGAGGAGGTATCGTCGGACAGGAAGAAGCCGTACCCAGAAGAAGCTGTACAGCCTCCATTTCCATCCGTCAGTACGGTCCATCCGCATCCGTCCTTTCCGGTAGAATCCGATGATGCCCCCTACAATGTCCTCCCTTTTACAATGCTCTACGCCGAGGTTGCCATCCCCCCGCAAGGTCACATCTTCGCCTTCCAGCCGGTCGATGCGGTGCAGGACATAGTGCCCTTGGGAGACTTCTGCCAGGACGGGGTCGCCCACTTTCACGGCAGACGGTTTCACCAGCAAGGCTTTGTCACGGTCGTTCTCGAGGAAGGGACGCATGGAAAAGCCGCGAAGCCGCAGTGTAACCGTGTGTCCTTGGTTCAGCATCTTGACAACTTCGGGCAGAAAGTCGGCATTGGCAAACTGGATTTCAGATGTAGCAAGGGTTGTCTCTGCCATGGATCTCAGTCTTGTAAGTCCTGCTTCTTCGCTACGGTTCGGAAGCAGACTTCCGCCGCTTCCCGGTCGGGCAGGCAGTGTAGGGTGAATATCCTGCCGGTCTCCACGAGCTTTGTCAGTGTGTCGCAGATGGCATTGTAAATGGGAGAGTCCCATTTCATGCTGGAGCAAGAGGGCAGGAGAGAGGCAAAGGCCGATATGGCATTGGGCTTGTCAATGGAATTGCTCGTTGCCCTGTCGATGCGCGTGATGGCTCCCAGTCGTGCCTTGACGTTGCGGTAGCATGGTGTCTTCCCGCTCCAGGGACTGCCGTATATCCATGCTTCTCCATCGATGATTCTTATGATGGGATTGTCATCGTTCATCAGGTCACAGCCGGGGATATAGCGCAGCCACATACTGACCTGTGTGGATTTCCCTGTCCCACTCTTGGCGATGAAAGCGTAGCCATAGCCGTTGTTACGGACGAGGGAGGCGTGAATCAGCAGCACCTCCTTGTGTGCTCCGGCAAAGGCGAAGATGAGCATCAGCGCATTGTTCAGTCCGAAGATGCGCATGTTCCTGCTGCCGTTGAGCGCACAGCGGCAGTCTGTAAAGTCCTTGTTGCACTGCAGCAGACAGCAGTCGCCCCCGTGGATGTCCTTGATGATGTACTGATAGCTTCCATCATCCACACGGTCGACGATGGTGTCGCCGTTTCCTGTGTCGAAGGTGCGGATACGCTGCCGTTTCTCCTTCGGGACGGGGCGGAGCGTGTCGTCAACCGTCAGCCGGAAAAGGACATTGCCGGAAGACTTACTGATGCTGAAAGGCTTGAATGAACTCAGCAGATGCATTCCATTGACCGTCGTGTCGCGGAAGGCTATCTGTATGTCAAAGTCGGCTATGTTGAAGTTATTTATCTCCATTTTCTACAGCCTGTGCTTTCTTTTTCGATTTCTTTCCTTTCTTCACCTTTGTCTGTACACTGCCGTATGCCGAAAGTTCGTCGGGCTCTACGGTCTTGTAGTTGAACTGGCTTTCCGTAACTCCCTTGATGACATATTTCTTTTTAGCCTTTTCGTACCGGTTCCTCAGTTTCAGATATTTCTTCATAGCCGCCCTCTCACTCTCTGCGAACAGTGTGGCACAGGTCGGATAGGCTTCCAGACCGCTGTTCTGCAGATAGGAACGGAGCTGGTAGGAGTAGTCCTCACGGTTGGCAAGGAAGTGTGTACGGTCGTTTACAAGATATGCGTCGACCTTCTGGATATTCGTCATGTAAATGGTAGAATCGTTGAAAGAGGCTGCAAAGCCGAACATATAGACCTTTGCAGGTTTGTATCCTTTGGCGCAGCTTCCGCCTGCCCATCCCAGCAGCAGTGCTGCAACGATGAATATCCTCTGGAGTTTCATCTTCATTATAAAAATCTTACGGTGTTAATGTTATTGTCCTAAATATGCCTTCAGCACCTTGCTGTTGGTCTGCTGGCGCAGACGTCGTATGGCCTTCTCCTTTATCTGTCTGACGCGTTCGCGGGTAAGGTTGTATTTGCTTCCGATTTCTTCCAGGGTCATTTCACGCTGGTTTATCCCGAAGTAAGCCTCCACCACTTTCTTCTCCCTGTCTTCGAGTACCTGAAGGACTCTTCCTATTTCTTCGCGCAGGCTCTCCTCCACCAGTCCCCTGTCGGTAGACGGGACGTTGTCATTCGGTATGACATCCAGCAGGCTGCTCTGGTCGTCATCGTAGAAAGGTGCATCTACCGACACGTGACGTGAGCTGACTTTTATGGCATCGGCAATCTTCTCTTCGGGAATGTCTGTGCTCTGGGCTATCTCGCCGATACTTGGCCGCCGTTCGTTTTCCTGTTCAAACTGGTTCAGTATCTTGTTGATTTTGTTGACGGAACTCACCTGATTCAGCGGCAGTCTGATGATACGGCTCTGCTCGGCGATGGCCTGCAGGATGCTCTGGCGGATCCACCAGACGGCATAGGAAATGAATTTGAAGCCGCGGGTCTCGTCGAACTTCTCGGCAGCCTTGATCAGACCGAGGTTTCCTTCGTTGATTAGGTCGGGCAGGGAGAGGCCCTGGTTCTGATACTGCTTGGCAACAGAGACAACGAATCGCAGGTTGGCTTTTGTCAGACGTTCCAAAGCCTTCCGGTCACCTTTCCGTATCCGCTGGGCAAGCTCGACTTCCTCTTCGATACTGATCATTTCTTCGTGACCGATTTCCTGTAGATACTTGTCGAGAGAGGCACTCTCCCGATTCGTAATCGATTTTGTGATTTTCAATTGTCTCATGTGCGTGGCATTATGTAAAGTGACGGCAAATTTACACAAATTCAGCGAGTTGAACAAATAAAACCGTGAAAATATTACCTTATTATAATGCGGAAAACCTCCGTCCTCATGCAGAGACATGAGGACGGAGGTTGATTGTATTGCCGGTTCTGTGTCCTTCAGGACACCGGATGCCGTGTTCAGTCGGACAGTGGAACGGCAAAGTAAGCCTTTTTGCCGGTCGGGTAAATGCCTTGGATGTAGAGTACGGGGTCCTTGCTGGTTGAGGCTTTCTTGACGAGGTTCTGCAGGTCGTCGATGCTCTTCACCATCGTGTCGTTTACGTTCTGGATGATGAAACCGCGGCTGATACCGGCCGACTTCAGCGCACCGTTGCTGACTTTCAGCACCTCAAGACCGTAGTTGATGTTCAACTGCTTCTTCAGGGCCTCTGGGACAGGACGGAACTGTCCGCCGAGTACGTCGATGTCGGCCTGTTCAATGAACTTCGTCGTTCCCTGTGCATTCTTCAGCGTAATCGTCCTGGTGATTTCCTTCTTGTGGCGGAGGTAGGTGACGGAGGCCTTGTCACCCGGACGTTTGCTGTTGAGAGCCTGCTGGAGCTCGGACATACGGGTGATCTTCTGACCGTCAAACTTGGTGATGACATCGCCCTTCATCAGGCCCAAGGAAGAACCGTTGCCGTCTTCGGACACCTCGTTGACGTAGACACCTTCGTTCGTGCCGAGGTCGACGTTCTTGCCGTCCTCTTTCTGCGCATTGATGTAGTTGAGAACATCGCCGCCCTGGATGCCGAGCATGACACGCTGTACGCTGCCGTATTTCTTGATGTCGTCAACCACCTTGTTCATGATGTTTGTCGGGATGGCAAAGCCATAGCCGCTGTATGCGCCCGTCTGAGAATAGAGCATGGCGTTGATGCCGACAAGCTCGCCCTGAGTATTGACCAGTGCGCCGCCGGAGTTGCCCGGATTGATGGCGGCATCGGTCTGGATGAAGCTCTCAATGCCGTTCTGGGTGGCACCCAGTCCGCGCGACTTGGCACTCACGATACCGGCCGTGACGGTAGAGCTGAGGTTGTAGGGGTTGCCGACGGCGATGACCCATTCGCCCACCTTCAGCTTGTCGGAGTCGCCGATGGGCAGTGTCGGCAGGTCCTTGGCGTTCACTTTCAGCAGAGCAAGGTCTGTCTGCTTGTCAGTCCCCACGATGCGAGCAGAGAACTCACGGTTGTCGTTCAGCGTGACGGTCAACTCGTCAGCCCCCTCCACAACGTGGTTGTTCGTTACGATATAGCCGTCCGGCGAGATGATGACACCGCTGCCTGTAGCTTCTCTCTTCGGAGTCTGCACCTTCTGCCGGCGTGTTCCGCCATTCCCCTGGTCGGGATTGCCGAAGAATCCGAACGGATCGAAGAATCCGCCGAACGGATCGTCCTGGACATCGACGGTCTGTGTCTTCGAGTTCTGTACGTACTTGATGTGTACCACGGCCGGAAGGGCTTTGGCCGAAGCGTAGGTCAGGTCGACCGGCTGGCCGGGTGCGACGACAGGAGCTTCAGCCGCATAAACCTTGATGAAAGCTCCTGTAGAAAAGGCGAGGGCAGTAACGCATGCTGCACCTGCCAGATACTTTGATAAATTCTTCATATTTTTTGTTCGTTAATTTCGTCCTGATGTGTCAGATTGGCATTGTCTGTTTATGTCTCTCCGACGGCTTTAGTGGGTGCAAATATAGGAGCAAAAATTGTTAAACCGCCATTTTGTCAGTTATCTTTATCCGATTTTAACACTTTGGATTTTCCCCTTAACGGCTCTTAAGTTAGAATCGTGGATAAATTTACATTCATTCAGTTTAGAGGATTCTGTCTCTCACGGTATCCGGAATCGTACTGAGACCTCACGGTATCCGGAATCGTACTGAGACAGGAAAGGTGGAGGTTTTCACAGTCTCTGAACGATGAATGTCATGTACGTCATGTATGTAAAAATTATGTATGGAACTTTTTGATTCACAGGTAGTTGCAGCCGTATTTCAAAAGGTGCTCTTTTGCGCTGCAAGTAACGCCCAATTGAAGCTCAAGTAGGCCTTACTTGAATGCCAAGTGAGGCCCTTTTGAAATCCAGACTGATATGAACTGCAAAACAAAGTGATAGAACAGGCTTTCCCTGCCACCTTTCAGAGCTTTCTTTCTGCGGGGGCAGAGGATTTTTTGTGATGAGGGGTACTGGCCGTCATGCCCTTTCAGGAGGAATACGGAGAAATCAGCATGGCTGAAATAGGAGAATCTACCCAAAAGCATTTCTCTTCGCATTTAACGGCATTATCTGCTGTCATCGTCTTGCTTTTCTGCAGGATTTGTGTACCTTTGTGCCCGTTGTCTTCTGAGATGGCATCAGGCAGCAGGAGGGGTGTATCCCGTATGCCTGTGAGGAACCGGTCTGCAGGGCGTACAGCCCATGCTTTCCTGCATCCTGCTGCCATGGAATGCAGCCAATGGTAAACGAAGGATTGAAAAGCAATCATGAAGAAAGGACTTGTACTGGAAGGTGGTGCTATGCGCGGACTTTTCTCCGCCGGTGTGATGGATGTTCTGATGGAAAACGGCATATCTCCCGATGGTGTCATCGGTGTGTCGGCTGGTGCAGCTTTCGGCTGTAACATGAAATCGAATCAGCCGGGCCGTGTACTCAGATATAACCGGAAACTGGCACACGACTGGCGTTACGCCTCCCTGCGGTCGCTCCTGACGACGGGCGATTACTTCGGCGGCGAGTATGCTTACCATTACATGCCCCGTCATATCGACTATTTCGATGTCGATGCTTTCCGGGAGAATCCTATGGAGTTCTGGGCGGTATGCACGAATGTGGGAACAGGCAAGGCGGAATACCGTCGGCTGACGGAGGTCGATGACAACTGTCTGGAATACATCCGCGCCTCGGCTTCCATGCCCATCGCCGCAAGGATTGTCACGGTCGAGGGGACAAAACTGCTGGACGGCGGGATTGCCGACTCCATCCCTCTCCGTTTCTTCCAGCAGCAAGGCTATACACGTAACCTCGTTGTCCTGACGCAGCCCGAAGGCTTCGTCAAGGAACCGAACCCTCTCATGCCACTCATGCGTATATGGCTGCACCGTCACCCGCATATAGTAAGGGCATTGGAACAGCGGCACGTCATGTACAATGAAGAGCTCGAATATGTCCGTGCAGAAGAGAAGAAGCCCGGTACGCTTGTCCTCCGGCCGAAAGGAAAGCTGACAATCGGGCACATCTCACACGATCCCTCGGAGATGCAGGCCACATACGACCAGGGAAGGGAGGTGGCCTTGGAGAACTTGAAAAAGATCAAGGTGCTTTTTGCCTGACCGGAGAATGCGGGCGGAGAGGGGGATGTCGGCGGTGCGAACGCTGTCACGGAACGGAGTCCGGACGTTGTCAATCTGCAGCCATTTGCCTTCCAAACAGATAATAGCGTCTGTTATCCCACCCCATTCTGCTGCTTTACGCTAAATCAGCCGTTAAGTTCGTTGGCAGTATGAAATCGGCAATAGGCAGGTTTGTAATGTGGAGTTTGCAAAAACTCGTATGTTTTTCTGTTTTGTTTGCACAGGTTCTCAAATATTTTTGTATCTTTGCACACGTTTTAAGACATGTCTAACCAGAGCAAGATTGCACATTTAAATTATAGCTATATAAAAGTTTATGTATTTCACACTTTTTGTTACCGTTCTGATAACGGCCGCGTTCTTGGTAGTGGCAGCTTATGCTATCGCTAAGCTGATCGGGCCGCGTTCATACAATCCGGCAAAGGGTGAGCCTTACGAGTGTGGTATTCCGACCTATGGAACCTCTTGGTTGCCAGTGCATATCGGTTACTACCTCTTTGCTGTTCTTTTCCTGATGTTCGACGTGGAGACCGTTTTCCTCTATCCCTGGGCGGTCGTTGTAAAGACATTCGGCCCGCTGGCACTCGCTACGATCGGGTTCTTTATGCTGGTATTGGTATTTGGCCTTGCGTATGCTTGGCGGAAAGGAGCACTGGAATGGAAATAAGGAAGCCAAAAATCAAGTCTCTTCCCTACGAAGAGTGGAAGGACAATGATACGCTTGGCAAGATGGCAAGCGAACTGAACGACGGCGGTACAAACCTTGTCCTCGGCAATCTGGACCAGCTCATCAACTGGGGCCGCAGCAACTCTCTCTGGTCTCTGACCTTTGCAACGTCCTGCTGTGGCATCGAGTTCATGGCTGTCGGCTGTGCACGTTACGACTTCTCACGTTTCGGTTTTGAGGTGACACGTAACTCTCCCCGCCAGGCCGACCTGATCATGTGTGCCGGTACGATTACGAACAAGATGGCTCCGGCTTTGAAACGTCTGTACGACGAGATGGCCGAACCGAAATATGTCGTGGCTGTTGGCGGATGTGCCATATCGGGAGGTCCGTTCAAGGACAGCTATCATGTCATGCGCGGTATCGATGAAATCATCCCGGTGGATGTCTATATCCCTGGCTGTCCGCCGCGTCCGGAGGCAATCATCTACGGTATGATGCAGCTTCAGCGCAAGGTAAAGGTGGAGAAATTCTTCGGCGGTGTCAACCACAAACAGACGGCCGAGGAACGTAAACTCGGGAAGAGCAATGAAGAGCTGATTTTTGAGGAGAAACTGGGCATCAACCCTGAAGAGATAAAGGAGAAGCGTGAATCGGCATGGGAGGCTGCCAAGAAGCCGGTACCCAAACCGGTGCGTCCTGCTGCAAAGCCCGCAGCTGCCGCGAAGCCTGCAGCTCCGTCTTCTGAAACGGTTGCGCCGAAGAGGGAGACGATTGTCGTCAGCCAGCCGGTGACAAAGGAAGATGTCGAGAGGCTCGGCAAGGAAATCGACCAGCTTGATGCTGCAAAGAAAGCTGCCGACGAGAATGCTACGAACAAATAATATATAAGGTACGCGAGAATGAAATTAGAAAATATAGAATTCGGTTTTGATGGCTTTGCTTCGGAAATGGCAAAGCTGAAGAATGAAAAGCATTTCGACTACCTTGTAACTGTTGTCGGCGAAGACTTTGGCGCAGAAGAAGGGCTTGGATGTATCTATATTCTTGAGAATACGGATACGCACGAACGCTGTTCCGTAAAGCAGCTTGCGAAGAGAGTAGGGGAGGAATCCGTCATACCTTCAGTCCTCAATCTGTGGGCAGATGCCGATCTGCTTGAACGCGAGGTCTACGACTTCTATGGCATCAAGTTCCTCGGTCATCCTGATATGCGCCGTCTCTTCCTGAGAAACGACTTCAAGGGGTATCCTCTGCGTAAGGATTACGACATGGATCCTGCAAAGAATATGTACACTACGGAGGATGATGTCGAACTTGATTCTACCACGGAGTGGAATCTCAACAAGGAGGGTGAGCTTGTCGGTACACAACATCCTTTGTTTACAGATGACAATTTCGTCGTGAACATCGGTCCGCAGCACCCTTCTACCCACGGTGTGCTTCGTCTGCAGACGGTGCTGGACGGTGAGACCGTCACCAGGATTTATCCGCATCTGGGTTATATCCATCGTGGCATCGAGAAACTCTGCGAACAGTTCACTTATCCTCAGACGCTGGCACTGACCGACCGTATGAACTACCTGTCGGCCATGATGCACCGTCATGCGCTTGTCGGTGTCATTGAGGAGGGCATGGGCATAGAACTGTCCGACCGCATCCGCTATATCCGTACGATCATGGATGAGTTGCAGCGTATAGACAACCATCTCCTTTACACGGCTTGCTGCGCTCAGGACCTGGGTGCGCTTACGGCTTTCCTTTATGGAATGCGCGATCGTGAGCACGTACTGAACGTGATGGAAGAGACAACCGGCGGCCGGCTGATACAGAACTATTATAGAATAGGTGGCCTGCAGGCTGACATTGATCCGAACTTCGTTTCCAACGTCAAGGAACTCTGCAAGTATCTGCGTCCGATGGTACAGGAGTATCTGGATGTCTTCGGCGACAACGTCATTACCCATCAGCGTTTCCGTAACATCGGTGTCATGAATGAGACAGACTGCATCAGCTATGGCGTGACAGGACCTGCCGGTCGTGCCAGCGGCTGGAAGAATGATGTCCGCAAGAACCATCCATACGCTATGTATGATAAGGTGGACTTTGAACAGGTCACATTGACGCATGGCGATTCCATGGACCGTTACTATTGCCACATCCAGGAGATTTACCAGAGCCTCAATATCATTGAACAGCTGATTGACAATATCCCTGAGGGTGAGTTCTATGTCAAGCAGAAGCCGATTATCAAGGTTCCAGAGGGACAGTGGTACTTCTCTGTCGAGGGAGCCAGCGGTGAATTCGGTGCTTATCTGGATTCACGTGGGGACAAGACGGCCTACCGGCTGAAGTTCCGCCCGATGGGTCTGACGCTGGTCGGTGCGATGGACAAGATGCTGCGCGGCGAGAAGATTGCCGACCTGGTGACGACCGGTGCTGCGCTCGACTTCGTCATTCCGGATATAGACCGCTGACGGGGCTATCATTAAAGTAATCAATTAAGAATTAAAATCATACTATGTTCGATTTTAGAATAGTAACAACATGGTTCGATGAATTGCTCCGCATCACGTGTGGGCTGGGCAATTTCTGGACTGTTCTGATTGAGTGCGTCGTGGTGGGACTGGCGATTCTCCTTGCTTATGCTCTGCTTGCCATCGTACTTATCTTCATGGAGCGTAAGGTCTGTGCCTACTTCCAGTGCCGTATCGGTCCTGTCAGAGTAGGTTGGTGGGGGACCCTGCAGGTCTTTGCCGACGTGCTGAAGATGCTGATCAAGGAGATTTTTGCCGTTGATAAGGCTGACAAGCTGCTTTATTATCTTGCACCCTTCCTGGTCATCATCGCCTCTGTCGGTACGTTCTCTTTCCTGCCTTGGAACAACGGAGCGCATATTCTGGATTTCAACGTGGGCATCTTCCTCGTGACGGCCATCAGTTCCATCGGTGTGCTGGGTATCTTTCTTGCGGGCTGGGGCAGTAACAACAAGTATTCTGTTCTTTCGGCCATGCGTGGTGCGGTACAGATGATTTCTTACGAACTGTCACTGGGACTCTGCCTTATTTCGGCAGTGATCCTGACGGGTACGATGCAGGTGTCCGGCATTGTCGAGACACAGATGGGACCGTGGCAGTGGCTGATTGTACAGGGACATATTCCCGCCATATTGGCATTCCTTGTGTTCTGCATCGCCGGTAACGCCGAGGCGAACCGTGGTCCGTTCGACCTGGCCGAGGCTGAGAGTGAGCTGACAGCCGGTTACCATACGGAGTATAGCGGCATGGGATTCGGCTTCTATTACCTGGCAGAGTACCTTAATCTGTTTGTCGTGTCAGGTATCGCTGCGACCGTGTTTTTAGGCGGTTGGGCTCCATTGAATATCGGTCTGGACAGCTTCGATACTGTTATGAACTATATTCCGGGTATCGTCTGGTTCCTCGGAAAGACTTTCGTAGTGGTATTCCTGCTGATGTGGATCAAGTGGACTTTCCCACGTCTTCGTGTCGATCAGATCCTGAAATTGGAGTGGAAGTATCTCATGCCGCTGTCACTGGTTATCCTCGTGTTGATGACCGTATGTGTTGCATTTGGCTGGACATTCACTATTAACGGTTAAAGAGAATGGAAGATAAGAAACAATCATATTTTGGTGAGGTCGGGAGTGCACTCAAGACGCTTGCTACGGGTATGAAGGTGACCATGAAGGAATACTTCACACCGAAGTCTACCGAGCAGTATCCTGAGAACCGCAAGACAACCCTTCATGTAGCCAAGCGTCACCGCGGCCGGCTGGTCTTCAAACGTGACGAAGAAGGAAATTACAAGTGTACTTCCTGTACCATGTGCGAGAAGGCCTGTCCGAACGGTACTATCAAGATAGCATCGGAGATGGTTACCAATCCGGAAACAGGCAGAAAGAAGAAACAGCTCCTGGATTATCAGTACGACTTGGGCGACTGTATGTTCTGTGAGCTGTGCGTCAATGCCTGTAACTTCGATGCAATTGAGTTTACAAACGATTTCGAGAATGCTGTCTTCGACCGCTCCAAGCTGGTTCTCCATCTTGACAAGGAAGTCTACAAGGGTGGCTCTCTGCCCGAGGTCATCGACGGCGGTGCCGACTGGAAGGTCGGGACATTCAATACTAAAAAGAAATAAAGGATCAGAGATATGGCAAGATTAATTATGTTTGCGGTTCTCGCCGTTGTAATACTGGCTTCCGCCGTATTCTGCGTGTCGACGAAGCGTATCATGCGGGCTGCGACAGCATTGCTGTTCGTCCTCTTCGGCGTTGCGGGTCTCTATTTCCTGCTTGATTATACTTTTCTGGGTGCCGTCCAGATTAGCATTTATGCCGGCGGCATCACCATGATGTACATCTTTGCAATCCAGCTGGTAAGCAAGCGTACCCTGCAGGGACTCTCCGAGCGTTGGCTGGGCAAACGTACATTCCTTGCAGCTGCCATTGCCCTGGCAGGTCTGGGGACGGTAACCGTCGTTCTTTTGAAGAACGAACTCATCCGTAGTACGGTCGTGAACGGCGACGCACTGTCCAAGGAAATTTCCATGGATGTTGTCGGTCAGACGCTGATGAGTGCCGACAAATACGGTTATGTGCTCCCGTTCGAGTTCATTTCCGTATTCCTTCTGGCCTGCATTATCGGCGGTCTCGTTATTTTGAACAATAAGAAAAAGGAGGAAAGCAAATGATACCAGTAGGATATTTCTTTGTCCTTAGCGGACTGTTGTTCTTCATCGGAGTCTTCGGGTTCGTGACTCGTCGCAACCTTGTTGCAATGCTTATCTCCGTAGAGTTGATCCTCAACAGCGTGGATATCAATTTCGCAGCATTCAACCGCCTGCTCTTTCCTGATGGGTATGAGGGGATGTTCTTCACGCTCTTCTCCATCGGTGTAAGCGCGGCCGAGTCGGCTGTTGCACTCGCAATCATCATCAATGTTTACCGTCATTTCCACAGCGATCAGGTGAACAGTATTGAAAATATGAAATTATAAAGAGAAAACAAATATGTTTGATTACGCATTTTTGATACTTCTTCTCCCGTTCCTGAGTGCTATTGTGCTTGGATTGTTCGGAATGAAGATGCCTCGCAAGGTGGCTGGCATCATTGGTGCCTGCGTGGTGGGCACGCTGTTTGTTCTCAGCCTCTACACGGCTTACCGCTATTTCTTCTATACGGGCGAGTACACTGCCATGGGCGAGACTTTCAACGTGACTGAAGGCCGTCTGGCAAGTGGTGTGTACCCGACTGTTACGACTTTCAACCTCACCTGGTTGAAGTTTACAGAGCTGTTGACCTTTAATATTGGTTTGCGCCTTTCGCCTATCAGTGTGATGATGCTGATCGTCATTACTACTGTCAGCTTCATGGTTCACATCTATTCGTTCGGTTATATGGCTGAACGTGACGAGAACTATAAGTTTGAGGAGTATGAGCACGGTTTCCAGCGTTTCTATGCTTACTTGTCGCTCTTTACGATGTCCATGCTCGGACTCGTGGTGGCTACCAATATCTTCCAGATGTATTTGTTCTGGGAGCTGGTGGGTGTATGCTCTTATCTGCTGATCGGGTTCTATTACCCGAAGCACGCAGCAGTACACGCCAGCAAGAAGGCTTTTATCGTCACACGTTTCGCTGACCTGTTCTTCCTGATTGGTATCCTGTTCTTCAGCTTCTATGTAGGAACATTCAACTACGACCTCAATGTCAATCCCGGTCTTGTCAGCAAGCTGACGGTATTGGCCGCTAATCCGGCACTTGCCTGGGTACTGCCGACGGCACTTTTCCTGATGTTCATCGGTGGTGCCGGTAAGTCGGCCATGTTCCCGCTGCACATCTGGCTGCCGGACGCCATGGAGGGTCCGACGCCGGTGTCTGCCTTGATTCATGCGGCCACCATGGTCGTTGCCGGTGTGTTCCAGGTCGCCTCTCTACTTCCGATCTACGTACAGTTCGGTGCGCAGGAACAGCTTCACTGGATTGCGTGGATTGCAGCGTTCACAGCCTTCTATGCAGCAGCTGTAGCCTGTACACAGCGTGACATCAAGCGAGGTCTGGCCTTCTCTACCATCTCGCAGATTGCCTATATGCTTGTTGCGCTCGGTGTCTGCTTCTATGACAGCAGGAACGGTTCGTTCAACAGTGCCGAGTATCTCCATCATGGCGGCCTCGGTTATATGGCTGCCATGTTCCACCTCTTCACCCATGCCATGTTCAAGGCACTGCTCTTCCTCTGCTCTGGTGCAATCATTGTCATCATCGGCAGCAACTTCAAGGAGTATATGGGCGGACTGCACAAGTACATGCCGATTACCAACATCTGTTTCCTGATCGGCTGTCTGGCAATCGCCGGTATTCCTCCTTTTGCAGGCTTCTTCTCGAAGGATGAGATTATCTCCGCCTGCAATGCGCTGCCGGGTGTTGAAGGTCAGGCGTTGAAATGGATCATGACCATCGTGGCCGGTATGACAGCATTCTATATGTTCCGGCTTTACTACGTTATCTTCTGGGGAAGTTCTTACTACGAGCAGGATCCCGATAATCGTCGCCGTCCGCAGGAAGTTCCTTTCGTTATGTGGGGGCCGTTGGTGTTCCTCGCAGCTATCTCCGTCTGTGCAGGCTGGATTCCATTCGGTCATTTTGTAAGTGCCAACGGTTTGAACTATGACATCCACATCGACTGGAGCATTGCCACGACCAGTATCATTGCAGCCGTCATCGGCATTGCGCTTGCCACCTGGATGTATGCAGGCAAGCAGCAGCCTGTTGCTGATGCTTTGCAGCGTACATTCCCGCGTCTGCACAAAGCAGCCCTCAACAGATTCTATATCGATGATGCCTGGCAGTTCTTCACACACAAGATTGTGTTCCGTTGCTTCTCTATCCCCATTGCATGGTTCGACCGTCATGTTATTGATGGCACGTTCAACTTCATGGCCTGGGGTACACAGGAGGCTGGTGAATCCATCCGCTCCTGGCAGAGTGGTGATGTCCGCCAGTACGCTGTATGGTTTATCACCGGTACAGTAGCATTAACATTAGTATTACTTTGCTTGATTTAAAAAAATGAGTTGGATATTAACTATATTTGTAATTATCCCCGTCCTGATGCTCTGCGGCCTGTGGGTTGCCAAGAACGATAATCAGGTACGCGGCGTGATGGTAGCCGGCTCTACGGCACTTCTGGTAGGTGCAATCTGGCTGACTGTCTATTTCGTTCAGCAGCGCAACGCAGGTAATCATGATGCGATGTTGTTGGCGAACTCCGTAATGTGGTTCAAACCGTTGAACATCGCCTTCTCGGTAGGTGTGGACGGTATTTCCGTCGTGATGATTCTGCTTTCTGCGGTCATCGTCTTCACGGGTACTTTCGCCAGCTGGCAGCTTGAACCGATGAAGAAAGAATATTTCCTCTGGTTCGTGCTTCTGGCTTCAGGTGTCTTTGGCTTCTTCATTTCTACGGATATGTTCACGATGTTCATGTTCTACGAGGTGGCACTTATTCCGATGTACCTCCTCATCGGTGTATGGGGTACAGGACCGAAGGAGTATTCTGCCATGAAGCTTACCCTGATGCTGATGGGCGGATCAGCCCTTTTGATACTCGGCATTCTCGGCATCTACTATTTCAGCGGTGCCACCACAATGGATGTCACTGAGCTGGCACGTATGCACGCCATGCCCAAGAACGCACAGAACATCTTCTTTCCCTTTGTATTCATTGGCTTCGGTGTGCTCGGCGCACTGTTCCCGTTCCACACATGGTCTCCCGACGGTCATGCTTCTGCCCCGACGGCTGTTTCCATGCTCCATGCGGGCGTGCTGATGAAGCTCGGCGGCTATGGCTGTCTGCGTATTGCGATGTTCCTGATGCCGGATGCTTTGCAGACATGGGCACCGGTATTCCTCGTGCTGACGACTATCTCCGTCGTCTATGGTGCCCTGTCAGCCTGTGTACAGACTGACCTGAAATACATCAATGCCTACTCTTCAGTGTCCCATTGCGGCATGGTGCTCTTCGCATTGTTGATGATGACTCAGACCGCTATCACGGGAGCCATCCTGCAGATGCTTTCTCACGGTCTGATGACTGCCTTGTTCTTCGCCTGCATCGGTATGATCTACCACCGTGCAGGGACACGTGATGTCCGTTACCTCGGCGGCCTGATGAAAGTCATCCCATTCCTCGCCGTATCATACGTTGTTGCCGGCCTTGCCAACCTCGGTCTGCCGGGCTTCTCCGGTTTTGTTGCCGAGATGACCATCTTCGTAGGTTCGTTCGAGAATGCCGGTATGTTCCATCGTGTGGCAACCATCATTTCCTGTACGGCCATCGTCATCACGGCAGTTTACATCCTCCGTGTTGTCGGAAAGATTCTCTTCCAGGCGATACCTAACAAGAAGTTCTATGAGCTGCACGATGCCACATGGGACGAACGCTTTGCGGTCGGTGCATTGATTTTCTGCGTTGCAGGGTTGGGGCTTTGCCCACTCTTCTTCGAGAACATGATCATCGATGCCGTTCATCCTATCTTCGACCATATCATCGCGTATGTACCAACACTGGGTAATCTTTAACAAACTGGCGAAATGAATTATAGTGATTTCTTTAAGATGATTCCGGAGGCAAGTCTCGTTGCTGTCCTGATTGTTTTGTTCGTTGCCGACTTCGCAACGGCAAAGACTGAAGAGCGCAGGTGGTTCAATCCGCTGGCTTCTGTGCTCCTTCTGCTCAACACGTTCGTATGCCTGCTTCCGATGGAGGCGCAGACGGCATTCGGCGGTATGTACGTTACGTCTTCCGCTGTCAACGTCATGAAGGCCATTCTTTCCATGGGAACCTTCATCGTTGTCCTGCAGAGCCGTGTATGGGCGGCGAAGGGCGGCAAGGAAGGCGAATTTTATATGCTCATTGTCTCGACGCTTCTGGGTATGTTTGCCATGATGAGTGCCGGAAACTTCCTGATGTTCTTCCTCGGACTCGAGATGGCTTCCGTACCTTTGGCATGTGCCGTAGCCTTCGATATGTACCGTAAGAACTCTGCCGAGGCTGCTGCCAAGTTCATCCTGACGGCCACCTTTTCAAGTGGCGTGATGATTTATGGCATCAGCTTTCTGTACGGTGAGTTCGGTACGCTCTACTTTGCAGACGTTGCTGCAAAGATGCAGGCAACTCCACTGACCATCATGGGACTTGTCTTCTTCTTCAGCGGTCTCGGCTTCAAGATCTCCCTCGTGCCGTTCCACTTCTGGACGGCTGATACCTATCAGGGTGCGCCGACAACTGTTACCGGCTATCTGAGCGTCATTTCCAAGGGAGCTGCAGCCTTTACGCTGCTGAGCATTCTCTTCCATGTCTTCGGCGGTATCATGGCCTACTGGCACGTGCTGCTGATGATCGTCGTGGTGCTTTCCATCACCATTGCCAACCTCTTTGCAGTACGGCAGGGTGAATTGAAACGCTTCATGGCGTTCAGCTCCATTTCACAGGCGGGCTACATCATGCTGGCTGCCATCGGCAACGACTGGGAGAACTCGGTTACTGCCTTGAGTTACTATGTCTTGATTTACGTGGTTGCCAACATGGCGGTCTTCACGATTATCAGTGTCGTAGAGCAGAACAATGGCGGCAAAACCAATATCAGCGACTATAACGGCTTCTACCGGACCAATCCTCGCTTGAGCTTCCTGATGACCCTTGCCATGTTCTCTCTCGGTGGCATCCCTCCGTTTGCAGGAATGTTCTCCAAGTTCTTCGTGTTCATGTCGGGTGTCAACGGCGCCGACATCAACACGACGATGGGCGCATGGGCATACGCCGTTGTCTTCATTGCGCTGGTCAATACGGTCGTTTCACTCTACTACTATCTCAAGATAGTCAAGGCGATGTACATTGTCCGCACCGACAATCCGCTGCCGGCCTTCAGGAGTGACTGCAACACCAAGTTCGCTTTGGCCGTCTGTATGGCAGGCATCCTCCTCTTCGGTGTATGCAGTTTCGTATATGAGTGGATTGCAACCGCAGCTTAGTGTCCGCAGCCTTTTATATTAATATCATAACGCCCAGGGTCTCATCGGATTCCTGGGCGTTTTCTTTTCCGCCTAAAAAACTATCCAAAATGTGATGGGCAGGTGGTACAAGTTGGAAGAATTGGTTGTAGCAGTTGCTGGTAATAGCCTAACTGTTAAGTTGGATTAACATCGATGAGGAAATAGGGATTTGTTATGAAATGATGTTAAATCTGACCATAATCGTTAGCGGTGTAATGACTTTGTTTTATCTTTGCACCGTTAAACGGAAGTTGGAAAAATTACTATATGGAAATGTTTGCAGCAGCCAGGGCGTTGATGCTCTGCAACTGGCTGGGGGTTCGGTATAGGAACAGTTCTGTTTGATATTTAGATGATAAGAAAACAATATTAGAATTAAACAAAGAAAAGAATTATGGCAACAGTTTACGATTTCAATCTGAAAGACAAGAAAGGCAACGAGGTAAGTCTCGGAACATACAAGGGGAAGGTGCTGCTCATCGTCAATACGGCAACCGGCTGCGGCTTCACTCCGCAGTATGAAGACCTGGAGGCTATGTACCACAGCCTGAAGGACAAGGGACTGGAAATCCTTGACATTCCCTGCGATCAGTTCGGCCATCAGGCTCCCGGTACGGATGAAGAAATCCGTGAGTTCTGCACGATGAAGTTCGGAGCAGACTTCCCGCAGTTCAAGAAGAGCAATGTGAACGGTGCTGACGAACTCCCGCTCTATGCGTGGTTGAAGAGCCAGAAGGGATATGCCGGCGGTGCTTATGAGGCTAAACTGGCGGCCGTGATGGAGGACCTGTACAACAAGGCGAACACGGAACCCCGCAAGCTGAACGACATCCAGTGGAACTTCACTAAGTTTCTCGTCAACCGCAACGGTGAGGTCGTAGCCCGCTTCGAGCCGACAGTCGACCTCAAGGAAGTGCGGAAGGCTGTTGAGGCAGAACTCTGAACATATACGTCCTTACAGACGGCCTATGTGCCGTCCCTGTAAGGATTTGAAAATAATAAGGTAACAACTTTCCGTCAGCCTCCTTTGAATTTCTGATGGCAGTAGACATCGCTTCGTTCCGCAAGGACGTATATAGCATTGTGGCATCTATCCCTCGTGGGAGGGTACTTAGCTACGGTCAGGTGGCCTGGCTTACGGGTCATCCCACTCATTTCCGTCTGGTTGGAAGCGTGCTGCATGGGGCGGCGGAGAGCGACGGACTGCCCTGTCACAGGGTCGTCAACAGCACCGGACGCACGGTTCCCGGCTGGCAGGAGCAACGCCGGCTGTTGGAAGCGGAGGGCATCACCTTCCGTCCGAACGGATGTGTCGACATGAAGAAATGGCAATGGAAACTTGAATAAGTGTCCATTGCCATTTTAAAGTATATGACAGTGACAGGATTGGACAGGCCTTCCCTACAGATGTGTTGATGCCTGTCACCTATCGTGTTGGCGGTAAACACCAGTGGTGTTGACGGTCAAATCATGTCGCTTGAGTTTTGTCGGACTGCATTACGGAGGAGCTGTTTGCAGACAGAGGCGGGGGTGTCTGTCCCTGCTTTGACTGTCCTATGAACTTTTGGCACAGCCCCATCCTCTTCACCGTTTGTAATCTTCCCGGTATTTATCCGTCTCAATATAAATGTAAATGTTGTAGGCCGGGAAAGCCGCACGTATATGCCGTTCGATGTCATTGATCAGTTCTGGGGTCCGGGCTTCATACTCGTCCTTCACGTCAATCTTTGTCGTGACGAGGATGTCCGTAGGACTGAGATGGATGGTCTTGATGTTGATGAGCCGACTGATTTCCGGTCGGTCGAACGAGGTCTTGATGCGTGCCAGATCTTTATCCGTAACACTCTCGCCGATGAGCAGACTGTAGAATTCACGTGCGAGGAAGAGGGCTGCGGTGCAGAGCAGTACGCCGATCAGCACACCCGACAGTGCATCGTAGAACGGATTGCCTGTGAAATGGCTCAGGAGCGTACCGGCCAGAGCAATCAGCAGACCAACGACGGCGCAGCTGTCTTCGGCAAAGATGATGAGAATTTCGCTGTGACGGCTCTCCCGCAGAAACCGGTAGAGCGGCAGGTGGTCTCTGTTCAGCTCCTTTATTTCTTTGAAAGCGACGTGCAAGCTGGCACTTTCCACCATCAGTCCAAAGAGGAGAATCGCCATGACCAGCCATGTGTTCTCCACGCTGTGTTCCGGGTGGAACAGTTTCTGTGTCGCTTCCATGATGCCCAGTGCGCCGCCGGCGAAGAAGAGCATCATGGCTACGACCATGCTGTAGAAGTACTTGGCACGTACCTGTCCGAACGGATGCCGTTTGCTAATTTTCGCTTCTGCCTGCCGATTGCCCACCAGCAGGAGTATCTCATTGCCGCAGTCCACGATGCTGTGGATCGATTCGTTCAGCATGGCGGCCGACCCGGAGACCGCAAATCCCACGAACTTCGATATGGCTACCAGTACGTTGGCTCCCAAGGCGGCAATGACACTCATCATGCCGCCCTTGTCTTTCTTCTTCTCTTTCTCCATATATTGTCTGTTTATTTCCCGGCTGCTCTTTTGACCTCTTTCAGCATCTCTATCTTCTCCTTATAGACCGGCTGCCACTTGTCGACTATTGCATGAAGATTTCTGCAGTGCCTCTCCTGCTCACGGTACTCATCCGTGTCCGTCTGGTGGTTCTGTTCCATTGCCAGCATGTGCTCCATTGTCAATACCAGCTGCTGCTGGGCGTTGCGTAACTGTTCGCCGAGCCTCTCGAGGTTTTCCATGAAAACCAGCGCACGGTCGATATGGTCTTCTTTTTCCATTGTTTTCACTGTTGGTAGCTATGAAATGATGACTGCAAAGTTACTGAAAAAGTTGCGACGGAGAAAGGTTTCCCCTTAAATGTCTGCCTGATAATTTATGTGTCGTATGCTGTATCGTTGCGTTTTTTTTCGTAATTTTGCAGCACAATAGAGTAAAAGAGGTATTGAAGGGTAAACCAGTATGGAATCACTAAGAGAAATATTCAGAATAGGAAAAGGACCGTCGAGCAGCCATACGATGGGACCGCAGCGGGCCGCCGTCATCTTCGCCGGCCGTCATCCGGAGACAGTGCGTTTCGAGGTGACACTGTATGGAAGTCTGGCTGCTACGGGCAGGGGACACATGACGGACAAGGCCGTCATCGACGTGTTGAAGCCGGTAGCCCCGGTGGAAATCAAATGGGAACCGGAGGTGTTCCTGCCTTATCATCCCAACGGCATGGTGTTCCGTGCGTATAATACCCATCAGAAAATAGAAGACGAATGGACGGTCTACAGCATCGGCGGCGGTGCTTTGTCGGAGGGGAAGGCTACAGGCGACTGTTTTCATCAGGATTCTGCATACGACCTGCACACGCTCAAGGACATCCAGTCCTGGTGCGAACATCATGGACGGGGCTACTGGGAATATGTGAAGCAATGCGAGACCGATGATTTCTGGGATTATCTGCGTGAGGTGTGGCATGCCATGCAGGCGGCTGTCGAGCGTGGTCTTGACAGTGAGGGTGCATTGCCCGGACCGTTGAACCTCGCACGCAAAGCCCCAACTTACTACATAAGGGCACGCGGTTACAAGCCGTCCCTGCAGAGCCGTGGGATGGTTTACGCATACGCATTGGCTGTCAGCGAAGAGAATGCTTCGGGCGGGACAATCGTCACGGCTCCCACCTGCGGGGCCTGCGGGGTTGTGCCGGCAGTGCTCTATCATCTGGCGAAAGGACACGAGTTCTCAGAGACAAAGGTGCTGCACGCTCTGGCGACGGCCGGTCTCTTCGGCAATGTCGTGAAGTACAATGCGTCGATTTCCGGTGCAGAGGTAGGCTGTCAGGGTGAGGTCGGTGTGGCCTGTGCCATGGCATCGGCCGCCTCCTGCCAGTTGTTCGGCGGTACGCCCTCACAGATTGAGTATGCTGCGGAGATGGGACTTGAACACCATCTGGGCATGACCTGCGACCCCGTCTGCGGTCTGGTGCAGATTCCCTGTATAGAGCGCAATGCTTTTGCCGCCTGCCGTGCCTTGGACGCACAGCTGTATGCCTCGTTCAGCGACGGGCACCACCGCGTATCGTTTGATCGGGTAGTGGAGGTGATGAAGCAGACCGGGCACGACATTCCGTCACTGTACAAAGAGACGAGTGCAGGCGGACTGGCAAAGGATTATAAGTATTAGAAAACGTCCCACCCCATATAGACAAAGCGGGAGAAGTCCATTCCGGACTTCTCCCGCTTTGTCTTGTTCTCCCACCTTGGGAAGAGAATGCGGTGAATGCTTAGTTCCTGAAGGTCAGTCCCTCGCCGAAGCAGTCGATGATGACTGGCTTGTCACGGTTGACACTGCCTGAAAGCAGAGACTTGCTGAGGTCGTTCAGCACATACCGCTGGATAGCCCGCTTGACGGGACGTGCACCGAACTCTGGGTCGTAGCCTACCCCGGCCAGATAGCTGATGGCAGGGTCGGTCCACTGGAGGTTGATGCCCTGTGGTTCGAGCATAGCCTTCACACGCTCCAGCTGCAGCCGTACGACACCTCCGATCTGCTCCTTTGTCAACGGCAGGAACATGATGGTCTCGTCGATACGGTTGAGGAACTCCGGACGGATGGTCTTCTTCAACATTTCCATCACGGCAGTCCTCGCCTTTTCGATGACTTCCTCACGGTTGGAATCTGTGAGATTCTCGAACTGCTGCTGGATATACTGCGACCCCAGATTGGACGTCATGATGATAATCGTGTTCTTGAAGTTCACCGTCCGCCCCTTGTTGTCCGTCAGTCGTCCGTCGTCCAGTACCTGCAAGAGGATGTTGAACACGTCGGGATGCGCCTTTTCTATCTCGTCGAAGAGCACGACCGAATAAGGTTTGCGGCGTACGGCCTCGGTCAGCTGTCCTCCTTCATCGTAACCTACGTACCCCGGAGGCGCACCGATAAGGCGTGTGACGCTGAATTTCTCCTGATACTCGCTCATGTCAATCCGGGTCATCATCGACTCGTCGTTGAAGAGGTAGTCGGCCAATGCCTTTGCCAGTTCGGTCTTACCTGTACCCGTTGTTCCGAGGAAGATGAACGATGCAATAGGTTTCTTCGGATCCTGCAGGCCGGCACGTGAACGGCGCACGGCATCTGCCACGGCCGTGATGGCCTCGTCCTGTCCGATGACACGCTTGTGGAGTTCGTCCTCCAGATGGAGCAGCTTGTCCTTCTCGCTCTGCAGCATCTTCGTGACAGGAATGCCTGTCCAGCGGCTTACCACCTCGGCGATGTCGTCCTCGGTAACCTCCTCACGCACCATGGCCTGTCCGCCCTGCGTGGCCTGCAGCTGCTGCTGGATGTTCTTGATGTCGTCTTCCAGCTGTTTCAGCCTCGAGTAGCGGATTTCAGCGACACGCTCGTAGTTGCCCTCACGCTCGGCACGGTCAGCCTCATACTTGAGGTTCTCCATCTCCTGCTTGTCCTGCTGAATCTTGTTCACCAGGGTACGTTCGCCTTCCCATTTTGCACGGAAGCTGTGCTCCTGTTCCCTGAGTTCGGCAATCTCCTTGTCGAGCTGTGCGATCTTCTCGGTGTCGTCTTCCCGCTTGATGGCCTCACGCTCAATCTCGAGCTGTTTCAGCCGGCGGGTTATCTCGTCCAGTTCCTCGGGTACGGAATCGCGCTCCATGCGCAGCTTGGCAGCTGCCTCGTCCATCAGGTCGATGGCCTTGTCGGGCAGGAAACGGTCGGAGATATAACGTTCTGAGAGCTTCACGGCCGCAATGCAGGCATCGTCCTGGATACGTACCTTGTGGTGGTTCTCGTAGCGTTCTTTCAGTCCACGAAGGATGGAGATGGCATCCAGCTCGTCCGGCTCATCTACCATGACAGTCTGGAAACGACGCTCCAGGGCCTTGTCCTTCTCGAAGTATTTCTGGTACTCGTTCAATGTTGTCGCACCGATGGCCCTCAGTTCGCCACGTGCCAGAGCCGGCTTTAGGATGTTGGCGGCATCCATGGCACCCTCGCCGCCGCCTGCACCGACCAGCGTGTGGATTTCATCAATGAAGAGGATGATGTTGCCTTCGGCTTTCGTCACCTCCTTGATGACGCTCTTCAGCCGCTCCTCAAACTCACCTTTGTATTTTGCTCCGGCGAGCATCGCCCCCATATCCAGCGAGTAGAGCTGCTTGTCCTTCAGGTTTTCCGGTACGTCGCCACGGACAATTCTTTCGGCAAGTCCCTCGACGATAGCCGTCTTTCCTGTGCCCGGTTCACCGATGAGAATCGGGTTGTTCTTCGTACGGCGGGACAGTATCTGCAGTACACGGCGGATTTCCTCGTCACGTCCGATTACCGGATCGAGCTTTCCTGCCCGGGCATCCTCGACAAGGTTGCGTGCAAACTTCTGCAGCGACTGATAGTTCTCGTCACCGCTTTGTGTCTGTACCTTCTGCCCCTGTCGCAGGTCGTTGATGGCTGCCGTCATCTCTTTCTCTGCACATCCGGCATCTTTCAGGATCCGGCTTGCCGTTGAGTTGACCGCCAGCAGTGCCAGCAGCATCGGCTCGATACTGACGAACTCGTCGCCCATCTTCTGCGAGATGTCCAACGTGCGCTGCATCACCTGATTGGCTTCAGAGGAGAAATAAGGCTCACCGCCCGATACTTTCGGCAGATGGCTCATTTCGCTCTGGACGGCATTCTCTACGGTCTGTGCGTTCACACCCAGCTTCTGGAAGATGTAGTTCGTCACATCCTTTCCCTTGTCCATCACGCCGGCAAGCAGATGTAGCGGCTCGATGGTCTGCTGTCCGTTGTGCTGTGCGGTGTTCACCGCACTCTGGACAGCCTCCTGTGCTTTAATTGTAAATTTCTCAAATGTCATTCTTCAGTCTCCTTTCTATATCTTCTTCTGCCTTATGGTTATAGGCATCGAAGTGTGTTCGTTTTTTTATTTTATATTGTCTGTCACTCAAATCCTGTGCCTTTGGCCTTCGTGTGACATCGTGTCAGACGAATGGGACAGAATGTCACAGTCGTTGATGGCTTCGTCTGTTCTTCCGTTATTCGGTCTGTGTTCGGTCTTCCTTTATACATTGTCCGTATTCATGTGTTGTCCGCATTCCTTTCAGATAATTGTGCAGGCGGTGGGTAAATTCATAGTTCTTCAGCCCCCATCTGGGCGCAATGAGCAGGTCGGCAGGGCTCTGGCTGACGAAGCGTTCGAGTATGAGGTCGGGACGGAGCAGACGGATGTAGGCGGCAATGAGCCGGATATATTCCTCAACGGTGTAAAGATGAAAGGGATGGTCAGCATATATTTTCGCAAGGCGGGTACCCTGGATGATCTGCAACTGGTGGATTTTCAGCGTCGTCAGGGGGAGAGAAGAAATGATTGGTGCCTGCCGGAGACTCTCTTCTGGATCTTCACCGGGCAGACCGAGGATGATATGCGCACCGGTACGGATGCCGCGGCGGGCGGTCTTTTCTATAGCCTGGCGAGCACAGGCGAAGTCGTGTCCACGGTTGATGAGGCGCAGTGTGTCGTCGTTGCATGTTTCCACGCCATATTCAACGATGAGGAATGTGCGGCGGTTGAGTTCTTCAAAATAGTCTAAGAGGGTGTCGTTGATGCAGTCGGGCCGTGTGCCGATGACGAGTCCGACGACATCCTCCACGGCAAGTGCTTCCTCGTAGAGGGCTTTGAGGCGGTTGTTGCTTCCGTAGGTGTTGGTATAGGCTTGGAAATAAGCAAGGTATTTCATGTCCGGGTATTTCCTGGAGAAGAACCGCTTGCCTACTTCAAGCTGCTGTGTAATGCTCTTTCCGTTGTCGCAGTAGGTCGGATTGAAGGTCTGGTTGTTGCAGTAGATGCAGCCGCCGTACCCTGTTCTCCCATCCCGGTTCGGACAGGTGAAGCCGGCATTGACTGCTATTTTCTGTACTCTGAAAGGAAACTGGGTGCGGAGCCAGTTCCCGAAGTCACGATAATATTGTTCCATTCTTTTGCAAATTTACGGATTATTTTATACTTTTGCGACGTTAAAACTTGAATTTATGAAAAGAACAATCCTTATGTGTGCTGCTATGCTGACAGCTCTCCAGCTGATGGCAGGAGAGCCGATTTCATTGAAAGACATCACCAGTGGCGTATTCTGGGCGAAACGTATCTCGGGGGTCAATCCTCTGAAAGGTACTTCGGAATATGCACAGGTGTCGGCCGACGGCCGGCAGGTGGTGAAGTATTCCTTCAGAACAGGTAAACCGACCGGTGTCATCTTCGACCTTTCCGATGTCAAGGACGGGCCGCTCAAGTTTTTTGATGACTATCAGATTTCGGCCGATGGATGCCGGCTGCTGTTGCAGACGAATACCAACCGCATCTATCGCCGTTCGTTTACGGCAGACTTCTATCTCTATGAAGTGAAGACGAAACAACTGAAGAAACTTTCAAAAGAAGGGGCAGAACAGATACCTGTTTTTTCGCCTGACGGGCGGCAGATTGCATACGTCCATAAGAACAACATCTACATCACGGATGGCGAGAATGTCAGACAGGTCACCACCGACGGTGCGTTCAACAAGGTCATCAACGGTCTGCCCGATTGGGTGAACGAGGAGGAGTTCGGCTTTAACAACGCACTTGCATGGAGCGCTGACAGCAGGACGTTGAGCTGGATCAGGTACGATGAAGGCAAGGTGAAGACCTATTCCCTGCAGCTTTTCAAAGGCTCGCATCCTGCATTCAATAAGTATGAGATTTATCCTGGAGAATACAGCTACAAGTATCCGAAAGCCGGCGAAGACAACTCACAGGTAAGCGCATGGGCGTATTCATTAGGTGACGGAAGTGTGCGTAAGTATGATCTGCCTTTGGCAGCGGATGGTTATATCCCCCGCATCAAAACGACTGCTGATGCAGACAGGATCATTCTCTATACGATGAACCGGCATCAGGACGAACTGAATCTCTATGCTGCCAATCCCAAGACAGGAGCGTGCCGGCTGCTGATCAGGGAGCGTGTGCCCAAGTATGTGAAGGAAGAAGCGATGGAAGGCATCAGAATCATGAAGGATTACATTCTGCTGCCTTCCGACCGTGACGGCTATATGCACCTTTATCTATACAGCAAAGAAGGGAAGATCCTGCGCCAGATAGACAAGGGCAACTATGACGTGACGGAAATCTATGGATATGATGATAAGACCGGCAACACCTACTTCCAGGCAGCTGCCCGCAAGCCGATGCAGCGGGAGGTCTATGTCGCCGACAAGTCCGGCAGGCTGACTTGCCTTTCTGCCCATGCAGGCTGGAATGCCGCTGCGTTCTCCGGTGATTACAGATACTTCCTCAATACATGGAGCGACCGTAACCATCCTTACGTCTATGCTATCTATGACAACAAGGGCAAGGAGGTACGCGAAGTGCTGAACAATGACGAACTGCAGACGAAACTTGCGAAGTATGGCAACGGCGGTGTCGAGTTCTTTACATTTACGACATCCGAGGGAGTGAAGCTCAACGGATGGATGGTGAAACCCGCCGGATTTGATGCAAAGAAGAAGTACCCGGTCATCATGCACCAGTACAGCGGGCCGGGCAGCCAGCAGGTGGTTGACAGCTGGGGTGTCGGTTCGATGGGCAACGGCGGTATGTTCGATTATTACCTGGCACAGAAAGGCTACATTGTAGTGACAGTGGACGGCCGCGGCACAGGTGCGAGGGGAGCGGAGTTTGAAAAGTGTACTTATCTGAAGCTTGGCGATCTTGAGTCGAAGGACCAGGTGGAGACGGCCCTGTGGCTGGGCAGGCAGCCGTTCGTCGATGCGGCACGTATCGGTATCTGGGGCTGGAGCTTCGGCGGCTTCAACACGCTGATGAGCATGAGCGAGGGACGTGATGTGTTCAAGGCAGGCGTAGCCATTGCACCGCCGACCGACTGGCGGTTCTATGATTCCGTCTATACGGAACGGTATATGCGTACACCGCAGGAGAATGCTTCCGGTTACGCCGTCAATCCCATCAACCGTGCCGGGAAGCTGCACGGCAGACTGCTGATCTGCCATGGCATGGCCGATGACAATGTTCATCCGCAGAACACCTTTGAATATTCTGAGGCACTGGTTCAGGCCGACAAGGATTTCAAGGAGAACTGTTACACCAACCGTAACCACTCTATCTACGGCGGCAATACCCGCAACCACCTGTTGAGACAGGTGGCAGAATGGTTCATGGAAAACTTGTAAAGCAGCTCTGCAATATGTCATTGTGAAGACAGACCCAGGGGATTTCACACAGATAGTAGGGGAGGATGTATCGGATAGATAATCAACAGGGGCAGACGAGGTTGTCTGTCTCTGTTTTTATTGTCATCGGTCTTGTCTGGCACCTCTGTTATCTGTATAGTCTGCCCGTCTGCGGTTCATCCGTACGTCTGTCGGCAGTGTACGTCTGTTTTAGCTGGACTGTCCCCCGAGGAATGTCAAGGACAGAGTCGCTGAAAATCAGAGACAACATCAAAACACAGGGGCGCACGAATCCGTGCGCCCCTGTGTTTTGATTCAGAAAGGGTTTATCTGGAAGGATAGAAGTCTTGTCTTCAGACAAGCGACCTGCTTACCCTTCAGTCTGTTCTACAACATACTTGGGTGATTCCCCGTACTTGTTGGCCTCCGGCTTGCTGTCGAGGAGCGTGAAGACGAAGATGACAATACCCAGTGCTCCATTGACCAGATAGAGCAGCAAGGCGAAGATACCCGCACCGCCTGTCATGCCGGCAGAGAGAACCCTCATCATCTCAGTTGCATCCTGAGACTGGGCCGCCATCATATAAGCATGGAAATCGATGGCGGAGAAGAAGAGTGCGCCTGCAACCAGTCCGATGATTGTCTGGCAGCCCCACCACCAGCCGCTGCGGCCTGTGTCGTGCAGACGGCGGAACAGCATGGATATTCCGCCTATGGCAAGGAAAATGAGTGCGACCCATCCGACAAACGGAATGAGTGAGAGGACGGCCGAAGCGATGGCGACAGTCAGCGCACCCCACCAATACTCTGAACGGCGGATGCGTCCCTTGAACTGGAAACACTTCTTGAAAAAGTTCTGTGCGGCTTCAGAGAAGCCGACCTGTGGTAATTCTTTCATTTGTGACATAAATAGTTAATGTATTAGAAGTTGATAAATAAAGAATCTCCTTACTTATTCTCTCAGCAGGTCGGGACGTAGCCGCCGGGTACGCTCCATTGCCTGGTCGAATTCCCATTGTCTGATTTTCGCCTCGTTCCCGCTGAGCAGGATTTCCGGCACCTCCCACCCCTTGTAGCTGCGGGGGCGGGTATAGATGGGGGCAGAGAGCATATCGTCCATGAAGCAGTCGGAAAGTGCGCTCTGTTCGTCGCTGATGACACCCGGGACAAGCCGGACAACGGCATCGGCAATGATGGCTGCCGGCAGTTCACCGCCTGTCAGGACGAAGTCGCCGACGGAAATCTCCCGTGTGATGAGGTGGTCGCGTACGCGCTGATCAATACCTTTGTAATGCCCCGCAAGAATGATGAAGTTTCCTCCCATGGAGAGGTCATTGGCGATACGCTGGCTGAACGGCTCGCCGTCGGGTGACGTGAAGATGACTTCGTCATAGTCTCGTTCTTCCTTCAAGGCGGCGATGCAGTTGTCAATAGGTTCGATCTGCATGACCATGCCCGCCTGTCCGCCGAACGGATAGTCGTCTACACGCCGCCATTTGTCCTTCGTATAGTCACGGAGATTGTGCAGGCGGATCTCTGCCAGTCCCTTCTTCTCTGCCCTGGCAAGGATGCTCTCGTGGACAAACCCTTCCAGCATCTCCGGCAATACGGTGATGATGTCTATTCTCATACAGCTACAAAGTTAACGATTCTTTTGCTATAACAAGGATAGTTTAAGGTTTTTTTGTAACTTTGCAGCAGTTTTCCAATCATTATTTAAAAACGATATGAAAAGATTCTTTTCCCTCGCTATCCTTTTGGTAGCAGCTTTTAGTGGTGCGCAGGCACAGAATTTACAGCTTCATTACGACCTTGGTCACAATCTCTACAACGACCTCTCATCGCGTACGACGGTGACGACGACGGTTGAGATGTTCAAGCCTGACACATGGGGGTCCACCTTCATGTTCACCGACATTGACTACAAGAACGACGGTACGATCGGTGCTTACTGGGAGATTGCCCGTGAGTTCAACCTCACGAAGAACAAGCAGTGGGCTGCCCACGTGGAATACAACGGCGGCGTAGGTTCCGGCGAGACCCCCGAGGGTTACTACGGTAACCGCTACCAGCACTCCGTACTCCTGGGCGGCGCATGGAACTGGGCTTCAAAAGACTTCTCAAAAACGTTCAGCGTCCAGCTGATGTATAAGTATTATTTCAAGAACGGGCACACGGGTGCGCATCCTTACAACAGCTTCCAGCTGACGGAGGTGTGGGGAACAACCTTTGCGCATGGCCTCTGTACCTTCAGCGGGTTCTGTGATGTCTGGTACGATCCGGACGTGAACGGCAAGCTGATCATGGTATCTGAACCGCAGTTCTGGTTCAACCTCAACACGCTGAAAGGCATGAAGAACGTGAACCTCTCTCTTGGTTCTGAGGTGGAAATCAGCAACAACTTCGTCTGGAACGACCGCGGCGAGCACAACCGCTTCTATGCCATCCCGACGGTGGCGGCCAAGTGGACGTTCTGAAAACGTCACAAGATGTGAATGACAAATTGCAGGATTCAGATGGAAGACTTTTCTCCTGTAGACAAGATAAAAGGAGACGACATGGAAGTCGTCTCCTTTTTGATTCTTCTGTCGAATACCTTGCAGACAGAAGAACTTGGCTTCCTCCGATTGACAGCGAAATCCTGGCATAGTCAGTCTGGATTCCGAAAGGGCCTTACTTGCACCGCAAGTAAGGCCTACTTGGGCTTCAATTAGGCCTTACTTGCGGTGCAAGTAGGCACCTTTTCAAACGCCGGATATAACAGCTTGAGAATCAAAGTAGTATGATGCTCTGTCTTTGTATGTGAATTCGGGATGAGGAGGGGGTTACCCGAAGACTGATTCTATCAGTCTTGGAATAATGTTTCTTCTGTCCTCTGTGCGGGTAAGCCGGAGGCGGAACCCTGTGCAAAACGGTCGATGAAATCTTCCTCAGAGATGATGGGGATGGAGAGAGCCTTGGCTTTCTGGTTTTTGCCCGAAGTGCTTTCTACATCATTATTGATAAGAAAGTCAGTTGACTTGGAAATAACCCCCGTGAGTTTACCGCCCTGACTTTCGATATAGGCTTTCAGCTCATTGCGGTTCTTGTAATGATGGACATCGCCCGTAATGACGAATGTCAGTCCCTGGCAGCCGCTGCCTGTCGGCGCGGATGAGGCTTGCCTGACGTTGAGTTCGGCCAGCAAGTGTTGCAGCACAGGCTGGTTGTCTGCGTCTTTCATCCACCGGACAAAGCTCGCACTCTTTTCCGGTCCGATACCGGGAATGGTTGAAAACACATCATCGTCAGTACTTTCCGTAGCAGTCCTGATGAGCTCTTTCAGCGGATAGGCTGAAAGCAGACGGTTGCATACGTCCTGTCCGACCTGCGGAATGTTGAGTGCGAAGAGCAGCCGGCGGGCTTCCACGCTCCTTGCCTTTTCGACGGCTGCCAGGAGTTTGCTGACACTCCTGTCTCCGAAACCGTCCATGGTACGCAGCTGCAGAGCATGTTCGTTGAGATGGAAGAAGTCGGCATACTCACAAATCCAGCCCAGGTTGATGAACTTCTGGACAGTCTGTTCGGACAGTCCGTCGATGTTCACCCCCTCCTTGGAAACGAAACGGCCGAACTTCTTAAGCTGTTTGGCAGGGCAGTGGTCGTTCGTGCAGTGCAGTGTCCGTGTCTCGCTGGCCTCACTCTTTCTGATTTCCGTTGCCGACCGGCACACCGGACAGGTCTCCGGGACATGGAAGATGCCCATCCGTTCAACGACACTGACAACCTTCGGTATGATTTTGTTTGCCTTGATGACGGCGATTTTCGTGCCCTTGCCGCCGATCCCCAGGCGTTCGCATTCAGAGATATTGCAGAGCGAGGCACGCTTGACGGTCGTCCCCTCCAGTTCGACAGGCTGGAAGACTGCCACCGGAGAAATCGTAGATGCGGCACATGACCATTCTATGTAGTCCAGTTCCGTTTCCGCCCGCTCGTCCTGCCATTTGAAGGCGTAGCCGGCACGTGTGGCATGATGCCCTGTGACCGATCCGGTTGCGGCATAGGCCGTGTCGTCATAAGTGATGACGAGACCGTCGACGGGGTAGGGGAAGCGTTGGGTGTCAGCTTCCAGATGCCGGGTGTTGAGGGCTTGTCCGGTGACACGGGAAGACCAGCTGTCGATAACGGCTTGTATGTTCCCGGCTGTCGGCCGTGAGATGAGTTCTCTGTCTACCGGATGGAATCCCTGTCGTTCAAGCCATGCCATCCGTTCGCCCCATGAGTCGATTTCCTCCTCGGTATAGACAAGGGTGAAAGGAATCCAGTGCAGGTGGCGTTGCTTGACCTCGTCAATTTCTTTCGAAGTGATTGATCCCGATGCGAGGTTGCGGGGATTGGCATACTCTCCCTCCGACTCCATATTGAACTTCTCGAAGTCGGGGTAGCTGATGACGGCTTCTCCGCGGATGACGAGATGGCCTCTGTAGGGGACGGTCTGCAAGATGCCCTCGATGGAACTGGAAAGATGGGTGATGTTGGTGCCGATGTGCCCGTCGCCCCGGGTGACGACTTTTGTCAGCCGTCCGTTGTCATAAGTGGCGACAAGTGTCAGGCCGTCCAGTTTCCAGGAGAGCCAGATGGGCTTTCCTTCTGCCCATCTGGCAAGGTCTTCGACCTTTTTAGTCTTTGCCAGAGACAGGGCCGGAAACTCATGTTTCTCTTTCTTTCCGGCTACATTGTCGGCCGAGACATTCTGTGTCGGGGAGTCGGGGAGGACGATGCCGGTCTGTTCTTCCAGCTTCTTGAGTCGGTCGAAGGCAGCGTCCCACTCGTAGTCGGTCATGAGTTCTTCACGGCCGTTGTAGTAAGCATCGGAGGCAGCGTTGAGCTGCTTGACAAGGGATTGTATTTCTTTGTTCATTGTTTTAGGGGGATATGGGGGATGATAGGCGTTGATGGGCGATGATGGTGGATTCCTGCTTTCTTCCTGCCTTCTTTGCAAATATACGACAATTTGCCGAATGCGGTTGTCTTTTGCTCAATTAATTTGCATTCTTTATGTCCCAACTCATTTCTTTTGCTTACCTTTGTGCCTTAGAAATAATCGAAACAAGAATCATTGATGTCAACACTAACAATTGCTGTTATCGTCGTCTTCGTCCTGGGCTATGCCCTCATTGCGATGGAGAGCCTGACGAAGGTCAACAAGGCTGCAATCGCCTTGTTGATGTTTGTATTCTGCTGGACTCTTTACATGCTCGATCCGGTACCGTTCGCACAGCTGATGCATCCCGGTTTCAAGGGCACTGGAGATCAGATTGTGTCTTTCGTGAATGCTTTGATTACCGAGCATCTCGGTGACACAGCCACAACGCTCTTTTTCCTGATGGGGGCGATGACTATTGTGGAAATCGTCGATCAGAATGGCGGCTTCAACTGGGTGAAGAACGTCATGCACTCCAAGACGAAGCGGGGTCTGCTGTGGAAGATTGCCTTCATGACTTTCTTTCTTTCAGCCATTCTTGACAACCTGACGACAAGTATCGTGATGATCATGATCCTGCGCAAGCTCGTCCACGACAGGAAAGACCGTATTGTCTATGCCTCGCTGGTGATCGTTTCCGCTAACTCGGGCGGTGCTTTTTCTCCTATCGGAGACGTCACGACAATCATGCTGTGGAATGCGGGCATGATCACGGCTGGCGGTGTCATCAGTGAGATTTTCATCCCGTCTCTGGTGTCGATGCTGGTACCGGCACTTCTGCTGCAGACGGCACTGAAGGGGAATATTGAATACGACGATCTGGCGAACGACCTGACGGGTGACAGGGAAATGCTGGAGTTCACCGGCATGCAGCGCAAGGCTATCTTTGCTGTCGGCGTGGGCGGTCTCTGTCTTGTACCGCTGTTCCATTACCTCACCGACCTCCCTCCTTTCGCTGGCATTCTCCTTGTGTTGGGCATTTTGTGGACCGTGACCGAACTGTTTTACCGTAGTATTCACAGGAGAAGAGGTGACAATGTTCATTTCTCAAAGCGTGTCAGCAATCTGCTGAGCCGCATTGATATGTCGACGATTCTTTTCTTTTTAGGTATTCTGATGGCTGTGGCCTGCCTGGAGGAAGTGGGTGTCCTGAAGGAACTTGGCAGCGGTCTGAACACTGCGTTCAACGGTAACCATTATGCCGTTACGGGCATCATCGGCATACTCTCGTCCATTGTCGACAATGTACCGCTCGTCGCCGGAAGCATGGGTATGTATCCTGTTGCTGCTACAGGTGACATGGCGGTTGACGGAATCTTCTGGCAGCTGCTGGCTTACTGTGCCGGTGTCGGCGGGTCGATGCTTATCGTCGGTTCGGCCGCCGGTGTCGTCGTCATGGGGCTGGAGAAGATTACCTTCGGCTGGTATATGAAACGTATCTCATGGATAGCACTGGCTGGATACCTTGCCGGTATCCTGTCCTATTGGGTTATCCGTACGTATATCTTCACCACGCCGCTTTAGGAAATATCAGCCTGCTGGCTGTGCTGTGCAAGCCGATCTACCGCCTGCCGGCCTTTCTGTCCGGGCCGGTTGGGGATTTTTCAGGACAGTCTCTTGGACAGGGATTTGATGCCATTGCCTGCCCCGGGGATGTTGCATACGGATTAAACAGAACACACGCTAAGATGGAAAAGAACAGAAGGATAGATTGCTTTATACCTGATGGCAGTTTCGATGCCATCAGGTCAAATTCTGCACAGTTGTGGCAGACGGGCGTTGTGCAGCAGATACATCTGCTTGTGGAGAAGCATCAGGTCATGGAGATCATGCCCCTTCATACGGATCTCCTGCGGATAGGCAGACTGCTCTCGTCGGATACAATGCGGCTGATGGCGGCGTATGCAGGAGGTGAATACACCCTGCTTTACTTGAAACGAGGTCCGGTGACACTGGGCAGTCATGCTGTTGAACGTATGTTGCAGGTGGCCGAGGAGACCGGTGCTGCGATGGTGTACGCCGACCGTTATGCTGTCGAAGACGGAAAGACCGTGAAACATCCGGTGACCGACTATCAGTTAGGAAGCATCCGGGATGACTTCGACTTCGGTTCTGTCGTGCTTCTGAAGACTGAGTACCTGAAAGCGTACGTCACAAGGGAATCGGCAGAGGACTGGGAGTTTGCCGGCTGGTATGACCTTCGTCTTTATCTGAGCCGGTGTGGGAAGCTTTTCCATCTGGCTGAATATCTGTACACCGAGGAGGAAGACGACCTGCGTGCCAGCGGTGTGAAGCAGTTCGACTATGTGGACCCGCGCAACCGTGAGGCCCAGATAGAGATGGAACGTGTAGCAACCGAGCACCTTTCTTCTATCGGCGCACTGGTGGACACGGCACATTACGAGCAGCCTGATTTCTACGAAGAGTCGTTCCCTGTAAAGGCTTCGGTAGTCATCCCGGTCTTCAACCGTGAGAAGACGGTGCGTGATGCGGTCGTGTCGGCGCTCTCGCAGAAGACTGATTTCGCCTTCAATGTTATCGTCGTGGACAATCATTCGACGGATGGGACAACGGAGATACTCGAATCTTTCCGGAATGATGAACGGCTGATCCATCTCGTCCCAGACCGTACCGACCTTGGTATAGGCGGCTGCTGGAACTATGCCATCCATGATGTGCATTGCGGTCGCTTTGCCGTTCAGCTGGACAGTGACGACCTTTATTCGTCAGAGAACACCTTGCAGGCCATTGTCGATGCCTTCCATGAGCAGAAGGCGGCGATGATTGTAGGCTCGTACCGTATGTGCGACTTCAATCTCAACACGCTTCCGCCGGGCCTGATCAGTCACAGTGAGTGGACAGCAGACAACGGCTGTAACAATGCTCTGCGTATCAACGGTCTCGGTGCACCGCGTGCCTTCTTCACACCGCTGGCCCGCCAGCTGCAGTTTCCCAATACCAGTTACGGTGAAGACTATGCCATGGGGCTTGCTTTCAGCCGCCGTTTCCGTATCGGAAGGATTTATGATGAGCTGTACCTCTGCCGTCGCTGGGGTGGAAACAGTGATGCCGTGCTGAGTATTGATAAGGTGAATGTCAACAACCACTATAAGGATCAGCTGCGGACGATTGAGATCCTGGCTCGTCAGAAACAGAACAGGGAGCGGGAGAAAGGGCTGACCGAATTCTTCCATAACCAGCTGGAACAGTGGCCGGACGCTGCCCGTCGTTATGAAGAGCTGAAGTGTGTACAGACACGTGAGGCGGGGCCGGTCCTTGTACAGTTCAATCCTGCACGCTTGGTAAGCACAGGTGCGAAGATTGACAAGGCCTCGCTGGCCAATCGTCCTTGCTTCCTCTGCGGGAAGAACCGTCCGGCTGAACAGACCGCATTGCCTTTCTGTGACGATTTCGACATTCTTGTCAATCCGTTTCCGATACTACCGGCTCATTTTACCATTCCTGCCAGCAAGCATCAGCCACAGGCCATCGCCGGTAATTACGTACAGATACACCGCCTGCTGAGGGCTTATCCGCAATTGATGGTGTTCTACAACGGCCCGAAATGCGGTGCCAGTGCGCCGGATCACCTGCATTTCCAGGCTGGGACAAGTGGTATTCTGCCTCTGCAACGAGACTGGCAGCAGCTCCGCAGGACGGCGGAACCGCTGTTGAAGCTGAACAATACAGAGGGAATTTATGAAATAAAGGATTACGTCTGTCCTGCTCTTGCCATCGTAAGTCGTACGGAAGCACGTGATGCCGCACTGTTCAGCTATGTGTATGAAGCTCTTCCTTTGAAAGAAGATGAGACCGAACCGATGATGAATATCGTAGCGTGGCGCAGCGGAGATGCGTTTGTCACGGTCGTGTTCCCACGTGCGAAGCACCGTCCCGACTGCTATTCGGCTGAGGGAGAGACACAGTGTCTGGTTAGCCCGGGCAGCCTGGACATGGCAGGACTGCTGATATTGCCTCGTCAGAGTGACTTTGAACGCATGACCGGAGAGCGTGCCCGGGCTGTCCTGCGTGAGGTGTCTTTGTCGGACGAGGCAATGGCAGAAGTCGTGAAGCAGGTCCGCAATGAGGCTGTAGATACCGCCTTTGACGACTGGCGGACAGAGCCTGTCGTGTCGGTAGGCATATTGAGCGGTAAGGAGATACCCTTCCGCTTGAATGGGGCTTATATTCTCGGAAACCGGACGGTAAGCGGCGAACAGACTGTGAAGCTCATGGAAGGAAAGATGCTTTGGGGATTCGGTCGCTATCAGGAACTTAGTTTTACGCCGGCAGACGATGATGCGTCTTTCACCTTGGAGGATGTGACGATCGGAGCAGCCTTCCATTGGGAGCGAAAAGAAGAGCAGACTTTTGCCGGCAGCCTTCAGCTTGTTATTGACGGAGATAAAATCTGGGCAGTCAATGTGCTCCCGGTAGAACGGTATTTGGCAAGTGTCATTTCGAGTGAGATGCGCGCCACGTCGTCGCTGGAGCTCTTGAAAGCCCATGCCGTTATATCCCGTAGCTGGCTGCTGGTGCAGATGAGAAGGCGGAAGGCCATAGAAATGGATGTCCAGAAGGCCTTTGCACCTGTAAAGGTGTCGGAAGAAGAAGGCATCGTATGGTATGACGGCGACGCACACAAGCTGTTTGATGTCTGTGCAGACGACCATTGTCAGCGTTACCAGGGCATTACGAAAGCGACGAGTCCGCACGTCGAAGAGGCCATCAGGGCTACTCGGGGAGTGTTGCTGATGGACGGCAGCAAGATATGTGATGCCCGTTTCAGCAAGTGTTGCGGCGGTGTTACGGAGGAGTTCCAGTACTGTTGGGACAATATCCGCAAACCCTACCTGCATTCAGTGGCAGACAAGGCGCCCCTGGGGACGGCTCCTTCGGAAGACCTGACCGAAGAGAAGGCCGCACGGACATGGATTCTTTCTTCTCCTGAAGCGTTCTGCAACACGGAGGACATGGCTGTCCTGCATCAGGTTCTGAACAATTACGACCAGGAGACACATGATTTTTACCGCTGGACCGTAGACTACACACAGGAAGAACTTTCTGAACTGATTCGTCGCAAAAGCGGATTCGACTTCGGAGAAATCATCGGCCTTCAGCCGTTAGAGCGTGGCAGAAGCGGCCGTATCAGTCGTCTGAAGATCGTTGGAACGAAACTTACTCGTATCATCGGCAAGGAGCTGGAGATAAGGCGCGTGCTGAGCGAGAGCCATCTGTACAGTTCGGCATTCGTAGTAGATGCCCGTGATGTCGTGAACGGCGTTCCCCGGCATTTCCATCTCGCCGGAGCCGGATGGGGACATGGCGTAGGGCTGTGTCAGATCGGTGCCGCCGTGATGGGCGAGAAGGGTTATCCTTACGACGAGATTCTGCACCACTATTACCAGACGGCAGTAATCGAGAAACGATACAAGTAAAGCCGTCGGACGACGGCATGAACCTGTAAGATATACTCCAGATGCATGAGGATCAGACTATCATCAACGGAATACCCATAGAGAACCGGTGGCACAGCCATTGGCTCTGGCTTCCCACGCTCTATCTTACACGTGGGCTTCCTTATGTGATACTGTTGATGACCTCACTGGTCTACTTCAACAGGATGGGGCTTTCTAACGGTGCCATCACGCTGACCGCCTCCTGGTTTCTGCTGCCGTTTATCCTCCGTCCTCTACTGGGCAGGCTGGTTGTAGGGTATGGAAGCAGACGTTTCTGGATCGTTCTGACGGAGGCTGTCATGCTCCTGTGCTTTGCAGGGCTGGCAATGGTTGTCCCTTCTGTCCGCTGGTTCGAGTGGACGGTTCTTTTCCTGATGGTCATGGCCACGGCTGCGGCATTGCATGATGTGGCGATCGAACGGCTCTATAAAAAAGAAGCCGCACTGCGTCATCGTCCTGCTTTCTTCGGTGTCCGTACCGTCTTCTATCTCTTTTCCATCATTGTCGGGATGGCTCTTCCAGTAACGGTGGCCGGCAATCTGGAGGTAATCAACCGGACCGTCCGCCCTTCATGGGCAACGGTTTTCTGGATTTTGTCAGTCCTTATGGCCTGCCTCACGGGCTTCCATGCGGTCGTACTCCCGAAAGACCGTCACTATGCCGGCCTCCCTATCTGGAGCGGGGTGACGCGCCAGTGGTGGCATGATGTCAAGGCTGCTTTCGTCCGCCGTCCTCATTATGTGGCAAATCTCTGTTTTCTCTTCTGCTTTCTGGTGCCTGAAGGGATGTTCTTCCGGATTGTTCCACTCTTCCTGATAGATCCTGGGAGCAACGGCGGACTGGCTCTCTCTCCCCAGGAGTTAGGGCTGGTACTGGGTACGGTAGGCACGTTTTCGCTGATTGCGGGCTGTGCCTTGGGAGCGGGACTGGTGCGCAGAGACGGGCTGAAGCGTTGGCTCTGGCCGTTTGTCATGGCTCTTACGCTGCCCAAGTTCCTTTTTGTCTATCTCAGTTATTATTTTGTCTCCACCCTTTCGGTCATTAATTTCTGTATGCTGGCCGAGCAGTTCGGGGCGGGTCTTGGCCTGACGGTCTACGTGGTATGGCTTACTCATTGTACGAGGGGTAAGCATTCCACCTTTACCTATTCTTTAGGAACGGCCATTACAGCCTTTTCCGTCGTTCTGTCGGGGTGGTTTACAGGCTTCCTCCAGGAGTATGCGGGCTATCGCCGTTTCTTCTTCCTTGTGGCATTGCTGGGTATCACCAGTTTTGTCGTGAGCGGTTTCGTTCCTGTCACGGATGAGACCGGGAAAAGCGGAAAGTCGGCCTGATGTTCTATGGCGTAGCCGTGAGGATGTGCCGTTTCAGGGTTAACCTTTTTAAAAAAGCAGTCGTTTTGTTTGTCTCTTACAAAAAATGGGGACAGTAGATATTTAGTGTGGATACGCATATAGTTTAGCAAGCCTAAAAAGGAAGAAACTCTTATCTACAACTCCTCTTA